>ENA-ORVG01002225-ORVG01002225.1-human-gut-metagenome-genome-assembly--contig:-NODE-2225-length-19366-cov-3.274351_pt1 | contig 19366 bp, 12 predicted proteins | sample MGYA00242091_ERZ509233 | MGnify/ENA primary metagenome ERZ509233 (study PRJEB26280, sample SAMEA2338840) | human gut metagenome | biome: human gut; feature: human-associated habitat; material: faeces... | reverse complement strand
TGGCGGGGCCGCCCACGTAGCGGCCGGCAGCGGCCAGGGCCAGGTCGATGAAGAACTTGCCCAGACCGGTGCTGTGCAGGAAGGCACCGAACAGGATGAACAGGAAGACGAAGGAGGCCGACACGCCCAGAGGCATGCCGAACAGGCCTTCCGTGGTCAGATACATGTGCGAGACGATACGCTGCACGGAGAAACCGGGATGCCCCAGCATGCCGGGGATCAGGTTGCCGAACTTGGCGTACAGCAGGAAGACCACGGCCACCAGGGTGATGGGGATGCCCACGATACGGCGGGTCGCCTCCAGCACCAGCAGGATGGACGCGCAGCCCATGATGAAGTCCAGCTCGGTGGCCGGACCGGCATCCAGCACGATGATGTCGTACTGCCAGACGATGTAGCCGCAGACCACGGCCCCGGCGATGGCCAGAATGGCATCATACCAGGCCAGCTTGTTCATGTTGCCCGTGGCGCGGGCAGGGTACAGCAGATAGATCAGGGTCAGCACAAAGCCCAGGTGCACCGCGCGCTGGATCTGGGGCGCGAAGGGCGTCGTGGCAGCCGTATACAGATGAAAAGCGGAAAAGGCGATACAAAGGATCTTGATAAAGATATCGAGCCACCCCTTGAAGGAGCGGTAAACGGATTCCTTGTCGTACTTGGCAACGATCTCGGAGACATCCACGGTCTCCTGGATCTTCTCCACAGCACTGGAATCCAGTTTGTGGCCTTCTTCCAGGGCAAATCCCCCTGCCCCTTTTCATCGATCATATGCATTCTTTTTTCGTGGCTCATCCTCTCATGTCCTGTGTAAGTATACGTGGCGTGTCCTTTCACGCCAAGTCAATATCTCAATTTCTCAGGGCAAAACGACTGTAAGGGTAATAGCTTGTCCCGGATCCAGCAGAGATTTCAGCGGGATTTCCTTTCGCCCCCCGCCCTCTTCAGGCAGTAACAGAATATGGTTCGCCACACGGCCCACGCGCACGTCAAAGGAAGGCAGGGCCATATGATAGCCGTTGATGACAATTTTTCCGTTTTCCGTATACATCTGCTGTCCCGGGCCCGGCTGATGCGGCAGTCCGGCCCCAAAATCCTGAAAAACCGTTTTTTCCAGATAGATGCAGCCCCCACTGACACTGAACCAGTCCTCTACCGGACTCAGGGCGACGGAATGCCTGTAACGAATGGCAAACTCGCTGCCGTCCGGTGCGGGATGGCTAAAAAGTTCCCTACCGCTATTATCGCGCAGCACCAGGCGTTGCACATCCTGCGCCTGCACACTGGACAAAAAATGCGGCGCAATCCACAGCACGCCTGTCATACAAACCAACATGACCAATAGAAAAACAATGGTATTGCGCCGCATCATAATATCTCCCGAATTAACTGTTTGTTGTTTGAGAATTCAACCTACTTGATATCCAAACCTTTTTCCTTGAAGTACTTGACTGCACCAGGATGGAAGGGAATGGTCACACCGTCAGCAGCGTGCTCCAGAGAGATCTCGGCACCCTTGTTATGAGCCTTGGCCACGTCGGACAAGTTATCATACAGAGTCTTGGTCAGAGTGTAGGCCACGTCGTCAGGCATATTCTTGTTGGCTACCAAGATGCACTGCACAGACAGGGTGGGCACGGCGTCCTTCTGGCCCAGGTAGGTACCGGCCGGGATGGAGTCCTTCACCAGGTAGGGGAACTTTTTGACGATCTCATCGACCTTCTGGCCGGCCAAGGGCACGAAGACCACTTCCTGAGCGGTGGTGATGTCCTGGATGGCAGGGTTGGGCGTACCGATGGTGAACACGAAGCCGTCCACCTGACGGTCCTTGAACTGGTCGGCAGTTTCACCGTAGGGCAGGAAGATGGGCTCGATGTTCTTGTAATCCAGGCCGTAGAAACCAAAAATCTGGCGGCAGTTCACTTCGTTGCCGCTGCCGCGGGCACCCACGGAGACCTTCTTGCCCTTGAAATCTTCGAGAGCCTTCACGCCGCTGTCCTTGCTGGCCACCACATGCAGGTATTCAGGATACAGGCGGCCGATGACGCGCACGTTGTCCAGCTTGCTGCGGAAGGGAGCCAGGCCGTTGAAGGCGGAGTCGGCAACGTCGTTCTGCACCATGGCGAAGTCCACGTCACCAGCCTGGACCAGACGCATGTTCTCACCGGAAGCACCGGTAGCCTGGGCCGTCACGGAGATGGCACCGCCGCTCTTGTTGGTGATCACCTGGGCAATGGCACCACCCAGGGGGAAATACACCCCGGAGGTCCCGCCGGTGGCCAGGGTCAGGCGTTTGGTGTCGGCATTGGCCAGCGAGGCGGCCAGCAGCAGACCAGCTGCCAGGACAAGACTGAGAACTTTTTTCATAAGGCTTCTCCCGAAAAGAGGTTACAGAACGCATCCACTAAAATGGCGTTCTCACTACCATCATTGAGTATATACCAAATGCGCAAAAAGGGCAAATCAGCCGTGCCCTGTACCCCCCATTAGGGCACGCCATTTGACTTGCTCCCCGGCAAGGGCATATTATGGAAATAGCGAGACACCATGCATCCAGCCAAGGAGATCCACATGGTCAAGCGTCATCTCAGCCTTCTGGTCGTAGCAGTGGCGTGCATCGCCCTGCTCAGCGGTTGCGCCAGCAAATACGGTGCACAGACGACACAGGTCAACTATTACCCTCAGTGCTATTCCCCTGTGGCCCAGCTGCGGGCCGATGAAGACAGGGTCACCAACAGCACGGCGGGAGGTGCCGCGGGCGGTGCCCTGCTGGGTGCCCTCATCGGCGGCCTGGCCACCGGCAAGGTGGAAGGCGCCCTGGCCGGTGCTGTGGCCGGTGGTGCTGCGGGTGCCGTGGGCGGGAACATCTACGGCAAGTCCCAGCAGCGGGAGAACGACCGCCGGCTGCTGGCCAGCTATGCCGCCCAGTTGGGCGAGGACAGCGCAGGCATGGATCGCGCCACTGCCGCCGCCCGCCTCTCGGCCCGCTGCTATGACGAGCAATTTAAGAAGGCCGCGGCCCAGTACAAGGCCGGGGCTATCACCCGGCAGGACTTCCAGGACCGCTACATGGAGATTCGTAGCGGCCTTGAGGAAACCTCCCGTATCCTGAAGCTCACCTCCGACCATGTCATCGAGCGCGACGCCGAATACCAGAAGACCCTGGCCCAGGCTCAGGCCAAGGGGCAGATCTCCCAGCGCCAGCAGGCCCCCCGCAAGGAAAAGAAGGCCTGGAACAATTCCCGCCGCGAGCTGGAAAGTACCCGCCAGGACGTGGACATGCGTCTGGCCACGTACGAGCAGACCGTCAACAATCTGATGCTGTAACAGCAGGGCGCGCTTCTTTCCCACGAGAAGTGCGCCCTTTTTTCGGAGCATACCCTCATGGCTGACGATCCCGGCAAAAACACCGCTGATGTCCCCCGCCCCGATACCGCCGACACCGCACACACCGCCGGCGGTGGAAATCCCTCCGGCAATCCGGACGCCCCCCAGGGCGCCCCTGTCCCTGTTCCCTGGTACCGCCGTCCCCTGTTCTGGGGCATCGTGCTGTTCCTGCTGATCCTGGCCCTGCTCGGCTGGCTGTTCTGGAAGCAATGGCAGGCCGCCGAAGCGGAAAAACAGGCCCAGGAAGCCGTCCTGAACGCCCAGCTGGCCCAAAATGCCGAGATGGACGCCTATCTGGCCCAGCTGCGGGCCCTGCTCAAGGAAGAGCCCTGCGTCATCAAGGAAAAACTGGCGCAGCTGCCGCCCCCTCCTGACGCTGTCCCCGGTGTCGTGCCCGGCGGTCGCTCCGGCGAGCCGCTGCAGATCCCGTCCGATGTGGCGCCCCAAAGCACGCCGGTCACCCCGCAAAAAGCCCCTGCCCGTCCCGGCAGCATGGCCCAGCTGCTGGAACAGGGCACTGTCCTCGTGCTGGCCCGGCAGCCGCAGGGCCTGTCCATGGGATCCGGCTTTTTCATCTCCCGCCGCCATGTGCTGAGCAATGCCCATGTGGTGGGCAATGCCAGCCAGGCGTTCCTCATCAACAAGGCCACGGGAGGCGTCCTGCAGGCCACCGTGCGCCATCGCAGCGCGGCTGGCGGCCGGGACTTCGCCCTGCTGGAACTGTCTGCCGATGCAGCCATCACGCCGCTGGAATTCGCCCCCGGAGTGGAGCGCACGCAGCGCGTCAGCGCCTGGGGCTTCCCCGGCGCCGTGACCAACGACGATCCCAAATTCATGGCCCTGCTGCAAGGTAACGATTCGGCCGTGCCCGAGGTGGTGTACACGGAAGGCGTGGTCAGCGTCATCCTGGAACGCACCCCGCCACTGGTCGTGCATACGGCCACGGTCTCGCAAGGCAACAGCGGCGGCCCTCTGGTCAATGAACAGGGCCAGGTGGTGGGTATCAATACCTTCATCAAACTCGATGATGCTTCCTACCGCCAGTCCAGCATCGCCATCGTGGGCAGCAGCATCACCGCCTATTTGCGGGAGATCGGCATCGGATTCTCCCAGGCCGCGGCAACGCCTGCCGCCGCTCAGGCACAAGACGAAAAGGCCGATGGCCAGAAAGGGGTGAGACCATGAGCGTTTTCCTGCTTACCAGCCAGCGCAACGCCATGCGCGCCCTGGCCAGCCAGGGCATCTTCGCCACAGACTGCCACGCCCAGGTCTGCAGCATCATCGCCCAGCACCTGAGCCCGGCCCATGCGGCCCTCATCGCCGAGCCCCAGCACGATCCCGGCCAACAGCGCATCGACTGGTACGCCGGCGTGAACGGGACCGCCACCCCGGTGAGCGCGCTCCCTGCCGAAGAGGCGGAGCGCCTGCGGGCCCGCGCCGGTGAACTGGCCCGGGACATCCTGCACCTGTCGGAACAATGGGGAAAGGACGCCCAAAGCCGTGAGGCCCTTGCCGGCCAGATGCTCGCCCTGGTCCTGCAACACCCCCATGAAGACGATCTCTGGTCCGTGGACGGCCAGCCCGTCCTGGTGAACTGGGGCTTTGCTCCGGGAGCCGTCGGCGCCATGCCGCAGGATCTCAGCCGTATGGGCGGCGCCATCCCCGTGGCAGCCGCGGTGGCCCCCGTGGCTGCGGCTGCCGTGCCTGTGGCCGCTGCCGGCAGCGGCTGCATTGGCTGGCTGCTGCCGCTCCTGCTGGCCCTGCTCCTGCTCTGGCTGCTGCTGGCGGCCCTGGGCATCCTGCCCTCTCCCCTGCCCGCATCCTGCCTCAAACCGGCGGCCGATCCCCGTCTCGATCAGGCCACCCAAGCAGCGGAAAAGCAGCGTAACGAGCTGGAAGAGCTGCTGCGCCAGCTACGGGAAAAAGCCCTGCTCTGCAAACCGCCGCAGCCCAAGCCGGAACCGAAGCCGGAGCCGCCAAAGCCCGATCCTGAAGTGGTCACGCCCCAGCTGGTGCCTGACAAACCCATCGAGCCTGCGCCCGAGCCCAAGCCGGAACCGAAGCCCAAGCCTGAGCCCAAACCGGAACCCAAGCCCGAACCGAAGCCCAAGCCCCGCAAGAACGAGGATCTGAACATCCCCGCCGATGCGGCCAAAAAGAACGACCTGAGCTTCCTGGAAGGCTGCTGGCAGAGCGATACGGGCCTGTTCTCGCATCCGTCCAATACGCCCATCATCGCCGAGTACTGCTTCGACAAGAAGGGCCAGGGACGGCGCTTCGTGCGCGAAGAGAACGGCCAGGTCTGCAGCGGCCCGGCCACGGCCAAGTTCGAGGGCAACCGCCTTGTCTGGCGGGCCGGGTCGGCCCCCTGCCCCAAGGGCAACCAGTATGTGCCCCAGCAGGTGCAGTGCACCGGCAACGACAAGAGCACCCGCTGCCAGGGCGTGGAACAGAGCAAGCGCAACCTGCGCTGGAAAGCTGACTTCAAGAGGAAATAAGCATGGATGCCATTCCCCACTACCTTTCGCCCGTGAGCATCATCCCCGGCGGATGTCCCCAGTTCCTGGACTTTGCCCTGCCGCTGGAAGCTCTGGGCAAGCACGTCCGCTATTTCTATGAAGAGCTCAAGGGAGAAGGCAGCGGCGGCCGCTATACGCATTTCCTCCACTGTCTGGAGAACCGTGACAACGTCTTCACCGACCAGCTGACCGGCAAGGAATACACGGGCGACACCTATTCCATGCAGGCCGCCAAAGAGCTCAAGACCTGGGACGGCCAGTGGCTGCCCGTGCCCTTCCTGCGCACGCTGGAACAGTGCTGGCCCGACGGCGGCAAATACTTCGAATGCGGTCCCTCCAACTGGGCCCGGGCCCGGGTCATGCCTTCCAGCAAGGACCCGAACATGCTGCGCGTGGTCATCATCTTCGACACCACCGTGGAAGAGCGCCCCGCCGGCGAGGACCGCTATCACGCCCTGTCCCCCCAGGATGTCGGCGCCCACGGTCACTTCATGCTGGCCCACCATGTGCGGGACAATTCCTGGTTCCTCAACGAGGCCTGGGTGGACCAGTGGCTGCTGGAACTGTACACGGCACGCAACCAGGGCAAGCGCCGCGGCGCGGCCTGGGGCGAGGAAGACCCCTATGTGCTCAAGCATCTGGCCAGCTATCTCACCTGGCTGGACATCGTGCGTCTGGCCGTCAAGGACGTGGCCGTGCAGGTCATCAATCCTGCCCGGGACACGCCGGTGGACGTGGACCTGATCCTGGACATCGGCAATTCCCGCACCACGGGCATCCTGGTGGAAACACCGCCCCAGTGCAGCACCGACCTCAACCAGAGCTACGTGCTGCGCCTGCGCGATTTGAGCCAGCCCGATCTGGAATACGCCGATCCGTTCGAGACCCGGGTGGAATTCGTGGACGCCACCTTCGGCAACGATACCCTGAGCCGCCGCTCCGGCCGCCAGACCCCGGCCTTTGCCTGGCCCTCGGCCGTGCGCATCGGTCCCGAGGCGGCACGTCTGGCCACGCAGGCCGTCTGCGCGGAAGGCACCACCGGCATGTCCAGCCCCAAGCGCTACCTGTGGGACGAGCGTCCGTGGCAGCAGACCTGGCGCTACAACACCAGCGGCAACACCGAGCCCATGGTCAACCGCGGCCTGTTCGCCCGCCAGCTCAATCCGCAGGGCACGCCGCTCTCCTGCTTTGACGATCCCCTGTTCCGCCGTAGCCCTTCCCTGAAGAAGCAGCAGCCCGAACCGGTGTTCGAGTCCCTGTTCACGCGCTCCTCGCTGATGATGTTCATGCTGGGCGAGATCCTCACCCAGACGCTCATCACCATCAATTCGCCCGCCACCCGTGCCCGGGGACGGCTGCCCAACCTGCCCCGGCGTCTGCGCCGCCTCATCTTCACCGTGCCCACGGCCATGCCCGTGGCGGAAAAACGCATCTTCCGGCGCTGGGTGCTCTGGGCCGTCAAGGTCATCTGGGAAGGCCTCGGCTGGTCGGAGTGGTATGTGCCGCAGCAGCAGCAGAACAGGATCCGGTCCGGGGATTACCGCACCAGCCCGCTGGTGCGCTGTGACTGGGACGAGGCCAGCTGCTCCCAGCTGGTGCTGCTCTACAACGAGCTTACCGTCAAACAGCACGGGGACGCCCACCACCTGTTCCGCCTGATGGGCAAAAAGCGCGCCCGCTACAACGATCATCCCTGCGTGCGCATCGCGTCCATCGACATCGGCGGCGGCACCACGGACCTGTCCATCACCACCTACGAACTGGCCAGCGGCGAGGGCGACACGGCCCGCATCGTGCCGCATACCGAGTTCCGCGACGGCTTCAACATCGCCGGTGACGAAGTGGCCCGCGAAGTGGTGCTCCAGCACGTCATCCCGGCCGTTTCCGACGCCCTGCAGGCCCGGGGCGTCCAGGAGCCGCGCCTGCTGCTGGCCCAGCTTTTCGGCCGCGATACCATCGGCATGTCGCAGGAGCAGCGCAACACCCGTATCCGCCTGGTACGGCAGGTGGCCCTGCCTGTGGCCCTGGGTTTGCTGCGCGTGTGCGAGCAGGACAGCGACGTCCATCTGGACCAGACCTGCACCCTGGGGGACTTTTTCGAGCCTGCCGTGGGCGATGCCCCGGCAAACGGCCGGACCGGGGAAGAAGAGGCCCCGGCGGAGAACGGCACGTTCCGCCCCGCCATCCTGGCCCTGCGCCCGCAGCAGTCCACCCTGGATGCCGTGACGGCCCTGGTGCGCGACACGGTGCCCGGTCTGGATGACTTTTCCATCATGGATGTGCCCATCACGGTCAGCCCGCAAAAACTCCAGGCCACCATCCAGCGGACCCTGGCCCCCACGCTCTCGGCCCTTTGCGAGCTGGTGCACCTGTACGATACCGACATGCTGCTGCTGACGGGCCGCCCCAGCGCCTGGAAGGTGGTCGCCTCCACGGTCATGGCCAAGCTGCCCGTGCCGCCGGACCGCATCATCCCCATGCGCCGCTATCATGTGGGCAGCTGGTATCCTTTCCCCGATACGCTGGGCCGCATCCAGGACCCCAAGACCACCGTGGTCGTGGGCGCCATCCTCTGCGCCCTGGCCGAAGGGCATATCGAAGGCTTCTCCTTCGATTCCAACGCGCTGCGTCTGACCTCCACCGCCCGCTATATCGGCGAGCTGGACATCAATACCCAGTTGCGCGCCCCCAAGGTCTGGTTCAAGGTGGATGTGGACGCCAAAAGCGGTGTGGAGCTGAACCGCACCGTGGCCTTTAACGGCCAGCTCGGCATCGGCTACCGCCAGCTGGGGGCCGAACGCTGGCCCGCCACCCGCTACCACCTGCTGACCTTCGCCAGTGAAGACGCCCGCGCCCGCGCCTCGGGCCGTCTGCCCTACAAGGTGGACGTCACCCTCAACGTGGCCGAGATGCTGGACGATGAGGACATGCCCGTCAGCAACGGCGAGCGGGAAGAACGCAGCGAAGGGGAATTCAGCATCACCGCCATCACGGACAATGCCGGCAACTTCGTCTCGCCCCGGGATCTGGAGATCCGTCTGCAGACCCTGCCCACGGACGAAGGCTACTGGCTGGATACCGGCGTCGTGAACGCCGCCAACTAGCGACGGACAGACAGGAGCATCATCATGCAGGAACAAGACATTCAGCTGGCAGCGCGCTGTGCCCGTCTGGCGGAACAGTCGCGCCATGCCGCCACCTGGCTGGCCGACAATCGCGAGACCGTGGGCAGCGAATGCACCACGCTGCAAAAAGAGATGCGCCGGGCCGCCCGCTTTTTCGGCAAGTGCGAACAGGCCGCCCGCCGCAAGATGTGTGTGGGCGTCTTCGGCCCCAGCCAGTCCGGCAAATCCTACCTCATCTCGGCTCTGGCCCGCGACAGCCGCGGCGATCTGCTGGCGGACTTCTGCGGCCGGACGTCGGATTTCATCACCGAGATCAATCCCGAAGGCGGCAAGGAATCCACCGGGCTGGTGACCCGCTTCACCACCACGCCGCCCCAGGGGCTGACGCCGGACTTTCCCATCCGGCTGCGCCTGCTCTCCGAGATGGACGTGGTCCGCGTGCTGGCCAATACCTATTATGCCGACTGCGAACACAAGCAGATGCCCGATGCCGACGCCATGCGCTCCGCCCTCGAGCGACTGACCCAGACGGCCCGCCAGTCTTCGCCCGGCGCCAGCAGCGTCACCGCCGATGACGTGGAAGACCTGCGCGAATACCTCAACCGCAACTTCCTCTCCAAGCCGCGCGTCCAGATGCTGCAACAGGGTTACTGGGCACAGGCCGTCAGCCTGGCCCCCCTGCTGCCCCTGAGCTACCGGGCGGAACTTTTCGGCATCATCTGGAACAACCAGCCCAAATTCCAGCAGCTCTTCCTCGAGCTTTGCCAGGCGCTGGAGGCCCTGGGCAATCCGGCCGAGGCCGACTGCCCGCTGGAGGCCCTGCTGCCGCGCCAGACCAGCATCATCGACGTGGCCCTGCTGGCCGGGCTGGGGACCAACAGTGCGGAAGACCGCCTGACCCTGCTGGGCAAGGACGGACGCAAGGCCGCCCTGCCCCGTGCCGTGGTCACGGCCCTGACGGCGGAGATCACCATCTTCATGCGGGAACAGCCGGACGACTTCTTCTCCTACACGGACCTGCTGGACTTTCCGGGCTATCGCTCCCGCCTCAAGATCTTGGACCTGGACAAGGAACTGGAACGCGAAGGCGCGCTGCAGAACCTTTTCCTGCGCGGCAAGGTGGCCTATCTTTTCGAGCGCTATTGCGAAGAGCACGAACTGACCAGCATGCTGCTCTGCATCGGCCCCGGCAACCAGGAGGTGCAGGATCTGCCCCGCGCCGTGTACGACTGGATCTGCTCCACCCACGGCGAGAACCCGGCCCACCGTGCCGGCAAGGCGCCCTCCCTGTTCTTCGTGCTCACCAAGATGGACATGGAGTTCGAGAAAAAAGCCGGCTCGCCTTCCGTGGAACAGCGCTGGAACACGCGCCTGCAGTCCTCCCTGCTGGACTTTTTCGGCAAGCAGCATGACTGGCCCACCAACTGGGACGGCGCGCATCCCTTCCGCAACATCTTCCTGCTGCGCAACCCCAATTTCCGTTGCGAGGCCATCTTCACCTTCGATGCCCAAGGCAACGAGAGCGGTGTCCGTCCCGACCAGATCGCCTATGTGGAAGAAGTGCGCCGAGCTTTTGTGGATTCGCCGCTGGTGCGTCGCCATGTGGACGACCCCGAAGCCGTCTGGCAGGCGGCCATGACGCTCAATGACGGCGGCATCAGCCTGCTGCGCCAGCGTCTGCGCCCCCTCTGCAATCCCGAGCTCAAGCGGCATCAGATCGGTGTGGGGCTGGACGAACAGGCCGAACGCGTCCTGACGGCGCTGGGCGTCTACTACCAGAGCGACGACCGCGAGGAACTGCGCCGCCAGAAAGAGACCCTGGCCCGCAATCTGGCCGTTTTGCTGGCCCGCGTGGCCCAAAGCCAGACTTTTGGCGAGATGCTCCACCGCCTGCAGGTCAGCGATCACGATCTGTACGCCCTGTGTGCGCAGGTCACCTCCGCCATGCCTGAAGCGGAAAACGGCGGGGCCGCGCCTGCCTCCATCGGTGTGCGCGTCTCGCAACAGGACATTTTGGACGACCTTTTCGGTGATGAAGCCCCTGTGGCCACCGAGATGCCCGGCACAGCACCCGTCACAGGCAAGGACAGCGCGGCCGAACTGGCCGAAGCCGTGTTCGATGCCTGGGTGGAACAGGTCCGCCAGTTCGCGGCCGACGCGGAGACGCGCACCTTCTTTGCCATGCCCGCGCGCGAGCTGGACCAGTTCTGCCACGAGCTGCTGCTCTCGGCCCAGCGCTGCCGGGTGCGCCAGCAGATGGAAGAGGATCTGCGTGCCTGCTCCGCCTACAGCAACCTCGAACGGGAGCGTCTGCTCTGGAAACAGGCCAGTCTGGCCGCCGACGCCATCAACGCCTTCGTGGACTGGCTGGACTTCGACCCGCGCCATCACAGCGAGCAGGAACGCACCATCATCTTCCGGGACAAGCCCGTGGTCCTTTTCCCGGCCGTCAGCGATCCCGTGGGCGAACCAATCATCGGTGAGGTGGAAGCTCCCTACGACCGGCAGTGGTATACCGACTGGCTGCGCGCCCTGATGCACGGCATCACCGCCAACGTGGACTTCGACGGCCAGCAGATCCGCAACCCCCAACAGAACAAACGCCTGTATGACATCCTGCAGGCATTCAAAGGATAACGATGAAAGCCATCATTGCCCCCGATGCCGCGCGCACGCCCGGCGTGGCCGTCATCTGCGTGTACGATGCCCCCGGTGCGAGCCCGGCCGATGTGGCCATCTATTCGGGCGACGGCAAATACCTGTCCGCTTCCGGCTGGCAGGAAAGCCGCGTCTCCCTGCCCGTGGACGCCCATGATGATGACAGCGGCTGCCTCCGCCTGCAGGTAGGTGCCGCCGTGGTGGACAATCTGGACAAGCTGGAACGCTATCTGTTCATGGCCGGTGACCAGAAGTGCGTCCTCCAGATCCAGGATCTCGTCTATTCCCGCATGCAGGGCGGGGACGGCATGGGACATGCGGCTTCCCCTGCAGCCGCGCCCGCGCCGCAGCCCATGCTGCTCCCCGATCCAGAGCCGGAACCGGCCCCCATGCCAGCACCGGCCCCCGATCCCGAACCGGAAGCGGAGCCTTCGCCGCTGCTGGCCGGAGCGCCGCTGGAGATGGATCAGCCCGCCGCGGAGACGGCGAAAGAAAAAAAATCCTCCGGCAGTCTGCTCTGGATCATCCTGGGCCTCGTCCTGCTGGCCCTGGCCGCTGCCGCGGTCTGGTGGTTCTTCCTGCGGGCCACGCCCCCGCCGCCTCCGCCCATGGCGCCACAAACTCCGGCGACCCGGCAGGAGGCGGCAGCGCCCCAGCAGACGGCACCGGCCGGGACGGAGAAAGCTCCGGCGGCTCCTGCCGCAGTGGCGCCGTTGCAGCAGGCCCGCGAGCATCTGCGCGGCACGGCTGATCCCGCCACCAGCCTGGAGCTGGCCCGCCCCCTGCGTACGCCCCAGGCCGGCAACGATGAGAGCGACGCGGCCTTCCTGCTGCTGGAAGACGCTGCCCAGAAAGGCAATGCCGAAGCCATGTTTTTGGTGGGCCAGTTCTATGATCCGCAGTCGAAGCTGCCGCGCGGCAGCATCCCCGCGGACATGAGCCAGGCGAAACACTGGTATGACAATGCCAGGAGCAAGGGCTATGCGGAAGCGGACAAGGCGCTGGCGGCCCTGCGCCGTCATGTGGAAGGCGAGGCCGCCAAGGGCAACGCCGAGGCCTCGCTCCTGCTGCGCGAGTGGAAATAAGGAGAAGACCATGCCCAGAACCTGCATCCGCTTTTTTGCGCTCCTGCTGCTCCTGCTGGTGGCCGTGCCTGCCCTGCAGGCGGCCCCCCTGTTGCAGGAAGGCAAGAAGACCCTGTACCAGCGCGTGGTCTCCCACCCCGGCGCCATGCCCCTGAAAGAAGCCCGCGACGGCGCTCCGGCCGCGCGTGAGGCCCTGGTGCCCTTTACCGTGCTCTATGTCTACGCCCGTCAGGGCGACTGGCTGCAGGTGGGCCTTGATACCCGCGCGCCGCTGGGCTGGCTGAAAAAGGATCAGGCCACGGACTGGAACCAGTCCCTGACCCTGCTGTTCACCCCGCGTACCGGCCGTGATCCCGTACTCTTCTTCAAGACGGAAAAAGATTTGAAAGGCCTGTGCGAAGCTGCCGACATGGAAAAGCAGCTGGACAGCCTTGTGGCGGCCGCAGCCGGCGGCAAGGATACGGCCGGACTGCCCATCCTGGCTTCGGAACCGGCGGAGCAGAAAGGGGCCGTGGCCCAGAAGCGCTTCTACCTTATGCCCATCCTTGGCATGAACCGGGCCTTTGAAGGCGTGAACCTGCTGCAGGTGGCCTCCATCGATCCCGGCAGCAGCCAGTCCGGCGCAGTGGCCGGGCCGCCCAAGACCGGCATCGCCCTGGTCATGGACACGTCCATCTCCATGAAGCCCTATATCGACCAGAGCCGCGACATCATCCGCCAGCTCTATGACCGTCTGGAAAAGGACAAGATGACCGACAATGTGGGCTTTGCCGTGGTGGCCTTCCGCAGCAGTACGGAAAAAACCCCCAAGCTGGGCTACACCTCGCAGGTCATCAGCGATTTTGCCACGGCCAAGGACCGCAAGGCTCTGGAAAGCCGCCTGGCCAAAGTGGAACAGGCGACGGTCTCCAGCCATGACTTCAACGAGGACTCGCTGGCCGGGATCTATACGGCCATCGACTCCCTCAACTGGGGCCCCTATTCCACCCGCCTGATCCTGCTGGTCACGGATGCCGGCCCCCTGCGCGGCGATGACCCGTACGCCTCGCAGCGTCTCGGCGCTGCGGAGATGAACGACCTTGCCCGGCAGAAAGGCATCTGGATCACCACCATGCACGTCAAGACGCCCGGCGGCAGCAAGAACCACGCCTATGCCGAGCAGTCCTACCGGGCCCTGAGCCGCCTTTCCGGCGATCAGGCCAACTATCAGGCCGTCAACGCCTCCAGCCACAAGGAGGCCGCCCGCCAGTTCGGCATCGTGACGAAGATCCTGACCACCTCCATGGTGGACATGGTCAAGAACACGGCCAGCGGCAAGATCATGACCCGTCCCAAGGACGAGGCCGTGCCCGCCACCGAGGAAGCCCAGGCCCGCCAGCTGGCGGAACGGCTGGGCTACGCCATGCAGCTGGACTATCTGGGCCGCAAGAACGAGAACCGCGCCCCGTCCGTAGTGGATTCCTGGATCGCGGACATGGACCTCAAGCGTCTGGCCCAGGGCCGTCAGGTGCCCAGTGTGGAAGTGGCCGTGCTGCTGACCAAGAACCAGCTCAGCGACCTCAGCACCCAGCTGAAGAACATCATCGACAACGCCGAACGGACCAAGAAGACCGATTCGCGCGACTTCTTCCAGGGCATCCTGTCCGCCTCGGCCCGTATGGCCCGCGATCCCAACATGCCCACTCAGGGCAAGAGCCTTGCCGAGCTGGGCGTGCTGGCCGAATTCCTGGACGGCCTGCCCTACAAGAGCGACATCATGCTGCTGCGTGAGGAAGACTGGTACCGCATGAGCATCGGCGAGCAGACGGCCTTCATCAACCGCCTCAAGTCCCGGCTGGCCCGCTACGAAGAATACGACCGCGACCGGGAAAACTGGGAAAGTTTCGGACAGAGCAACGCCGGGGACTGGGTCTACCGCGTGCCGCTGTCCATGTTGCCGTAAGCCGGGGGAAGCATGGAAAATACGGTCTTCTCCCTGCGCGATCTGCATGTCGTCCGCCCGGGCGCGGGCGCGTTCCGCCTGCATGTCCGCAGCCTGGACGTGCGTCAGGGGCAGCTGCTGGCCCTGACGGGCCCCAGCGGCTGCGGCAAAAGTACGGCCCTGGACGTGCTGGCCGGCATCCTGCGGCCCGACAGCGGCGACGGCTCCCGCTTCCTTCTGCGCACCGCCGATGGCGAGACGGACATACTGGCCCTGTGGCGGGCGGGCCGTCTCGATGCCCTGGCCCGTCTGCGCGGCAAACATCTGGGCTATGTGCTCCAGACAGGCGGTCTGCTGCCCTTCCTTTCGGCCCGCGACAACATCCTGCTCCCCTGCCGCTGTCTGGGGAACATGGGGCGCCGTCTGGAGGCGGTCTGGAACATGGCCACGGCCCTGGGCATAGACCGTCTGCTGCTGCAGATGCCCGCCAGCCTTTCCGTGGGTGAGCGCCAGCGTGTGGCCATCGCCCGCGCCCTGGCCCACGGGCCCGCCATCGTGCTGGCGGACGAACCCACGGCCGCGCTGGATCCGGACCAGTCCCGCAAGGTCCTGGGCATCTTTGCCGATCTGGCCCGACAGCAGGGGACCACGGTGATCATGGTCTCCCACGACCCGCAGATGGCCCGGGAGGCCGGGTTCACGCTGGTGCCCCTGGCCTGCTCCACTACGGAGGAGGCCCCCCTTTCCGTCATCGACCATCCCCAACGGTAACGCCATGCATACCCTTGTACAGATCTGCCACCTTTCCCTGCGGGATTACCTGCACGAGCGTCTGCTCTCCGCCTGCGCCGTCCTGGGGCTGGCGGCCGTCCTGGCGCCGCTGCTGATCCTTTTCGGCGTCAAGTTCGGCGTGGTGGAGACCCTGACCGAACGCCTGCGCAACGATCCCGCCACGCTGGAGATCTCCCCCGTGGGCAGCGGACACTTTTCCGCCGCCGATATGGACCGGTGGCGCGACGATGGCCGGGTGGCCTTCGTCATGCCCCGAACCCGCACCCTGGCCGCCACGGTGGAGCTGTTGCCGGAGCGGGGCACGCCCCTGCACGTCTCCATGGAGCCCACCGGCCATGAGGATCCCCTGCTGGCCCGCCATGCCCTGCCGGTACCGGCCCTGCTGCTGGACAGCGAGGACGATCCCGACCACCCGGGCCGCCTGCGTACGCGGGCCGCTGCCAGCGGTGTCGTGCTTTCCGCGCCCGTGGCCGAACGACTGGGCCTGCGGGCGGGCGACCAGCTGACCGGCAGGCTCGAACGCACCCGCAACGGCAAGGTGCAGGCCGTGCGCCTGCCACTCAAGGTCATCGGCGTGCTGCCCCTGGCCGCCCAGCAAAAAAATGTGGCCTATGTGCCCCTGCCCTTCCTGGAAGCGGCGGAAGATTACCGCGACGGGCGCGCCGTGCCCCTGTTTGGCCCGGAACATGCCGCAGACGGCGACCAGCCGCCTGCCGAACGCCTGTATGCGGGCTTCCGCCTGTACGCCCGCAGTCTGGATGACGTGACGCCCCTGCGGGACTTTTTCCAGCAGCAGGGCATCACCGTCCATACCGAGGCCGAGGCCATCGATCAGGTCAGGCGCCTTTCCACGTCCCTGGACATCATTTTCCTGCTCATCGGCGGCGCCGCTGCCGCGGGCTTCACGGCCTCCACGACCAGCAGCACCCTGGCCGCCGTCCGGCGCAAGCAGCGGCTCCTCGGCCTGCTCCGTCTGGGAGGTTTTTCCACGCTGGAGCTTTTGCTGTTCCCCCTGTTGCAGGCCCTGCTCACGGCCGTGCTGGGCACGGGACTGGCGCTGGGCCTCTACGCGGCTGCCCAGGGCGTGGTCAACCGCATCTTTGCCGCCGGTCTCGGCGATATGGAGCATGTCTGCCGCCTGTTGCCGGAACATGCCGTCGTGACCCTGGTACTGGTCTGCCTGCTCTCCCTGCTGGCAGCTCTGCTGCCGTCCCTGCGCGGTGCGCGTACCGAACCTTCGGAGGTCATCCGTGAGATCTAGGCTGTTCTCTTCGCTCCTCTTCCTCCTGCTGCTGGCGGCCCTGCCGGCAGCGCCCGCCGACGCCGCCCTGGCCAAACGGGGCGGTGAGGTCTCCACGGCCGATGCCTGCAACCCGCACCCGGACAAGGACGATATCGTCCTGCCCATGCCCGGCGGGCTGAGCATGGCCTTCCGCCTGGTAGCCGTTCCCAGCAAAGGCCTGCTCTGGGACATGTCCGCCCGGCCCGGCCGCGATGATGCCGCCAACAGCGACCGTGCCTTTTACGACCGCCGCTACCGGGCCTTCCTCTCCGCGCCCTTCTCCCGGGCCGACCTGCCCGCCCAGTGGCGTGCCCAGGCCCCGGCAGGCGACTACTTTTTCTATCTGGTGGCCAAATATGAAGTGAGCCGCCTGCAATGGCAGAGCATCATGGGCAACGGTTCGGGAGAGCCTGTGGCGGATGCAGCCCGGCCTGTGACGGACATCAGCTGGTATGAGGCCGTGGAGTTTACCCGCCGCTACACGGAGTGGCTGCTGCAGAATGCCGCCGATGCCCTGCCCCATTACGCCGGGGACAGCCGTAACGTGGGCTTTGTGCGCCTGCCCACGGAAACCGAATGGGAGTACGCGGCCCGCGGCGGTCAGACGGCCGGGCCCGAGCAACTGATGGAAAAGGATTTCTTTGCCCTGCCTGCGGGCGCTCCTCTGGCCGATTACGCTGTCTACCGTCCCGAAGGCGCGGCCCGTATCGCCGAAGACTGTGCCCGTATCGGCTCGCGCAAAGCCAACCCGCTGGGCCTGTATGATACGGCGGGCAATGCGGCCGAGATGGCGCTGGACATGTTCCGCTTCTCCGTGGGCGGCCGCCTGCACGGCTCCGCCGGCGGTTTTGTCCGCAAGGGCGGCTCCTTCCTTTCCGGCGAGGCGGAGATCATGCCCGGCCGTCGTGAGGAAAGCGCCTTCTTCCTGGCGGATGGCCCCGCACACGCCCGTGACCTGGGCTTCCGCCCGGTCATTTCCGGCATCAACACCCCGGGCGGCGACCGGCCTTCGGCCCTGCAACAGGCCTGGAACGCCGCGGGCCAGAGCAATCCCCTGGCCCGTGATGCCAGCCGCAATCCCCTGGAAGAACTGGACAGGCTCCTTGCCGCCGCACCTGACGACAACAGCCGCAAAAACCTGCTGACCCTGCGCGAGGCCATCAAGGAAAACAACATCCTGCAGGAACAGCAGCAACAGCTGGAGATGCAGTCCACCCTGCGCACGGCCGTCTACATGCTGGAGACCATCCGCAACTATGCCAGCCGCCGCAATTCCCTGCAAAGCCAGTACGACAGCATGAAGCGGGACAGCCGGACCGCCAAGGGCGAGACCCTTGCCGCCCTGCGCCGGATCATGAAAACGGCCGAACAGGGGCTGGAGCAGCTCCAGACAGGCATCGACCGCTCCCTGTCCTTCTACCGGACCCGTGTGGAAGAGGCCGCCCGCCTGGACAAGAACGATTTCGAGCGGGCGCTTGCCAGCCTGCTCAAGGATTACGCGGGGGAAGACCTGTTCAACGAGAACATGCGCCGCAATGCGGAGCTGCTGCGCCGTCATGTCCAGAGCGCACGGGCAGGCAGGCTCCCCGCAGACAAAGCCATGCTGCAGGAGATCCTGCAGGCACGCACCGGCAAATAAGCCCAGGCACTGTGCCTGGTCACATTCACGCCGCCATCGCGGCAAGCAACAGAGGAGATGAGCCAATGAACGACAAATTGCGCCTCGGCTGGATCGGCACCGGTGTCATGGGTCACGCCATGGCCTGGCATCTGCTGGCTTCCGGCTATCCGCTGACTGTTTACAACCGCACCAAAGCCCGCGCTGAAGGGCTGCTGGCCTGCGGTGCCCGCTGGGCCGACACGCCTCAGGAAGTGGCCCGGAACTCCGATGTCGTCTTCTCCATCGTGGGCTATCCGCGTGACGTGGAAGAAGTGATGCTGGGCGAGCAAGGCGCGCTGTCCGGCCTGGCCGAAGGCGGCATCCTCTGCGATATGACCACCTCCAGCCCCGAACTGGCCCGGCGCATCGCCGAAGCCGCTGCCGCCAAGGGCTGCATCAGTCTGGATGCGCCTGTCACGGGCGGTGACATCGGTGCGCGTGAAGCACGCCTGTCCATCTTTGTGGGCGGCGACAAGGAAGCCTTCGAGCGCGTGCGTCCCTGCTTCGAAGTCATGGGCAAGACCATCCTGCACTGCGGTGATTCCGGCAGCGGCCAAAAGGCCAAGCTGGCCAATCAGGTAGCCATCGCCGGGGTCATGTTCAGTGTTTGCGAATCCATGCTCTTTGCGCAGGAAGCCGGTCTGGACGTGAAGCAGTGGCTGGAGCTGGTGGTTCCCGGCGGTGCGGGCAGTGTGGCCATGGGGACCCTGGGCCGCCGCCTGCTGGGATGCGACTACGCACCCGGTTTCTTCGTGGACCATTTCGTCAAGGACCTGGGCCTCTGCCTGGAAGAATGCAAGCGCATGGGCCTGGTACTGCCCGGCCTTGCGCTGTCCGAACAGATCTACCGCATGGCCCAGGCCAAGGGCCACGGCAAGGACGGGACGCAGGTCCTGCTGCAGGTGCTTGCCGAGCTCTCCGGCAAACAGTGGCGGGCCCA
>ENA-ORVG01002198-ORVG01002198.1-human-gut-metagenome-genome-assembly--contig:-NODE-2198-length-19686-cov-5.015486_pt1 | contig 19686 bp, 10 predicted proteins | sample MGYA00242091_ERZ509233 | MGnify/ENA primary metagenome ERZ509233 (study PRJEB26280, sample SAMEA2338840) | human gut metagenome | biome: human gut; feature: human-associated habitat; material: faeces... | reverse complement strand
ATCAAATCCATTACCATATTCTTCCGCATTTCACTTTTTTGTAGTAACTTTGTATCCATCAAAAATTTATAAAAATGAAAAGAAACATCTTCTTCGTATCGATATTGTTACATTTCTGTGCTGGACAGGCTCAAAACACCGCTTTTCCCTCTTTGGAAGATTTGGATAGAGTAGTGGCTGAACAGCAGAAATATGTTGATATTCGCGAGGGACGTATTTCTGACGTAAAATCAAAATTACGCAAAACCGCATCGGAAGAAGAACGCTATCAGTTGAAGAACCTTCTTTTCAATGAATATTCTTCTTATGTGGTTGATTCCGCACTTCATTATGCACAGGAAAAACTGGTATCTGCCTATAAGATGAATCGCCAGGATTACATTGACGATTCAAGATTGAATATGGCTTATGTGCTGATACAGGGTGGTATGTATAAAGAAGCATCGGATATTTTACAAAATATTAACCGGGCTACGCTGGCAGAATATCTGGAGAGGTATTATTTCCACATTTACAATACACTGTATGAAGCTATGGTAAAGTATACCATTATCGAGTCTCAAAGCAAGGAATATCGGGCAAAAGCCATGCTTTATAAAGATTCGATTATGCAGAAAAATGATTCTACCGATGTTTATATACGTGCTGACAGATTGTTGGAACAGGGAGATTATAGCAAAGGGTTGCAGATATTACTCGATTTTTACCGCCAACTGGATCCTGATAACCGTGATGTAGCCTATGTGGCCTACTCCATATCCGATTTTTACAGAAGACAAGGAAACAGGGAAGAAGAAAAGAAATACTTGATTGTCTCTGCAATGGCTGATATGAAATGGGCGGTAAAAGAATATATTTCGCTGCGCCGATTGGCCACTATCCTCTATGAAGAAGGCGATATCAATCGGGCATATATTTATATGCGCCGTTCGTTGGATGATGCTACATTCTGTAATGCCCGCCTGCGTACTATTGAAGTGACACAAACATTGCCTATTATCGCTAATGCCTATCAAGTCAAAACGAAGAAAGAAAAGAAACAGATGATGATTGCATTGGCATGTATCAGCATATTGTCTGTGTTTCTTATCGGTTTGGTAATTTATGTACGGCGGCAAATAAAAAAACTATCGGCGGCAAGAAGCGAGCTGAACAAGGCCAATGAACGGTTAAGACAGTTGAATGTGGAGCTTAATTCTGTAAACGAACAACTTCAATCTGCCAATAAAGAGCTCCATGAAACCAATCACGCATTGTCGGATATGAACCAGTCGCTTTCGGAAGCTAACAATATTAAGGAGCTTTACATTACCAAGTTTATGACGGAATGTTCTTCTTACATCGACAAGATGGATAATTACCGCAGAATGCTCAATAAAAAAGCGACGTCCGGTAAACTTGAGGATTTATTTAAAACATTGAAATCTTCCGTCATTATCGAAGAGGAAGTCGAAGCGTTTTATAATACCTTTGATGAAACTTTCCTGCACCTGTTCCCATCTTTTGTAAAAGCATTCAATTCATTGTTACCTGCAAACAACTCCATTGTGCCTAAGCAAGAGGGTCGTCTGACTACGGAACTGCGTATCTTTGCTCTGATTCGCTTGGGAATCACCGATAGTGAACGCATTGCATCTTTTTTACGCTATTCTAAAGCTACCATCTATTCTTATCGCTCGCGGTTAAGGCTGAAATCGCTGGATCCGGAGCATTTTGAAGAAAATATTATGCAGATTACATCCTTTTAAGTATTGTACGGCATTTGTATTTTTATGTCTTGATCTTACTATCAAATATTTGATTTTCAGGTATTTGATAGTAAACTATCTTTGTATTTTAATCTTATATATTTGTTTGTATTAGATTAATTTATGATGTTTGCATCAGCCTTTGAAATTATAACAAGGACTGAATAATATCATTGTAATAACCAATAAATGTAATTACTTATGAATTTAAAGAAAACACTGCTTGTAGGTTCTTTATTTTGCGGGGTATATGTATTTCCGTTATATGCGGAGACTCCATATTCCGAAAGTGAGACTATCGAGCAACAAAAAGGTATCCGTGTCAGTGGTACTGTCATCGACAAAGAAAAAAACACTTTAGTGGGTGTAAATATTATGGTAAAAGGTTCTTCAGGGGGGACTATTACCGATATTGACGGTCATTTTTATATTGAAGTACCTGATAAAAGCAGTATTCTTGTCATCACCTATGTAGGATTTAAAACTCAGGAAATTCCGGTTGGTAATAATATCAATTTTAATATTACTTTATTGGAAGATGTAGAAGCATTGGATGAAGTGGTAGTTGTGGGATACGGTAATCAGAAGAAACTCTCGGTTATCGGTTCCGTACAAACTTTAGAGCCTTCGAAATTACAGGTAGGTTCATCCCGTTCCATGAGTAATAATCTGGCGGGACAACTGGCAGGTGTCATTGCCGTACAGCCTTCGGGAGAGCCCGGGTATGATAACTCAAATTTTTGGATTCGTGGTATATCTTCATTCAGCGGAAATACGTCTCCGTTGGTTTTGGTAGATGGCGTAGAGCGTAGTTTGAATGATATCGATCCGGCGGAAATAGAATCGTTCTCAGTATTGAAAGATGCATCGGCCAGCGCCATGTATGGTGTGCGAGGTGCCAACGGTGTTATTTTGATTAATACCAAACGCGGTTCGGTATCTGCTCCTTCCGTAAATTTACGTGTGGAGCAATCTATTCAGGCTCCTACAAAGCTTCCTCAGTTCATAGGAGCTGCCGAATATATGAGTTTGCTGAATACGCTTCAGCCCGACCCGAACAAAAGGCTGTTTACGAAAGACCAGATTTTGAAGACTTATTATGGATATGATAAAGATTTATATCCTGATGTAGACTGGATAGATGCGATAACCAAGGATTACGCTAATTCTACGCGTGCAAATCTGACGGTATCCGGCGGTACGGAAATACTTCGCTATTCATTGACAGCTTCTCTTTACCATGAAAACGGAATTATGGGGTCTGATAAAACACTGCCTTACGATACGCAAAGCAAACTGAACCGTTATAATATTCGTGCCAATGTGGATTTGGATTTGACGAAAACAACGCTTTTACGTTTCAATGTGGGAGGTTATTTACAGAATCTTCGTAAATCGAGAAGTAGTACGGATGAACTGTTTCAAGCTGCTTTCGAGACTCCACCATTCGTACATCCTGCCATTTATTCGGATGGTACCATTCCTCGTGTTAGCAATACTCGTAAAAACCCATGGGCTATGAGTACACAAAACGGTTATTATCGTGGTGGGAAAAGTAAGCTGGAATCTCTTTTTTCTTTAGAACAGAACTTAAAGATGATTACTCCGGGGCTGAAAATGAAAGTAACGTTTGCATTCGATACATATAATGAGAATTTTGTTACTCGCGGTAAGGAGCCTGATTATTACAGTGTGGCCAAGTCGCGTAATGATGAAGGAGAATTGGTGCACAGCATTTTGAGTTATGGTAGTGAGTTCTTAGACCATTCAAGTAATGCCAATTATGGAAACCAAAGTACTTATCTGGAAGCTGCCGTTACATATAACCGTACTTTTGACAAACATGCACTTGATGCGCTTCTTTTATACAACCAGCGTAGCTATGACTGGGGTGATATACAACCTAATCGTACACAAGGTATCGCCGGTCGTCTTTCTTATACTTTCGACCGCCGCTATATCAGTGAATTTAATTTCGGTTACAACGGTTCGGAGAACTTTGCAAAAGGCAAGCGTTTCGGTTTCTTTCCTTCCTTAGCCATCGGTTGGTTGATTTCAGAGGAAAACTTCATGAGGAATTTGCAGGAAGACATTACAAAATTGAAGTTGAGAGCTTCTGTCGGTTCGGTAGGTAATGATAATATCGGCGGTCGTCGTTTTGCATATATCACTACCATTAACAGTAATTCCAGCGGTTATCATTTCGGATATACCGATAGCAACTATTACACAGGTATTCAGGAAGGTGAAGTAGGGGTTTCCGATCTGACTTGGGAAAAAGCTTTTAAAATGAATATCGGTCTTGAATTGGGGTTGTGGAACGAGTTGGATGTACAACTGGATTTCTTTAAAGAAAAACGTACCAGTATTTTTATGCAACGTTCTACCATCCCTACCCAAGCAGGTTTCGTGTCTAATCCGTATGCCAACTATGGTAAAGTGAATAATCAGGGATATGATCTTTCGGTAATTTACGACAAACGGTTCAATGATGATTGGGCAATGAGCCTGAGAGGTACTGTCACTTATGCTAAAAATGAGATATTGGAGAAAGACGAGCCGGAATCGGTCAAAGGAACTTACCGTTCCATTACGGGACGCTCCATTAATACCCTATGGGGATTGCAGGCAGAACGCCTTTTTACGGAAGATGATTTTATAAACGGGGAACTGAAACCCGGTATACCGAAACCTGAATTAGGAACGGAGGTACGTCCGGGAGATATCAAATATGTCGATATGAATGATGATGGGGTCATTACGGAAGCGGATGAAGGATATATAGGCGGAACAAAAGATCCGCGTATGGTATACGGTTTCGGTGGTAACCTGAATTACAAGCAATGGGATTTCAGCTTCTTCTTCCAGGGCTCTGCAGATGCGTATCGCGTTATCGGTGGTTCCGATTATTTTATTCCGGGGAGCGGACAAGGCGTATTGGGTAATGTATACGATAATTATACCGATTGCTGGACAGAAAAGAATCCTTCGCAGGATGTGTTCTGGCCTCGTCTATCAGAGAGTACGAATACCAATAATAGCCGTGCTTCTACCTGGTGGAAGAAAGATATGAGTTTCTTGCGACTGAAATCAATAGAATTGGGTTACAGTATTCCTCAGTCTGTTACGCGTAAAATTCATGCCAAGAGCATCCGCTTCTTTGTGAGCGGTAACAATCTGTTCTATCTTTCCAAATTCAAACTTTGGGATCCTGAACTGGATACCGTCGACGGTTTGAAATATCCGTCCATGCGCTCTTTGATGGTGGGATTTGACTTGAATTTTTAATGATAACCAACTATACAATCATATTATGAAACTATTTAAATATATTATAACCGGAGTTTTGGGTATGCAGCTCTTGACTTCATGCGTCGATTATCTGGATAAAGAATCAGATACGGAACTGACACTCCCTATGGTATTCGAAGATAAAACCCGTATAGAGGGTTGGCTTGCCAATGTATATTCTCATGTTCCTGATCCTTATTGGGGATACGCGCGGAAATTAGGATGGGATATTCTCAGTGATGATATGACGGCCTCTGAACGGTGGCGGCAATGGGATTGGAAAGTAATTCCGATGCTATTGGGCGAATGGACACCTTCTACGGATTGGGACGGTAACTATTGGGCACGGTTGCCCCAGCTGATACGCGAGGCTAATATTTTTATAGAAAACGTACATCCGCTGCCCGAACAGGGAATCAGTGCTACTGAAGTGACGTATATGAAAGCGGAGATGCGGTTTATGATCGCTTATTATTATTATCTGCTGTCAAATACGTATGGTCCGGTTCCTTTCAAACCGAACTATATAGCGCCGACAGACTTTAATTTGGCGGATTTAATGGAAGGACAACGCCCCTATTATGAAGTGGTGGATTGGGTGGATAAAGAGTTGCAGGAAGTAGCCAAAATTCTTCCTGCCAAATATACCGAAGCACGTAAATACGGCCGTGCTACTTCTATCATGTGTCTTGCAGTACGTGCCCGTATGTTACTTTTTGCCGCCAGTCCGTTGGTAAATGGAAATCCTGATTATGCAAATCATAAGAATAAGGACGGCGAGAATCTTTTCAGTACTACTGAAGACAAGAGTAAATGGGCGTATGCGGCGCAGGCTTGTAAAGAACTGATTGATGCCGCTGAAGCTGCCGGACATAAATTGTATACGGAGGAGAATGATGATGGTACAATAGACCCGTTTATGTCTTATCAAAATCTTTTCCTGACAAGATATGACGAAGGAAATACTGAAATTCTGTTTGCACGTCCCGGTGGTTCGGAATATGGCGAATATGAAAAACATGCTACTCCGGCTGCCAGTGGCGGTAGCGGCGGCTTGGGCGTTACGCAGTCGTTGGTGGATGCATTCTTTACGGAAAACGGTCTGCCTATCAATGATGATTCCGAATATGAGGAAACAGGTTTTTCTGATTCTGATGAAACGCGTGATAATACAGTGTGGGATACGGAAGTGAACGGAGGAGCGATAACCAAAAGCGGCACTTATAAAATGTATTGTCATCGTGAGCCTCGTTTCTATATTACGGTGAGCTATAATAACTCTTATTTCACACAGGAGAAGCGTCTATTTGATTTTTTCAATGGAAGTAAAGACAATCCGCATACCCATGATGCTCCACAAAACGGTTATTTGATACGTAAAAAAATCTCTCCGGACTTAAATGTAAAACAGGGTACTTATAAGTATCGTCCGGGTATTGTCTATCGCTTGGGCGAGGCTTATCTGAATTATGCGGAAGCATTGAACGAATCCGATCCGGGTAATGGAGACATTTTGGTCTATCTGAATAAAATCCGTGAACGTGCGGGCATTCGTCAGTATACCACGGGTGCTACGGATGAAAATTATATTCATGTTGATTTGAACGACCAGGCGGAAATGCGCAAGTTGATTCGTGCCGAACGTCGTGTGGAATTGAGCTGTGAAGGAATCCGTTATGATGATCTTCGCCGTTGGAAAGAAGCGGAAAATGTATTGAACGGAGATTTCTACGGAATGAATTTCAGCGGAAAGGATCCGTCTTCTTTCTATGTACGTACGCCTTATCTGAAACGGGTATACAAGAAAGCCTATTATTGGTTCCCTATTCATCAGTCGGAAATGGATAAGAATGATAAACTTGTTCAAAGCCCTTATTGGAATTAACGGTTAAAAATGTAATTGATTTTTATTATGAAGAAAACGATAAGAAATATTCTAATGACATTGCCCTTTGTAATTATGGGTTGTCAAGATGAAACGGAACGGATAACTTTGGATTCCCCACAAGACACGATGGGACTGAAAGTTTCTTCGAGTGATGTGGTATTGAATCAGGATTTGGGTAATGAAGAAGCAATATCCTTTACATGGGGAAGTGCTGCCAATCGCGGAGAAGGAACGAAACTCACGTATTATTTCAAGATGGATATTGCCGATAATAATTTTGAGACTTCCATCGCAAAAGTAGAAATTCCGGAAGGTGTACAAAGTATCAGTTATACGCACAAGGAAATGAACGCTTTATTGAGCGGGTGGAAGGTAACAGCGGGAGAAACCGCCATGTTAGAGGCAGAAATCATAGCTGAAGTTTCAGGAGGCAGTGTATATATGAAACCGGAAATATCCAAGGTGCAGTTTTCGGTGACAGGTTATTATATTGCGGCAAGAGATCTTTTCATTGTAGGTTCCGCCGTTGAAGGGGAAGGGATGGATGCAACTAAAGCGCTTAAAATGAACGAGGTGCTTTCCGAACAAAAATATGAATGGGGCGGACATTTGAAGCCAGGTGACTTTAAGTTCATAAAGAGCCGGACAAGTCTGACACCTTCTTATACAAAAGGCGCCAATAACAATACATTGGTTTATAATGAAACGGATGGTCCGGAAACATTGTTCCATATAGATACGGAAGGGTATTATTTCATTACTGTCGATGTGGAGAAATTAACTATTGCAAGTGAATATCCGGATGGAAATGATTATCAAAATATATGGATAATAGGTAACGCTACTCCGGCAGGCTGGAACGTTCCTAGTACCATTGAATTGAAGAAAAAGAACCAAGTAGAATTTGTATATGAGGGTCCTTTATACGAAGGAGAACTAAAATTTATGTTGCAGAATGATAAAGGATTTGATTGTGATTATCTGATGGCTGAAACAAACGGAGCATCTATTTTTTCGACAAAGATGATACGCAAGAATTATCCGGAAACAAATGATGCTAATGATACAAAATGGAAAGTCAATCTAAGTGAAACTGGTAATTATAGGATTACGTTGGATACTTATCTGATGGAAATAACATTCGAAAAGAAACCGAAAATAGAAATACCTGATGATCTCTCTATTAAAGCTGTTTGGATGACAGGTAGCGCTACTGCAACCCAATGGGATACACCATTTAAAATAGCTTTCCAGTATAATCCGGATGAAAAGGAAGGTACGTTTGTATGGGAAGGACATCTCGACTTAGGAGAAATAAAATTTCCCCTGAGTAATACTAAAGGTTTTGAGTGTGATTATTTGATGCCTGTGGTAAATGGTACTTCAGTTACCGAAGCCGAGAAAATGGAACGTAGAAATTATCCTGATTCAGGTATGAACGACTTTAAGTGGAAAGTGGAAGAAGCCGGGAAATATAAGATATCTCTGAATGTGATAGATATGACAGTTAAATTTGAAAAACTACCGTAATACCAGATAATTATGAAAAAAATATTTATTATACAATTTTTATTGATTGTGGCATCCCTTTTTGGGGGATGCCAAGATGAAGGAACCGGATGGACGCCTGATATGATTCCTGACGAGAATTTGCCGTCTGATGATGATGACGATGAACAGGTGTATGCACCTATCAGTTTGAACGCTCCTTTATATTGGAGTGTATATGAGTATGCCTGGGTAGCCGAACAGGCCGGTAGTAATACGAATATGCCTGAAGTGACTTGGGATGCGAATATTGATTGGGTATCGGAGAATCTTCTGCCTTATGGTTACGATATGATTTGTACGGACGGCTTTATGTCAATGACAAACGATCCCAGTATTGAACCGGGTGGGTATATGACCCATTATGCCGGTATAAAACTGACGGATTTAGTAGCTAAATGTAAGGCTAAAGGTTTGAAACTGGGTGTTTATGATAATCCGTTATGGGTACACTGCCCGTATGAAACGGTAGTAAATGGCACGGAAGGTATTACAGTTGGTAGTTTAGTGTACAATTCCGCCATAGATGATGTTCTTTATCCGGAAAAAGGGGATGCCTTTACTTGGGTAGTTCCCAGTCATGAAGGCGCTAAAGAGTTTATTGATGGCTTCTTTAAATATTATAAGAAAATAGGAGTAGAATTTATCCGTATGGATTTCCTCTGTCTGTTTGAAACGGGAGATGGTGCCGGCGGAATGCCCGGTAGAGGATATGGACGTGAAGAATACGAACTTGCGTTGAAGTATATTTCCGAGGCCGCCACAAAGTATCAGGTATTCACTTCGCTTGTGATGCCCAATCTGAAAAATGATGCGGAGTTGGAGAAGAAATATGGTAATATGATTCGGGTAGATGCCGATACAATGAAAGGCGGGTGGGAACACTTTGCAAGCAATGGCTCTACATGGTTCAATCCCAATGGATGGCCGTCTACCTCTAATATGTTTACCGGCCTTATCAGTTGGTCGCACATTGCGGGAAGGGGAAAGGTAGTGCTGGATGCTGATTTTACCCGTTTGAATACATTTAAGACGGAAGGTGAAAAACAGAGCGTGATTTCTTTGCAACTGATGGCGGGTGGTCCGATTGCCGTAGCCGATCAGTATAATACGATTGTCAGCGGTGATTTAAAGTTTTATCAGAATGAAGAATTGCTGGCTTTGAACAAAGACGGATTTGTAGGAAAACCTTTGTCGGATGATTTGTGGAATGCAGACAATCAAATATGGTACGGACAGATGTCCGACGGAGACTATATCATAGGTTTTTTCAATAAAGAAGATGATGAACATGACCGTACACTCGATTTTTCTGAAATAGGCATTGAGGGCAAGGTAAAAGTGCGTGATTTGTGGAAACATCAGGATGAGAGGGAAGCTGAAACTTCTTTGAGTTATAAGATTCCCGGGCGTTCTTGCAAGATTGTACGTCTGACAAAATCTGAGTGATAATTAAAGTATAATAAAACAAGTATTGTCTTGTTTGAGAAATTCAGGTGAAAATAGAGAAATATGAAAAATACAATTAATATAGTGTTATTTCTACTTCTGGCAGCAGTGGGGAAAGCGCAGAATCTTTCCTCACCTGACGGTAATTTATTACTGAAGACAGTAGTAGAAAGGGGAATTCCCTATTACGAGCTTTCTTACAAAGGTAAAGCTGTGCTTGCACCGAGTCGTCTCGGATTGGATATTAAATATGAACGCGGATTAATGAACGATTTCAGTGTGAAATCGGTACAGACGGATTCATTGGACGAATCGTGGAAACCGGTATGGGGTGAGCAATCGCTTATCCGTAACCATTATAACGAAATGCTGCTTACATTGGAACAAGGTTTCAGCGGGCGCACGTTGAATATACGTTTTCGTCTCTTTAATGATGGTTTGGGATTTCGTTATGAGTTTCCCGAACAACCTACTTTGAATAAGTTCGTTATCAATGAGGAACTGACTCAGTTCAATTTGGCGCATGATTATACGGCTTTTTGCATGCCGGGTGATTATGACACTAATGAGTTTACCTACACCACAGCTCCTCTTTCTCAGATACGTGAAGAGATGCCTAAACAATCCGTGGCCATGAAGTCGTATGAAGCGAAATCGGCGGGTGATTTGATAGTACAGACGCCTCTGATGCTGAAAGGGAGTAACGGATTGTACATTAATATCCATGAAGCTGCTTTGGTGGATTACGCAGCTATGGAATTGAATGTAAATGATAAGTCTTTTTGTTTGACTGCCTGCTTGGTACCGGATAAAAACGGTGATAAAGGTTTCTTGCAAACCCCTTGCTTCTCACCTTGGCGCACAGTGGTAGTAAGTGATGACGCAAGGAATATCCTTGCCAGTAAGCTGATTCTGAATCTGAATGAGCCTTGCGGATATGCAGATACATCTTGGATTAAGCCGATGAAATATATCGGTGTATGGTGGGAGATGTTTATCGGGACAGGGAAAGATTGGGCATACAGCAGTTATAATCGTGCAAAACCGGGAGTGACCGATTATAGCAAACTGACTCCTAATGGGCGTCATGCGGCCAATACCGATAATGTAAAAAGATATATTGACTTTGCTGCCAAACATGGTTTTGACGCCGTATTGGTGGAGGGATGGAACGAAGGTTGGGAAGACTGGACGGCTTATACTAAAAATCGCCAGTTTAGTTTTACTTCTCCCTATCCGGATTTCGATGTAGATGAGTTGCAACGGTATGCCCATGAAAAGGGGGTGCGTGTAATGATGCATCATGAAACGTCTGGCAATGCCGCTGATTATGAACGACAATTGGATGATGCTTTCAAATTTATGGTGAATCATGGTTATAATGCAGTAAAAACGGGTTATGTAGGCTCTATAATTCCGCGTTGCGAATATCATGCTTCGCAATGGATGAATAATCATTATATCCATGTGGCAAAGCGCGCAGCGGATTTTAATATTATGGTAAACAGTCACGAAGCTGTACGTCCTACGGGGTTGTGCCGTACTTATCCAAACTGGTTGGCGCAGGAATCTGCCCGTGGAACCGAATTTGAATCAATGGGCGGTAATCCGGTGGATCACACTACTATTTTGCCTTTTACCCGTTTAATGGGCGGACCAATGGATTATACTCCGGGTATCTTTCAGGGAGATTTGAGTTATTACGAGAACGGTTATAAAAAGGATCAGCAGGCACGTACTACATTGGCCCGCCAATTGGCTTTATATTGTACTATGTATAGTCCGCTTCAAATGGCTGCGGATTTGCCTGAGAATTACGAACGTTTTATAGATGCATTCCAGTTTATCAAGGATGTGGCGGTAGATTGGGATGAAAGCAGGTATTTGGAAGCCGAACCGGGTGATTATATCACTGTAGCACGACGTGCCAAAGGTACAAATAATTGGTTTGTAGGCTGTACGGCCGATGAGAATGGGCATGTATCCAATCTTAAACTTGATTTTTTGATTCCCGGTAAGAAGTATATCGCTACTGTTTATGCCGATGCAAAAGATGCCGATTGGAAGAAAAATCCGCAGGCTTATGTTATTCGCAAAGGGATTGCTACTTCCAAAACCAAACTGAAACTTAGGGCGGCTTCGGGTGGAGGCTATGCCATCAGTTTGATAGAAGTGCAAGATAAAGCAGAGTTAAGGAAAATGAAAAGTTTACCAACTAATATTTATTGAAAAATGAGACGAATAAGATTATGTAAATTCAATGCTTTACTTCTCTTGGCAGGACTATGCGTGATGGGCAGTTGTGCCGAAGACGAATTACCGGCACCGATGAAGAAAGCGCGGACTGTGGTAAAACTTACGGCAGATTGGTCGGAATGTTCTTCGGCAGCACCGGCGAAATATATGGTGCGTATAGGCAATGAGACACAGGAAGTAACCGGTAATGTAAATAGTTTTTTATTGCTCTCCACAAGTGATTATGACATGGTGGCGTATAATGAACCGCAAGGAGTTACTGTTAACGGTAATATAGCTACCCTGAATACGGTAGCTACAAGGAGTGAGGGAAGTTCTGTCGTTACAGGTAATCCCGATGATTTGTTTTCTGTTTCGGAGGATTTAGTACAGGATGAACTACTTGCTTTGACAGGAGATACATTGCGGCTGACTGTAAAGATGCAACAGCGTACACGTCAAGTTAATATAACAATGGATACCGATGTGGAGAATATTAAATCGGTGACAGGTATGCTGGATAATGTAGTATCGAGTATAGACCTGACTACCGGTGAACTGCTGAGTGTGGCTAAAGCTTCTGTCAATTTTACTGCGTCACCGGTAGCAGAAGGTGAGGCAAGTAAGCGGCTCAAAGGCACTGTGCGTCTATTAGGGGTATCTCAAGAAAAAGCACAGCGGCAGATAATGACGGTGAAGATAACTAAAGAAGATGAAACAACTGAGACAATAACTACCGACCTTACTGAAGTATTATCTAAACTTGACGAAGGCGGTAATACGCCGTTGGATATAGAAGGAAGAGGCGGGTTCAACGGTAAGGTCATGACTTGGGTTGTGGAAGAAAAAGGAGATTTAGATTGGTTAAAATAATTAAGAACTTTAAAGATTTAAGCAATGAAAAAGAACACATGTTTTGTTATGCTGGCTGCTTTGATGATGGCAGGTTGCAGCAATGAAGTAGAAGAACAGGTAATGGATAGCAGACGGGTACCACTACAAATAAATGGTGATATCAATATGCTTATGACACGTGCGGCAGATGACCATTGGGATGATAATGACGCTATCGGTGTGTATATGGTAAATGCAGAAAATAGCATAGTAGGTAAAGTAAGTAATTATCGTTATACAGTGGTAACAGGCGGACAAAATTGTACATTTAATCCTGCTGATGAAAATAATACCGCTTATTTTCCGGAAGATGGTACTGCTGTGAATGTAGTAGCTTATTATCCGCAAGGAAATGTAGTTGAAAATAAATTATCGTTGGATTTAGCTAATCAGGATGAGCAGCCACGTATAGATTTAATGTCAGCAAAAGCAGAAGGTGCAAGTAAAAGTAATCCTACTGTTAATCTTGGATTTAAACATCGTTTGACTAAACTTTTTTTTGAAATAGAAGGTGATGTCAATACCGATGGTATAAATGCTACAATAGGCAATCAATATACTGATATTCAGTATGATATTTTGAAAGATGAGTTGTTGATTGCTGAAGGGAGTGAAAAAGAAAACATAGTTATGAAATATTGGAATCTTGATAAAGGCACGAATAGGTTTGTTGAAGCTATTGTGTTACCCAATGAAGGAAACAATAGTGCAGAAGATCGTAAATTGACATTTCAATTGAATGAAAAAATATTTGATGCGACGATTAGTAACAGTACTAAATTTGAAGCTGGTAAGAAGTATACTTATAAAGTTAAATTTGAAACAACTCCTTCAGGAAATATAAATGTAAGTATTACAGGAGTAAGCATTAAGAATTGGGACGATGGTGATATAAGTGATGGTAATATAATAGTTCCTGGAACATTGAAATTTGATAAATTATACTTGGCAAGTGGTTTCACAAATTGGGAAAAACCGTATGAAATGTTGAAAGGCGACGATGGGAAAACCTTTACTTGGACAGGAAATATAGAATTAGATGGTGATCAAGAAATGAAATTCACCCTTCTTCAACAAAGTATACCTGGAGATGTACAATTAATGCCTAATATGAATGGAACAACTAATAAAAATGTAGAATTAGGTGTGGAAATGAATGCATATCCTGTGATATATTATGAAAATGAAAATGAATCCATTAAACGTGATAATAAGTGGTTGATAAATGGAAGAGGCACATATACTGTCACTGTTAATGTGGAAACCATGAAAGTAAAAGTGGAGAAGTTAGATGTTGTTTATTTGGTTGGAAGTGTTTTATCAGTGGCAGAGGGTGAAAATCAAACCAATGGTTATGATTTGAAAAGAGCTCCCTATTTTACAAAGGCAGGTGACAATAAATATGAATTGACAATCAACTTGCATGAGGGTGACTTTAAAATACTCTCCAAAATAGAATATGCTGATAAAACTAATTATGATTATTATGCTCCTAAGGCAAATGCTCCATTTGTACCAGGAAGTAGCATGAATGTAGATTATCGTCTGGGGAATGGTCAAGATTACAAATGGCAAGTAACGACAGAACAAACCGGTACTTATAAACTTACTCTGGATGTTTCCGATCCGAGTAATGTGACATTAACCGCAGAGAAGTTAGAAAATCAGCAATAACTGAATTGGTTAGGGTGAAATAGTAGTTTTCAGGATTTTATAAAAAGCTTATATCCTCATTCATAAATACATGTCTATATTAACGGAATAATCTATGAATGAGGATATTTTTTTGTACTATTAAAAGCCTTTTAATAAAGGCTCATATAGTAAAGGGGCGGGGAGGTATAATCAAGGAATAGACATAGGTTATACAAACTGTCAGTTAGTGATATGAATTCAGATAAATCATACAGATTTATTTATTATTTACTTAAACAGGTACTTTTGAATATGAAACAAACTTTTCAAATGATAGTATTGGTAACTTGTGCGTTGTTTATGGCACTGACGGTGCAAGCGCAGAATGCTACCAAGGTTTACCAACAGGTTTCTCCGGACAATAATGTCCATCTTTCTTTTGAACTGCAAGAAAAAGGCAAACCCTCTTATTCTTTACAATACAAGAAATCTCAGGTTATCAATCCCAGTACCTTGGGTCTTGAACTGAACGGGCAGGAAAGCTTGCAGGAGGGGTTTGAAGTAGTAAATACCTCTACATCTTCGTTCGATGAAACTTGGCAACCGGTGTGGGGAGAGAATAAGGATATACGTAATCATTATAACGAACTGCTGGTGGAACTGAAGCAAACATCGACCGGCCGTTTTATGAATCTTCGTTTCCGCGTGTACGACGATGGGATAGGCTTTCGTTACGAATTCCCTCAGCAGAGGAATTTGGTCTATTTCGTTGTCAAGGAGGAACATTCGCAGTTTGCCATGAGCGGTGACCATACTGCATGGTGGATTCCGGGAGATTATGATACACAAGAATATGATTATACGGAGTCTAAACTTTCCGAAATCCGCGGGTTGCTGCAAGGCGCTGTCAGCGGTAATGCTTCGCAGACTGTTTTCTCGCCTACCGGTGTGCAGACTTCCCTTCAGATGAAAACGGCCGAAGGACTTTATATCAATTTGCACGAGGCTGCGTTGGTTGATTATTCATGTATGCATCTTAATCTGGATGATAAGAATTTAATATTCGAATCATGGCTGACTCCGGATGCGGTAGGAAACAAAGCATATATGCAGAGTCCTTGCCATACTCCTTGGCGTACGGTGATGGTGAGTGACGACGCACGGAAGATATTGGCATCGAATCTTATTCTTAACCTGAATGAGCCTTGTAAATATGAAGATACTTCTTGGATTAAGCCGGTGAAGTACATCGGTGTGTGGTGGGAAATGATTGCCGGTGGAAAGCCATGGGCGTATACTTGGGATATTCCTTCGGTGAAACTCGGTGAAACGGATTATACCGGGGTGAAACCCAACGGGGTCCATCCGGCTAACAATGCTAATGTAAAGAAGTATATTGATTTTGCCGCCGAACATGGCTTCGACCAAGTATTGGTGGAAGGCTGGAATATTGGTTGGGAAGATTGGTTTGGCAATTCTAAAGATTATGTTTTCGACTTCCAAACTCCTTATCCCGATTTTGATATTAAAATGCTGAATGAATATGCTCATTCAAAAGGGGTGAAACTGATGATGCACCACGAAACATCATCCTCTGTACGTAACTACGAACGGCATATGGAAGCGGCTTATCAGCTGATGAATAAATATGGATATAACTCGGTCAAGAGTGGTTATGTGGGGAATATAATTCCCCGCGGAGAACATCATTACGGACAGTGGCTTAATAATCATTATCTGTATGCTGTGACTGAAGCTGCGAAGCATCGTATCATGGTTAATGCCCATGAGGCAGTACGTCCTACGGGACTTTGCCGCACGTATCCAAACCTGATTGGTAATGAGTCTGCCAGAGGTACGGAATACGAGGCTTTTGCCGGTAACAAACCTTTTCATACCACTGTGCTTCCGTTTACTCGTCTGCAAGGCGGTCCGATGGATTATACCCCTGGTATTTTCGAAATGGATATGAATAAATTGAATCCCAACAGTCATTCTCATGTAAACTCCACCCTTGCGCGTCAACTGGCATTGTATGTCACTATGTATAGCCCTTTGCAAATGGCTGCCGACCTTCCGGAGAATTACGAACGTTTTATGGATGCTTTTCAGTTCATCAAGGATGTAGCGGTAGATTGGGATGAAAGCCGTTATCTTGAAGCCGAACCGGGACGTTATATTGTGGTTGCCCGTAAGGCTAAGGGAACGGATAATTGGTTTGTAGGCTGCACCAGTAACGAGGACGGTCATATTTCAGCATTGAAGTTGGACTTCCTTGATAAGGATAAGAAGTATATTGCCACTGTCTATGAAGACAGTAAGGATGCCCATTATCGAACTAATCCTCAAGCTTATACCATTCGGAAAGGAATTGTGTCGGCCAAATCTGTATTGAAAATGAAAGCAGCGCCGGGTGGCGGTTATGCTATCAGTATCATGGAAGTTACGGATAAGGCTGCAATGAAAGGAGTGAAGAATCTGAAATAATATTTTAATTGAAACATTGGATGCCCAATGAATGGATTTAAGAAATCTTCTTCTCAAAAGAAACCCTTGTTGCAAGGGTTTCTTTTGGATTTTAAAAAGGGGAAAACAATTATTTGTTTGGTTGCCCTACTAATGCTGGCAACCGCAAAGACTTCAGCGTCCGATAATAATCCGGTTGCCAACCCTGAAGCGGTGGTGATTTGCGGAAAAGCGCGCTTCACTGTTCTTACACCGGAAATGATTCGCATTGAATACAGTGCTAAAGGTATATTTGAGGACCAAGCTACGTTTACCGTAACCAATCGTAGGCTGAAGGTGCCACGTTTCAGGAAGAGGGAAGACAATACGTATTTGTATATAGTTACCGATAAGGTAAGGTTGAAATATCGCAAAAGTACAAATCCGGTGACAACTCCTGCCTCTCCTGAAAATCTGACCATAACTATCGATAACAATGGATGTGAGTCTGTGTGGTATCCCGGTAAATCAGATTCGTTGAATCTTAAAGGTACCTGCCGCACTCTTGACGGAAGTAATGGAGATAATAAGCGTGCCGAAATGGAGAACGGATTGATATCACGTTCCGGATGGGCTGTCATAGACGATTCATGGGCTGCCATACGCTCTGACGGTGGGCGTTCTTATGCTCTCCGGCCCAATGCGGATATGGGGTTTGACTGGTGGGCGGAACGCTCCGATACGGATGCTCTTGACATCTATTATCTGGGTTATGGTAATGATTATAAGAAAGCTATTTCCGACTACACTAAAATTGCGGGTAAGATACCATTGCCGCCCGATTATGTATTCGGATATTGGTATAGCAAATACTCTGCTTATTCGGCAGATGACTACCGCCGGATTATGTCTGAAATCAAGGATAATAAGATTCCTGCCGATGTAATGATTCTGGATATGGATTGGCACTGGAACGTAGGAAATGGACAATCCGGAGATAAAGGTGGTTGGACAGGATGGTCGTGGAATACCAATCTGATTCCGAATCCTAAGGGCTTGCTCCGGGATATCCATGATAATAATTTTAAGATTGCCCTTAATCTTCATCCTGCCGACGGTATAAACAAGAATGAATCGCCTGTCTATTTCGCGGCAATGAACTCGGAACTTAATGGTAAGTATCTTAACGACAAAAAAGATAATATCTCTTGGAGCATTGACTATACGGACTTTACAAAATCATTCTTTAAAAATATCATCCATAATCACGAAAGTGAGGGAGTTGACTTCTGGTGGATTGACTGGCAGCAACATCTTACAAGCAATAATACTTACGGATTGAGTGAAACATTCTGGTGCAATCATGTATTCTTTAACGATATGGCGAGAAAACGTACAGACCGCAGACCTGTAATTTTCCACCGTTGGGGAGGCTTGGGCAGCCATCGTTATCAGATTGGTTTTTCGGGCGATGCTCTTATAAACTTTCAGACTCTTGGCTTCCAACCTTATTTTACGGCTACAGCTTCGAATGTAGGGTATGGTTATTGGGGGCACGATCTTGGCGGACATGCATTCACAGATGAGAGTATTGTAAATGATCCGGAACTTGTACTTCGTTGGATACAATTCGGAGTGTTTACACCGATTTTCCGTACACATGCGACAAACGATGCACGCATAGAACGTCGAATTTGGAAGTTTGATAATTTTCCGACGATGCTTGAGGCGGTACGGCTTCGCTACTCGCTTTTTCCCTATCTCTACACTATGGCCCGTAAAGCTTATGATACCGGTATATCTGTTTGCCGTCCTCTGTATTATGAATATCCGGATAGTGAGGAAGCTTATGTCTATGAGAACGAGTATTTTTTCGGTGATGATATCCTTGTAGCTCCTATCACTGAAGCTGCTGTTGATGGTATCAGTGCCAAGGAAATCTGGTTTCCTGAAGGAAAATGGTGGAGCGTATCTACCAATGAACTTATTGAGGGACCGTGTAAAAAGGTTATGAATTTCACACACGAGCAAATACCCTATTTTTTCAGACAAGGGGCTATCATACCCTACAACCCTCCTACTGTAATGAATGTTACCGAACGTCCGGATAATCTAATCCTGAATATTGTAGCCGGTTCTGATGGTGAAGGTTCTTTATATGAAGACAGTGGAGATAATAGTGATTATGCCACTATGTACTCTACAACAGCTCTGAAACAAATAGCTGATGGAAATAGAGGTAAGTATATTATTTCTGCACGTCGGGGTAATTATAAGGGTGGCGTGTCTGTACGTTCATATACGTTGCGGATATTTGATACTGCCGCACCCGTATCCGTAAAGGTGAACGGTAATACTGCTGTATCGTATGTTTATGACAAAGATAAAAGATGTACTACGGTCGAGGTTCCTGCCATAAAATGCTCCACAGGAGTTAAAGTTGAAGTTATCTATTCGAAAGAATAGATAACACTGCTGGGACTAAGTGCCCAGCAGTGCCATGATATAGAAACTTCCCTTTTCATAACTCAACTCATCCAGCATGTTTACGTC
>ENA-ORVG01002170-ORVG01002170.1-human-gut-metagenome-genome-assembly--contig:-NODE-2170-length-19927-cov-4.827395_pt1 | contig 19927 bp, 16 predicted proteins | sample MGYA00242091_ERZ509233 | MGnify/ENA primary metagenome ERZ509233 (study PRJEB26280, sample SAMEA2338840) | human gut metagenome | biome: human gut; feature: human-associated habitat; material: faeces... | reverse complement strand
TAGCCCAGCGAAGCATCACGAAGGGTAATGAAGAAAAATCAAAAAAATTCCCGACGATGAAATCTCAGGGAGCTGCTAAAAATGCAGCAAACAACGAAGCACAGTCTACAGCTATCTTCACTGCTTCTGCACAGGACGCAGAAGAAGTGCCGGCAAACGACAACAACGGATTCTTCACACCAAACGACCAGATCGATTTCTCAAAAGTAGCGATCGAGCCGCTGTTTGAAGAAGAAGTAGATTTCGATACATTCAGCAAATCCGATTTCCGTGCCGTAAAAGTAAAAGCCTGCGAAGCTGTAAAAAAATCCAAAAAACTGCTTCAGTTTACACTGGATGACGGAACAGGCACAGACCGTACCATCCTCTCAGGAATCCATGCTTACTATGAGCCAGAAGAACTGGTCGGCAAGACACTGATCGCAATCACAAACCTGCCGCCAAGAAAAATGATGGGCATCGAATCCTGCGGAATGCTGCTTTCAGCAGTAAGCAACCTGAAAGATTCCGAGGAAGAAGAACTTCATCTTCTGATGGTTGATAATCATATCCCGGCAGGTGCGAAACTGTACTAAAAGATAAAATAATTTAAATGATAGAAAAGAGTCATAGCATTTATGCGGTGGCTCTTTTTTGCAAATCGCACAACAAACGTCAATGATGACAGAGAAATGGTAATTCCGAGACCATTTCGGGATTACAGCCGGGAGGAAAAGATATGCTTAACATTTATCTGGGGGAGATGAAGGAAGCGATTTATCATCCTCCGACATATTTTGATAACATGTATGAGGATGAGTGGATTACGGATCCATTATCTGTAAAAATGATAAAAGATGTGGATAAATCAGAGGTGATAGGTCCCCATCTGATAGAAAGCCCTGTCCTTGGACCAATCTCGCCGAAAGAATTGTCCGGTGGAGTGAAGACACTGATGCTTATGGCTTACGATGAAAATGACAGAGTGTTCAATGCTTCAGTCTGTGGAGATAATTGTTCAAAATGGATTTTGAAACTTGGAAAAGAAAAAGATCTGACAATCAATCTAAGGCACATTATGGATTTTGGCAAAGAAGAGTTTGAGGCTCAAATTTTAAATACAGGACAGATGGTTCATACCATGAAAGAATTTGTGGAGATTGCCGGAGAGTATGTGTAAGGTGAAGAAATATGCGTGGAAAATACAGGGTAGTCGTAAAAAATAAAAGACTACATTATGAATTTGAGATAAAAAGAAATATCACGATCATAAAAGGGGACAGTGCTACGGGAAAGACTACTCTGATTAACATGATTCGGCAGTTTGCCAATCTCGGAAATTCAAGTGGAGTAGATCTCATGTGTGATGTCCCATGCAGGACATTGGAAGGTGCTGACTGGAAGATTATTCTTAGAAACATTTCGGGAAATATTTTATTTATAGATGAAGAAAATACCTTTATCCGTTCCGAAGAATTTGCATCCGAAATCAAAGAATCGGATAATTATTTTGTAATCATTACAAGAGAAAATCTGTACAATCTTCCATATAGTGTGGAAGAGATTTATGGTTTACATTCTTCTGGAAAATATCAGAACACAAAACAGATTTACCAGCAGATGTACCGAATATAAATCCAGTGTATCTGCATGAGAAAAATAAAAAACAGATAGTGGAAAGTATGGAAGGCGTGAGGCAATAAAAGGCATTCACGAAACAACAGAATATCAGGAAATGTTTCACATAAGTGGACTTTTGAATGAAGAAAAAGTGAATATTCAAGATATAAGAGTAGATATTAAAAGTGCACTTTCCCGAAAAGACAGCAATTTCTCAGTAAGAACGATAGTTCATATTTATAGATTCTTTAAAAGATAGGTTGATATGTGTTTTTATGGAAATGGTTTAATATAATTTTTATTAATTTATTCTCTTAAATAGTGGAAGAAATTTGCAGATTATAGTAATATATAACTAACTATATCTATTAGGGGGATTTTTATTTGAAGAAAGATAATTATTTATTGTATATTAAGCAAACTGTTTTGTCATACTCAACAAAATCAAAACAGCATATATTGAAATTATTTATAGAAAAAGATATTGCATCTAAGGATGATAATATTAATGGTCAGTTAAATACTGATGGTAATGAATGTATCAATGTGAGCGGAATGAATTTAGATTCTGCAATTCTATATTGCTTAGAGCATAAAGAAGAAGCAGTTAAGATTGTTGAAAATTGGGAATTTATCAAGGATTATAAATATTCAGTTCTTTTTACAAGTGATGAATTTGATTCTATTGTTGAGCAGATTAGAGAGACTAAAGTACTTGAATCATTGGAACAGGAATATATTTTTGATTCCTTAAAGCAACCGCTTTATTATGAAGATGAGAAACGTTGTTATCTTAAATTCAATCTGGCTTATGCGGCAGTTCATCCAGTAACTAGAGAAGAAATGCTTTTAAAATATCCTATATTGATAGTATTTCATACTGAAAGCAAAATTATTGAATTTAGATATGATGTACTAAAGAAAGTTTTTGTTTTAGACCAAGAGCAAAATTCATATATTTATATGATTGATTCATTGAAAAATATTATTCAAAATACATATTTTTGTACACTATATGGATTAGATTTGAATTATATGATTAATGTTGCAAAGAATAATGATGATGTAAAACTTATTGCACAGTATATGAAAATTAATACTGGTCAGTATGCACAGCTTGAAGTTGGAAATAATCAGGAGTATATACTTCCTTTTATTGGTGAGCTGAAAAACATTTTATTGGATTATCAAGATGAGTTAGAAAAAGTCCCAGCATTGAAAGATACACTTGATCAATTTATGTTTGAGAAAGAAGAGATGTCAGATTATCCATGGATTGAATTATTATGGGATAATGATATTAAAACAAGAAGTATTCACGTAAAATTTATTTTTAATTATATGAATAAGGATTATGGATTAATCCAGCACTATTATAACAATGTTTTAGTAGGAATGGAGAGGATGAATTATGTTGTCGACTACATTGCTTCGAATAGAACCGATCCTAGCGAAACAACTGAATAAAGAAACTACTGAAGCTGTTTTAAATTTTCTTAAAAATTATAAGTGTGGTATGTATATTTATCCTGGTGTCATTAAACGAAAATTCGGTATTTCTATTGAAGAAATATATTCATTGCTTAATGAGATGGAAAAAATAGGTGTGTTACAGAGTTGTTATGAACTTGTATGTAGCAAATGTCAGAAAGTAATGGGAACAGTAAGTGTATTTAATGAACTTCCAGACACATTTACCTGTGAATTATGTGGAGAAGAACTTCCAACTTTGTCCAATTCGGTTTTGATATACAAGGTGGTGGAAGAGGATGAATGATGAAGTTATTAAAGCTTTGGAAGTATTACAAAGGGTAGGTTCAGAGTTATCATATGATATGATTTGTAAAGCAAGTAATGAGCAGAAGAATGAGTATCATAAAAAGCTTGAGACTTTCTTAAAATATAATTCTATGAAGGCAAAAGATGTTGGGGCACCAAAGAATTTGAATAGTTTAAAAGGTAAAAGTTTAGAAGAATTGGCGGCATATTTACTAAAGATGTCTGGTGATTTGTTTGTGGTTAAGCAGAACATAAGAACAACTACAAACGAGATTGACCAGATATTTATTCCAACACAAAGAGCAAAAACACTAATTGCTAATGGTATTATAGACAAGCATTATGAACTGTTTTTAGGTGAATGTAAAAATTACAATAAGTCTGTGGACGTTACATACGTTGGAAAATTTTGTAGTCTTCTTCTTACTAACCAGATTAAGTTTGGTTTGCTTTTTTCATATCATGGTATAAGTGGAAGCAGATGGAGTAATGCTTCAGGGTTAATAAAAAAATTTTATTTACACAAAGAGAAGGATGAAGACAGATACTGCATTATAGATTTTTCGAGAGATGATTTTATAGCTGTTGATAACGGAGAAAATTTTCTTCAGATTGTTGAGAATAAATTGATGGCATTAAGATTTGATACAGATTATGCCCGATATTTATCAAAACATCCAGCAGAATTACAATGACGAGAAGGTTGAAATATACCTTCTTTTATTTTACAACTATTTTTACAGAAGAACTGTAAAGAATGACATCTTAGTGTTTGGAATGTTATATTTCTTCACAGAATCTTGAAGTAACTAAAAAGTTCATATATAATGTTAGGTACATAATTGCAACGAGCGAAAGCTAGAGATGGTTATATGTACAAAAGTTGGGAGAATTAGTAATGGAATTGATAAATAATACAACAAAAACTTTAAGAGATGATTTATCAGTTGAAATGAAAAAGGGGAGCAAGTTGTCAATTGCGGCGGCATGCTTCTCTATTTATGCTTTTCAGGAATTAAAAAAACAACTATCAGACATAGATGAATTACGATTTATATTTACATCTCCGACTTTTATAACAGAAAAAGCAAAAAAGGAAAAGCGAGAATTTTATATTCCACGACTGAATCGAGAGCGTAGTTTGTATGGTACGGAATTTGAAATAAAACTTAGAAATGAACTTACTCAGAAAGCAATAGCAAAGGAATGTGCAGAGTGGATAAAAAAGAAGGTCAGCTTCAAATCTAATATAAGTGATAAGACAATTCAGGGTGGCATTGTCGTAGATGATGTTGGCTATACCCCGATTAACAATTTTACAACAATTGAACTAGGCTGCGAAAAGGGTAATGTAATCAGTACAACCATTGTTAAGGACAATTCCTTGGCAAAGACCTTACTTGCAGATTTTAATGAGATTTGGAACGATAATAAAGTGTTGCAAGAAGTTACCGATGAGGTAATTGACAGCATTACAGCAGCATATAATGAAAATTCTCCGGATTTTATCTATTTTGTGACATTGTACAATATTTTTAATGAGTTTTTGGAAGATGTTTCAGAAGATGTGTTGCCTAATGAAGCAACGGGATTTAAAGATAGCAAAATTTGGAGTATGTTGTACAACTTCCAAAAAGACGCAGCTCTTGCTATCATCAATAAACTTGAAAAATACAACGGATGTATTCTTGCAGACAGTGTAGGTCTTGGTAAAACATTTACGGCACTTGCTGTTATTAAGTATTATGAAAACAGAAATAAATCTGTACTTGTACTTTGCCCTAAAAAGCTGACGAATAACTGGAATACATATAAAGATAATTATGTCAATAATCCGATTGCTTCTGACCGTTTGAGGTACGATGTGCTTTATCATACCGACCTTAACAGAACACACGGAAAATCCAATGGTCTTGACCTCGACAGATTAAATTGGGGTAACTACGACCTTGTCGTTATTGATGAGTCTCATAATTTCCGTAACGGAGGAAAAATAGTCGAAAATCCAGATGAAAATGATAAAGAAAATAGATATGTAAAACTTCTAAAAAAAGTTATTCGTGCAGGCGTAAAGACAAAAGTGCTTATGCTTTCGGCTACACCAGTAAATAATCGTTTTAATGACTTGAAAAACCAGCTTGCACTTGCGTATGAAGGTCATACGGAGTACATAGATGATAAATTAAATACAACACGTTCCATTGACGATATATTTAAAAATGCACAAAGGGCATTTAATACTTGGAGTAAATGGGAGCCTTGTGATAGAACGACGGAAAATCTGCTTAAAATGCTCGATTTTGATTTTTTTGAAGTGTTGGATAGCGTTACGATTGCCCGTTCAAGAAAGCATATTCAGAAGTATTATGATACATCTGATATAGGTACATTTCCGACAAGGTTAAAACCTATATCACTAAGACCACATTTGACCGACCTTAAATCAGCAATTACATATAATCAGATATTTGAACAACTTATGCTGCTGACGTTAACTATATATACACCGACACATTTTATTCTTCCGAGTAAGATGGAAAAGTATGCTCAAATATATGAGGATAACAAAGTAAATGTCGGATTTACGCAGGCAAATCGTGAACAAGGTATCCGTAGGCTTACTGCAATCAATTTAATGAAGCGTATGGAAAGCTCTGTTTATTCTTTCAATTTAACGCTTACTCGAATTAAGGAGTTGATTGAAAGCACCATTAAGACAATCGAGGAATTTGATAAATATTCTGATACAAGTCTTGAGCTTACTGATATTTCAGATATAAATGAGTTTGACGATGAAGACCAGAATACAGATGACTTATTCTCTTTTGGAAAAAAGGTAAAAATCAGTCTTGCGGATATGGATTATGTATCATGGCGAGATAGCCTGAAAAAAGACCAAGATACACTGGAGCTTCTTACTCTTATGGTTGGAGATATAACGCCGGAACATGATTTGAAACTGCAAGAATTGATGAAGATAATTGACAATAAGTTAAGTCATCCAATAAACGAGGGAAACAAAAAGGTCATTGTATTTACAGCTTTTGCTGATACAGCAAGATACCTTTACGACAATGTAAGTACTTATGTGAAAGAAAAATATGGATTGAATACAGCTATGGTATCTGGTTCAGTTGAGGGACGCACAACTTGTCCAAAATTAAAAAATGACTTGAATACGGTATTGACTTGCTTTTCGCCAATCTCAAAGGACAAAAAACTGTTAATGCCGAATGATAATACAGAAATTGATTTCCTTATTGCTACCGACTGTATTTCAGAAGGTCAGAACTTGCAGGATTGCGACTATCTAATAAATTATGATATACATTGGAATCCGGTTCGTATTATCCAGCGTTTCGGACGTATTGACCGTATCGGAAGTAAAAATAAAGTTATTCAGCTTGTGAACTTTTGGCCTGATGTAACTCTTGATGAGTACATCAATCTAAAAGCAAAAGTTGAAACCCGTATGAAGATTGTAGATATGACGGCAACAGGCGACGACAATCTTCTGAGTGATGAAGAAAAGACCGACCTTGAATATAGAAAAGCACAGCTTAGACGATTGCAGGATGAGGTTGTAGATATTGAGGATATGACAACTGGAATATCAATAATGGATTTAGGACTTAATGAGTTCCGACTTGATTTGCTTGACTACATTAAGCATCATCCGGATATAGATAAATCTCCGTTTGGACTTCATGCAGTGGCTAGGTCAACTGATGATACTCCGGCAGGGGTAATCTATGTACTGAAAAATCGTTCTAATAGCGTGAATATTGATAATCAGAACAGACTTCACCCATTCTATATGGTGTATATCAGTAATGATGGAGAAGTTATTTGCGACCATTTATCTCCAAAGGAAATGCTTGATAAAATGCGTTACCTTTGTAAAGGAAAAACAGAAGCGGACACAGAACTTTGTAAACAATTCAACAAAGAAACTCGTGATGGAAGAAATATGTCGCAGTATTCTAACTTGCTTGGAGATGCTATTGCTTCCATTATCAAAGTGAAAGATGAGAGTGATATAGACAGCTTCTTAGGTGGCGGTCAGATTAGTTTCCTGAGTAGTGAGATAAAAGGATTGAATGACTTTGAACTAATATGTTTTTTAGTTGTGAAATAAGAGGAGGACGAAATGCTCGGATTGCCAAAAACAACGGAAATGAGTAAGCAGCTTCCGAAAAAAGCAATTTATACGAAATTTCAAATGAATACAGCAGCAAAAGAAAAAATTGATGCTGATATTTCAAGAATTACGATAGTAAATGAGATTGCCCCCAATAAGGTCAATATTCCTTCCGGAGAGGACGTAAAAAGCTTTTTTGTTTTGCGTGTTTCTCTAAAAAAGAAAGAATATGACGAAAAAACGATAGCGACGCTTTCTAAGTTGATACCGCAAAATATTTTATTTGTTCTTGAATATGAGAATGAAAGCAGACTTGCTATTTACCATACAAAGGTAATGCAGACAGCGTGGATGCCGACAGAAGAACAAAGGGTTGAACTTAAAGGGTTAAATCTCGATACTGTCTGGGAGAATATCGTTATTGCTGTCGGTGGAGTGAATATAGAAAAAGGAAATTCGCTTGATGAACAGATAGAGATAAATGAAAAAAAGCAGAAGCTCGAAAAAGAGATTGCAAAACTTGAAAAGCAGGCAAGGGCAGAGAAGCAGCCTAAAAAGAAGTTTGAATTAGTGCAGAGAGTAAAAGAATTAAAGAGTAAGATGGATGTACTTTAAAGGGGGGGTTACGATGAATTTTTTTCAAAGACTTGCTATTGAATGTGATGGCATATGTGGAACAATAGACGAATATACAGATGACTCAAAAGTAATGAATTATTTATCAAAGCTGCAAGAAGCCGTTGCAGAAGCAAATTACGATACGATAATGTATACGCTTTCCGGTATTGACAAATGGTATGAAGAAAATATTGGTGCTATCTCATCGAATGAATATGTTTTCAATCTTGAATCACATCAGAAAAATATGCAGTTAATCAAGGAAATTCTATCTGGTTTGAAGAAGGATGAATGTGTTCTGACTGCATCGGAAATCATTGATGCTAAAAAAGCAGATACAGTTATTTTTATTAGCCATAAATCCGATGATAAAAAATATGGAGATGCACTTAGAAATTTTATAATAGGATTAGGTGTTAAAGAGAAACAATTAGTTTACACTTCTCATCCTCTTCATAAAATTCCATTAGATGAATCAATTTACGAATATTTGCGTTCACATTTTAATAGTACACTTTTTATGATAATTCTGTGGTCGGATAAATATTTGGAAAGTCCTGCGTGTCTAAATGAAATGGGCGCTGCTTGGGTTACACAGACGGACTACACTAATATATATGTGCCTTCATTTTCCTTTGGGAATCCAAAGTATCATGAATGTGCAGTGGACACAAAGAAAATGGGGGCAGTGTTGAACGGTGATGAACATTGTAAAGCAAGTATGATAGAACTTAAAAACAAGATTGAGGAACTTTTTGATTTAAAAAACGATGAATCTAAAGTGACATATTTATTGGATAAGTTCATTGACGAAATTAAAGGAGGACAAGCCTAATGGACAAGCTCAAAATGCAGACAGTGAATAAGGCTGATGAGAAGTTTAAGAAGTTAGCAGCAATGTTTCCTAATGCCGTCACAGAAACAATTGATGAAAACGGCGAAGTTGTTCGTGCTATTGATAAGGACGTACTTATGCAGGAAATTTCATGTAAGGTCGTTGATGGAAATGAGGAACGCTATCAGTTTACTTGGTCTGACAAGAAGAAATCTGTTCTTCTTGCCAATGCCCCTATCAATAAGACCCTGCGTCCGGTTCGAGATGATGAAACAACTCCAACCGGAGCAGACAGTGAGGGAAAACTATATTGCGGTAGTGGCAGTGTAGATTTTGATAATACAGAAAATCTTTATATTGAGGGCGATAATCTTGAAGTGTTGAAACTTTTGCAGGAAACATATCTTAGCAAAATAAAGATGATTTATATTGACCCACCGTATAATACGGGAAATGATTTTGTGTATGAAGATGATTTCGCTCAAAGTACAGAAGAATATCTTGAAAATAGCGGACAGTTTGACGAGGACGGTAACCGTATGGTGCAGAATACGGAGAGTAATGGACGTTTTCATACGGATTGGCTAAATATGATTTATCCTCGCTTGAAATTAGCAAAAGCTTTGTTAACGGATGACGGTGTGATTTTTATTAGCATTGATGATAATGAACTTGAAAACATAAAAAAGTGTTGTGAGGAAGTATTTGGGGAAAGCAATTTTCTTGCCAATATAGTTTGGAAACATACTCAACAGAGCAAAAATGATGAGCCACATTTCTCAAGACAATATAACCATACTTTAGTATATGCAAAAATGAAATCGTCACTACCAAACTTCTATTTTAAACGAACTGAAGAAGATAATAAGAATTATAGCAATCCCGATGCAGACCCCAAGGGAATGTGGCGTAGTGGTGATGTTAGAAGTCCGAATTACAGAAAAACATTGCGTTATACAATAACAGCCCCAAATGGTAATATTATCCAACCGCCTACTAATGGATGGCGTTGGTCAGAAGAAAGTCTAAGAGATAAAATTTCTACGGGTGAAATTAAATTTAAATCCGATAATAGTGGAATTATACGTAAAATATATCTCTGCGACCAACCAGGCAGAACACCAGAAAATCTCTGGGAAGGACAACAGTTTGGAACAACTCGACAAGCAGCTTCTTTGATAAAAAATCTGTTTGATGGTGTGCAAGTGTTTGACACACCAAAGCCGATTGAATTAATTAAGAAAATGCTTGAAATAGCAACTGGACAAGATTCTATTGTTTTAGATTTCTTTAGTGGCTCTGCCACTACTGCCCACGCCGTTATGCAGCTCAACGCAGAGGACGGCGGACATCGAAAGTTTATTATGGTCCAGTTACCGGAAAAGACTGATGAAAAGAGTGAAGCATATAAATTCGGATATAAATATATCAATGAAATCGGCAAAGAACGTATCCGCCGAGCTGCAAAGAAAATTGCAGAGGAGAACCCAGAAACGAAGTTTGATGGTGGTTTTCGAGTATTAAAGGTTCTTCCGCAATTATCCGTTTTAGCTCTTTTAGCATGAGCAGATATATAGTATAATGTTTGTATTAGGATGTATGAGGAGAATTATTTATGGCAAAGTCTAATAATACATTATGCTTAGATAAATTTTACCCGGAAAAGGATTTGATGATAACAGATATTGATCAGCAAAGTGATAAAATTATAATTCAGATGAAATCAACTTCAAGCAGCTGTAAATGTCCAAAGTGTAATCGTATAACACAAAAATATCATGGAACATATACTCGTAAAGTACAGGATTTACCTATTTTAGGAAAAAATGTTCAACTTGAAATTTGTTCACATGAGTATGCATGTTTGAATGACGAATGTGAGATTGTTTCTATTGCTGAGACTTTTGATGGATTCCTTAATAATTATAGTCGTATGACAGAAAGATGTGCTGATTTTATCTGTACATTGGCTCTTGAAACCAGTTGTGAAGGCTGTGCCCGTGTCTGCCACACATTAGGGATAAAAACTAGTGGTGATACCGTAATACGATTACTTTTAAAAAGATATGAATCTCTTCCCCAACCGGAAGTTAGTGATGTAATAGGTGTGGATGATTTTGCATATAAAAAGCGCCATACATATGGGACTATCATAGTAAATGAAAAAACGCACGAGCCTATAACATTGTTGAATGGAAGAAATGGGGATACATTGCGGGAATGGCTTAAGAATAATAAAAATGTTAAAGTGGTTACAAGAGATAGGGCAAGTGCATATGCGAAAGTAATATCAGAAGAATTACCCGATGCAATGCAGGTGGCAGACCGATTTCATTTACATCAGAACCTACTGGAAACAATAAAAAAAGCTCTGAATCAAGAAATCCCTGCAACAATAAGTATCCCACACAATGATACATCTATCGATGCAGAAGAACATTGTAAAAAAAATCTCATCTGATGTGGATAATTATGCTGCTTTTTCAGAAAAACGTTATCAAATGATCTGCCAAATACAAAATTTTTTAAAAGAAGGCTGTAGTTACCGTGAAATTGCCAAACGTATGGGAATAGGTCGCAACACAATTGCAAAATATCGTAAAGGTGATCCAAAAGAATTAAGTATGTATGGAATTCATCAAAGCAAACTTGATCCATTTCATGATTTTATTATAGATTGTCTTAAAGAAGGATGGAGTAAAAGCAAAACTGTAAAGGCAATATACGAAAAAGGATATTCTGGATCCAAAAGCAATGTTTTTGATTATTTGTGCAAAATAGAGCAAAAAGAAAATAAATGTTTTGAGCCACAGCCATATGTCAGAACAATGACGGAGTGTTTAAAATACAAAACCGGCAGTAAGGGAAAAGATAAAGATTATATTACACGAGAAGGTGTGTTTAGGTACATGTGGATGAATACTGAGCTTTCAGATAATCATAAGGAATATATTTATGAAAAGTATCCAAATATTTGGGAACTTCAATGCTGCATAAGAGAGTTTAGAAATATTTTTAAAAATCATAATGTGCCAATGCTCTATTTATTTGTTGAAAAATATAGTAAAAATCTTCTTAAACCCTTAAGAAGTTTTGCTGAGGGATTAAAAAGAGATATAGATGCAGTTGAAAATGCTGTAGCATATGATTACAGTAATGGATTTGTGGAAGGAACTAATAGCAGATTAAAAATGATAAAACGTACAATGTATGGAAGATGTGGCAGGCAGTTGCTTGAAGCAAAGTTGAGGTACATGGGATATAACAATAATAACGGATAATTGCGGAAGAACCGTATTAAAGTGCGACAGCTCCAATATGAAAAATGTGTATTATAATCCGGCAGAGTACGAGCCATCATTGTTTACAAGTCTTGAGGATAACATCAAAGAGGACAGAACATCAGAAGATTTATTGTTCCAAGTTATGCTTGACTTAGGTGTACTTCTGTCGAGTAAAATCGAGGAAACTACTATTGCCGGAAAGAGAGTATTCAATGTTGAGGATAACTACTTGATTGCTTGCTTTGATGACAATGTAACTGAAGAAGTAATTACTGAAATTGCAAAGCAGAAGCCGTATTATTTTGTTATGCGTGACAGCTCTATGGCAAATGATAGTGTCGCAACTAACTTTGAGCAGATTTTCGCTGCATACAGTCCTGACACGGTAAGGAAGGTGCTGTAAAGTGGGAACATTAACAAAAATTGAAGTGGGAACATTTTTAAAGCTTTTTAATCGAGGCGGTTATGTGTTGGATTTTAGTACGAATGACTTTGATGTTTTTACAATGGGAAGCATAGGAATTGCCCTTTGTGATAAGTATAAAATGTCAAAAGGAAAGTCACTGTCAGCATATGTTAATGAAGCTTCCGAAGAAAATGTTATTAAGCTGCTAAAAGATTTATTAGATTACTATGAGGAAAATTACGAAAAAGAATATACGCAAGAAACAGATGAGGAAACATATGGATATTTCAGATATAATGCCGAGTACGCTCGTTTGTATAAAAAGTGTCGGACATATATGGACAGAGTATTGAATGTTACAACACCTCTTGCAACAAATGTTGCTGAGTTACAGGAAAAATTTTCGAGCGAGTATCTTTCTAAGCAGATAGAACTAATGCTGAGAATGCAAAACGAAAATCCAACAGATGCTATCGGAAAAGCAAAAGAACTGATTGAAAGTTGTTGTAAAACAATTCTGGATAATAAAGGTGTGACTTGGGATAAGAACTGGGATATGAGTAAACTTACGGGTGAAACGCTAAAACTCCTTAATCTTACTCCGAAAAATATTCCAGACTCTGACCCAGTTTCAGAAAATATAAAAGCAGTTCTTGGAAATTTAAGAGGAATAACAACAAAACTTGCTGAAATCAGAAATCCGTATGGTAGTGGACACGGTAAAAGTGCTTCATTTACAGGGCTGGAAACAAGACACGCAAAACTTGCAGTGGGATGCAGTATTACTTTTGTTACTTTCCTTTGGGACACTTACGAAGGAGGTCTGACAAATTGAAATTTAATTTTAAAATTCAACAATACCAAACGGACGCAGTTGACGCAGTTGTAACGGTTTTTAATGGGCAAGGATTCCATGATAAAATCAACTACATTCGTGACCTCGGTAAGATGAAGTCCAAGGATATGCAGATGACATTGGGATTTACAGATGAAGAGATGCAACTGTATGACCCGACAAATGATACCGGATACAAGAATGAACTGGTGGAGCTTTCGGATGAACAGCTTCTCAGTAACATTCAGGCTTTACAGCGTCAGAATAATATTAAGCTTTCAAATTCTCTTGTAAAAGATTTGGGAAGATGCAGCCTTGATATTGAAATGGAAACGGGTACCGGTAAGACATATGCATATATCAAGACGATGTTTGAACTGAATAAAAAGTATGGATGGAGCAAGTTTATCGTGGTTGTTCCAAGTATTGCTATTCGTGAGGGGGTAAAAAAATCTTTTGAGATTACAGCCGACCATTTTATGGAGCATTATGGCAAAAAAGCCCGTTTCTTCATTTATAACAGTTCAAACCTGAATCAGCTTGATAACTTTTCAAGTAGTTCCGGCATCAATGTAATGATTATCAATACGCAGGCTTTCGCTTCTTCTCTTAAAGAGGATGGACGCAGTAAGGAAGCTCGTATTATTTATTCAAAGCGTGATGAGTTTGGTTCTCGTCGTCCGATTGATGTAATCAAAGCGAACAGACCGATTATTATTCTTGATGAACCGCAGAAGATGGGCGGAGAAGTAACACAAAAAGCATTGAAAAACTTTAATCCGCTTTTTAGCCTTAATTATTCTGCTACACATGCAAAGCATCATAATCTTATTTATGTTCTTGATGCTTTAGACGCATTTAATAAGAAATTGGTCAAAAAGATTGAAGTTAAAGGATTTGAAGTTAAGAATTTCAGAGGTACAGACAGTTATTTGTATCTTGAACAGATTGTGCTTTCAAGTAAAAAGCCACCTATGGCAAAAATTGAACTTGAAATTGGGTACAATAAATCCATTAACCGTGAATCCCGTATTCTTGGTGTGGGCGATGATTTATATTATGTTTCACAAGAGATGGAACAGTACAAAGGTTATACCATCTCTGAAATTGACCCGCTTCGTGGAACAGTAACTTTTACAAACGGAGAAGTTATAAGTACGGGAGATATTGTTGGCGATATTTCTGAAAAAGATATGCGTCGTATTCAGATAAGGGAAACCATTCTTTCTCATTTTGAGAAGGAAGAAAAACTCTTTGATAAAGGGATTAAATGTCTGTCATTGTTCTTCATTGATGAAGTTGCAAAGTATCGCCAGTACGATGAAAACGGAGATGAAGTTATTGGCGAATACGGCAAGATGTTTGAGCAGGAGTACATTAACGTGCTTAATGAATATGTAACATTGCTTGATACTCCGTACCAGAGATATTTAAAATCAACTTGTAGTGATGTAGAAGAAGTACATAAAGGCTATTTCAGTATTGATAAAAAAGGACATGCTATCGACAGTAAAGTAAAGCGTGGCAGTGAGTTCTCCGATGATATTTCGGCATATGACTTGATTTTAAAGAACAAGGAAAGATTGCTTTCTTTTGATGAGCCTACAAGATTTATATTTTCCCACTCGGCATTGCGTGAAGGCTGGGATAATCCGAATGTATTTCAGATTTGTACGCTTAAACATTCCGATAGTAATACTGCAAAACGTCAAGAGGTAGGTCGTGGACTCCGTTTGTGTGTGAATCAGAATGGTAATCGAATGGATGTTGAAAGCTGCGGAGAAACAGTACACGATATTAACGTGTTGACAGTTGTTGCAAGTGAAAGTTACAAGACATTTGTTACAGATTTACAGTCTGATATTAAGACTGTACTTTATGACAGACCAACTGTTGCAACAAGTGAATACTTTAAGGGCAAGTATATTAAAGTGGATGATGTTCCTACACTTATAGATGACGAAACTGCAAATGCTATTGAATTTTATCTTATTCAGAATGGCTATGTAGATATGAAGCGTAAAGTAACGGATAAATACCGTCAGGAAATTAAGAGTGGAACTGTCGCAGAACTGCCGGATGAGCTTAAACCAATGGCAGAGGGCATCCATACGCTTATTCAATCTGTATATGATGATAGTATTCTTCAGGATATGTTTACAGATGGTCATGAAACAAAAGTTAAGGATAATCCGCTTAATGATAATTTTGCCAAGAAAGAATTTCAGGCGTTATGGCGAGAAATTAACCACAAGTATGCTTATACAGTTGAGTTCGATAGCGACGAGCTGATTAAGAAAGCAACCGCTCATATTGACGAAAAACTTTTTGTTTCTGAACTTCAGTATACAACAACCATTGGTCGCCAAAAAGCAGAAATGAATGAGTATGAGGTCGAGCGTGGAGCTTCATTTACAGGAGAAAAGACAAGGACACAAACGCTGAAACACGCAGAAACAAGTCAGATTAAGTATGACCTTATCGGCAAAGTGGCTGAGGGAACGACGCTTACCCGAAAAACTGTGTCAGCAATCCTGCAAGGAATCAGAGCTGATAAGCTATATATGTTTAAAAATAATCCGGAAGAATTTATCACAAAGGTTATCAGGCTTATCAACGAGCAGAAAGCAACAATGATTGTGGAACATATTTCTTATGATACGATTGAAGGAGAATACGATAGCACAATCTTCACAGCCGAAAAGAATACGCAGAGTTTTGATAAGGCATTCCTTGCAAAGAAAGCCATTCAGGATTATGTATTTACAGATGGTTCGGCAGAGCAGAGTATTGAGAGAAGATTTGCTGAAGATTTAGATGCAGCAGAAGAAGTATGTGTATATGCAAAACTTCCAAGAACCTTTCAAATTCCTACTCCGGTAGGCAATTACTCCCCTGACTGGGCAATCGCTTTTTATGAGGGAACTGTTAAGCACATTTTCTTTGTAGCTGAAACCAAAGGTACAATGGAAACACTTAATCTTAGACCGATAGAACAGGCGAAGATTTCTTGTGCTAAAAAGCTGTTTAATGAAATGTCGAATAGCAAAGTGGTTTACCACGATGTTGATAGTTATCAGAGTTTATTAAATATTATGAACTCTATTTAAAAAAGACAATTCGCAAAATTTACAAGGTCTGTTATGAAACTAAAATAACAGACCGAAAAGAGGTATGAATATGGGCGAAATTGTAAGAATGGATAATGGGAAAGATAATGAGATAATGGCAATGATGAACGATGCATCGTTGTGTCCGCTGTTAGAGGAAACAAAAGTTGGTGTTTCTAATTACACAAAATTACCAGTAGCAAGATTGGCAGCTATGGGAACAGCGTTTCAACCATTGACAACTGCTGTGCAAACCGCAGTAACCGGAGCTGGTGGAAGTGGATTGTACTATGTTAATACAGCCGGAAAAACAATGTTTCAGATGAAGGAAACGGGTAATTTTATCGGTTCTCTGAAAACATCAGCAGGCTTGGTTGGCGGAGGACAGGCTCAGATGATGCCGCTTGCTTTTGATCCGACAATGCTATTTATGGCGGCTGCACTTGCGAATATTGATAAAAAACTGGATTCTATAAAAGAAATGCAGCAGGAAATGATGGATTTTCTTGTTCAGAAGGAAAAGGCTGAATTAAAAGGAAATCTTACATTTTTGTATGACGTGTTCAATAATTACAAATATAACTGGAATAATGAAATGTACAAGAATAGCAATCATACAATGGTGCTTGCCATAAAAAAAGAAGCAGAAGCAAAGATAGTATTTTACCGTGAACAGATAATTGCCAAAGTAAATAAGAAATCTTTGATTCATAGTGACCAGACGGTAAATAAGCAGTTGCAGGCGGTACAAGACCAATTTAAAGATTACCAGCTTGCATTATATACACTTGCATTTTCCTCATTCCTAGATGTAATGCTTGTGGGAAATTATGGCAAAGAGTATTTGTCCGGTATTTCAGAAAAATTGGATGATTATTCGATGAAATACAGAGAACTTTATACGCAGTGCTATGAAGAAATATCTGGATATTCTTCTACTTCCATACAATCCTCTTTGCTGAAAGGATTATCAAAGACAACGAAAGCAGTCGGCAAGATTGTAGAGCGGATACCAGTTGTTGGAGATACGCAGGCTGATGAAACGCTCATTGCAGCAGGGGAAAAGCTTAGCGACATAGGAACAGAAAAAATCCGCAAACAGATGCGGCAGTTGATTGAACGACAGAGTAACTTTGTCCGTCCGTTTATTGATAATATTGATACTGTAAATCGGCTGAATAATAATCCGGTGCAGTTATTAGTAGACAAGGACAATCTTTATATTGCAACGATAGCATAATTTGTTCAAGGGAATTTTAGAAGGAAACATAGAATGATGGCATGTAATCTATGTCGAACTGTCCTATGTTTACAAGGAAGTTTTTGAGCAGGCAGAGAATTTCAAGAAGTATGCGAATTAAGAACTGATTGTAGCAGGAAAAAGTTTCAGAAGATAGAACTTAGAAGAGGAAGGAATTGAGTTATGTCAAAATTAAATGTTGACCAAAAAACAATAAAAGATTTATTTCAGAGTAAAAAATCGGACTTTTTAATACCAGATTATCAAAGACCTTATGCTTGGGGCGAAACTGAATGCAGAACGCTTTGGGACGATATATTTTCATTTGCTATTCCTGATGAAGGAAAGACAGAATTTGATAGTAATAGCGAGTATTTCCTCGGTCCGATTGTAACTTTCAGAAATGAGGATAAATTAGAGGTTATTGATGGACAGCAGAGATTGACAACTCTTATGCTGCTTTTAAGAGCGTTCTATTCTAAGTTCGGTCATATGCGGGACAAGGCTTCTATATCAACAAAGCAGAACATTGAAAAGTGTTTATGGAAAACTGATGAATTTGGCGAGCCTGATATGTCACAGCTCAAGATAGACTCTGAGGTTGCTACTGATAATGACAAGGAAGAATTTCTTGAAATATTAAGAACAGGAATTGTCAATAAAGAAATGAAAAGCAAATATGCTTGCAACTTCAGATTCTTTCAGAATAATATTGATGAATTTTTGTCCAAATACCCTACTTACTTTGCTTATTTACCTACCCGTATTATGAATAACTGTATTCTCCTTCCGATTGAAGCTGAGTCGCAGGATACAGCGTTGCGTATTTTTTCAACACTTAATGATAGAGGAAAGCCGCTGTCTGATGCGGATATTTTTAAGGCACAGTTTTATAAGCATTTTTCTAAATTGGGTAAAAAAGAAGAATTTATTGCTCAATGGAAAAAGCTCGAAGAACTTTGTGAGAGAATATTCCATCCGATTTCTGGTACACCGATGGACGAATTGTTTACACGATATATGTATTTTGTCCGTGCAAAAATGGGGATTGTATCATCTACAACAGAAGCTTTAAGAAAATTTTATGAGAAAAATTCTTATGCCCTTTTGAAAGACACTAATACATTAACGGAATTGATTGTATTGGCTGAATTTTGGGAAGATGTTTCCAATCAAGATACCGAAAGATTTTCAAATAGAGTTTTGAAGCAATTTTTTGTATTGAACTATGCTCCAAACGGAATGTGGACATATTTTGTATCCGTATATTTTATGCAAAATAAAGATGATGAAGGTTTGCTTGATGACGAGAAGTTCTATACATTCTTGCAAAAGATAACTGGATTTATATGGACGTATGCTATTACAAATCCGGGCGTAAATGCACTTAGAACCCCGGTGTATGCTGAGATGGTAAATATCGTAAATGATAAGCCTGTTGAATTTTCAAAATACAAGTTCGATGCGGATACTATAAGAAGTATATTTGATAATTTCAGCTTCAATAATGCACGCCCAATTACAAAAGCAATGATAGCTTGGTGGGCATATCAGAATGATAAACAGCCACTACTTTCACTTGAAACTACTTTTGAGATTGAACATATTTATGCTCGGAATAGGAACGAGAAAGAAAATTCATTAACAGATGCTCGGAATGTAGAGTCATTAGGCAATAAAGCATTACTTGAGAAAAGAATCAACATTCGTGCTTCTGATTATCGTTTTGCTGATAAGAAGAAGTATTATGAGGGATTTACGAACAGTAAGGGTCAGGTAAAAGAGGGAACAGGTGTTGTTGAACTTCTTGACCTGACAGCTACATCGACTGACTTTACGGAGGATGATATTATTGACCGATATAAAAAGATGATTGATTGCTTTATCAATTACTTGCAGAAAAACAGTTTGATTAAATAATATTTTAGAAAGGTCGGGCTATGGAAACAAAGCCAAGGATTTTATATTTACAAAAGATTTTACTGGAAAGAACCGATGAAGAAAATCCTCTTTCCACAACACAATTAATCAATATATTGAATGATGAATACGGAATATCTGCACATAGAACGACGGTCAC
>ENA-ORVG01002169-ORVG01002169.1-human-gut-metagenome-genome-assembly--contig:-NODE-2169-length-19938-cov-4.324649_pt1 | contig 19938 bp, 13 predicted proteins | sample MGYA00242091_ERZ509233 | MGnify/ENA primary metagenome ERZ509233 (study PRJEB26280, sample SAMEA2338840) | human gut metagenome | biome: human gut; feature: human-associated habitat; material: faeces... | reverse complement strand
GGGGGGAGAAGGAGAACCTTTTTCCAAAAAGGTTTCCTTCTCCCCCCTCACAAAACATTCTTATTGCGGCAGCGGGCAGGGCGTCAGGAAGAACGCACGCTCCTCCTGTACCAGCGAGACTATCTCGCGCAGGCCTTCCAGCGTAGGCTGCCCCTTGTTGGCGGTCAACAGGCCTTGCAGCTTCTTGACCAAAGCCGCGCGGGCCTCGCAGTCTTCCAGGCCCAGCAAGCCCTTCTTGCCAAGGATCTCCAGGGCCTTGCCGTGCCGGGTGGCCAGACCGGTATGCACCTGATAGAGCGGCTCCAGCGTGTCGCTTTCCGCAGCGGCCAGCACCATGACCGAGGCCATGTACAGGCGCTCCAGATAAAGGCCGTACAGATGCGCCCCCAGCAGGCGCAGCAGCTGGTCGTCCTGACGGGCGGCCTCCAGCAGGCGGGAAAGCTCCTGCTGGCGGAAGCGCGCCAGAATGTTCGCGGATTCCTGACTGTGCGGGGCCTTGCGGATGCGGGCCATGTCCTTGCTGTTCAGCGTGGGCAGGGGCTTGCCCACCAGCTGCTGGAGCAGCTCGTTCTTCTTGGCCGCGTCGGACACATCGCCGAAATAGAAGGCATACATCCTGTCAGCGGCCAGCATGCCGCTGAGCACGGCCAGCTGGTCCTGGCTGCCGTCCACGGGGCACATCTCGCCCGTGATGGTCAGGTCGGGCTGATAGATGAAACCGGCCTTCTTGAGCAGGCCGATATCCTGGATGCTGTTCACGATGGCATCGCTGTCCAGCAGGGGGGCCAGCTCGTCCACCACATGGGCACGGGCCGGCAGGGCGGACAGGCAGAACACCAGCAGGAGCAGCAGACAAAACAGCGGCGCGGCCGCCGGCCTCCGGCCCGAAAGACCGGAGGCGACGACCGCGCCGGGCACGACGCCCACCGCTCCGCGCCCGGAAGCGCAGAGCATGGGGGGCGTGGCAACGGCGGACATCTTCATGACGTTGTTCCTTATTCCTCGTTGAGGGCTTCGCTGAAGCGCTGGCGCAGGGCCTGCATCTTGGCCTTGGCATCCAGCAGCTGTTCGGCACGGGCGCGTTCGCGTTCCACAACCTGGGCGGGAGCGCGGCTCACGAAACTTTCGTTGTGCAGCTTGCTCTGCACGCCCACCAGATCCTTTTCCAGTTTGGCCATTTCCTTGTCCAGACGGGCCAGTTCGCCGGCCAGGTCCACGGCGCCCTTGAGGGGCACGATGACCTGGCAGCCGCCCACCACGGAGGAGGCGGAAGCCTTGGGAGCGTGCAGGTCGGCACCGATCTGCAGGTCTTCCAGGCGGGCCAGGGTGGTCATCATCTGGCGGCAGCTTTCCAGCAGGGCGGCCTGGGCCTCGTCCACAGGATGCAGCATCAGGCTCACCTTGTGGCTGGGGCTGATGTTCAGCTCGGCCTTGATGGTGCGCACGGCCACGATGATGCCCTGCACCAGTTCCATGCGGGCGGCCTCGGCTTCATGCAGGCAGCCGGGACGGGCGGCGGGATAGAGCTCCAGGGCGATGTCCGTGGGCTGCTCGCCGGCGGGCACGGGCAGGGCGTTCCAGATCTCGGCCGTGACGAAGGGGATGATGGGATGCAGCAGGAGCAGCAGCTCGCGCAGCACCACCCACAGCACATACTGGGCCACGGGCTTGCGGGCCTCGTCCTGCATGTCGGGCTTGATGAGTTCCAGATACCAGTCGCAGAACTCGTTCCACAGGAACTTGTAGCCCAGCTGGGCGGCGTCGTTGAAGCGGTATTCTTCCAGCGCCTTGTCCATGTCCTGCTTGACCTGCTCCAGACGGTGCAGGATCCACTGGTGGTGCAGGCCTTCCACGCTTTCCAGGGCCACCGGGGCGGGCGCGGTCTCGGGCAGGTTCATGAGGGCGAAGCGGGCGGCGTTCCACAGCTTGTTGACGAAGTGGCGGTAGCCTTCGATGCGGGCTTCGGACAGGCGGATGTCGCGGCCCATGGCGGCAAAGGCCGTCAGGGTGAAGCGCAGGGAGTCGCAGCCGTACTTGTCGATCATCTCCAGCGGGTCGATGACGTTGCCCGTGGACTTGGACATCTTGCGGCCGGTCTCGTCACGCACCAGGGCGTGCAGGTACACGTCGTGGAAGGGCACCTGGCCCATGAAGTGCTGGCCCATCATCATCATGCGGGCCACCCAGAAGAAGATGATGTCGAAACCGGTCACCAGCACGCTGGTGGGGTACCAGGTGGCCAGATCCTTGGTCTGCTCGGGCCAGCCCATGGTGGAGAAGGGCCACAGGGCCGAGGAGAACCAGGTATCCAGCACGTCCTCGTCCTGCTTCAGGTCAGTGCAGCCGCACTTGGGGCAGGAGCTGGGGTCGTGCTCGGCCACGATGAGCTCGCCGCACTGCGCGCAGGTCCAGGCGGGGATGCGATGGCCCCACCAGATCTGGCGACTGATGCACCAGTCGCGGATGTTGTCCAGCCAGTGATAGTAGGTCTTGGCCCAGGATTCCGGCAGGATGCGGGTCAGTTCGGGCACGGCCTTGCGGGCGGCGGGAGCCATCTTGGTGGTGGCCACGAACCACTGCGTGGACACATGCGGTTCCACCACGGTGTGGCAGCGGTAGCAGTGGCCCACGGAGTTGTCCAGGTCTTCCACGGCCAGCAGGTCGCCGACGGCTTCGATGTCGGCCACGATCTTCGTGCGGCAGTCTTCCTTCTTCAGACCGGCGTAGGGGCCGGACTCGGCCTTCATGATGCCGTCTTCGTCGATGACCTGCAGGAATTCCAGATCGTGCTTCTTGCCCAGGGCCCAGTCGTTGTGGTCGTGGCAGGGGGTCACCTTGAGGGCGCCGGTACCGAACTCGCGATCCACGTAGCTGTCGGCGATGATGGGGATCTCGCGGCCCAGCACGGGCACGATGGCCGTCTTGCCCACCAGATGCTGGTAGCGCTCGTCCTCGGGATGCACGCAGATGGCGGTGTCGCCGGGGATGGTCTCGGGACGGGTGGTGGCGATGGTGATGCTGCCGGAGCCGTCGGCCAGGTGGTAACGGATCTTCCACAGCTTGCCCTTGTGGGCCTCGTGTTCCACTTCGTCATCGGCCAGGGCCGTATGGCAGCGCGAGCACCAGTTGATGATGTAGTCGCCCTTATAGATCAGGCCTTCATTGTAGAGCTGCACGAAGACCTTGCGCACGGCGGCGGACAGGCCTTCGTCCATGGTGAAGCGCAGGCGCGTCCAGTCCACGGAAGCGCCCAGGGCGCGGATCTGGTTGAGGATGCGGTGACCGTAGTCTTCGCGCCACTGCCACACGCGCTCGATGAAGGCTTCGCGGCCCAGGTCCTGACGGGTCTTGCCTTCCTTGGCCAGGGCGCGTTCCACCACATTCTGGGTGGCGATGCCGGCGTGGTCGGTGCCGGGCACCCACAGCACGTTCTTGCCCTTCTGGCGGGCATGACGGCACAGCACGTCGATGAGGGTCTGGTTCAGGGCATGCCCGATGTGCAGGGCGCCGGTAACGTTCGGCGGCGGGATCACGATGGAAAAGGGTTCGCCCTGGGCATCCGGGTCGGGCGTGAAGGTCCTGTTGTCCTGCCAGTGGTCGCGCCAGCGCGCTTCCACGTCATGGGGCTCGTAGCCCTTGGGGAGGGTATCCGCCATCTTGCTTTCTCCATGAAAGGCGGCCATAGTACGCTGTTATGTGTGCCGCCAACCCTGTATGTATTCTTTGGGACGCGTCCCATATCTGGGGCCTTATGGTCTGGCGCGCCCTGTGCGCGCTGGGACTGCCCTGTCGTCTGGTCAAGGGACAAGACATAGCCAATGGCGCGCTTTTTCGCAAGCCATGCCCGCAGGGTACGCCCGTCAAGGAGCAGGAAGCGGCCCCGCTCCTGCTGGTCCCCGGCGGCAACGCCCGGCTCAAGGCGCGGGCCCTGGGCGAGAAGGGACGGCAGGCCGTGCGCGACTATCTGGCCGAAGGCGGCCGTTACCTGGGCTTTTGCGGCGGCGCCGGGCTGGCCCTGAGACAGCACCGCAGCCAGGACGGGCTGGGGCTCTGCCCCTGGGGCCGTGCGCCCTATCCCGAGCGCCTGCACCATCTCATCTCCGGCCATGCCCATATGCGTGTGCGCTCCTGCATGGCACGCGACCTGCCCGCCGTGCGGCCGGACTTCCCCAAAGCTTTCCCGGACGGGGCTACCCCCGATCCGCTGCGCCCGCCGCTGGGCGACGAGGCCTGCGCCCTGGTGCCGCCGCACTGGCGCGGCTGCGCCCACGGCCATGATGACGACTGCCGCCACTGCAGCAACTGCCGCCCGCCCCGGGATGACGACCATGTGCCGTCCCTGCCTGTCTGGTGGCCCGGCCGCTTCGCCCCGGAAGCCGACGAGCGGGTCAGCATCCTGGCCTCCTATCGTCAGCCGGATACGGATTTCTGGCTGGCCGACCTGCCCCTGAGCCGCATCCCGGCCCCTGTCTTCGAAGCCTGGAAGGACCTGTACGGGGTCAACGTCTCGGCGGACTTCCTCGACGGCCAGCCCCTGATGGTGGCGGGCAATTACGGCCAAGGCCGCTACGTCCTCAGCTATTCCCATCTGGAGACCCCGGACAGCCCCGATGCCAATGCCTGGCTGGCCCATCTGCTGCGCGTGCTGGCCGGTCTTGCGCCGCAGCGCGAGCTGGTGCCCGCCTGGGACCTGCACCGCAAGGCCGCGTTCCGCTGGCCCGACACGCCGCAGACGGCCCCCCTGCGCACCCTGCTGCACGGCATGCGCGAGCTGCTGGATCTGGGCGTGGAGCACAACCTCTTTTTCGAGCGCACCCCCTGGCTCTGGGGCTGGCGCCCCGGCTTGCCCGGCGCGGTCTGCAACAACCTGTATTCGTCCCTGCGCGTGCTCTGCGGCCTGCGTCCCGGCCAGGACACCCTGGCCGCCTGGGACGGCATGCGCGCCCGCTTCGCGGCCCTCACGGACATCTTCCTGCCCGGCGCCGAGGGCTATCTGCTGGCCTGCCGCCTGCGCGAGACCCTCTCCCCCACCATGCCCGACGCCGTGGACCGGCGCGGCCTCACCAACCAGCGCGAGGCCCTGTTCGGCCATCCCATGACCGGCGGCGGCATCGTGGGCGAACTGCTGGAGATGACCGACGAGCTGCTCTACCGCGGCCAGCAGGAAGATGCCTGCGCCGCGCTGGACGACTGATCTTGCGACGCACGCCTGAAAAACGTGCTCCTTTTCTGAACGCCCCTCCAGCCTTGCCGCATCATCGCTTTTTCCGTACGGCCTTGTCCGCGACCTGTACGTGTGTCCCGGCAAGGCTGCTATGGAGGGACAGACGTACCCGCACGGCGTATGCGCCGCACCAGACATCGCCCCGCATGGACGGCCCGTCGACTAGGATCTTCCGTCCCTGCGCTCTTTTCTGCCGACAGGAAGATGCACCGCGGAAGACCGTTCCCTCACTGAGCGCGTCACGAACAGGGCAGAAATTCCAGTCTTGCCGCCCGGCCCGCAGCGCTAACCGCGCCCCTGCTGCGGGACCTGCCCACCTCCGGTCTCACCGGCTGCCCCGTCCCCTTCCCGGCTGATGGCGTACAGATAACCGGCAAGGAAGGCGAAGGCCGTGGCATTCTTCATGGTGATGGCAGTCAATGCCGCCAGCATCCCCAGGAAGGCACAGGCCATACCGTACACATACCAGTCCCGGTGACGGACGGCAAAGCGTACGCTCCGCCAGAGCAGCATGCCGCACAGGGCCAGGAACAAGGCCAGTCCGGGCAGCCCTGTTTCCGCCAGCAACGTCGTATACTGGTTCATGGGAGGGTACTTGTGGAGCTTGCTGCTCCTGGCGCCTTCAACAAAGCCCGTCAGCTCGCTCCCCCGCTCCAGGCTGCACTGCTCCAGAGGCTGCCAGTACCAGCCCTGCATCATGCAGCCCATGCCCAGCGGACGCGAAAGCCCTGCCTCCATATCCAGCCGTGCACAGGTGTAGCGGATGGCCAGCGAGCTGACCTCCAGCCCCCCCTGCAATTCAGGGCATGCGGCGGGCCTGCCCGCATGGCTGTCCTTCACGAAACGGACCAGGGATTCTGCCTCCTGAAAGGCCGGCAGGAAGCGGGCCTGCATCCCGGGCCATCCGGCCTGCAGCGCCCAGCCGCCTCCTGCAAGCAGGACGGCGGTCAGCATCAGGACCGGCATACGGTGACGGCGCAGCGCAGTAAAATAAAATGGCAGGGCGGCAGCAAAGCAGGTCACGACAAATGCGAGCAGGCCGGACGCTATCTTGCCCTGCCACATGATAAGGCCCCAGCAGACCACGCCCACCAGCCACAGACGCTTCGCTCCGCTCAGGGCCAGCACCACGCCCAGTACGGGGATGAGCCCCACAGCCATGTGCGGCGGCTCGGCAAACAGCCCCCTGATCCTGTCCGTAAAGTAGGCTGGCGGCCACCAGCCGTGATCGATACATTCAAAACGGAACCAGGAGTTGATGCTGATCAGGAAATCCTTGATCCCTGTTGCGCCATGATTGGCCAGGACCTCCAGAAGGATATGCGCCAGGTTCGAGACCGCGAGCAGCAACACCGCAGCATGGAAGAGCCTTTTTCCCTGCTCGCATGGCAGGCAGGAAAACATCACGGCCCACCAGAGCCAGAACGCCAGAGGGATCGCCGTCCAGAGCAGAAAGCCTGTCCAGACGTCCGGTGCGACATCCCCGGGAACGTCCTGCAACCCCCAGACGGTGGCCATCACTGCAAGGCCTGTCATCCCCAGTATCCCCCCCAGCAGCAGGCGGTGTTCTTGCATCCGTCCGCGCCACTGCCCGGAAAGGACGAACAGCACCATGCCCGCGATCCCGAGAGGATAGGTAGGGCGATGCGGCAAAATAGGATCCCGGAACCAGGGAAAGACGTCGAACGACAGCAGGGCCAGACTCAAAAAGGCACACGCCATGGATCCCCACAGGCACAGACGGGAGAAACGATCCATCAAAAGATTCCTTGCTCGGGAAAAAGGTCGGATACGGGCCCGGAAAAAGACAGCCTGTGAACAGGCAAAGCAGAGAGACCACCGGGCCCGGGAAGCGGCAATATCCTCTATTCTATAATCCGGCCCCCTTCCTGACAAGCTCTACAGACAGCCAGCCCCCTGCAGCAGGAAGATGAACAGCATCAGGCTGACCATGCTGGCGGCATTGCTCAGTACGGCGGTCAGGGCCGCCTCTTCGGGCACGGCGCTGTAGACCTCGGCCAGCACCGAGGCCACCAGGGCCGTGCCGGTGGCGGACATGAGCACGCCCACGCCCAGCCAGAGCGGCGGCAGGCCCGCCAGATGCATGATGCCCCAGCAGATCAGGGGATGGATGCCCAGCTTGCACAGCAGGAGCCAGGTCTGCCGGATAACCGTATGCCCGCCGTTGCGGCGCAGGGCCAGCACCAGCTTCTGGCGCAGGTCGAAGCCCAGGGCCAGCAGCATGCAGGGCGCGGCCGTACTGCCGATGAGCGCCGCGGCGTGGTCCAGCGGCTGCCACAACCCCAGCCCCGAGCAGGCCAGGGCAAGGCCCGCCAGCGTGGCCAGAAGCAGGGGGTTGCCCAGCAGGAACAGGCGCAGCAGCTTCCAGATGCGGCCCCGGCCGTCGCCCCAGGCCGCTGAACCTGCCAGACAGTCCATGCGGATCTGGGCCATGATGACCACCACATTGGGCGTCAGGGCCGCCAGCCCGGCCACCACCATGGCTTCGTGATTGCCCGGCAGCAGGCCGGCCACGATGGGCAGGCCCACGAAGGCCGTGTTGCTGGCGCTGCAGGCCAGGCCGGAGATGATGGCCGGGCCCGTCCCCCGCCGGGAAAAAAGCCTGTCCACGGCGTAGCCCAGCAGATAGCACAGCATCTGCGCCCCGATGACGCCCAGCCAGAAACCGCCGTGGGCCAGATCCAGACGGCTCGCACCGGACAGGATATGCAGCATGAGCACGGGCAGGGCCAGCTTGAGCACATAAAGGCCCATGGCCGCGCCGGTATTCTCCGGCAGCACGTCGGTCATGTGGACCGCAGCCCCCACGGCTATGAGCAGAAAGACGGGAAGAACAGCGTAGAATGCTTCCATACGACACCTCCATGCGGACCGTAGTGTGGCTCTCCCGGAGGATGTCGCTTGCGGTGAGGGGAAAGATGCGCCTCTTTCCTCCGCTTGTCCAGAAAATTGTTTGTTTAACCAAACAATATATAACCTATTGAAAAAGCCCGGTATCGACCGGGCTTCGATAGAATTTTATCCAGCAGTGTGGAGCGCTTTGCAGGACAAGGCCCCGCAGGACGCACGTCGGCGGGCGCCCCTCTGCCGCCCCTGCATCCCCAGTCAGGACACCGGCACGGCAGGAAGGCCGTCCGGGCGCATCAGATATGGCCCAGCAGACGCATCACCCAGATGAAGAAACTCAGCGAGAACAGGCTCAGGCCATTGGAGACCAGGGCCGTCAGGGTCGCCTCCTCAGGACCGGCATGGTGCACGTCCGCCAGCACGGGGACCACCAGGGCGGAGCCGGAAGCGGCCATGATGACCGAAACGGCCAGCCACAGGCCTTCCACGCCCAGCGCGGCCAGGATGCCCCAGCAGACCAGGGGCTGCACCACCAGCTTGCAGATCTGCAGGGCCGTCTGGCGCAGCAGCGCATGGCCGCCCGCGTGCCGCAGGACCACGGCCAGCCGCTCCCGCAGGGTCAGGCCCAGGGTCACGAGCATACAGGGGGCGGCCGTATGGCCCACCAGCTCGGCGGCCCTGTTCAGCGGATCCCACAGGCCCAGCCCCAGGGCCGAGACCAGCACGCCGCCCGCCATGCCCCAGAACACGGCATTGTACAGCAGCGAATAGCGCAGCACATGCAAGAGCACGGCCTTGCGCCCCTGCGGCATGGAGCGGGAAGGATCATGCGCGGCCAGCTGCACCTGCCCCACCACGAACAGAAGATTGGGCGTGATGGTGAACAGGCCGGCCACGAACAGGGCCTCGGCATTGCCCGGCAGGGCACTGGTGATGACGGGGATGCCCACGAAGGCGGCATTGCAGAAACAGCCGCCCAGGGCCGTCACGGTCGCCGCCGCGCTGTCGTGGCGGGCCAGGATGCGGTCGGCCGCGTAACAGACCCCGTAGATGAGGAACTGCGCGGCGATGACGCCCAGCCAGAACTGCGGATGCGCAAAGCTCTCCAGGGGCGCGGTGGCCATGATCTGGAACAGCAGCAGCGGCAGGGCCACGTTGAGGACATAGAGGCTCAGGGTCTGGTTGGCGTTCTCGGGCAGGGCCCGGAAAAGATCCAGGCAGACGCCCAGACCGATGAGCAGGAACACAGGAACAACGGCGGAAAATGCTTCGATCATGCCCTTGCTTATGCTTCTCCCGGGCGGATGTCCAGAAGCGCAGGCTACAAAACCGGGCACCATAAAAAAGCCCGGGACAGCACGGGGGAGCCTGCCGGAAGCGGCCTTGCCGCCATCCGGGACAGGCCCTGCATCCGTACTGCCGGGCCATTTCTCAGCGTATGGGGAGGACAGGCGCCGGGCCTGTCCTAGGCCTGGCTGCCATGCGCATGGCAGCCACAGGCGGCGTCCAGGGCCCCGCACTGGCGGCAGTGGGCCACCAGGGGCTCGAAGGTCTCGCTGTCCGGGAAATAGGCCAGCAGGGAGCCCTGCGACATGTCGAAATACCAGGCGTGCAGCGACAGCTTGTGGGCGGCCACCCGTTCCTGGATCCAGGGGTAGGAGAGCAGATTGTCGATGGAGACCAGGATGGCGGCCTCTTCGCAGTGGCGCTGCCGGTCGGCCGGGCTCTCGTCGCGCACGTCTTCGCGCATCCGTTCCAGGGCGGGCGCGGCCATGGAGACCCAGTTGGCCACGAAGCTCTCGTCATGCAGCGATTCGGGGTTCAGCAGGGCCTGGATGCCGCCGCAGCCGGAGTGCCCCAGCACGATGATATGCTCCACCTTGAGGTGATGCACCCCGTATTCCAGCACGGCCAGCACGGCATCGCGACGCAGGGCGTCGTCGGCATGGGGCACCAGGTTGGCCACGTTGCGCACCACGAAGATGTCGCCCGGGTCGCAGCCCATGAGCAGGGCCGGGTCGGCACGGGAATCGCTGCAGGCGATGACGATGGCCTTGGGATGCTGCCCCTTGTTCAGGGACGTGTAGTAGTCGTTTTCCGCATCGAAGTAGAAGCGGCGGAAGTTCCTGAAACCGTCGATGAATTTTTCAAAGTCTTTCATTGTTCCCTCAAAAATACCTCCCGCCGTGCGACACCTGGATGCCGCCGGACGGAAGAGACAAAAAGAGCCCCGGAAGGACCGGGGCTCTTGGATAGCATCGAAGACTGGGGCTACTTGGCCTTGGCTTCGGCCGGAGCGGCCTTTTCGGCAGCGGGCTTTTCGGCGGCGGGCTTTTCGGCGGCGGGAGCGGGCTTTTCAGCGGGCTTCTCCGCGGCCTTGGTGTCCTGGGCGGCCTTGGCGGGCGCTTCGGCGGCGGGAGCTTCGGGCTGGGGGTTGCTCACGGACACGAAGTTGACCTTCTGCTTGTTCATTTCGTCCAGCAGGGCATTGGTCACGTCCAGGGCGGGATCATAGGCCACGGCCACGTCCGTGCCCAGCACCACGCTCAGGCCGTTGGCCTTGCGGTAGTTGTTCACCAGACGCTGGGTCAGGTCCAGCAGCTGGCTGACCACGTTCTGCTGTTCGGCGTTGATGCGCTGCTGGCCACCCATGTAGATGGCCTGCAGTTCACGCTGCAGGGCTTCGTTCTCGGGGTCTTTGCCCAGACGGGCCTGCACGTCGTCGATCTGCTGCTGGATCTCTTTCTGCATGCCTTCCAGGAAGCGGCTGGCTTCCTTGCCGGGCTCGCTGTCACGCAGCAGACGGTTCATATCGACCACGCCGACCTTGACGGCGGGTTCCTGGGTCTGCTGGCAGCCGCTGACGGCGAGGCAGAGGACGAGCAGGGAAAGGACGAGGAAACGAATACGCATGGGGAGTTCTCCTTGGATCATCCGCAAGATGTGCGGTTTCAGTCTGAATGGCCTGCTTGTACGATGTTTTGTTCCGGGACTCAACTCTTTTCCGCCGCCCCGCTCCGGCGTACGGCCGGGACGGGACCTCGTGCAAGACGGCACGCGCATTGACAAAGGTTGCGATATTGTTATTCTGAACGTTGTCCTTATTTCATAAGATCTTCAGGGCGGACCTGCCGCCAAGCGAGAATTTTCGTGTCATACCACTCCCTGCGCACCCCGCGCGAAGCCATCACCGAGATCGTCAGACACGCGCCGCCCGAAGTGCGTCCTGCCATCATCGCCCTTATCCGGGCCGCCTACCGCTCCCTGAAGCGCGGCTACCAGCCCGATGTGCGGGCCGTGCCCCTGCGCAGCTGGCGCTCGCTGCTCCAGCTGCTCTCCTCCGTCGCCGCCATGCAGAGCGAGACGGAGACCCTGCTGCGTGTCTCCAACGACCTGCTCTCCATGGCCGACCATATGGCGCCCCCCGGAGAAGTGCTGCGCCAGAGCGCCGAGATCCTGGTCCATGCCCTGCATGCCGACCTCTATGTCTGCCGTCTGCGCAACCCCCAGGGCGAGTGGGTGGTGCAGGCCGCCGCGCGCCGTGACGGCGGCGGCATCCCCATGGTGGTCCCCGCCCTGGAAGAAGGCATCCGCAACCACCCGGTCATGCGCACGGTCAAGGAAGGCTCGGCCCGGCATGTGGTGTCCAACAACCTGCGGGGCATCGAACGCGGCGGCGAGTCCTTCGACTGCGTGGTCTACAAGGCGGGCTACCGTTCCCGTCTGGCCTTCGTGCTGCGCGAACGCAACGACCGGCCGCCCTTCGGCCTGGTGCTGCTCTACACCCAGCGGGAATACGGCTTCGAGATGTACGACGCCCACTTCCTGTCCAAATGCGCCCGCATCGTGTCCCTGACCACGGGCCGCCGCCTGGCCGTGGCCCGCGACACGCTGGAAAAGGCCGCCGGCGCCATGGCCCACTACGGCAACAATGCCCTGAACATCATGCGCAACCAGGCCGAATACTGCGGCGAGCTGGTGGAAGACATCGACAACAACCTTTCCCGTGCCCTGCGCCTTTCCCGCGAACTGCGCGCGGAGTTCCACGAGGATTCACGCGGCCAGCGCCTGGCCCTGGAACTGGAAAAGATCCTGGCCCGCGCCGACCTGACGGAACTGGCCGGGCATCTGGGCGGCGTGCTGGAAGGCACCCGCCGCATGACCCGCATCATCGGCTCCCTGAAAAAATCCGCGGAGCGTCCTTCCCTCATGCGCTACGCACTGGGGCAGGACGTCCTCAAGCTGGAAGACGACTCCCACGACTAGGCCGGGGCAGGCCGATCCCCCGTAACGCCGCCGTCCCCTGCCAGGACGGCGGAACCGTACGCCACACGGCGCACGCCGCCGGGATACCCTGCCCCTTTCCTGTCACGATGCCGCCCGCCCTGCGGGGACATGCGCCGTTTTTTCCGGCGCCCTGTCCTGCCGGGCGTCGCCCTTCCGGGCCCGTCACCTTCCATACCTCGGAGCGCCGCCATGAATGCCGCCCGCCTCTTCCCCTTCCTGAACGAACTGCGTCACTACAGCCTGCGCGACTTCCGCGCCGACTTCGTCGCCGCGCTCACCGTCACCCCCATGGCCGTCCCCCAGGCCATGGCCTATGCCCTCATCGCCGGGGTGCACCCGCAATACGGCATCTATGCCTGCATGCTGCCGGTCATCGTGGCCGCCCTCTGGGGCTCGGCCCGCTACCTGGCCGCCGGGCCCACCAACGCCATCTCCATGGTGCTGTTCACCACCATGAGCACGGTCAGCATCGGCGGCATCACCGTGGCCAGCCTGCCCGAAGAGGCCCGCATGCCCTACATCTTCGGCATCGCCCTGCTCTGCGGCCTCATCCAGGTGGGCATGGGCCTTGCCCGTCTGGGCGAGCTGGCCAATTTCATCTCCCATTCGGTCATGGTGGCCTTCTCCGCCGGTGCGGCCCTGCTCATCGCGTCGGGCCAGCTCAAGACCGCGCTGGGCCTGCCCTCCTCCCAGGCACAGGGATTCTTCCCCCAGATCGATCACGTCATCCACAACTTCACGCATCTCAACATCTGGTGCCTGCTGGTCTCCGGGGGCACCATCCTGCTGATCCTGCTTTTCAAGCGCATCTCGCGCCGCTTCCCGGCCACCCTGGCGGCCCTGGTCATCATCTCCGCCGTCTCGGCCCTGCTGGGTCTCCACGAGCAGGGCGTGCGCCTGGTGGGCGCCATCCCCAGCGTGGTCCCGCCCCTTTCCCTGCCCCCGGCCTTCGACATGGCCTCCATCCGCGACCTGTTCATGCCCGCGCTGGCCATCGCCCTGCTGGGCGCCGTGGAATCCCTGGCCATCGGCAAGCAGCTGGCGGGCATCCGCGGCGACCGCTTCGACGGCAGCCAGGAACTCATCGGCCAGGGCCTCGGCAACATCGCCGCGGGCCTCACCTCCGGCATCCCCGGTTGCGGCTCCTTCACCCGCAGCGCCCTGGTGGTCACCAGCGGCGGGCGCAGCCGCATGGGCACGGTCTTTTCGGGCCTGCTGGCCCTGCCCATGCTCTTCGTCATGGCGCCGCTGGTCAGCTGGCTGCCCATGCCTGCCCTGGCGGGCGTGCTGCTGCTCATCTCGGTGAACATGATCGACATCCCGGCCATCCGCCTTTGCCTGCGGGCCACGCGCATCGACCGCTGGGTGCTGCTCATCACCTTCGCGTCCACCCTGCTCCTCGATCTGGAGCGGGCCGTATTCATCGGCGTGCTGCTCTCCCTGACCCTCTTCATCTACAAGGCGGCCCATCCCCGGGTACGCCGCCTGCGGGCCACGGACCCGCTCATGCGCTATGCCCCGGACAACATGCCCGAAGGCCTGGTGGTCTACGTCATCGAAGGCACGCTCTTCTTCGGCGCCATCCATGAGCTGGAGCGCCAGCTCTACGAGGAGGACGACACGCCGCCCCGTCTGGTGGTCCTGCACCTGACCCGCGTGTTCTGGCTGGATGCCTCCGGCGCCCATGCCCTTGAGCAGTTCCTCGAACGCTGCTATGCCCGCAGTGTGCCTGTGGTCCTGGTGGTGGGCAGCCGCAACGTGCGCGACATCCTCGGCCGCACGGGCGTCATCGACTGCCTGAGCGACGGCTTTGTGGCCGATACCCTGGGCGACGGCCTGCGCATCGGCGTGGACATGCTGAACAGGCATATCTGCTGCCACACCGGCTGCCCCGAGGAATCCTGCCCCGGTCCCGCCTGCCCCACGGCCGCTGCCCCCCGCAGCGTGGACCAGCTGGCGCAGCAGCGCCTGCAACAGATGCAACCCGAAGACCCTGCGTCCCGCACTACGGAACATTGATGATGCACAAAGCGTTTTTCCTGCCGGAATCCCCGGCCAACCCCGACAGCCTGCCCTTCGACCGGGAGCACCCCTGGCTGGCGCCCCTGGCCGGCTACAGCGACCTGCCCTTCCGCCTGCTCTGCCGCCAGTACGGCGCGGCGGTCTGCGTGACCGAGATGGTCAGCGCCAAGGGCCTTGTCTACCGCAGCCCCGGCACCGGCGAGCTGTTGCAGAGCCTGCCCGAGGACCAGCCGCTGGTGGTCCAGCTTTTCGGCGCCGAGGCCTCCTTCCTGCAACGGGCCGTGGAGATGCTCCGCGACGTGGGCTACGGCTGGTTCGACCTCAACATGGGCTGCTCGGTGGCCAAGGTCCTCAAACAGGGGGCCGGGGCCGCCATGCTGGGCGATGTGCCCAATGCCCTCGAAGTGGCCCGCGCCATGCTCCAGGCCGCCGGTCCCGGACGGGTGGGCTTCAAGATCCGTCTGGGCCTGGACAGCCAAAGGCATGTCTGGCGCGACCTTTCCCTGCGCCTCCAGGATCTGGGCGCGGGCTGGATCACTCTGCACCCGCGTACGGCGCGCCAGGGCTTCGGCGGCGAGGCCGCCCACGAGGTGCTGGCCGAGCTCAAGCAGGCCCTGGACATCCCCCTCATCGCCAGCGGCGACCTGTTCAGCGCCCGGGACGGCCTGCGCGTGCTGGAGCAGACCGGCGTGGATACGGTCATGTACGCCCGGGGCGCCATGCACGGCCCGGCCATTTTCGACGACCACCTCCGCCTTTGCCGGGGCGAGGAGCCCCAGCCCCCCTCACCGGCCGCCCTGCGGGCCATGGTCCTGCGCCACATGGAACTGGCCCAGGAGCTCTGTCCCGGTCGCGCCGCCCTCTGGAAGATGCGCAGCGTGGTGCCCCGCTATGTGCGCAGCCTGCCCGGCGTCAAGGCCCTGCGCCTCGAGCTCTGCCGCTGCACGTCCTGGGAAGGTCTGCACGAGCTGATGGACCGCTTTTTGCCGGAATAAGATCTGTTGAGGGGGAAGGGGACTTTTTCCAGCGGAAAAAAGTCCCCTTCCCCCTCAAACTCCCCCATCCTTCAAAAACCGCTCACGGCGTCCCGTGCTCCGCACAGGACGCTCGCCGGGGAGTTCCGGTCTCCTCTTCTCCCACGCGTTCCTTTTCCCTCACGGACAGCCTTTTTCTTTCATCTCCAGCCGGGGGGCCATCCTCAGCTGCCGGTACGGGCTTTCCCCTGCCTTCCCCGTCCCCACAGGCAGGCGTCTTGTATTCCCTGTTCAATCACAGACGCACCTGCCACAGGCCCTGCCCCTTTCCCGTATATCGAACGCGTCGGTCGGGCGGTGTGTGCCGAAGGTCCCGTGCCGCCCTTGCCACAGCACAAGCGGACCCGCCCGGATGCCAGGCAGCATCCGCCATCCGGCGGCGACTCCCGCACAGTGCGAGCGCCCCTTCCCCTTGACAGGGCCTCCCTCTCACGGAACACTGCCGCAAAGAATCTTTTCCGGGAGAGAACTATGGACGTCATCCGCGCCAAGACCGCCGGTTTCTGCATGGGGGTCGGCCTGGCCCTGCAAAAACTGGATACCGCTCTGGAACAGCCCTGCGAAGGCCGCACCTGCACTCTGGGCCCCATCATCCACAACCCGCAGGTCCTGGCCGACTATGAGGCCCTGGGGGTCTTTTGCGCCCAGGATCCTTCCCAGCTCAACGCCACCGACAGGGTCCTCATCCGCGCCCACGGCATCACCCGTCAGGTGGAGGAGGCCGTCCGCGCCACCGGCGCCGACGTAGTGGACGCCACCTGTCCCAAGGTCAAGCGCGCCCAGCTGGCCATCGAACGTGCCACCCGCGACGGCGAGGAGCTGCTGCTTTTCGGTGAGGCCGACCATCCCGAAGTGCGCGGCCTTGTCTCCTATGCCCACGGACCGGCCCATGTGTTCGGCAGCCGTGACGAACTGGCCGCCCTGCATGTGGACCCGGAGCGTTCCTATGTACTGGCCTCCCAGACCACCCAGGACCGTTCCGTCTTCGAACAGCTGGAAAAGGAACTGCGCGACCGCCTGCCCCGGCTCAAGGTGCTGGCCACCATCTGTGATGCCACCCGCGAACGTCAGGAAGAGGCCCGCAGCATCGCTGCCCGGGTGGATGCCATGGTGGTGGTGGGCGGCCGCCAGAGCGGCAACACCCGCCGTCTGGCCGATCTGGCGGCCCAGAGCGGCATCAGCACCTATCATATCGAACAGGCCGAAGAACTGCGGGCCGAAGACTTTGCCGGCAAGGGGCGCGTGGGCCTCACCGCCGGGGCTTCCACGCCCCGCAAGCTCATCGACGCCACCCAGCAATGGCTGGAGCAGTTGCCGGATTAACGGGACTTCCGCGGGGCACCGCTGTGTGCCCCGCAGACCGTGCAGCCTTGTGAACAAAAGGCTTTGCCGTACGGAACGGACGGCAAAAAAACTTTTCTTCCGTCCCCGGCCCTTGCGGAGCTGCCCTTCCTGCCCCCGCCAGGGCCCTTCGGACATTCCCCTTATTTTTTTCTTGTATTTGTTTGCCGGCGGCACTCGTTCTCCGGTAAACAGGGCATAGCCAGGACGCTGTTCATAATGATCTGTATTTGATGATTATTTTTGAACAAAATCGTACCATGGCTCTAATAGTGATATTTTTCACCAGAGTACTGGAGGCCTGAAACTTCTCCGGTCGTCCGCCGCAGCCGTTTGCAAAGCCCCGCTCTCTGGCGTACACTGAAAACCAGTTCCGCACACGGGACAGTCCCCGCTCACCGGGCCGCCGCAAGGCGTTTCCGGCGGGGCTCCTGTGTTTTTTCTGGGGGTAGAATGGCTCTGATCCTGGGTACCGCCGGTCACATCGACCACGGCAAGACATCTCTGGTCCGCGCGCTGACGGGCATCGACTGTGACCGTCTGGAAGAAGAGAAGCGGCGCGGCATCACCATCGAACTGGGCTTCGCCTGGGTCCCCATGCCGGGTGGCGAGCGTCTGGGCATCGTGGACGTGCCCGGCCATGAACGCTTCGTCAAGAACATGGTGGCCGGTGCCGCCGGTGTGGACTTCGTCATGCTGGTCATCGCCGCCGACGAAGGCGTCATGCCCCAGACCCGCGAACATCTGGAGATCTGCTCCCTGCTGGGCATCCGGCACGGTTTCGTGGCCCTGACCAAGGTGGACATGGTGGACGCGGACTGGCTGGAACTGGTCCAGGAAGACGTGCGCACCTTCCTGCAGGGCACTTTTCTGGAAGGCGCCCCCATCTTCCCCGTCTCGTCCAGCACGGGCCAGGGCATCCCGGCCCTGCGCGAACATATCCTGGCCTGCGCCAGCAGCCTGCCGCCCCGGCACGGCTCCGACATCTTCCGCCTGCCGGTGGACCGCGTGTTCACCCTCAAGGGGCACGGCACGGTCATCACGGGCACGGTCATTTCCGGCGCGGTCAGCGAAGGGGACGAACTCTGCTTCATGCCCGGCGCCCTGCCCACCCGCGCCCGCAGCCTGCAGCGCCACGGCAGCAGCGTGGAGATGGTCCGCGCCGGCGAGCGCTGCGCCGTCAACGTGCAGGGCCTGGAAGTGACGGACATCCATCGCGGCAACACCCTCTGCCGTCCCGACACCCTTTTCCCCTCCCGCCGCTGGCTGGTGCGCCTGCAGTGCCTCAAGTCCGCGCCGCGGCCCCTGCGCCAGCGTACCGAGGTCCACTTCCACCACGCCACGCAGGAATGCGCGGCCCGGGTGGTCTTCTTCGACCGTGACCGCCTGGCCCCCGGCGATTCCTGCCTGGCCGAACTGCGCTTCTCCAGCGATATGGTGGGCGTGTTCGGCGACCACTGCGTCGTGCGGGCCTTTTCGCCGCTGCGTACCGTAGCGGGCGGCGTAGTGCTCGACCCGATCAGCGCCGGATTGCGCCGCCGGGATGCCACGCCCGATCGCGTCGCCTCCCTGCTCGGCCTTGAGGACGCTTCCGACGAGGATCGCGTCCGTATGCAGATCGAGCTGGCCGGGAATCGCGGCGCGAACCTCGCGCAGCTTTCCGTGCTGACCAACCTCGATTCCAAGCGGCTCGACAAAGTATTGCAGGCGCTTTCCGGCAAGGGGAAAATTTTCTGCTTCGACCGTGAGGAAAAAGGTTACGTCGCCGCCGGCGCTTCCGCCGAACTTGCCAAGCGTTGCCTTGCCGTGGCCGATGCCTTCCATAAAAAGGAACCGCTCAAGCAGGGCATGGCGCGCGGCACGCTCCTCTCCGGCGGCACGGGCCGCGAGGCGTGGAGCAAGGGTATCCCGCCGAAGCTGGCTTTCTTCGTCGTGGAGCGCCTGCTGCGTTCGGGCGAGCTGGTTTCCGAGGGCGACGTCATCCGCATGGCCTCACACACCGTCTCCCTCAAGTCCGATCAGGCCGGGCTGCGTGACGCGCTGCTCAAGGCGCATGTGGACGGCGCATTCACGCCGCCGAACCTCAAGGATGTCCTTGAGGAGCTCAGCGTCGACGCCAAAGCCGCGGCTCCGGTGCTCAAGCTGCTCTGCGAGGACGGCAGCCTCGTGAAGGTCAAGGACGGCCTGTATTTCCACGGCCCCGTCATTCAGGAACTCAAGGCTCGGATGCAGGCGTGGTTCGGCTCACATGACGATCTCGATCCCGCCGGGTTCAAGGAGCTTTCCGGCGGCCTTTCCCGCAAGTACGTCATCCCGCTTCTCGAATATTTCGACCGCGAGCGCGTCACCATCAGGGTGGGCGACAAGCGGCAGTTCAGAGGGCGGGGGTAGGGAAAAAATTGGAGGGGGAAGGGGAAATTTTCTAAAGAAAGTTTCCCCTTCCCCCCAAACCTCCCCCATCCTCTTCAAAGATTTTTGTAAGGGTAGATGACGGGACGGGTGGACTCAAGGATGGCCCTTGGCGTCCGTCCCCCGGAAACGCGGAAAGCCAAAAAGAATGGAAGCCGCTCCCCATAATAAAAAACCGCCTGTTGGTTCAGGCGGCTTTTTGTTTGATTCACGTCAACCGGCAGAAATTATCCTATCGGCAATCAACCTGCGACCAGACGGTTACGACGGTCGGACAGGCCAGCAGCTCCTTGGTGCGCTCCTTGTAGGCCAGCATGTGCGGGGTTTTGCCGTGGGCGTCGAGGGCTTCCGGGCTTTCCCAGATCTCATAGAAAAGGAACGTGCCGTCTTCGGAGCGGTTCTTATGGAAATCGTACCGGATACAGCCTTTTTCAGCCCGCACGTTCGGGATGTTCTTCACCACTTCCGCTTCAAGCTGCGCTTCCATGCCTTTCTTCGCCGTCAACTTGGCGGTCACAAAACACGTGTCCATACGATGCTCCTTTTTAGGTTGTCCTTTGCCCGAAAAGCACCTCTTCCGCAATCCGGAAAACTCTGGGGAACGTCCGCTCTTAAAAAATCTGACAGCATCAAAGTAACAACCTCAAAATCATTCAGAACTTCATTCTCTCCAAAGCCTCCACTGCCCCCTCTATACTTCACCCATGCCCCATCCTCTCAACAGGGATTCGATAAACGCGAAAGTTTTAGGTG
>ENA-ORVG01002168-ORVG01002168.1-human-gut-metagenome-genome-assembly--contig:-NODE-2168-length-19949-cov-2.898512_pt1 | contig 19949 bp, 18 predicted proteins | sample MGYA00242091_ERZ509233 | MGnify/ENA primary metagenome ERZ509233 (study PRJEB26280, sample SAMEA2338840) | human gut metagenome | biome: human gut; feature: human-associated habitat; material: faeces... | reverse complement strand
GGTACGGGGATCGGCATGTCCATAGCGGCCAACCGTCACAAGGGCATCCGCGCGGCGCTGTGCACCACGGAACTGCATGCCCGCTTCACCCGCCTGCACAACAATGCCAACGTGCTGTGCCTGGGGGCCCGGGTCACGGGCGTGGAGCTGGCGCTTGCCATCGTCGATACCTTCCTGTCCACCGAATTCGAAGGCGGCCGCCATCAGCGCCGCATCGACCTCCTCAACGCCTAGTCTGTGGGACCTGTCATGCAGCTGTACAATACCCTTACCCGTAAAAAGGAAGAATTCGTCCCTGTCCGGCCCGGCAAGGTCAACATGTATGTCTGCGGCATCACTGCCTATGACTACTGCCACATCGGCCATGCCCGGTCCGCCCTGGTCTTCGACGTGCTGGTGCGCCACCTGCGCGCCCTGGGGCTGGATGTGACCTTTGTCCGCAACTTCACTGACGTGGACGACAAGATCATCCGCCGCGCCAATGAAGAAAAGCGCGACTGGCGTGAAGTGGGACAGACCTACATCGATGCCTTCCATGAAGACATGGACCGCCTGAACGTGGTGCGTGCCGATCACGAGCCCCGCGCCACCGAATACATCCAGCAGATGCAGGATCTCTGTTCCGAGCTCATCGCCCAGGGCAAGGCCTATGCCGTGCCGTCCGGCGACGTGTACTTCCGCGTGCGTGCCTATCCGCCTTACGGCAAGCTCTCCGGCCGCAGCCTGGACGAATTGCAGGCCGGTGCCCGCGTGGCTCCCGGTGAAGAAAAACAGGACCCCCTGGACTTTGCCCTGTGGAAGGCGGCCAAGCCCGGCGAGCCCTTCTGGGAAAGCCCTTGGGGCAAGGGCCGTCCCGGCTGGCATATCGAATGCTCGGCCATGAGCAAGGAATATCTGCCCCTGGATATCCACGGCGGCGGCCAGGACCTCATCTTCCCCCATCACGAGAACGAGATCGCCCAGACCGAAGCCGCCTGCAGCTGCCAGCTGGCCCGTTTCTGGGTGCATAACGGCTTCGTGCAGGTCAATGCCGAAAAGATGTCCAAGTCGCTGGGCAACTTCAAGACCATCCGCGACATCCTGGCCAGCTACCTGCCCGAGACCCTGCGCTTCTTCCTGCTGGGCAAGCACTACCGCAGCCCCATCGACTTCACGGCCGACATCATGGACGAGTCCGAAAAGGCCCTGCAGCGCATCTACGAATGCCAGCTGGAAGCCGGCAAGGCTCTGGAGCGCGCCAAGTGGAAGAAAGTCGACCTGCCCGCCGACATCCTCAAGGAATGGGACGAACACGGCCAGGGCTTCAATGCCGCTCTGGACGACGATGTGAACACGGCCCAGGCCCTTGGCCACATTTTCTCCCAGGTGCGCCTGGTCAACCGCGTGCTGGAAGACAAGGCCCTGCGCGCGGGCGAAGGAGCCCGCCGTCTGCTGGAAGAGTTCTTCGAACGCCGCAATGACTGGTCGGCCCAGCTGGGCCTGTTCGGCCAGGATCCGGCCACCTTCCTGCTGGCCCTGCGTGACCAGCGGGCGGCCCGTCTGAACATCGACGTGCCGCGCGTGCAGGCCCTGCTGGACGAGCGTGCCGCGGCCCGTGCCGCCAAGGACTTTGCCCGCTCCGACGAACTGCGCGCCGCGCTTGCCGAACTGGGCGTGGCCGTGCGCGACACCGTGGAAGGGCAGGTCTGGGATATAGCTTAGCGAGGTGACGATGCTGCATCATTTCGGGAAGTTCCGTCGCCCTGTGGCGCTGGTGATGTTGAGTGTCTTCCTGGTCGCCCAGCTGCTTCTGCCACTGACGGCCCGGGCATTCTTCTTCGGAGGGGTCTCCCTCAAGGACGAGAAGGAGATGGGGCACAAATTCGATGTGGCCATCCGCTCCAGCCTGCCCATGGTCGACGACCCCGAAGTCAGCAAATATGTGGATGGCCTTGTCCGTCGTCTGGTCAAGGCCATCCCGCCCCAACCCTTCACTTTCACGTCCGGCGTCATCCTGCATAACGCCATGAACGCCTTTGCCATCCCCGGCGGCCATGTTTATGTCTTTACCGGACTGATCATGAACTTCGAGGATGAGAGCCAGCTGGCGGGTGTTCTTTCGCATGAGCTGGCCCATGTGACCCAGCGCCATGTGGCCTCGCGTCTGGAGCGGGCCCAGTATCTGTCCGTGGGCAGTTTGCTGCTGGCCATCGCCGGTGTGGCCGTGGGCGGACCTGCAGGCGGCGCCGTGGCCGTCGGGGCTCTGGGCGCAGGCCAGTCCGCCATGCTCAACTACAGCCGTCTGGACGAGAACGAAGCCGACCAGATCGGCCTGCAGTACCTGACCAAGGCAGGCTATCCGCCTTCCGGCCTGGTGGGCGGCTTCAAGATCATGCGCCAGAAAAGCTGGATGGCGGGAGCCAGCGTGCCCGCCTATCTTTCCACCCACCCTGATATCGGTGACCGTATCAACGGCATCCAGGCCCGGCTGAGCTCCTTCCCTGCGAGCATCCGCAACCGGACTTTCGACAATCGCCGTTTCAAAAGGGTCCAGACCGTCCTCTGGGGACGTTATGGCGACAGTCAGGCGGCCCTGCAGCGTTTTTCCGGCAAGGACGCCCTTTCCTGCATGGGCCGGGGCATGGTCCTTTCGCGCAGAAACAACGTGCGCGAAGCTGCCGCCGCCTTCGATCAGGCCTTGCAGCTGGCCCCCAAGGACCCGCTGGTACTGCGCGAAGCCGGGACCTTCCACTACCGCAAAGGCGACATGGCCAGGGCGGAAGGCCTGCTGCGTCAGGCCATGCAGCTGGACAAAAACGATTTCATGGCCAGATTCTTTTATGCGCGCATGCTGGATGAGACCGGCCGCGCCCAGCAGGCCCAGCCGTACTATACGGAAGTCCTGCGGGCCGTGCCGGAAGCCGCCGATGTCCATGAAGCCTACGCCCGTTCGCTGGGCTCCATAGGCAAGACCGGACTGGCCTACATCCACATGGCCTACAGTGCCATTTACTCCAACAACCGCAAGCTGGCAGAGCGCTACTTCAAGCAGGCCAAGGCTAAGACGGAAAAATCCGCCGACAGTGCGGCTTTCCGCAAGCTGGATGCGGTGTACAAAGAACGCAAGGAAATCTGGGAAGACCGATGATAGAAACGCACGCGACGACGATTCTGGCAGTCAAGAAGGACGGACAGGTTGCCATGGCCGGGGACGGCCAGGTCACCCTGGGCCAGTCCATGATCATGAAGCATACCGCCCGCAAGGTGCGCCGCCTGTATGACGGCAAGATCGTGGCCGGCTTTGCCGGTGCCACGGCCGATGCCTTCACCCTGTTCGAGCTGTTCGAAGCCAAGCTCAAGGAATTCCGCGGCAACCTGCAGCGTTCCGCTGTGGAGCTGACCAAGGAATGGCGCAAGGACAAATACCTGCGCCGTCTGGAAGCCATGCTCCTGGTCTCTGACGGTGAGCATATCCTGCTGCTTTCCGGTAACGGAGACGTATTCGAGCCCGACGATGACGTGGCTGCCATCGGCAGCGGCGGCCCCTACGCCCTTTCCGCAGCCCGCGCCCTGCTGCGCCACAGCAGTCTCCCCGCCCGGGAGCTGGCCCTGGAATCCATGAAGATCGCTTCGGAGATCTGCGTCTACACCAACGACCATTTTGTGGTCGAGACCCTGTAGGGGGACAACGTGGAGATCCGCACCGGTTGCAAGATCAATCTGGGGCTGGAGATAACCGGCGTCCTGCCCAACGGCTATCATACCCTTGATTCCGTGTTCTATCCGCTGGCCCGGCCGTTCGACGTTCTGGAAGTGGAGCGCAGGGAAGCGGCAGGCATCCGCGTGTCCTGCGATACCCCCGGAATCGACCTGGAGCACAACACCCTGACCAAGGCCCACGCCGCTTTCGCGGCCCTGCTGCCGGAACAGGTTGCTTGCCCGGGCGTGGATGTCACCCTGCGCAAGGGTATCCCTCACGGCGCAGGTCTGGGGGGCGGCAGCAGTGATGCCGCAGCCCTGCTCCTGTGGCTCAACAGCTGCCTGGAGACGCCCCTGCCGCTGGAAGAGCTGGAAAAAGCCGCCATTAAGGTCGGTGCGGACGTCCCCTTTTTCCTTCACGGGCAGCCCCGGCGCGTGACCGGTATCGGCGAGGTGCTGACGCCCGCGGCAGTGGATCTGCCCGGCTGGTGGCTGGTGCTGGTCTGTCCGCCCGTGTCGGTCTCCACCCCCTGGGCCTACCGCGCCTATGACGATTTGATGGCGGAAGCGGAAAAAGCTGGTGATAAAGGCTTGACAAATCCGGAGAGCAAGGATAATGAAACGCTTCTCGTGATGGGTAAATATGCCGGGACGGGAACGACGTTCCGCATCACCACAGAAAACGTGCTCCAAATCCGTAACGATCTGGAGCCCGCCGTTGTGCGTGAATACCCGCAATTAGAGACAATCCGCCAACATCTGCTCCATTCCGGGGCCGCTTGTGCACGCATGAGCGGCAGTGGATCGAGCATGTTCGGTCTGTTCTCAGCCCGTCACGCAGCCGAGGCGGCAGCGCAAAGCCTGGAGTCACAGTACGGGAAGGTCTTTGTGCTGCCCATGAATGCTGGGATGTAGCCAAGTGGTAAGGCAACGGGTTTTGGCTCCGTCATTCGAAGGTTCGAGCCCTTCCATCCCAGCCACACCCAAACCATAACTGCTGCCGCTATCGGCAAGGTGAACGGACCATGTTCAGCGATCTCAAGATTGTCACGGGTTCTTCCAATCCCGAGTTGGCCAAAGCCATTTGCGACCACCTCGGCTGTCAGCTTACTCCTACTCTGGCAACCACCTTCAGCGATGGCGAGCTGCGCATTGAAATCGGCGACAACGTGCGCGGCGATGACGTGTTCGTTGTCCAGCCCACCTGTCCCCCGCTGGTCAACCGCAACCTGATGCAGCTCTGCCTCATGCTCGACGCCCTCAAGCGCGCCAGCGCCGGCCGCATCACGGCTGTGATCCCCTACTACGGCTATGCCCGCCAGGACCGCAAGGTGAGCCCCCGCGCCCCCATCAGCGCCAAGATGGTGGCCGACTTCATCAGCGTGGCCGGTGCCGGCCGTGTGGTGACCATCGACATGCATGCCGGTCAGATCCAGGGCTTCTTCAACTGCCCTGTGGACAACCTGTATGCCGCTCCTGTCATGATGGAACCCCTGCGCCAGATCGAAGGCGACATCGTCATCGTCTCTCCTGACGCCGGCGGTGTGGAACGCGCCCGTTCCTACGCAAAGCGCCTGAATGCTCCTCTGGCCATCGTGGACAAGCGTCGCGACAAGCCCAACCAGGCCCAGGCCATGCACGTCATCGGTGACGTGGAAGGCAAGACCGCCATCATCGTTGACGACATCATCGATACTGCCGGTACCCTGTGCGCTGGTGCTGACGTGCTGCTCAAGTACGGCGCCAAGAAGATCATCGCCTGTGCTTCCCACGGTGTGCTGTCCGGCCCCGCCATCGACCGCATCAATGCTACCGAGGCTCTGGACCGCGTCATCGTGACCGATACCATCCCGCTGGGTGAAAAGCTGGCACAGTGTCCCAAGCTGCAGGTGGTGTCTGTGGCTGCCCTGCTGGGCAAGACCATCCACAACATCCACACGGGTTCCTCCGTCAGCGTTCTCTTTGTATAATGCCGGGTTTTCCCGACTCCATAATAAGAAAACTTCCCGCACTTTCATGCGGCACTAGGTAAGGAGTTAAACATGACCATTGAAAAGACGTTGAGCGTGCAAAAGCGTGAAGGTAGCGGCAAAGGCCCTGCGGGCCGTGCGCGCACGCAGGACATGATCCCCGGTGTGTTCTACACCGCCAAGGGTGACAACATCGCCGTGCAGGCTCCTGCTCTGCCTCTGGAAAAGATGTACGCCGAAATGGGCCGTACCGCCGTGTTCAACCTGGAAATCGACGACAACGGCACCAAGACCGTGCATCCCGTCATGTTCTGGGAAGTGCAGAAGCACCCCTACAAGAAGGCCTTCACCCATGTGGACTTCTACGGTGTGGATCTGGACAAGGAAGTCAAGGTCGACGTGCCGATCGAATTCGTGGGTGTTGCCCGCGGCGTCAAGCTGGGCGGCGTGATGGAAACCTACCGCGAAAGCGTGCGTCTGTGCAGCAAGCCCCTGGATATGCCCAAGAAGGTGACCATCGACGTGACCGACATGGGCATCAATGACAGCGTGACCGTGGAGACCCTGGCTCTCCCCGAAAACGTGAAGGCCGTGTTCGACAAGAACTTCGCCATCGTGAGCGTGTTCTCCAAGAGCAAGGACGCTGCCGAAGCCGCCGAATAAGGCGCCTTTCACCGCAGTTTTTTTCAGGCCGGTCTCTTTTGAGGCCGGCCTGATTTTTATACGTATGTCCAGCCTCCCTCGCCTGCAGTATCATACCCTGCGCAACGGAAACCGGCAGGTAAGCATCGAGCTGTGGCCCAGACCGGGCGCCTCCTGCCTTGTTTTTTATCCGGGGACCATGTTCTGTCCGGTCCAGTACCGGACGTTCCTGTATTGCCTCTGGAAAAACGGACTTGCCGTCGCGGCCCTGCACCTGACCGGGCATGGCAGCAACCCGCACCGGCGTCTGTTCAGTTTTGACGACCTGCTGCAGGACGGCCTGGATGCGGAACGCTGGCTGCATGGTCACGGCATGGGGCCTCTGCTCCTTGCCGGTCACAGTCAGGGAGGGATCCTGGCCATGGCCCACGCCTCCCGCAGTCAGCGGATGCGTGCCTGTTTCGCATTCAGCGGGATCTTCCCGCAAAGCCGCCGGGCCATAGAACTGACCCGATTCGCTCCCTGGGCAGCGCAGCGTGATCGTCTGCTGGCCGGGCTGAAGATACTCAGTACCTGCTTGCCCCGGCTGCCGTTGCCCGTATTCAGCTATCTGTCGGTCAAAAGGATCCTTGCCGGCTGCCTGCGTCTTTCCCTTGATCGCCGGCAAGCCAGGACAAGCTATCCTCTGGCGTACCTGTACTCCCTGTTCAGCACCTCGGTAGCGTCCACGGTCCACTGCCCGTTCTATCTTTTCAATGCTCTCGACGACGCTCTGTTCACCAGACCTCTGATCGAGGAGACGTTCGCCGCGGTGACGGCCCCGGAAAAACATTGTATCTGGCTGCCTCGGGGTGGCCATCTGGCCATCCTCTCCCCCGTCGTGGCCGCCAGGACAGCTGCCCATGTGGCGGCGCTGGCCAGTGGTCACGGCCTGCCACTCTCTCTTCACCTGTAAGGAAACTGTCATGGATTTTGGTGGTGTCGTCGTTGGTTTGGGCAATCCCGGCAACCAGTATGCCGGAACGCGCCATAATTGCGGCTTTGCCTTTGTGGAAAGCCTGCTGGATCATGCCCGCCGGGAAGGCGGCCAGGTACAGAGCCAGAACGGAGGCAAATTCTCCTGCGAACTGTGGCGGCTGCGCTATGACGGGCTACCCGGAGACTGGCTGGCCGCCATGCCCCAGACCTTCATGAATCTGAGCGGCCAGTGTGTCCAGCCCCTGCTGGCCTGGCACAAGATCCGCCCCGATCAGCTGGTGGTGGTGCACGATGAACTGGATATCCCCGCCGGGGAGCTGCGCTTCAAGAAGGGGGGCGGCAACGCCGGGCACAACGGGCTCAAATCCATCACCCAGCTGCTGGGGACGCCGGACTTCTACCGTCTGCGTATCGGTATCGGGCGGCCTCCCCAGAAAGGGGACGTCATCAACTGGGTGCTGGGGCGTCCTTGCAGTGAAGATGCTGACAAGATACGGACAGCGACTGATAAGGCGCTTGAAGTACTGGAAATTTTTGCAAAAAAAGGACTGGAAGCCGCTGTGCGGGCGACCCGTTCCTGATCATGAGCCGGCCTGTGGCCGGCTTTTTTTTGTCACGATTCCAGTAAAAAAAATTTTTGCTGGACTAATGATTGGTTGTGCGTTATGTTCTTTTAACAGTGGAAAAGATTACCTGAATCTTTTCCACATTTGCTATTTTTCTTCGCGTTTGGCGCGGGCACTTCAACCCTTGGACGGAAATGTTTACATCCGAACAGCTTGTAGTGTACCCAGCTCAAGGAGTGGGCCAGATAGAGCGCATCGACAGCCAGAATATTGGTGGTTCGGCGTGCGATTTCTACATCGTGCGCATCCGGGCCAACAGTATCACCCTCATGGTACCTGTCAAAAATGCCTCTAATGTTGGTCTGCGCACTTTGGTCAGCACCAAGGAAGCAGAACACATCTGGGAAGCGCTGCGCAACAATCCCCAGCAGACCGTCCACACAGGCCAGAACTGGAACCGGCGCTTCCGCGAGTATTCCGAACGCCTTAAGAGTCCTGACCTTTCCATCGTCGCCAACGTCCTGCGCGAACTCCTCCTCATCGGCCGTACCAAGGATCTTTCCTTTGGAGAACGGCGTCTCCTGGAACAGGCCATGAGCCTTGTGACCGGTGAACTGGGCGAAGTCCTCAAGACGGAACAGCGGGACTTGCAGTCCGAGCTCATCTCCCTTTATTCCCCGCCTGCCAAGCAACCTGCGACCACTGCGCATTAACTATTTTTTACTTGCTTCCGGTCACAAGATAGGCTACACGCTTTTCACACGCCTTTTTTCTTCCAATCCCATAACATCTTTTTGCATCGCATTGCCGTTTTTCGGTGATGCGTGCTTTCTACGCCCATGGAAAAAGCACCCCGTAAATACGTCCGTAAAAAAAAGGCTGCACCCGCCTTGCTTTCAGATAGCGGCCTGAGCCTGACAGAACTGAAAACCCGCAGCATGCAGGCCCTGATGGAACTGGCTGAGCAGTACGAGATCGAAAATGCCAGCTCCATGCGCAAGCAGGAACTCATCTTCGCCCTCCTGCAGGCCTGTGCCTCCCAAAACGGTGCCATCTACGGGGATGGCGTCCTGGAGATCCTGCCCGACGGCTTCGGCTTCCTGCGCTCTCCCCTGTGCAGCTACATGCCCGGCCCGGACGACATCTATGTTTCTCCCTCCCAGATCCGCCGCTTTTCCCTGCGTAAAGGCGATATCGTTTCCGGCCAGATTCGCCCCCCAAAAGAAGGTGAACGCTACTTTGCCCTGCTCAAAGTGACGGAGATCGGCTTCGAACCGCCGGAAAATGCCAAAAATCTCGTTTTGTTCGACAACCTGACGCCCATCTATCCTGATCACCAGCTGATCATGGAAAACGGCGAGAAAAATCTTTCCAACCGCGTCATCGACATCATGTCGCCCATCGGCTGTGGTCAGCGCGGTCTCATCGTGGCCCCGCCGCGTACCGGCAAGACTGTTCTGCTGCAGTCTTTGGCCAACGCCATCAATGCCAACAATCCCGACGTCTATCTGATCGTCCTGCTCATCGACGAACGCCCCGAAGAAGTCACGGACATGGAACGTACCGTGAAAAAGGCCGAAGTCATCAGCTCCACCTTTGACGAACCGCCGCAGCGCCACGTGCAAGTCTGTGAAATGGTGCTGGAAAAAGCCAAGCGTCTGGTGGAACGCAAGCGGGACGTGGTCATCCTCATGGACTCCATCACCCGTCTGGGCCGCGCCTATAACGCCGTGACCCCCTCGTCTGGCCGCGTGCTTTCCGGTGGTCTGGACGCCAACGCCCTGCAGCGCCCCAAGCGTATCTTTGGTGCCGCGCGCAATATCGAAGAAGGCGGCAGCCTGACCATCATCGCCACGGCTCTTATCGACACCGGCTCCCGCATGGATGAAGTCATCTTCGAAGAATTCAAGGGTACCGGCAACATGGAGATCTATCTGGACCGCCACCTGGCGGAAAAGCGCATCTTCCCGGCCATCGACATCAACCGCACCGGCACCCGCAAGGAAGACCTGCTGCTTTCCGACGATATACTCAACCGCGTCTGGATCCTGCGCAAGATCCTGGCTCCCATGTCCTCCATCGACAGCATGGAATTCCTGCTGGACAAGATGCGCGGGACCAAGTCCAACAAGGACTTCATGGACGCCATGGGCAAATAGCAACAACGTATCAGCTTTTCAGAAAGGCGCTCTTCGGAGCGCCTTTTTTGTTATTTGCCCTGCTGAACGCCACAGAGCGAAAGGAAAAGATACGCGTTGGATGTTTTTTGATGGGCGGTTTTGATTTGTGGCCTGTACATCCGCTCTGCCCTGCCCGTTTCTTTTTCCACGAGTCATCCTAAAAAACTCCTGACGTAGCACGCTTGCCTTGGAGCATTTGCCAGTCCGTGTATACCGAGGGACATTGCCATCTTGTGCCACACCATCACCATCTCTATGAACTGCAACAGGGACAGTGATCCTCGCCTGCATCCGCGGGGAGGCGGCAGACAACTCTGGCGGGCGAAGATACAAAAAAAGGGCTCCCCGAAGGGAGCCCGGAAGCATCAGAGCAATGGATGGAACCGGTTAGGCCAGCTTCTTCACCGCTTCCAGAACGGCGTCGTAGTCAGGCTCGTGGGTCACTTCGGGCACCAGCTGGCTGTAAGCCAGCGTGCCGTCGGGAGCCACCACGAAGATGGCGCGGGCCAGCAGACGCAGTTCCTGGATCAGCACGCCGTAGGTTTTGCCGAAATCCACGTCCTTGTAGTCGGACAGGCTTTCCACGGCCTGCACGCCGGCGGCACCGCACCAGCGGGCCTGAGCGAAGGGCAGGTCGCAGCTCAGGGCCAGGATCTGCACCTTGTCGGACAGGGCAGCAGCTTCCTTGTTGAAGCGGCGCACTTCCATATCACACACGGGCGTATCCAGAGAAGGCACGCTCACCAAGACCACGATCTTGCCCGCGTAGTCTTTCAGGCTGCGGGGTTCGAGGCCATTGTTGCACACCGTGAATTCAGGGGCCTTCTGGCCAACGACGGGCAGGTTGCCTTCGAGGTGGAGGGGATTACCCATGAAAGTGACAGTATTCATAAAAAGCTCCTTGCGGCTTTTGCGTTCAAGATGCCCTTAAGTAGCAGGAGACCCTGTCCTTGTCAAGAACATTTCCTATTTAACAGAATCCCAGACTAAGGCGGCCCATTCGCCGTCGATGATACGGCGCGGTTCGGGCAGTCCCTGGGCCTTGTAAGCCGCGGTCACGCCGTCAGCCTGGATCTCCAAGAGCCCGGAAAGGACGAGGCAACCGCCGGGGCGGCAGGCGCGCACGATATCGGCCGCCATCTCGGTCAGCGGACGGGCCAGGATGTTGGCCAGCACCAGGTCGAACTGCTTGCCGGCCACGGCACCGATGCTGCCCTCGGCCACGGTGAAGTTCTCAGGCGCGATGGCGTTGAGGGCACGGTTCTCGACCGCGTTGTCCACGGCCAGCGGATCGATGTCCAGACCTTCGCCCGTAAGGCCGAACTTGCAGCAGCCGATGCCCAGCACCCCGGAACCGGTGCCCAGGTCGAGGAAATGCTGTCCATGCTGCAGGCGTCCGGCTTCCAGAAGGTCGCTGACCACACGCAGGCACAGGGCCGTGGTGGCATGATGGCCGGTACCAAAGGCACTCTTGGGCTCGATGAGGATGGGCGTCCGGCCGGGGAAGTCCTGCGTATCCGCCAGCCACGGCGGCAGGACCACAAAATGGTTCCCGCAACACACGGGCGTGAAGAACTGACGCCAGGCCGCCAGCCAGTCGGTCTCCTCCAGCTCGGAAAGAGCGCTTTCCGCAGCCGGGACGGTCTGCTTCAGCAGCTGCTGCAGCCGTTCCAGAAAATCCTTCTGCTCGCAGTGGACCCGGAAGCGTGTCTCGCCGGTGGGCAGGCTCTGCTCTTCCCAGCCAAAGGGCACTTCCAGGGCCAGCAGGCCGGTGGCGCAGTCGTAATCACTTTCCGCAACAACAATTTCGAGGCGATGGATGGTTTTCATGCATTCTGCCTAGCCCGCACACCGGGCCCTGTCAAGCCGGCATGTTGATTTGCGGCGCAAATGCCTGTATGGATTGTCGGCATCGGCCTTTTGCCGTCTGCTTCGTGAGTGCGTCCCCGGGCGGGGCGCCTCCTTTTTTTCAGCTTTTCAGATTTTCCTAGTGATCCCCTGAGAATTCCACAAGCCTTTTCCGGCCAGCCGGGACGTATCCGGCCCAGGCGGAAAAATATACGGGAGACGACGATGCTGGACCAGATCCTTGCGGACATCCGCAAGACCTTCGATGTGGACTTTGTTCCCCTGCAGCTGGATGACGGCCAGCTGGAGGTCCTGAACATCAACAATATGCAGAGCCATCTGGACGGGCTGCTGGCACGGCACGCCATCCATGACCCGCTGAAAGACCTGCCGCTCTGGGCCAAGGTCTGGCCGGGCTCCTTCGTGCTGGGGCGCTTTCTGCGCAAGCTGGAGCCCGAGGGCAAGACCATGCTGGAGCTGGGCGGCGGTTGTGGCGTGCTCAGTCTGGTGGCCTCCCGTTACGGCTTCCGCCATATCGTGACCAGCGACATCGTCAATGATGCCCTCCAGTTCGCCCGGGCCAACGTGCTGCACAACAAGCTGCAGGACCTGATCGACGTCTGCTATCTGGACGTTTCCCGTCCCGGCAAGGACGAGCGCTTTCCCGAAGGCTTCGACCGCATCGTCGCTTCGGAGCTCCTGTATCTCGATGACCTGCACCGGCCGCTGCTGAAGTTTGTGGACCGTCATCTGGCCCCGGGCGGCAAGGCCGTGTTCTGCACGGACATGGCCCGCGCCAAACCGCATTTTGCCAAGCTGGCCGCCAAGACCTTCCAGGTGCAGGAAGGCCATATCGGCGTCAAGAGCCAGGATGCCGACGGCAAGGAACAGCGCCGCATCTACGTCCTGCATATTTTGGAGCGCAAGCAGTAGCATGAGCACGACCACTCTTCCCGTCATCCGTCTGCAGTCCTGCCCCAAGGGCTATACCCGCGACCTGGACAAGACCATCTCGCCCCAGGAGACCTATGAACGCGTGCAGGCCCGCATGCAGGCCGCCGGTCTGGACATCCTGGCCGAAGTCCGCCGCGTGGACGTGGGCCGTCTGGGCATCCCGGTCTACCTCAGCGTCTGCGGCAGGGACGCCCGCGGCATCATGCCCACCCGCAAACAGATGGGCAAAGGTTCCTCGCCGGAACAGGCCCGTGCTTCCGCTCTGATGGAGCTGATGGAACGCTTTGCCTTCTTCAGCTTCTGGCAGCGCCTACCGCATATGGTCAGCGCCACCTGGGCCGAGGCTGAAGAGCGCTTCGGCAAGGATCTGCTGCCCATCGAGGAAATCTGCCGCTCCGTGGACGACAACCTTTCCCCGGAACAGGCCCGCGAGGCCATGAGCACCCTGCGCTGGAATTTCTTCCCCGCCACGCATCTGGCTGACGGTCGCACCGTCTGGCTGCCGCTGGACTGGTTCAAGCTGCTGGGCGAATTCAACGGCACGTCCGCCGGCAACAGCCCGGAGGAATCGCTTCTGCAGGGCCTTTCCGAACTGGTGGAGCGTCATGTCTGCTGCCGTATCGACCGGGAACGCCTGACCACCCCCACCATCGATCCTCACGAGGTGGACGATCCCACCCTGCGCGACCTGCTGGCCGCTTTTGAACGGGAAGGCATCCATATCGTGCTCAAGGATTTCTCCCTGGGCATGCCGCTGCCCACTGTCGGCGCGGTGGCCTGGGACCCGGCCACCTTCCCGGCCCGCTCCGAGATCGTGTTCACGGCCGGCACCGCCGCCTCTCCGGCCAAGGCCGCCATTCGTGCCGTCACGGAGATCGCCCAGCTGGGCGGTGACTTCTGCACGCAGGCCTGCTACGAGGCCTCCGGCCTTTCCAAGTTCGAGCGTCTGGAGGACATCCAGTGGCTGCTGGAAGGGCCCGTCTGCCGCCTGTCCGACCTGCCCAGCGTGGAAGCGCCCGACATCCGCGACGAGCTGCTCCGGGCGCTGCATGGTCTGGAACCGGTACAGGTCTATGCTGTGGAGACCACGCATCCCGATCTGGGCGTCCCGGCCCACTACTGCATCGCTCCGGGGCTCTCCTTTCGCGAGCGTGACCGCAACCAGAGCATCGGTCTGTTCGTGGGCCGCAAGCTGGCTGAAGAAGCGGACGAGGAGACGGCCCTGCATGGGCTGGCCGTGCTGGAGCGCTGCTACCCCGGTGCGCATTTCCTGCCCTTTTTCCGGGCCATGCTGGCCCTGCGTGCGGAACGTTTCGAAGAGGCTCGCGACCTTTTCGCCCAGGCCCGCCCCCTGCAGCCCGAAAATGACGCCAAGGGGCTGGCCGCCTTCTACGAGGGCTATGTCTCCACGCTGACCAGTGACTGGGAAAGGGCCCTGCCTCCCCTGCGCGATGCTGTGGCTCTGTGCCCGGACATGAAGGAATACGGCAACCTGCGGGGCGTCTGCCTGTTCAAGCTCAAGCGCTATGAAGAGGCCGCCGCTTCCTTCCGCGCCGTGCTCAAGGTGGACAAGGGCTCGGTGATGGACCTGGCCAATCTGGGGCTGTGCGAGAAATTTCTGGGCCAGAAGGAAGCCGCCATGGAACATCTGGCGGCCGCGCTGGAAGTGGATCCTTCGCTGGACTTTGCCCGCACGCATCTGGAAGAACTTAAAGCATCGCTTTAAGTATTATCGCATTCCATGACTACGGGGGAGAAAGTCCTGTACAGGGCTCTCTCCCTTTTTCATCCTCTCAGGCTGTCCTGACGACCGCTGCCGTGCCCTACGCCGTTTCCTGAAAAGACAGGGGGAAAGCGGCTTTACAAGCCCGGCCGGGACGCGTACACCTCTTTTCCTGATACGATTTTTTACCGAGGTACCCAATGACCCGTTTTCTTCTGCTGCTTTGCGCGGCCTTCCTGCTGGCCGGTTGCGGCGCCAAGGGCGTGACCGTTGTGGACAAGTCCGGCTTCGTGACCATGAGCCAACGTATGCCCCAGGAAATGAAAGCCCGCGGCCTGCTCACCGACGACGGCAGCTATATCTCCCTGCCCGGTGGCGGGGGCGAGAACTATGGCGAGATCCTTTTCCGTCAGCTCTCGCCTGAATTTTTGTTCAATGACAGGGGCCACGTCTATCTGGGCAGCACCTTTGCCGCCACGCGCACGCCGTCCAGCCATGCCACCGTGCGCAAGGCCGGCTTCACCATCGTCCATCCCACCCAGACCATCAATCTGGCCATGCTGGGCATCGTGGACTGGAATAACGACGAAAAGGACGAGTGGCTCATTGCCTGTGATGTCCGCCCGCACCTAGGCTCCGAAAGCCGTACCTATTACGTGCTGGTGCCGCCGCCGCTGCGCAAAGGCGAGCCCCTGCAGGCCACTGTGGCCGCGGTGTACGAATGTTATGGTCTGGCCTGCAAGCTCACCGTGCGTGACAGCCGCGCCATCCCCCGCGTGGGCGAAGGCGAACTGCCCCCCACGGACGTGCATGACGCCCTGCCCGGCATGGAAGGCGTGACCGAACCGCCCAGGCCCGACAACACGCCGCGCTCCGGCCTGCAGGAACGGTCGCTGTAGCTCGAGCCATAGGATAATAAAGTATAAAGGAAGCGGGCCCCTCTCAAAAGGAGAGGCCCGCTTCCTTATTGCAGGATCATTTTTTATCCTTCAGAATGACGCCATGCTCTTTTTCAAGATATTTGATAATCTTATATAATGCTGAATAAATCGACAACTGATTCGCTCCAAATGCGTAATGCCCACTCATCAATTTTTTGGCAGATATTTCCGGAGTGACCTTCCATTTTTTATCGCTCTTCTCAAAAGTGACCGGATAACGAAAATGGCGTCCTTCCCCCTCCCATACGCCGCCACTGCCATAATTCTGGATATTACCATTGTAGCAGGAATTGCCTATAATATTCTCCATGTCGATAAGTATATTCTTTACTGGCTCTACTTCACTCTCTATTTTTGCATCTCGGCAGGCATCGAGGACACGGATCAGCTGTAAAGTAAAAGTTTTATTTTTATACTCCTTTCTGATTTTTCTCCATATCTGCCTAACCTTATTCTGACCGATATATTGCGACAATTCTTCAATTTTTCTCAGGTAATGAAGGCAGTTCCCGATAGTCGCAGCTTTGCCTTCCCAGCTATTTGACTTTCTGCTCTCCTTGAGTACCCGCAGCTTGTCAGCCTCAGAGATGCCTTCAAAGTCAAAGTTGACAAACTTGTTATAAGCGTCAATCTCTGTCATGATGCTGCGATACTGCGCTTGAAAGTTATCAGGGAAATTTTTTTCTGCTTCTCTTTCTATTTTACGATATACACTTTCAGGCGGCATAGGGATATTCTTTTTCTCGACAGCACCTTCCGCTTGGGGAGTCTCAATAAAATGAACACAATGATCAGGTAGAATATAAAATTTTCTGTCACTCATATCACTTATCCCCCGCCAGCTCGCCTGCAATGAGTTCAGCCTGCCGCAGGACTGTCTCCGTAGCCAGTTCGGCCATATCAGGCGGATATCCATAACGGTTCAGGATCCGTTTGACGATGGCCCGTATCTTGGCCCGGGCGCTGCTCTTGATGGTCCAGTCCAGAGAGGTGTTCTCCCGTACCTTTTGCGTCAGCACCACAGCCAGTTCCCGCAATTTGTCCTTTTGCATCAGCTGACGGGCCGAATCATTGTCTGCCACAGCCAGATAAAAGGCATACTCGTATTCGCTCAGGCCCAGTTCCTGCGCCTCCTTGTTGGAGTCGCGCATCTCCTTGCCCATGCTGATTAGCTCTTCAAGGACTTCCGCAGCGGAGAGCGCCTTGTTGTGATAGCGCTTGAGCGTATTCTCCAGCCGTTCCAGCAATTTTTTGCTCTGGACAAGATTTGTGCGTGCCCGGCTGTGCAATTCGTCATTCAACAGTTTGCGCAGCACTTCCAGCGCGATATTCTTGCGCCGCATCTGGCGCACTTCCAGCAGGAATTCCTCGGAAAGAATGGAGATATCCGGCTTTTTGATGCCCGCCGCATCATAGATGTCCACCACCTTGTCCGAGACAAGCGCCTTGTCGATGACTTGCTTGATGGTGGATTCCAGATCCTCGCGCCGTCGTCCGTCCGGGCGGCCTCCGCCATCAAATTTTACCAGCCGGGCCTTAACCGCCTGATAAAAGCCTACCCTGTCGGCCTGTGCCATGGCCTGCTTGTTGGGCACTGCCAGGGCAAACGCGGCGGAAAGTGCGCCCACCACATCCAAAAAGCGCTTTTTGCCGTCCTCAAGGCCCAGGACAAAATCCGTGGCTTCCAGGATCAGCCCCAGCTTGCGGGACGTATCCGCCGTAAAATAGGCGTCCACATCAAAACCGTGGAACATGGCCGCCAGCACGTCCAGCTTTTCCAGCAGTACGGTCACGGCCTGCTCCTGCATACGCGCAGGGTCGCCCTTGCCCCCTGCGTCGCCATAAAAAGCCAGCGCCTGCTTCAGATCCGCCGCGATGCCCAGATAGTCCACGATCAGGCCGCCGGGTTTGTCGCCATACACGCGGTTCACCCGGGCGATGGCCTGCATCAGGGTGTGGCCCTTCATGGGTTTGTCCAGATACATGGTGTGCAAACAGGGCACGTCAAAGCCCGTTAGCCACATGTCGCAAACGATGACCAGCTGCAAGGGATCGTGCGGGTCCTTCATGCGTTCGGCCAGTGTGCGCCTGTCATCCTTGCTGGTCTGAAAAGCCGCCAGCGCGGGGCCATCCGCCGAGCTGCCGGTCATCACGACTTTGATGCGCCCCTTGTGCAGATCGTCGTCATGCCAGCCAGGCCGCAACTTTTTGATCTCGCCGTACAGGGCGGCGGCAATGGGACGCGACATGCAGACGATCATCCCCTTGCCCTCGAACACAGCCTGCCGTGCCTCAAAATGGGTGACGATGTCCTTTGCCACGGTACGCAGGCGTGCGGGGCTGCCCACCAGTGCCTCCAGGCGTGACCGGCGGCTTTTGGCCTCTTCCGCCTGTTCCTGGTCTTTCTCGTCCAGCATGTCGTCCAGCTCGCGGATAAGCTGCTTGCCCTCCTCCGGCAGCTCGATGGTGGCCAGGCGGCTTTCATAATAGATGGGCACAGTGGCGCCATCCTCCACGGCCCGGGCGATATCATAAATGTCGATATAGTCGCCGAACACGGCGGGGGTGTTCACATCGTCCATCTCGATGGGCGTCCCCGTAAAGCCAAGGTAGGTGGCATTGGGCAGGGCATCACGCAGATATTTGGCCAGCCCGAAGACCTGCCGCTTGCCGATGACGGTCTTGCGGTCTTCGGCCTTCACATCCAGCGTGCGCACCTTGAAGCCGTATTGTGTGCGGTGGGCCTCGTCCGCCATGACGACGATGTTTCGACGCCCGGAAAGGCATTCAAACACGTTGCCTTCCTCGGGCTGGAATTTTTGCATGGTGGAAAAAATGATGCCCCCGGATGCCACCTTGAGCAGGCTGCACAGGTCGGCCCGGCTCGATGCCTGCCGGGGCGATTCGGGCAAAAGCTGGGTGCAGGCGGCAAAGGTGCCGAACAGCTGGTCGTCCAGGTCGTTCCTGTCCGTCAGCACCACCACGGTCGGGTTCTGGAAGCAGTGCATGATCTTGGCCGTATAAAACACCATGGACAGCGACTTTCCGCTGCCCTGGGTGTGCCACACCACACCGCCCTTGCCCTGTTGCTCATCATCCCGTGCGGCAGCACGCAGCGTGGAGGCCACGGCCTTGTTGACCGCATAGTACTGGTGGTAACCTGCCACCTTTTTGGCTGTTTTGATGACGGTTTGGCCGCTGGCGTCCTCGCTGCGCGTTTTTTCAAACACGGTAAAAAAGCGGATCATGTCCAGTAGCACCGCGGGCCGCAACAGGCCCCGCAGCAAGACTTCCAGCTGGCTCGTGTACTTGTCCGCCTCCTTCCGGCCGTCCTCGCTCCGCCAGGCCATGAAGCGGCCGTAGTCCGCCGTCAGCGAACCGGCCCGCGCCTCCAGCCCGTCGGAGATCACCAGCAGGCTGTTGTACCGCAGCAGCGAGGGGATGGTGGCCTTGTAGGTCTGCAACTGATTGTAGGCATGATGCAGGGTGGCTTTTTCGTCCACGGCATTTTTCAGCTCCAGCACCACCAGCGGCATGCCGTTGACGAACAGCACGATGTCCGGCCGTTTGGTGACGTTACCCTCGGTCACGCTGAACTGGTTGACGGCCAAAAACTCGTTATTTTCCGGCCGGTCAAAGTCCAGCAGACGCACCAGGTCGCCGCGCTCCGCACCATCCTGCAAACGGCTGACCTTGATCCCTTTGACAAGCATCTGATGGAAGGCCTCGTTGGCACTGACAAGCTCCGGCGCGTGTGCCCGCCGCACCATGCGCAAGGCCTCTTCCCGCAATGCCGGCACCAGACTGGGGTTGAGGCGCGCCACGGCCTTCTCCAGCACCGGTTCCAGCAGCGTTTGGGACAGCGATCCGCGCAGCTCCCGCGCCCCTCCCGGCCCGATGTCCTGACCGTGCGCATATGCGTAGCCCAGCTCCCGCAGGCGCTCCAGCGCCAGCTCCTCGATGTCCGCTTCCTGCATCTTTGCCATGACTGCTGTCCTTATAGGGAGAGGGGCGAGGGGGCGAGACCCCTTTTGACTGGCGCGACAAAAGCGGGTTTCGCCCCCTCGTGCTCCCCCACTTCCCCAAAACGCGCTATTCGTCCACCCGTACCCGCACCTCACCGCCCATCAGCTTGGGCAACAATGTATCGCGGAGTTTCTCCAGAGTACGGATTTGAGTTTGGTTTATAATATATTTTTCCCATAATGGGGTCATTATGCAGGACATTTCCTGCAGCCGCTTATCAGTTGGTATCAACACTTCTGCCGCATCAAGGTCACTACGTTTAATATGCCCCATAGTTGTAGCATGGCTTTCTGAAATTATTAGGAATTCTTTAAGATGATACTTACACCAAAAATAATAAAACCATTTAGGGTATGCTTGTGAAGTTAATTTAAATAGATGTTGATTTAGAGAATGTCCGGCATACACCTTGCTATACCAGTTTTCTCCAAAGGATACAGGCC
>ENA-ORVG01002140-ORVG01002140.1-human-gut-metagenome-genome-assembly--contig:-NODE-2140-length-20176-cov-5.252622_pt1 | contig 20176 bp, 19 predicted proteins | sample MGYA00242091_ERZ509233 | MGnify/ENA primary metagenome ERZ509233 (study PRJEB26280, sample SAMEA2338840) | human gut metagenome | biome: human gut; feature: human-associated habitat; material: faeces... | reverse complement strand
ATGCGATTATCAAAGATTTCAAAGAACGATGTTTAATTTAAAGTGCCCACTAGTGTATAATCATCTTTAAATTCCAGTTTTAATTGGATAGGGTTGGAACGGACAGCGTTGGCTAACTCATGTTCTTCTTTCGGGTTGGATACCGACAAGCCTAACAGGCGGATTGGATGCTGACTGTAGTCCACTCCTTTCAATAACCGTTTGGCCAGTGGAAGAATGTCGTCCAGGCGTTGGAGCGGCCGTTCCACACTCACACTGCGGGTGATTTGGGAGAAGTCGTCGAACTTCACTTTCAGCGTGAGGGTATTCCCTTTAAAATCCTTGGCTTTCAGCCGGTCGGTGAGTTCGCGTGCCACATGATACAGTTCGATGATGAGTGACATTTCTGCTGAAAGATCTTTTTCTAATGTATGTTCACAGCCGATAGACTTGCGGATGCGTACAGCTTCTACCGGACGGTCGTCCATACCACGGGCAAAGTTGAAATAAATTAATCCGTTTTTCCCGAACTGCCGTTGCAGCATTTCCAACGAGCATTTACGCAGGGTCTCTCCGTTATAAATACCTAAGGTGTGCATCTTTTTGGCCGTAATGGGGCCCACTCCCCAGAAAGCTTCAATAGGCAACCGGCGGATAAACTCATCGGCCTGGTCGGGGTGAATGGTGCAAAGTCCGTCAGGCTTTCGGTAATCGGAGGCAATTTTAGCTAAGAATTTATTGTAGGATACACCGGCTGAGGCCACTAAATGAAGTTCCTGGCGGATACGTTGCTTAATTTCTTTGGCTATATCCACCGCCAATGGAATTCCTTTCTTGTTTTCCGTGACATCCAGAAACGCTTCATCCAGCGAGATAGGCTCGATGAGGTCGGTGTAGTCGTGAAAGATTTCATGTATCTGTGCAGACACGCTTTTGTAAACCTCCATCCGTCCCTCCACGAAAATCAGTTGCGGACACAGTTTTTTCGCTTTTTGTGAAGACATGGCCGAACGTACACCAAATTTACGGGCTTCATAGCTGGCGGCAGCTACCACTCCTCGTTTCTCTGCATGCCCCACGGCGATGGGCTTTCCGCGTAGTTCCGGGTGGTCGCGCTGTTCGACCGACGCATAGAAAGCGTCCATATCAATGTGGATAATTTTTCGTTCGGTGTGCATGAATGAGGGGATAGCTTTTCTGCAAAAAAACAAAACATTCTTGGGAAATCCTAAAAATCATTTGTATTTTTGCTGTTTGTAAAATGGTTTTGATGACTTTTTTGACAGCAAAAAATAAAGAAATATGATGAAAGATGAGATTAAGAAAGCCTGCGAGGTATTGCAGAAGGGGGGAGTGATTCTTTACCCGACGGATACCGTGTGGGGAATAGGATGTGATGCAACGAATGAAGAGGCGGTGAAACGCGTTTTTGAAATAAAGCAGCGGGCTGACAGCAAGGCGATGCTGGTGCTGGTAGACAGTCCGGTGAAGGTGGATTTTTATGTACAGGATGTGCCTTCTGTAGCATGGGACTTGATTGAAATGACTACGAAACCTTTGACCATTATTTACGATGGAGCGAGAAATCTGGCTCCGAATCTGATTGCAGCCGACGGCAGTGTAGGTATTCGTGTCACCTCGGAGGAGTTTTCCAAACAACTTTGTTTCCGCTTCCGCAAAGCCATTGTATCTACGTCTGCCAATATCAGCGGACAGCCTGCGCCGGCCGTGTTCAGTGAAATCACGGAAGAAATCAAGCAGGCGGTGGATTATGTGGTGGATTACCGTCGGGAAGAAACCGGTCACCCCAAACCGTCCAGCATTATCAAATTAGGCAAAGGGGGCGTGGTAAAAATTATTAGAGAATAAATTTTTTCTTTCATGAAAGTTGTAGACGAGAAGAACAGCTTGCTCCAGGGCTTTCTCCGTTGGAGAGAAAGACATATAAAGGACAAGCAGTTTGTATTGATTTTAAGCTTTTTAGTTGGAATCTGCACGGCGCTGGCCGCTTGTCTGTTGAAGTTCCTGGTAGAGTATATCAAGGAGTTCCTGACAGAAAACTTTGATTCTACAGGAGTAAACTGGTTGTACTTGGTATATCCGGTGGTAGGTATCTTCCTGACCGGATTGTTCATTCGAAAAGTGGTGCGTGACGACATCAGTCACGGTGTGACCAAAATTCTGTATGCCATTTCGCGTAAGCAAAGCCGTATCAAGCGGCACAATGTATGGTCTTCCGTTTTTGCTTCGGCCATTACCATCGGTTGTGGTGGGTCGGTCGGTGCCGAAGCGCCGATTGTGCTGACCGGTTCTGCCATTGGTTCGAATTTGGGCAGTATTTTCCGTATGGACCACAAGACGCTGATGCTGCTGGTGGGATGTGGAGCTGCCGGGGCGGTTTCGGGTATCTTCAAGGCACCGATTGCCGGTGTGGTCTTTACATTGGAGGTACTGATGATAGACCTGACCATGGCTTCTTTGCTTCCCTTGCTGATTACCAGTGTGACGGCGGCTTCTGTTTCTTATCTGCTCACAGGTACGGAAGCCATGTTCCAGTTTCACCTGGATTATCCGTTCTCTTTGGAACGTATTCCATACGCCATTGCATTGGGCATTTTCTGCGGACTGGTGGCCTGGTATTTTACCCGTTCCATGAACTGGATTGAGAATATTTTCCGCCGTTACAGCAGTCCGTATGTGAAGTTCCTGATTGGAGGAGCCATGCTGAGTATATTGATTTTCCTGTTCCCGCCGTTATATGGTGAAGGTTATGATACCATTTCCCTGTTGCTCAACGGCCGGTCAAATGCCGAATGGGACACGGTAATGAACAACTCTCTTTTCTACGGAAACTCACAGCTGTTGGTGGTGTATTTGCTGTTGATTATCTTGTTTAAGGTCTTCGCCTCGAGTGCGACTAACGGTGGTGGCGGTTGCGGTGGTATTTTTGCACCGAGCTTGTTCCTGGGATGTATTGCCGGCTTTGTGTTCTCCTATGTGTGCAATGAGTTCCAGTTGGGAGGAACATACATTCCGGAAAAGAACTTTGCCCTGATGGGAATGGCGGGACTGATGTCGGGCGTCATGCATGCCCCTTTGACCGGAGTCTTCCTGATAGCCGAGCTGACCGGTGGGTACGGTTTGTTCCTGCCGCTGATGATTGTGTCGGTCTGCGCGTACCTTACCATTATCGTGTTCGAACCGCACAGCATCTATTCCATGCGTCTGGCGAAGAGTGGAGAATTGATTACGCATCATAAGGACAAGGCGGCTTTGACCATGATGAGCATGGAAACTGTCATTGAAACAGATTTCCAGGTGGTTCGTCCGGATATGGATTTGGCGGAGATGGTGAAGGCTATTTCGAAATCCGGCCGTAATCTGTTCCCAGTGGTAGATGTACGCAATGAATTGATTGGATTGGTAATACTGAACGACATTCGCAATATCATGTTCCGTCAGGAATTGTATCACAAATACCGGGTAGAGAATTTTATGGTCACCCCTAAGGCCTGCATTATTACGACAGATTCCATGGAAGATGTGATGGATAAGTTTGATAAGACGGGCTCCTGGAACTTGCCGGTGGTAGATGAAGACAACAAGTACATCGGTTTTGTATCCAAATCGCGCATCCTTTCTACTTATCGTCAGGTGATGGTGGATTTTTCAGCAGAATAAACAACGAAAAGAAATATGGAGAAGAAAGATTTACGAATTGTATATATGGGTACTCCTGAATTTGCCGTAGAGAGTTTGAAGCGGCTGGTGGAAGGAGGCTATCAGGTGGTGGGAGTCATCACCATGCCCGACAAGCCGATGGGACGGCATGGCAGCGTGCTTCAGCCGAGCCCGGTGAAACAGTATGCCGTGTCGCAAGGATTGAAGGTGCTTCAACCGGAAAAGCTGAAGGATGAGAATTTCCTGGCCGAGCTGAGAGACTTGAAAGCGGATTTGCAGATTGTGGTAGCTTTCCGTATGTTGCCGGAGGTGGTATGGAACATGCCTCGTCTGGGTACATTCAATCTGCATGCCTCTTTGCTTCCGCAGTATCGTGGCGCAGCCCCTATCAACTGGGCGGTAATCAATGGCGAAACAGAAACAGGTATTACCACTTTCTTCCTGAAGCATGAGATTGATACGGGTGAGATTATCGACCAGGTACGTGTGCCCATTGCGGATACGGATAATGTGGAGATTGTGTACGACAAGCTGATGCACTTAGGGGGAGACCTGGTGGTGAAGACAGTGGATGCCATTTTGGAAGGAAATGTGAAGACCATTCCACAGGAACAGTTGGCTGCTGCTACGGAACTTCGTCCGGCTCCTAAAATCTTCAAGGAAACCTGTCGTATAGACTGGCAGGCCGGAGTGAAAAAGGTATACGATTTTGTACGTGGTCTTTCTCCATATCCTGCTGCATGGACAGAATTGCATCAGGGCGATGCTGCTCCGTTGGCATTGAAGATTTTTGAAACGGAGAAAGTCTTTGTCGCGCATAATCTGAAATCCGGCAGCATTGTAACCGATAAGAAGACGTATTTCCAGATTGCTTCTACCGACGGGTTTGTCAAAGTGCTGTCTTTGCAGCTGGCGGGTAAGAAACGAATGGAGGTAGCTGACTTCCTTCGCGGGTATCGCCATGTGGAAGATTCTTTCGTAGAGTAAAAAATTTGCAATATTATTTCGGGAGGGTGACGGTAGAGCATATCGTCGCCCTTTTTTGTTAAAAACATTTTAATGAGGAATTTTATTAGGAAAAGGTGCAGTATTTTTGTGCATTCATCATTTACTAACAAAAGCACGATAGGCTGGATATGACAGAAGAAGAATTGGCGTCGAAATGCAAGCTGGCGGATAATCAGGCTCGCAAGGAGTTGTACGAGCTGTATGGCGGTTCGCTGATGGCCATTTGTCTTCGTTATATAGGAGATCGGGAGGCTGCTGAGGACGTGTTGCATGATGGGTTTGTCCGGATTTTTCAATCCATCGGACAGTTTACTTATCAGGGCGTCGGTTCTTTGAAGGCATGGCTTTCGCGTGTGATGGTGAATGAGGCGTTGGGGTATTTACGGAAGCGCAATCAATTGGCCCAGCAGGAAGTCTTGATGGAGCAGTTGCCTGATACGGAAGAGGATGATGATGGTGTGGGAGATATTCCGCAGGCGGAGCTGATGAAGATGATTGCGGAACTTCCAGATGGGTATCGTACGGTATTCAACTTATATGTGTTTGAAGATAAGAGTCATAAGGAGATAGCCCAGCTGCTGGGAATAACAGAGCATACTTCTTCTTCTCAGTTTTATCGGGCAAAGACCTTATTGGCAAAGAAAATCAATGAATATAGAAAGAAATTATAGGCAATGAAGAGCGAGAAAGAATGGATTAATAACTTACGTAACCGGATGGAGGACTATTCCGAGCCTCTTCCTGAAGGCCTTTGGGACAAGTTGTCCAAGGAGCTGGAAGAGTCGAAGACTCCAAAGGTGATTCCGATATGGAGACGGTGGCAGGCGGCAGCGGCAGTGCTGGTCTTGCTGGTGTCTTCCCTGACGTACTGGTTCTGGTCTTCTCCAGAAGCGGACTTCCGTAATCAGGAACTGGCTGTAGAGGTGGAGGATACTCCTTTGCCTGCGCAAACTCCGTCTTTAGATGAGCAAGTGGCTGAAGTAAAGCATGCAGAACCTTTCCAGAAAGAACCTGTGGCTCTTTTGGCCAATGTCTCTTCTAAGAAATCTGCCGGAGAAGTGCCGGAAGAAATAGTAGAGGTAGCTCCTGCTTCAGTAGCATTGGCTGAACAGGAAGCACCAATAGAATCGGTTGAAGAAGAAAAGGCTGTAAAGCAGCAGGAGGTTAGTCGGTCTGCAGAAAGAAGCCGACAGGTGAAAAAGAGTCGCGCGGCCGACCGGGAACAGATGGAACGCAATGCGATGGCACTGAAAAAGAAGTCGGATAAATCTTCAGGCTTTTCTGTGGGGGTTGGTGCTGGAAATACACCTTACAGTTCTTTGAATACATTTGATGGAATGGGAAGTTTTGTAGCCCGTTCGGCTTATTATACTTCCTCAGATTTGAGTATGTCTCCGATAAATAATAATGGGCTGGCTTATAGTCAGGTGTTGCTGGAAAACGCCATACAGGCTCCTCAAACGACGGTAAAGCATCATATTCCTGTTACGGTAGGATTGACGGTAGCCTGGCAGTTTCATGAAGACTGGGCACTGGAAACAGGACTGAACTATACATTGCTTTCTTCTGATATTCATTCCGGCTCTAAATCGTATGTGGAGGAAACGCAGAAATTGCATTATATAGGTATTCCGCTTAAGCTGCATCGTTCCATCTGGAAAAATAACTGGCTTTCAGTGTATGCATCGGCTGGAGGAGTAATGGAAAAATGTGTATCTGGAAATTTGGAAACTGTGACAGTAACGAATGGAGGAAATCGTACGTCTGAAAATACATCATTAGATGTAGATCCGCTTCAATGGTCTGTTACCGCAGCAGCCGGAGCACAGGTGAACTTTACTTCACGTTTTGGATTGTATCTGGAACCGGGAATCGCGTATTATTTTGATGACCACAGTGGTGTGGAGACGATACGAAAGGAACATCCATTCAATTTTAATCTGCAGCTGGGTTTGCGCTTTAATGTGACCAAATAAGTTTTTATAGTTGATTTATGAGAAAAGATGCTTATCTTTGTTGAAAAGAATCTGATTAACTAAAATAAATCGATGGAAAAAATTATGGTAGCTCCTTCCTTGCTCTCTGCAAATTTTGCTGATTTGAAGAGTGACTTGGAAAAAATAAATCAAAGTGAGGCAGATTGGTTGCATCTGGACATTATGGACGGGGTGTTTGTACCCAATATTTCTTTTGGTTTTCCTGTATTAAAGTATGTGGCGGAACTTAGTGAGAAGCCGCTGGATGTACATCTGATGATTGTACAGCCGGAGAAATTCATTCAGGAGGTGAAGAAGTTAGGAGCCATGATGATGAATGTGCACTATGAGGCATGCCCTCATTTGCATCGCGTTATTCAGCAGATTAAGGAAGCGGGTATGAAGGCGGGGGTTACGCTGAATCCGGCTACACCGGTCTCCGTATTGGAGGATATTATCACAGAGGTAGATATGGTGTTGCTCATGAGTGTCAACCCGGGATTCGGTGGTCAGAAATTTATTCCTAATACATTTAAAAAAATTGAGCAACTTCGTGAAATGATAACCCGTAGTGGGGCTTCTGCTCTTATCGAAGTGGACGGAGGTGTCAATCCGGAAAATGCTCCCTTGCTGCAACGTGCCGGAGCGGATGTGCTGGTGGCGGGCAGTTCTGTCTTTAAGTCGCCGGATATGATACAGGCTGTTCGGCAGTTGAAATATGTGGAGTAAGTATTGGGAGCTTTACAATCTTTGATAGCGTACCCTTTGTTCCGGTTGACTATTTGTCTGGCAACCGGAATTTTTTTATTCGACACGTTGTGGCCGGAAAATCTTTCATGGCAATACGGGACTGCGGTATGGCTGCTTTTGGCTGGTGCTTGCGGGGGAGTATTCTGGCTTTCCCGTTGGCGGTGGAGATGGCTTTTTGGCGGAGTGGCCGGAGGGGCTTTTTTCTTATGGGGAGGAATATCGGTACTTCATCAGAGAGAAACAGTGCAATATAGCTGGGATGGAGCTCCCGCTATATATAAAGGTATAGTGGAAAGTGTGCCGGAAGTCAGAGGGAAGACACTTCGGGCGGAAGTGCGTGTAGAAATGCAGCGGTTGTCTGGTGGCAAATGGAAAAGGGTAGACCGGAATATCCTTTTGTCATGGATGCCAGACTCTCTGTCAAATCCTTTAGCTTGTGGTGACAGTGTTTGTTTCTATGCAAAAGTTTCACGTCCTTTTTCTGAAAAGGAATTGACCGGATTTGATTATGGGGATTATCTTTTGCGAAAAGGTATCAGCGGAACGGCTCTGGCTTATGCCGGGAACTGGCGCTGTACGGGGAAACCTCATTCGTTGTCTTTCATGCAGCGGGCAAAGGTGTGTCAGCAAAAGGTGGTAGATGTATATCAAAGTTGGGGGTTGGAGGAAGATGTACAGGCTGTGGTGTCGGCATTGACAATCGGAGAGAAAAGTGAGTTGACTCCTGAATTGAAAGCGGTGTACAGCGCGGCAGGTGCCAGTCACATACTGGCGTTGTCGGGATTGCATGTGGGGATTTTTTCATGTATTCTTTTGTGGCTGTTTTATCCGTTGACTTATCTGAAGCACGGGCGCAAAATGCTGGCTCTGCTGGTTGTCTGCTTGTTGTGGGGCTTTGCCTTTATCTCCGGATTAAGCTCGTCGGTGGTGCGTGCAGTGGTGATGTATAGTCTATACACCCTTGCCTCATTCTGTCTGGAAGAACGTTTTTCGGGTATGCACTCCCTGGTATTGGCTGCTTTCCTGATGCTGGTGTATAATCCATTCTTTCTTTTTGATATAAGTTTTCAGTTGTCCTTTGTTGCCGTCTTTTCCATTCTGGCGTTTTATCCTTTGTTCTCGCGTAGCTTATGTATCAAAAATCGTGTGTTGCGTTATGTATGGAATACCCTCAGTCTGTCTATGTCGGCTCAGCTAGGTACGTTGCCTTTCATTCTGTATTACTTTGGAAGTTTCCCGACCTATTTTCTGCTGGCTAATTTGGTTGTAGTTATATTGGCTGGTGTAATATTGGTGCTGACGTTTGCTGCGTTATGCTTGGCTTCCGTCCCTATAGTGGGAAATACGGTGATTACTTTGTTGGAATGGAGTACTTTGATCTTGAATAAATCCATGCAGGGAGTACAGCAACTGACCGGTTCTCAGATTACTTCCGTCTATTTATCATCTTCTCAAGCCTGTCTGCTGGCTGGAGTGATTATTTGCCTTTATCTTTGCTGGGCATCCGGAATACACCGCAAGGCTTCCGACTGGATTCGTTTATTGGCGGTTTGTAATCTGTTTGTGGCGGTATCTTGTGTGGAATATGCAGGAGAAGCTCCGGAGCATTTGTATTTCTTCCGTTCGGAAGTCTACACCCGTAAGAAAGACTGTGTCTCCACCCACCACTCTGAAACCGGACTGTTGTGCATTCGAAATATACACGTTGTAGTGTTGAATGATGCCCGCTGGAGAATGTATGAGTCTTCATCGCGTTTTCCTTTGGAGTATGCATATATTTGTAAGGGATTTAAAGGGAGCCTTTTGCAGTTGGACAAACTGTTTGCCATTCGGCAAGTAATTTTGGACAGCTCACTGAATGATGCTTTCCGTGAAAAGCTTATAAGGGAATGTCAATTACTTAAAATATCTTATACAGACCTTTCTGCTCAAGGTTCTTATTCCGTTGTGCTGTAGTTTCTAAAAATAAATTTGTACTTTTGCTCCTTTCAAAAGTGTAAGTTTAAGAAAAAGAATATGTTGTCAAAAGTAATTCTTCAGGCCCATATTGATAAAGTTGAGACCTATTTTGACCGGGCTGATAAAGTGGTGATTGTGACCCATGTTTCTCCTGACGGGGATGCGTTGGGTTCTTCGTTGGGCTTGTATCATTTTTTGTCTGTACATGGCAAGACCGTGAATGTGATTGTACCTAATGCATTTCCTGACTTTTTGCGGTGGATGCCTGGAGCAAAAGATATTATTCGTTATGATAAATACGCTGAGTTTGCCGATAAGCTGATTGCTGAGGCAGATGTAATCTGTTGTCTTGATTTTAACGCATTGTCGCGTATTGACCGGATGGCAGATGCAGTAAGAGATGCGCAGGGAAGAAAGGTGATGATTGACCATCATCTGAATCCGGAACCTTTTTGTCGGGTGACTATTTCACATCCGGAAATCTCTTCTACTTCAGAGTTGATTTTCAGACTGATATGTCGTCTGGGATGTTTTGATGACATTACTTTGGAAGGCGCAGAGTGTATCTATACCGGAATGATGACGGATACGGGAGGTTTTACTTATAACTCCAATAATCGTGAGATTTATTTCATTATCAGCGAACTGCTGTCTAAGGGCATTGATAAAGATGATATTTATCGTAAAGTTTTCAATACGTATTCAGAAGGACGTCTTCGCCTGATGGGGTATGTGCTTTATGAGAAAATGCAGGTATATCCTCAGTTTCGTGCAGCTTTAATTTGTCTTTCAAAGGAAGAACAGGGCAAATTCCGTTATGTAAAAGGAGATACGGAAGGTTTTGTAAATATTCCTCTCCAGATGAAGGGAATTTGTTTTTCGGTATTCTTGCGTGAAGATACCGAGAAGGATATGATTAAGGTTTCGCTTCGTTCGGTAGGAGCATTCCCCTGTAATCAGGTAGCCGCTGAATTCTTCAATGGAGGTGGGCATTTGAATGCTTCCGGTGGAGAGTTTTACGGTACGATGGATGAGGCTGTAGACTTGTTTAAGCAGGCTTTGGTGAAATATGAGAGCTTGTTATTGAAAAATTAGTGAGAAATTTTTATTCTTGAACAATATTAGACATAATTGGACAAAATAGGAAGGATGTTTTTGAAACATTTTACTACATTTGCCCGTGTAAACATGCTTATTAAGATGAAAAAGAACTATTTGTTGTGGGCTGTAACTGCCCTGATAATGTTGGCACTGCAGAGTTGTAATAACGGAAAAACCTACGCTGAAATGAAGGAAGAGGAAGCAGATGCTATTAATAAGTACATTTTGGAAAATGATATAAAGGTGATTTCTGAAGCAGATTTTGCTGCGCAGGATTCCACTACGAAAGAAAATGAATATGTGCTGCTGGATGAAAGCGGAGTGTATATGCATGTAGACAATCGTGGGTCTGGTAAGGAGGTGCTGGGTGATGGTACCTATGATATATTAGCTCGTTTTGTTGAAGTGGCACTTCAGACACGGAGTGATTTAGGAATTACGGCCGGAGACACATTGCTGGCTAATTTTCATGTATCTAATCCTTCGTATACGATTAATGAAGAGATTTTTAGATTAACAATTAGCGGTGAATCTTATTCTGCTTCGTTTACTCGTAATGATTCTTATAGCATGTATGGCATGTATGGGACGCAATCTGTACCTTCTGGTTGGTTGATACCATTCCGCTATCTGACACCAGGGCGAACAACTAATTCTGAAAAAATAGCACGTGTGAAACTGATTGTGCCGCATAGTCAGGGTACTTCTTCGGCTACGCAGTCTGTGTATCCATGTTTTTATGAATTAACTTATAATATGAAATAGAACAACCTAAAAACCTAAATAATTAAAACCTTTATTTATGACACTTATTAAATCTATTTCCGGTATTCGTGGCACTATAGGCGGCCATGCCGGCGAAGGATTGAATCCTTTGGACATCGTGAAATTCACTTCAGCGTATGCTACATTGATTCGTAAGACTACGACCAATAAATCAAATAAGATTGTAGTGGGCCGTGATGCACGTATCTCTGGTGAAATGGTGAAAAATGTGGTTTGCGGAACGTTGATGGGAATGGGATTCGATGTAGTAAATATCGGGTTGGCTTCTACTCCGACTACAGAACTTGCTGTAACTATGGAAGGAGCATGCGGTGGTATTATTTTGACTGCCAGCCATAATCCGAGACAATGGAATGCCTTGAAGTTGTTGAATGAACATGGTGAATTCCTGAATGCGGCAGAAGGTAATGAGGTATTGCGTATTGCTGCTGCAGAAGAATTTGAATTTGCAGACATCGAACATATCGGTAAGTACCGTGAAGACAATACATACAACCAGAAACATATTGACAGCGTGTTGGCGTTGAAATTGGTAGACGTAGAAGCTATCCGTAAGGCTAATTTCCGCGTGGCAATTGATTGCGTAAACTCTGTTGGTGGTGTGGTATTGCCTCAATTGTTGGAGCAGTTGGGCGTACAGCATGTGGAAAAATTGTATTGCGAACCGACTGGCGACTTCCAGCATAATCCGGAACCTCTGGAAAAGAACTTGGGGGACATCATGGGCCTGATGAAGAAAGGAACTTGTGATGTAGCCTTTGTGGTAGACCCTGACGTAGACCGTCTGGCTATTATCTGTGAGAACGGAGCTATGTATGGCGAAGAATATACACTGGTTACAGTAGCAGATTATGTATTGAAGCATACTCCGGGCAATACAGTTTCTAACCTGAGTTCAACTCGTGCACTGCGTGATGTAACTCGTAAATACGGCATGGAATACAATGCTTCTGCAGTAGGTGAAGTAAATGTAGTAACCAAGATGAAAGCTACTAATGCGGTTATCGGTGGTGAAGGTAATGGTGGAGTGATTTATCCGGAATCTCACTACGGACGTGATGCATTGGTAGGTATTGCTTTGTTCTTGAGTCATCTGGCACACGAAGGAAAGAAGGTGAGCGAATTGCGTGCGACTTATCCTAACTATTTCATTGCGAAGAATCGTATCGACCTGACTCCGGAAACAGATGTAGATGCTATCCTGGCGAAGGTAAAAGAACTTTACAAGAATGAAGAAATCAATGACATCGACGGTGTGAAGATTGATTTCCCTGATAAGTGGGTTCACCTGCGTAAGAGTAATACAGAACCGATTATTCGTGTGTATTCAGAAGCTTCTACAATGGAAGCTGCTGATGAAATCGGTAAGCAGATTATGGACATTGTATACAGTCTGGCTAAATAAGAAGAGCGTTAGCACATTCTTTTGAAAATAAAATGAATTCCGGAATGAAATAAAGCGGTTAGCTGGTTTTCATTCCGGAATTTTTTTGTGAATGTGTGATAGAAAAAATGTGTGTAAGGGTTATTCCTTTTCAGATTTTTCTGAAGAAATGGGAGCTAATTCTGAATGTAATGCCAATTCTTTTTGTGGTGAAACAATAGGAGACGAGTTTTCTTCTGACGAGAAACCAGCATGGAATAATGCGTAAAAGAAGGGCAGAATAACTTTTTGAGTTTCCATAATGCGTTGTTTTTAGGGGTTTGTAATGAAAACGCCAAAATGTGAATATCCCCCTACCTGGGAAGTGTTAAATAATCTAATCGTCCACCCATAGCAGGTCGCTCATAATTCCATCAGAAATAAATATCCCTTTTTCTGTGAGCTTCATAATGTGATTATCGACTGTCAGGAATCCTTGTTTCAAGTGGGGAGAAGCCATGCGCATGCAGTAATCGAATAAGGTTTCTCCAAATATTTCTTTCAGTATATGGGTGGGGATACCGTAAGCAGTGCGCAGGCGTGTAATGATAAAGTCATTATAGCGCGTATACAGATTAAGTTCTTCTTTTTCCTGATAAGGTGTTCCTTTTTGAATACCTTGTATATACTGAGAAAGGGAAGCTACGTTCCATTGTCTGGAAGTCCCGTCGTAAGAATGGGCAGAAGGGCCGCAGCCCAGGTATTTTTTGCCTGTCCAGTAACTGGAGTTGTGGCGTGAATGAAATCCCGGGCAGCAGAAATTGGATATTTCATAATGTTCATATCCGTTACTCTTGAGGGTATGTATCAACTCTTTGAATAACGAGACACTTAAATCTTCATCCGTTTCTTCCACTTGATGTGCTTCTTTCAAGTTCCATAAAGGAGTACCTTCTTCATAAATCAGGTGATAGGCTGAAATATGCTCCGGGTGCATCTGAAGGGCTGTTTGAAGGTCTTTTTGCCAATCTTCTAATGTTTCTCCGGGCAGCCCGTACATCAAATCGATACTGATATTCTGAAAACCAGTTTCTCGGCAATGTTGGTATGCTTGTTGAGCTTGAGCAGCCGTGTGCCGGCGGTGAAGCAGACGAAGAGTATCTTCCTTGAAGGTTTGTATGCCCATGCTTAACCGGTTAAACGGGAGGGTACGCAGCATGGCTATGTATTGAGGTGTCAGGTCGTCGGGATTTGCTTCAATCGTAATTTCGGCTTTTGGGTTTACGGTATATATCTTATAGATGGTTTCGAAAAGTTGGATGAAATCTTTTTCTTCTAATTGTGAAGGCGTACCTCCACCAAAGTAGATGGTGTCAATAATTTCTCCGTCCAGATAGTTTTTTCGCAGCTCAAGTTCTTTGGAAAGAGCCTGTACGTATGTACTTTTTTTATCATTTTCTGTCGTAGAAAAGAAGTCGCAGTAAATGCAACGTCGTTTGCAAAAAGGGATATGAAGATAGATTCCAGCCATAATTAATCTACTGTAAGAAGTTGTTTTACGGGTGTAAAGATACGGATAATTTATGGGAGGAAAGAAGGAATACAGATTTTGTATGTCTGAAAACATAGTTTAGTAACACGAAACTTTTTATTGTTTTTCTGAATTATAATCTCTAATTTGCGCTTCGTTAAAAAATAAGAGATATGAAAAGCATATCCTTTCGTTACTAAACTAAATCTTGAAATACCATGAAAGTATATCAGACAAACGAAATCAAGAACATTGCCCTTCTCGGTAATGATGGCTCAGGTAAAACCACTCTCACAGAAGCTTTGCTCTATGAGAGTGGTATTATAAAACGTCGCGGAAGAATTACTGCCAAGAATACGGTGAGTGATTATTTCCCGGTAGAGCAGGAATACGGATATTCGGTATTTTCTACTGTGTATCATGTAGAATGGAACGGAAAGAAGTTGAATATTATCGACTGTCCGGGAAGTGATGACTTCGTGGGAGCTGCCATTACCGCATTGAATGTGACTGATACAGCCATCTTGTTATTGAACGGGCAATATGGTCCGGAAGTGGGTACACAGAATCACTTCCGTTATACTGAAAAACTGGGTAAGCCGGTGATTTTCCTGGTAAACCAGTTGGATAGTGAAAAATGCGATTTTGACCATGTGCTTGAACAGTTGAAAGAGAATTATGGTTCTAAAGTTGTTCCGGTTCAGTATCCGCTCAGTACAGGACCCGACTTCAATTCGTTGATTGATGTACTTTTAATGAAGAAATATTCTTGGGGACCGGACGGCGGTGCTCCAACTATTGAAGACATTCCGGCAGAAGAAATGGAAAAAGCGCAGGAATGGCATAAGACGCTGGTGGAAGCTGCGGCTGAACACGACGAAAGTCTGATGGAGAAATTCTTTGAATCTGAATCGCTGACAGAAGATGAAATGCGTGAAGGTATTCGTAAAGGATTGGCTGCCAGAGGCATGTTTCCGGTATTCTGCGTATGTGCAGGTAAGGACATGGGCGTTCGCCGTTTGATGGAATTCTTGGGCAATGTAGTTCCGTTCGTGGATGAAATGCCGGTAGTTCACAATACACGTGGTGTTCCTGTTCCTCCCGATCCGAATGGTCCTACTTCACTTTACTTCTTTAAGACAGCTGTGGAACCTCATATCGGAGATGTACAGTACTTTAAAGTAATGAGTGGTGTGGTGCATGAAGGCGATGATTTGAGCAACGCTGACAGAGGTTCGAAAGAACGTATGGCGCAGCTTTATGTATGTGCAGGTGCCAACCGTGAAAAAGTAGACGAACTGCGTGCGGGAGATATTGGCTGTACAGTAAAATTGAAAGATGTGAAGACGGGCAATACCTTGAATGGCAAGGATTGTGAGAACCGATTCAATTTTATTAAATATCCGAATCCGAAGTATACGAGAGCTATCAAGCCGGTAAATGAAGCTGACACAGAAAAGATGATGGCGGTATTGAACCGTATGCGTGAAGAAGACCCGACTTGGATTGTTGAACAGTCTAAGGAATTGCGTCAGATTCTGGTACACGGTCAAGGAGAATTCCATCTGCGTACATTGAAATGGCGTCTGGAAAACAACGAAAAGTTGCAGATTCAGTTCTATGAACCTAAGATTCCATATCGTGAAACAATTACTAAGTCGGCTCGTGCAGACTATCGTCATAAGAAACAGTCAGGTGGTGCCGGACAGTTTGGTGAAGTTCACTTGATTGTAGAGCCTTATTATGAAGGTATGCCTGCTCCGGAAGTGTACAAGTTCAACGGTCAGGAGTATAAGATGAACGTGAAGGGTACGGAAGTAATCGACTTGGAATGGGGTGGTAAGCTCGTATTTGTCAACAGTGTAGTTGGTGGAGCAATTGATGCCCGTTTCATGCCGGCTATTTTGAAAGGTATCATGAGTCGTATGGAACAAGGACCGCTGACTGGTTCATACGCACGTGATGTACGTGTTATTGTGTACGACGGTAAGATGCACCCGGTAGATTCAAATGAAATTTCCTTCATGCTGGCTGGTCGTCATGCGTTTAGTGAAGCATTTAAGAATGCAGGTCCGAAGATTTTGGAACCGATTTATGATGTGGAAGTATTCGTTCCGAGCGACAAGTTGGGTGACGTGATGAGTGACATGCAGGGTCGTCGCGGTATGATTATGGGTATGACCAGTGAAAAGGGATATGAAAAGTTGAGTGCCAAAGTTCCATTGAAAGAAATGTCGAACTATTCTACTTCTTTGAGCTCATTGACCGGAGGTCGTGCTTCATTTATTATGAAATTTGCCAGCTATGAACTGGTTCCGACGGATGTACAGACCAAGCTGATGAAGGAATTTGAAGAGCAAGAAAAGGACGAAGCATAATATTAGTTGTGATTTTTATAGATAAAAGAGCCGTGTTTCTTAAAAAGCACGGCTTTTTTTGTTTAACTTAGCTTAAACAAAACCCTCTATTTATTTGTTATTAATCTAAAATTCTATTATTTTTGTAATGTATAGCTGCTTGAAATAATAGATAGTGTAGATTTTATCAGGTAAAATTTGATTTATGGTTAATATACGACAAAATCTTATTTAAAGCTTGTTAATCTGTTAGCGTCGTATTTGTCAGGTTGTTAAATTTGTCCGTATGAAAAAATCGACTATTTGGATATTAGGAGTTGTAATGGGACTGTCTTTCTTGAGCTTACTCTATTTGCAGGTAAGCTATATTGAGGAGATGGTCAAAATGCGGCGTAGTCAGTTTGAAGAGAATGTAAACCGCAGTTTGGGAAAGGCTGTGCATAACCTGGAACTGGTTGAAACAAAAAAATATCTGGAGAAAGATGTCGCAGCGCAGGAACGTGCGGCACTGTTGTCTAGACAATACCAGGAAAAGAATGATGCAGGCGAGAATGTGGTAGAACATCATCAGTATACAATTACCGCACCTGACGGTTCTACTTACTCTACTTTTGAGTTGAAGACCATTATGAATCGGCCGTCGAATGTGCCGAAGGTGGTCATATCTACAGGAAGAACTATTCCACAAACATCACGTGCATTGCAGGAGATTCTGAAAGAACGTTATGTGTATCAGCGTGCATTGCTGGATGAGGTGGTGTACAATATTCTTTATACGGCAAGTGACAAGCCTCTGAAAGAAAGAGTCAACTTTAAACAGCTTGACCACTTCCTGAAAACAGAACTGTTTAATAATGGTATCGATATTCCTTATCATTTTTCGGTGACAGACCGGGATGGAAAAGAGGTGTACCGTTGTTCAGATTATGTGCATGACGATGAAAAAATCTATTCTCGTTTGCTCTTTGAAAAAGATCCTCCTGCCAAGATGGGCTTTGTGAATATTTTCTTCCCTACACTGGATAATTACATATTCAGTTCAGTGAAGTTTATGATTCCATCCATCATCTTTACGGTGGTGTTGCTGATTACGTTTATTTTCACGATTTACATTATTTTCCGTCAGAAACGCTTGACTGAAATTAAGAATGATTTCATCAACAACATGACGCATGAGTTTAAGACTCCGATTTCTACCATATCGTTGGCTGCCCAGATGTTGAATGATCCGGCAGTGGGCAAATCGCCTGTGATGTTTAAGCATATATCAGGAGTCATCAATGACGAAACGAAGCGTTTGCGTTTCCAGGTAGAAAAGGTGTTGCAGATGTCTATGTTTGAACGACAAAGTGTGACACTCAAGAAAAAGGAAATTGACGCACATGAGTTGATTAATGGAGTGGTGAATACCTTCCGTTTGAAAGTAGAGAAAAACAATGGTACGCTGGAGGCAGAATTGAATGCACAGGATCCGGTAATTTTTGTGGATGAAATGCATTTCACCAATGTGGTATTCAACTTGCTGGATAATGCAGTGAAATATAAGAGTCCGGATCGTGACATTGCCTTGAAAATCCGTACATGGAATGAAAACGGAAAGCTGTGCATTTCAGTAGAAGATAACGGCCTTGGAATCAAAAAAGAGAATTTGAAAAAAATATTCGATAAGTTCTATCGGGTTCATACTGGAAACTTGCATGATGTGAAAGGTTTTGGACTTGGGTTGGCTTATGTAAAGAAGATAATCGCAGACCATAAAGGCTCTATCCGAGCTGAAAGCGAATTGAATGTAGGAACAAAATTTATAATTACTATACCATTATTTAAAGAAGAATAAGATATGGACGACAAATTGCGTATTTTGCTGTGCGAAGATGATGAGAATCTTGGCATGCTTTTGAGAGAATATTTACAGGCAAAAGGTTACAATGCAGATCTTTTTCCAGATGGAGAAGTTGGATTCAAGGCTTTTCTGAAGAGTAAATATGATTTGGTGGTAACAGACGTAATGATGCCAAGAAAAGATGGTTTTACTTTGGCACAGGAAATCCGTCAGGCAAATGCGGAAGTTCCTATTATTTTCTTGACAGCTAAAACACTGAAAGAAGATATTCTGGAAGGATTCAAGATTGGTGCGGATGATTATATTACAAAGCCTTTCAGTATGGAAGAGCTGACATTCCGTATTGAAGCTATTTTGCGTCGTGTGCGTGGAAAACGTAACCGTGAAAGTACAGTGTACAAGATTGGTCGTTTTACTTTTGATACTCAGAAACAGATTCTGTCAATTGGTGACAAGCAGACTAAGTTGACTACAAAAGAATCTGAATTGCTGGGCTTGCTTTGTGCACATGCAAATGAAATTCTTCAGAGAGACTTTGCATTGAAAACTATCTGGATTGACGACAATTACTTCAATGCAAGAAGCATGGATGTGTATATCACAAAATTGCGTAAGCACCTGAAGGAAGACGATTCAATTGAGATTATCAATATTCACGGAAAGGGATATAAATTGATTACTCCGGAAGGTGAATAAAGAAGTTCCGGAAGTGAGCAATAAAAAAGCCTGAATGTTTAATTCAGGCTTTTTTATTGCTGTTGATTGAAAAATCAATCTGTAATTCTTTTGTTCAGGATGATATATGAAATCAATCCGGCAACAACGAGTAACAAAGAAACTCCCAATACTGTGTTGTCGTTGACATTGCCTGTTGCATAGTTTGCAATGAGAATCACAGCACCGATGATAACCAATATCACTCCTAAATTCTGTAATAAGCTTTTCATGTGTGTCTTCTTTTTTATGGTTTATTTATTCATGGTTACAAATTAAAGCATAATTCTTTTATCCAAAAAATTATTTCGTGAAAAAAAACGGAAATTTGAGCATATATATAAGTCGTTTTATAAAAGCTTGACAAATGAAATGATTTTTATGCTTCTTGCTGGGGGTGACAAGCCTGAATCATTCCGCTTTTTTAGTCTTTTGTGTTGGTAAATATTTTCCGGAGCACTTCCTGGCTGATTCTTAATTCTTCTAATGTAAGTCCGTGTAAGGCTTCTTTTAATGTCTTGTTGGCGATAAAACGCGCTTTTTCTTCTAGTTTCTTCCCATTCTCTGTCAGGTGAATTTTGTTGGTTCGACGATCTTTTTTGTCGGGCACTCGTATAACCAGGTGTTGTCTTTCCATGTTGTCAATCAGTCGGGTCATGCTGGGCTTATCTTTAAAAGTGGCGTTGCACAACTCCTGTTGGGTAACTCCATCCTTTTCCCAAAGGTAGAGTAGTACGGTCCATTGTTCCGGTGTAATTTCCATGTCATTTAATCGGAAATTCCGGCTCAGTTTTCTGTTAATGGCAGCCGATACTTTTCCATTTAGAATGGCAAATATCAGCTGAATGTCAAAATTGAATTGTTCTATCATGTAATTATTGTTTAAACAACTTTGCAAATATACGACATTTCACCTATATATAAAGTAGAGAAAAGAGAGTTTGGAAGATAAATATCTCTTTTTTAAGAATCTTTATTGCATAAATATATGGGAAGTCTTGGTTTCTTAATTGAAAAGTCGTACCTTTGCCGCGCAAATAAAAAATCATTATTAATTAATTTAATTAACGAATAGTATGAATCAATACGAAACCGTTTTCATTTTAACTCCCGTTTTGTCTGATGTTC
>ENA-ORVG01002130-ORVG01002130.1-human-gut-metagenome-genome-assembly--contig:-NODE-2130-length-20301-cov-6.442902_pt1 | contig 20301 bp, 19 predicted proteins | sample MGYA00242091_ERZ509233 | MGnify/ENA primary metagenome ERZ509233 (study PRJEB26280, sample SAMEA2338840) | human gut metagenome | biome: human gut; feature: human-associated habitat; material: faeces... | reverse complement strand
GAAGATACGAAACAGGCTCTGAAGGGAAATTTGCAAGCAGATGGCGTGCAAAGTCACCAGACGCTCTTTGTGCGGTATTGCCCTAACAGATTCGCACATTTCTGTGCAGTGCTTTTCTATTATACCCTATTTTCCCAGCAATTGCAAGCCGACGTTTGATACATTTCTGTTATTCGCAGGAAAAACCGATCTGTAAAGCAACTTTTCCCATTTTTTCTGTTGTCTGCATAAAAAAATTCCTCCGGTGCAAACTAGCACTGGAGGTGGTTTTGATGAAAACCCAGACAAAACAGAAATCCAGATTCCGCGGATTTTACACAGCCCTTTTCCTGAGCCTGCTGATGATCGGTGCCGCCTGTGTCTTTGCGTACCGCCAGACCAGTCAGACACTGGAGCAGAACCTCAATTCCCTGAACGAACAGATGGAACTGACCGAAGCCGAATCCGAAACCGAACCCTACGAAGCCCCTGTTGTCGGCGTGCAGACTGACGTGGCAAAGCCTGCAGAAACCACTGCACCGCCGGCAGCCACCACTGCACCGGCAACAGAAACAGCAGCCACCGCAGCAGAAACAGTTCCGGAAACGGCTCCGCCGGAGGAAACACCGGTACACCAGTTGACCCCGCCGCTGGCAGACTTTGCGATCCTGAACCCGTTCAGTGACGGCGAACTCATCAAGTCCGAAACCACCGGTACATGGCAGACACACAACGGCGTAGACCTCAGCTGTGCCGCCGGTGCAGACGTTTTCGCCATAGATACCGGTACTGTCAGCAAAGTGTGCAGCGATGCCCTGTGGGGCTATACCGTGACCATTGACCACGACAACGGCGTGACCAGCCGGTACTGCGGTCTGGACGGCTCGCTGGAAGTGCGGGAGGGCGACACGGTACAGACCGGACAGAAAATCGGTGTGACCGGTGCCAGTCCAGACTTGGAGAGTGCCCTGGAACCGCACCTGCATCTGGAAGTGCAGAAAAGCGGCGTGTATGTAGATCCCACGGCATATTTCGGCTGATTACGGCACACAAAAAACGGGACGATGTTTCCACCGTCCCGTACATATTATTCCGCCTGCTCTGCATGCTCTTCCGGCAGATACCAGTAGGAGTGAAAGCCATGGAGATACGTTCTCGCTCCCTTGGGCATCTGTGTCAGGGCATTGATGATATTGTAATAGTCCCCGATGCCCATCGGAATGGAAGTCGCTCCCAGTATACCCAAAAATCCCAGCTGCGGAAAAATCAGGTACAGCAGGAACGGCACAAATCCGAATATCAGGTTCGGCATCAGGCTCATCACAATAAAATGGCTCTTGCTCATATCCTCCGGTGCAACCACAAACAGCATACCGTTTTTCAGATTGGTGTAGATATACGCCTCTTTCCGGAAGCACATGGCGTGGATAAACTCATGGGGAATCAGGCAGGCAATTGCCGCCAGCATTCCCGCCCAGTATATCCAAAAGTGTTCCAGTATCACATCAAAGCCGCCGCGGAGCAGCACAATGGCATATGTCACGATCATAAGCGGCACAGAAAGCAGGTTCAAAACCAACCCCAATTTTTTGATGTCGTCAATTTCCTTGAATTTCACTGCATTAGGTTTGTGCTCTCCGTGAGGCAAACTCTCCTCGTTGCCATCAAATTTGCCTTTCCAGATGATTCTCATAAGATTCCCCTCTCCCTATCAATTGTAATTCCGGAACTGCTCCGGCACAGATGTGTCGAACAGTTCCCGAATCTTCTCCATGCTCCACACCTGATAGGACGGACCTGTACTGGACGAACAATAGGGCAGTCCATGCTGGGCAGCCAGTTCATCCGTATACATGCTGTAAGGATACAGCCGCAGATTGGATTCCCGCCCGTCGTCAAACTGGGTGATCACCGGCGAAACCTTGACATCTTCAATGGTCACAGAGCCGTCCTCTTTCGCCACAATGTTGAAGTCTGCCAGTTCCCCGATCAGGTTCATGTTGTCCGTCTGGGCAGAAATGAAATTCCCCAGCGAATAGAATACAAAGCCCTGCGTACCGTCCGGACGGGTCAGATATTCCATTGTCTGTGCCACATGCGGGTGAGTGCCGATAATCACATCGCCGCCCCAGTCAATGATTTTCTGTGCCAGTGCCTTTACGCCGTCGGTAACGTTGTAGGTATCTTCCACGCCCCAGTGACAGGTCACCACTACCACGTCCGCAATTTCCTTGGCTGCGGCGATCTGCTGCTGGATAATGTCCTCCTGTGAGGTGTACACGATCTCCAGTTCAGAGTTGTCCGGCAGCGAATAGCCATTGGTATTCTCGGTGTAGCTAAGAAATGCCACTGTTTTTCCGTTGAATTCCTTGGTGCGGATATGCTGCTGCATGTCCACATAGTCCCGATAGACTCCGCATGCCAGAATGTCCGGATACTGCTGCATCTTCTGATCCCAGTAGTTCAGGCAGCCGTTCAGTCCGCTTTCACCCTTGTCCAGCAGGTGATTGTTGCACATGGTGATAACATTGAAGCCCATGCCCACCACGGCATCCCCCAGTTCCACCGGCGAATTGAAGTTGAAATTGGAGCCGGACACCTCGAAGCCATCGCCGCAGATCAGCGTTTCCTGATTGATGATATTCAGGTCACCGTTGATTAGCGGCTTGATGTTGTCATAGCAATAATCGAAATTATAGCTTGTCCCGTCGTTGGAGTGTGCCTGTGCACTCTGATACACGCACTGCTGTACCAGATTGTCCCCCACCGCGACCACGTGAATGGAAGTATCGCCGCCGGCTTCTGCGGTGGAATCTGCGGTGCTATCGTCGGACGGCGTTTCACCGCTGTCTGCGGAGCTGTCCGAAACCGGTGCGTTTGCCGGAACTGCCGCACTGTCGTTGATCTCGTTGGTCTTGGAGCAGCCAGCCGCCGCACAAAGGCAGGCGATACCAGTGAGTACTGCCGCCAGCCTTTTCCCGTATATCCAAATGTGTTGTTTCATAAAAGCGTCCTTTCTTCGACAAAATATCCACTTTATTATAGCACATCTCCGGAAAAAAAGCAATCCATTTTGCATCTTTTTTTGAGAAAGCGGCATACTGAAAACAGAACGGCAGTCCTGCCGTGAATCCATTCGGGAGGTTGCCCTATGCAACAAAACCACACAGAGATTTTATTACAACAGACCATTTCGCCGCAGCTTTCTGTTAACCTCAGCAAGATCCGCACCATTGCAGAGGGTTCGTCAGACCTGCTGGTCAACGAATTTGTTCTCAGCGGGCTGCCTGCCGCCCTGCTCTGCTGTGAGGGCATGCTGTCTACGTCCACCATGACGGAACTGATCCTCAAGCCCATTACCGCGATCCGGCTGGAATGCCCCACTGCGGCAAATGTTTTCGCCTTTATCCGGAATCACCAGCTGTATTCTATCGACCGTGCAGAGGCAAGCACCTATGCTGACCTGTTCCGGTTTCTGAACTCCGGCTTTGCCGTGCTGGTGCTGGACGGAGCCGATTCTGCACTGGTATTCGGGATACAGGGCTACGACAAGCGTTCCGTCAGCGAGCCCTCCGGCGAGGACAACGTCATGGGAGCAAAGGACGGCTTCATTGAAGTTGTCCGCGTGAATATGTCCCTGCTTCGCCGCCGCATGAAAACCCCGCAGCTGAAACTGGAACTGTTTGTCAAAGGTTCCAAAAGCCAGACAGACCTTTGCCTTTGCTACATGGCAGACCGCGTGCCCCAATCCCTGATCGCACAGATCAAGGCACGGCTGGACGAAATGGAACTGGAGTCCATACTCTCCTCCGGCTACCTCCATCCCTTTCTGGAGAACCGCCGCGGCTGTCTGTTCGACACTGTGGGTACTACCCAGCGACCGGACGTGCTCTGTGCCAAGCTGCTGGAGGGACGCGTCGGGCTGCTGATCGACGGCACGCCTTTCGCACTGGTGATTCCCAAGCTGTTCTGCGAAAGCTTCCAGACTATGGACGACTACTGCTATCGTCCTGCCTATGCCACGCTGGTTCGCTGGATCAAGTACGCCGCCTTTCTGGTGGCAGTGCTGCTGCCGGCGTTGTATGTGGCGATTGCCCTGCACCACCCCGAACTGCTGAACCGCACCCTACTGCTGATTCTGGCAGATGCCGAGGAAAACGCCCCCATTTCCCTGACTGCCGAAGCAATCGGTGTGCTGCTGGTCTACGAGATCATACGGGAAGCCGGTCTGCGGCTGCCCAAAGCCGTAGGCGGTGCCGTGAGCATTGTCGCCGGACTGATCATCGGGGACGCGGCAGTTGCCTCCGGACTGATCAGCACCCCCATGCTCACCGTCACCGCCATTGCCGTCATTGCCGGCTTCGTCGTGCCTGATCTGGCACAGAGCATCACCCTGCTGCGGCTGGCGTTTCTGCTGATTGCAGGATTCTGGGGGCTGTTCGGCATCAGTCTGCTGGGAGCAGCCGTGCTGTTCAATCTCTGTGCCGGCGAAAGCTTCGGCTTCCCGATCACAGCACCCATTGCCCCGCTGTACAAAAAGGGCTTTCGGGATACCCTGACGCGGGTCAGCTTCCGCAAGATGCAGTCCGGCAGTTTCACCGTGGAGGAATACCATGAATAAACTCCGTTCCAACCAGATCTTTGCGGTTCTGCTGGGCAGTGCCGCCTTTCCCCTGCTCTGCCGCACCGAGCCGTTCACCATTGAGGGCATCTTCGGGGCTGCCATTGCCACCGCGGTACAGCTGCTGCTCTGTATCCCCATACTGCTGCTCTATCGGACAGGGTTCTGTTTTGGCGAATGTGCACGCAGGCACCGCATTCTGCCCCTGTGCTTTATTGTCTATCTGCTGTTTCGCGGCGGGACTTCCTTTGTCCAGTTACAGCAGACCTCACAGGAAATTTCCCTGCCCTTTTCGGAAAAGTTTCTGGCGGCGGCACTGATTGCACTGGTATGTCTGTACACCGTATCGCTGGGGATCCAGACCATTGCCCGCAGCAGCACCATGATTCTGGGAATCCTGCTGATTACGCTGGCGATCATGTGTATTGGTGCCATTCCACAGGCAGAACCGCAGAATCTGGCACTCTCCCCCAACGATACCATTTGGAAAGGCTTTTTCCGCAGCATGACCACCGCAGACGAACTGCCGCTTCTGTTTCTGCTGCTGGACTTTTCCGAGAAGAAAACCTACCGCAGCATTGTGCCGGTATGGGTGGGAAAGTTCCTGCTGGGCAGCTATCTTTCCGTGCTGGGCATGGCAGTGCTGGGCAGCCGCATGGCAAAAGCCAGCCACCCGTTTTTCGCCATTGTTTCCGTTTCCCAGCCCCTGAGCACCCAGCGTGCTGATGCCCTTTATATCTTGGTATTCGTCATGCTCTGTGTGCTGCGGATCACGCTGTTCGCCGTGCTGGCGGCACATCTGTTAAGGCTGTGCTTTCCGAAACTGCGTTACACCAGTACCCTCTGTCTGCTGTCTATGCTGGGCATTGCGGGGGCAGCTTCAAAAATTTCTGTTTCCGGTATCTGGGAGTTCTGATCCGGTTCTGCTGCTGGCAACGCCCGAAAGGAGGAACTGTTTCCTATGAAATATACCATTGCATTTCCGGCTGGATTGACTGCGGCAGTCCTGCTGCTCTGCACCGGCTGTGCCGCCACCCAAGTGCGGGACAGGGCATATCTACAGGCGATCGAACTGCGATCTCCTGACACGCCGACGGTACTGCTGCACGACTTTCACGAATCAAAAGCGATTGCCTACGGCAAGGGCAGTTCCGTTTCTCAGGCAGTTGCCAACGCCGCCGTTCCGGTAGGAAAAACACTTTTTCTGGGGCATCTGGAACTGATTGCCTATGAAAATCCCGCATTTGGAGAACAGCTGGACGATCTGATGCAGCAGTACCGCCTGTCCCCCGCCTGCAAGGTGGCATGTTCCGCCGACGGCATCACCCTTGCACAGGAGGACACCACCAAAACCGTAGAACAGCTGCGGCAGGCGGAACACGCCGGACAGCTGCCGGAAACCGACCTGTTCACCATTCTGCGGGAATGGGACACGGCTTCCGGCACGGCACTGGTTCCCCTGATGACAGAGGACGGATTTTCCGCCGCCATTGCAACCAAAACGAACCTCTCCGCTACCCTTTCTCCAGATGCGGTTTCCGGACTCTGCTGGCTCCGCGGGGACAATTATCCGGAACAGTTCTCCACAGAAAGCGGCAGCTACACTGTTTCGTCTGCCAAAACACAGCTTTCCGCGGAAAAACTGCCGGACGGATTCCACGTCACCGCCGCCATTTTCCTAGAAGGCGAGGGCGATTTTGAAGCGGCATCACAGGAGATCGCAAAGCTGTGTCAGGCGGCATTTCAGGAAACCGTTTCCGAATATCACGCAGACGTGTTCGATGTGGAGCCGTGCCTCTGGAGCCAGTGCTACAAGGATATGAAACAGAACGACTGGAAAACTGCCGCAGGGCAGATGCACTTTTCCGTACAGGTCAACCCGCACAAGAACATGCTCTGAAATCAAAAAGGACGCTTCCGCCGAAACGGAAACGTCCTCTTTTTATGCAATCACGCAATTATTTTTATGCCAGAAAAAATGTTCCTTACTTTGCAGCCTTCTTGATGCGGTCTTCCAGCTTATCCAGCTGTTCGTACAGAGCAGCCGGAATGTTGCCGCCCTTAGCCTTGATGTCTTCATCATAGTATCTACGCATCTCGGTGATCTCAGATTCCCACTTATCCATATCCAGCTTCAGCAGGTCTGCGATGTCATCGGAAGTGAACTGCTTGCCCTCGTAAACCAGACCGTCAACGTTGATGTCCTCAGCCTTCGGCTCATAGCCGATCGGAGTTTCAACAGCGTCTACAGTGCCTTCGCAACGCTTGATGATCCAGTCCAGAACACGCATGTTGTCGCCGAAGCCCGGCCACAGGAAGTTGCCTTCATCGTCGGTCTTGAACCAGTTTACGTTGAAGATCTTCGGAGCCTTGTCGCCCAGCTTTTCGCCCATTTCCAGCCAGTGTGCCCAGTAGTCACCTACGTTGTAACCGATGAACGGCTTCATAGCCATCGGGTCGTGACGCAGAACGCCGACTGCACCGGTAGCAGCTGCGGTTGTTTCAGAAGAAACAGCAGAACCCATATAGGTGCCGTGTGTCCAGTCGAAGGACTGATATACCAGCGGAGTGGTAGATGCACGACGACCGCCGAAGATGATTGCGGAGATCGGTACACCTTCCGGATTGTTGAATTCCGGAGAGAGGCACGGGCAGTTCTTTGCCGGAGAGGTGAATCTGGAGTTCGGGTGAGCCAGCTTACCGCCTTCAGCGATGAATTCCGGACCATTTACCTTCTTGCCAGTCCACTCAGTTGCGTCAACCGGCGGATTCTTATCCAGCTTTTCCCACCAAACAGTGTTGTCTGCATTGTTCAGAGCAACGTTGGTGAAGATCGTGCCAGACTTGGTGCAAGCCAGAGCGTTCGGGTTGGAGTGGTCATTGGTACCCGGAGCAACACCGAAGAAACCATTCTCCGGATTGATCGCATACAGTCTGCCGTCCTTGCCCGGCTTCATCCAGGCGATGTCGTCGCCGACTGTGAATACCTTATAGCCATTCTTCTTGTAACCCTCCGGCGGGATCAGCATAGCCAGATTGGTCTTACCGCAAGCAGACGGGAAAGCAGCAGTGATATACTTGGTTTCGCCGTCCGGCTTCTGAACGCCCAGGATCAGCATGTGTTCAGCCATCCAGCCTTCGTTCTTGCCCTGGAAGGAAGCGATACGCAGAGCGAAGCACTTCTTGCCCAGCAGAACGTTGCCGCCGTAAGCGGAGTTGATGGACCAGATCGTGTTTTCTTCCGGGAACTGTACGATATAACGCTTTTCCGGATCAACATCTGCCTTGGAGTGCAGACCACGAACGAAGTCGTTGGAGGTGTCACCCAGATTCTTAAATGCATCTGCACCCATACGAGTCATGATGTTCATGTTCAGAACAACATAGATGGAGTCAGTCAGCTCAACGCCAACCTTTGCCAGCGGAGAACCGATCGGGCCCATAGAATACGGGATCACGTACATGGTTCTGCCCTTCATTACGCCGTCATACAGCGGAATGAGCTTTGCCTTCATTTCTTCCGGATCCATCCAGTTGTTGGTCGGACCTGCACCTTCCTTTGTCTTAGAGCAGATAAAGGTACGATCCTCTACACGAGCAACGTCGTTCGGGAGTGTGCGATGATACAGACAGCCCGGCAGCTTGTCCGGATTCAGCTTGTACATCTTGTCATGATTGCCTTCCGGCAGAGAAGTTACTTCTTCTGTCAGTGCATCCAGCTGTTCTTTAGAACCGTCGATCCATACGACCTTAGCCGGCTTTGTCAGAGCGACCATTTCGTCAACCCACTGCAGCACATTCTTGTTGTTAGTCAATGCCATTGGTACTACCTCCTGATAATTTGCAGCAATCTCATTGCATGCTTTTTTTGGGGAACTTCTTGCAAAATTCTCCAACACTTTTATTATACCCAAATTCGCCTGTCATGTCAAGCAGTTTCTGCAAAAAGCCACTAATTTTCAAAATGCGTTCACGAAACAGAATCATCTGTTTTCGACACATGGACAAAATATGGCAGGTATCCAACAGAATTACCGGCGGCAGTTCAGGCACTGTGCAGACATTTTCGAGATTTTCAAAATCCCCGTTTACATTCCGCCAAAACTATGTTATAATATAGGGCAACACCGCACAAAGTATCAAACATTATCATAAGGAGAACCCTCATGCAGACAATACAAACCGCATTCACCCTCGGAAAGACCGCCCTGCCCCGCACGGCAATTCTGGCACCAATGGCAGGCGTTGCCGACCGTGCCTACCGGCTGCTCTGCCGCAGCTTCGGGGCAGCTGCCACCGTCAGCGAAATGGTTTCCGTCAAGGGGCTGTGCTACGGGGACAAAGGCTCCGCAGAACTCTGCACCATTACCGAGCCGGAACGCCCCATGGGCTTGCAGCTGTTCGGCAGCGAGCCGGAATTCGTGGGAAAAGCCGCCGCACTGGTGCAGCAGTACGAACCGGACTGGATCGACATCAACATGGGCTGTCCGGTACATAAGGTAGTTGCCACCGGTGCAGGAAGTGCCCTGATGCGGAACATTCCGCTGGCACAGGAGATCGTGCGGGCTGCCGTGCGGGAGAGCAGCGTACCGGTCACAGTCAAGTTCCGGCTGGGCTGGGACGAGAACAGCATCAACGCCGTCCCCTTTGCACAGGCAATGGAAGCTGCCGGTGCCGCCGCAATTACCGTACACGGCAGAACCAAATCCCAGCTGTACAGCGGCAAAGCCGACTGGAACGCCATTCGGGAAGTCAAGCAGGCAGTGTCCATTCCCGTCATCGGCAACGGCGATGTGCAGACTGCGGCGGAGTGCCTTGCACTGTATGAGCAGACCGGCTGTGATCTGGTCATGGCAGGACGGGGCACCTATGGGAATCCGTTTCTGTTTCGGGAGATTCAGGCGGCAATGTCCGGCGAACTGGTAGTGCCGCCTACGCTGGAAGAACGCATGGAAACCATGCTCCGGCATGTGCGGCTGATTCTGGAATGCAATCCCCAGAAGCCGCCGGAGATCGCCATTCGCGATGCCCGAAAGCATGCGGCGTGGTACATGACCGGACTCTATGGGGCAGCACAGTTTCGGGCAAGATGCTACCACCTGGATTCTTACGCCGCCGCACAACAGCTGGCGGAAGATTTTTTGCAGCTGCAAAAACAGCACCATGAAAAATAGAAAAACACGAAAGGCAGTGGGAAAGAATTCCCGCTGCCTTTTTTAGAATCATTCCATGAGAAAGAGAAACTACCCCTGCACTGCTTCCCGCTTTTTCCAGCTGACAAACCCGTACAGGTCATTCAGAAAGAAAATCGCAAAGTTCACTGCCACCGGGATATACGCCGGATTTTTCAGCGATGCCAGCACCCACAGCACGATCAGCACAATATCGTTCATGGCATACCCCAACGCATAATAAGAGGAACGCAGCATGGTTAGCGATGCCGCCAGGAAACTGGTGGTAACGGAAATGGTACTGAACACGATATTCGGCGTATCCAGCATGTGCAAAATGTAGTAAAACGCCGCAGTTACCGCCACGCTGAAAACAGAAAGCCCCGCAATATGTTTCCGGTTCAGCTTCTGGATCTCCACTTCGTTTCCGTTTTTTGACGGGTTCCGGATCCACGTGATCGTAGACCAGACCGCCATGGGCATGGTCATGCCCAGATAAGTAATCATCTCACCCCAGTAGCGGAACCGCCACGAAATGATGCCGTACAGAATGCTGAACACGATCATCAGAATCTGTGCCCAGACGTTTCCCTTTGCGGCAAAGATCAGCGAAGTAACGCCCACACAGACGGCAACCAGTGTCAGAACGTCCACACTGCCGGATACCAGATTGGAAAGAATGACGATCAACAGCGATCCCAGCCAGAGGAGCCATTCCTTTTTGGTAAGGTCTTGTATTGGATTATGCATCAGAGATCTCCTTTATGGCAATACCGCACAAAGATTGTGCGACAGATGCGTCGTCAAATTTTTCGTCAGATGAAACAAAAAGCGGAGTGAATACTTGATGTATTCACGAGCATTTTTGTGAAATATGACGGGAAATTTGCAAGCAGATGGCGTGCAAAGTCGCCAGACGCTCTTTGTGCGGTATTGCCTTATATATTATATTTTGTGTTTGTGCTGAAAATTTCTCCGGTTCCAATTCTGTTTTTACCGGTACAGCTGATACAGCAACGCATTACAGATCGCCGCCGCCACATTGCTGCCGCCCTTTCGCCCCTTTGCCACAATATATGGCACCTGCTCCTGTGCCATGATCAGTTCCTTGGCTTCCACCACGTTGACAAACCCCACCGGCACGCCGATGATCAGCTTCGGCAGCAGCTTTCCTGCACGAATCAGTTCGTCCAGTTGTATCAGAGCTGTCGGGGCATTTCCCACTGCAAAAATCAAGTCCCCGTCCAGCCGGCATGCCTTTTCCATGGAAACCATTGCCCGCGTCACACCACGCACTCTGGCTTCCTCTGCCACGTCTGCATCGGACATGAAACAATACGCTTCGCACCCCAGCCCGTGGAGTGAACGCTTATTGATGCCGGAAAGTGCCATATTGGTATCCGTCACAATGTGTGCTCCCCTTTGCAGGGCTTCCAGTGCAGACGACACGGCATTTTCCGAAAAGCACAGATTTTCCGTGTAATCGAAATCGGCAGTCGTGTGGATCACCCGCTTGAGAATGCTCCGTTCCGGCTCCGGCAGTGTTACGCCGGTGAGGTGTTCCTCGATGATCGCCATGCTTCTCGCTTCAATGTCCATGGGTTTCTGATAGATCGGTTCCATAAAAATTCCTCCGGTACTGCTGCAATTGTGTTGCGACCTCTGCAATGGTGTGAACGGATTCCTCCGGTGCCGTGATCAGCACCACCGGAATCTGCATGGTCTTTGCTGCTGCAATTTTTTCTGTTACGCCGCCGCGTTTGCCGCTGTCCTTGGAAACCAGTACAGCAATCTGATGTTCCCGCAGCAGCTTCTCCGTGTCCGCCTGCGAAAAGGGCGGCTTGGCATAGATACAATGTGCCTGAAACGGCTCCGTCAGGCGGCGGGAATCCGGTGTGTCCAGAATCCTCGCCCACCCCCGCACCGCAAATTCCGGCACATTTTCCGCATAAAATGAAAGGGTGTTTCCACCGGTGGTCAGCAAAATGTTTCCGGAAATTCCGGCGAGATAAGCTGCCGCCGCTTCTTTGGAATCCACCGGCACCAGCTTGTCATAGGCATACGTCATCTTCTGCCGTCCCAGCCGAAAATAAGGCAGCTGCAATTCAGTACAGACCTGCCGCACGGTTTTTGTCACTTCCTGTGCAAAGGGGTGGGACGCATCAACCACGGCATGCATACCGCGGAGAGCCTGCCGGAACCCTTCCGTGTCCAGCCGTCCCACATGCACGGTGCAGTGCTGTCCCGCCAGAATTTCTTTCCCGTATGCCGTAGCAGCAAAAGCGGTGACAGTATCTTCCGCCGGCAGTGCCGCGATCAGTTCCGTGGCTTCGCTGGTTCCGGCAATGACAGCGATCTTCAACGCGATTCCCCCCGTCTGACACAATAGCCGCGGGGCGTGATCATTTTGCCGTTCTGCACATAGGTCTGGGAATTGCCCACCAGCACCACACAGAACATGTCCACCGGTTCTTCCGGCAGCTTTTCCAGCGTGGTGATCCAGGCCCGTTCCCCTTCCCGTCCCGCATTCCGGACAATGCCCACCGGTGTTTCCGGCTTGCGGTGCTGCTGTATCAGCTTTGCCGCTTCTGCCAGATACGCCGTGCGGGAACGGGATTTAGGATTATACAGGCAGATGACAAAATCCGCCTCCGCCGCCAGTGCGACCCGCCGGTAGATCTGTTCCAGCGGTGTCATGCAGTCGCTCAGGCTGATAACGGCAAAGTCGTGCATCAGTGGTGCTCCCAGCACTGCCGCCGCCGCACTGGCAGCCGTGACACCGGCAACGGCAGTTACTTCCACATCTGCCTGCATCTCCGCTGCAATTTCCAGCAGCACTCCAGCCATGCCGTAAATACCGCTGTCGCCGCTGGAAACCAGAGCTACTGTTTTTCCGGTCAGTGCCACTTCCACTGCAGCACGGCAGCGGTCTGCTTCTTTCCGCATGGGAGTGGCATAATATTGCAGTTCGGGGAACTGCTTTTCCAGCAGGCGGACGTATGTGGTGTAGCCCACGACCAGATCTGCCTGTGTCATAGCATCCACTGCCTGCTGTGTCATATACGGACGTTCTCCGGGTCCAAACCCGACAACATAAATTTTCGGTTTCATTGCCCTCGCTCCTTCCAATGCAGCGGCTCGATTGTTTTCCGACAGGCGGCAAACGTGACACCGCTGTACTTCACTTTTCCGGTCAGCACTTCCCCGCAGCCCGATGCCAGATAGGCAGAAGCCTCTGAAACAGAAGGCAGCCCTGTGACCTGCTGCACAAATGCCGATGCAGCAAAGGGATACGCACAAGCCTGAATATCTGCATCTGCCACGATCTCCAGCGGCAGGCGGTACTTCTCACACAGTGCCAGAATCGCCGGCTCTTCCCGCTTCAGCCCAATGGTCGCCAGCTTTTCCACTGCCGAAAGACTGAGGTGGTGCTCCTGCAAAAACGTCCGGAAGCACTGTTCCAGATGTGCCGGCGGGATCTGCTTTTTGCACCCCACCCCCAGCACCAGACTTTTCGGCCGCAGATAGAGCACATGGGGTGCCGCGACAGATTCCGTGGTATCTGCAATTGCCACAGCACAGGCATGCCGGGGCGTTTCGGAGAAAGGCTGTATCTGTACCGTTTCCGGAAACGCGTTCTTTTCCACCGGAAACGCTGTGCAAAGGGAAACCGGCTCTCCCGCCACCAATGCCCCGCTGATATATTTCAGTTCTTCCAGATTTTCGATAGTCAGATGATTTTCCTTGGCAAACAGATCGAACGCCGGCACGTGTTCCACGTCAGTCGCCGTGGTGATGACGGCTTCTCCGCCCAGATACGCCGCCGCCTGCTCTGCCATAGCATTGGCACCGCCCAGATGACCGGACAGCAGACTGATGACATGTTTTCCCCGCTGATCCAGCACCAGCACTGCCGGATCAGATGCCTTGGACTGCACCAGCGGAGCAATGGTACGCACCACGATACCTGTCGCCATGACAAACACCAGTGCATCACAGTCTGCAAACGCCCGCCGCACTGCTTCTGCAAAATCTGCCTTTGGTTCCACCGTGCCGCCGAAGTGTGCCTGCAATTGTTCTGCCAGCTGTTTCCCCTGCGGTGTCAGCCAGAAATACGCCGTTTTCATGCTTCGGTACCCTTTCGGAATTCGTGGGTAAATGTTTTATCGTACAGCTTCGACAGGGCATAGGCGTCCCCCAGAAATTCGCCCACAGTCACCAGTGCAGTCTTGGTAATGCCTGCCGCCTGCACTTTCTCGGCAATGTCCAGAAGGGTTCCGGTCACGATTTTTTCCTCCGGCCAGCTTGCCTTGTACACCACTGCCACCGGTGTGGCTGCCGGATAAGCAGTCCGCAGCCGTTCCGCCAGCTCCGCAATACGTCCCACCGAAAGAAAAATAATCATGGTGGCACGGTGCTTCGCCAGTTCTTCCAGCCGTTCCCGTTCCGGAACCGGTGTTCTGCCCTCCATGCGGGTGAGGATCACCGTCTGTGTCACGTCCGGCAGGGTGTATTCCTTTTGCATTGCCGCAGCCGCAGCCAGAAACGAACTGACTCCCGGCACCACTGTATGAGGAATCCCCAGCTTGTCCAACGCGTCCAGCTGTTCCCGAATCGCCCCGTAAATGGAAGCATCGCCGGTATGGACACGGACAGTCGTTTTCCCCTGTGCTTCTGTTTCCTGCATCACAGCAAGGACTTCTTCCAGTGTCATGCCAGCACTGTCGTACACCTGACAATCCGGCCTGCGGTCTGCCAGCACCGCGGGATTCACCAGCGAACCGGCATAAATAATTGTATCGGCGTTGTCGATCAGCCGCTTGCCTTTGACTGTCAGCAGTTCCGGATCACCGGCACCGGCACCTACAAAATATACCATTTACAGATCTCCTCCCTTGATGAGCAGTGTGGTAAAATATGAATACGGCTCCAGTTCCGGCTTGCCGATGTATTCCGACGGCATGCCCACATCGCGGAGCATGGTGGTATGTTCCAGCAGTCCCCGTTCCCGCAGCAGCGGCAGGAGCCACGCCATAGCACGTCCGGCTTTCATCACTACCAGATTGTCGAACTGTTCCAGTGCGGTTTCGACCGCTTCACGGGAATGCACTGCCGGCAGAATTTGCAGGGACTCGCTGTTCTCGCAAAGGCTCTGCTGTGCCTTTGCCGCACCGGCACAAAAGGACGGCACACCGGCGATCACCTGTGTGGCATAGCCCTTTTCCGCCAGAAGCTGCCGCACATAGGAAGCTGTGCTGTAAACAGAAACATCACCCAGTGTCACCATTGCCACCTGCCTGCCGCTGTCCAGGGCTGCACAGACCGGCTGCAATACACCGGAACGAAGCCGTTCCCGATAGTCATTGTGTGCCTGCATGGGAAACAGAATGTCCAGCCGCTCCGCATGGGAGAGGTCTGCCGCCTGTGCCGCAATGGCATATGCCGCAGATGTGCCGCCGGCTTTGGGAATGGGCGTGACAATGATGTCTGCCTGTTCCAGCACTGCCTTTGCCCGCAGAGTCATGTCCATCGGGTCACCTGCCCCAACGCCTACCGCATAAAAAATTCCTTGTTTCATGGTTTACTCCTTTGTCATGCACGAGAACAGCAGCACCGGATGATTGCCATCCAGCACGTGATAATTTCCCACCGTTTTTCCGCAGCCGACTGCCAGCTGCACCACTTCGAACTGCGGCAGTTCCTGCAACAGCGGAAACAGTTCCGCCTGCGTTTCCATTGTCACCGCACTGGCGACCAGCCGTACCGGCTGCCTCAGCTGCCGCAGACCGGCAACCAGCTGTTTTGCCGCACCGCTGCTGCCGCCCAAAAAGACACAGTCCGGCACCGGCAAATGCTGCACCTGTTCTTCTGCCCTGCCGGCAATGATCTGCAAATTCTTCGTCTGAAACCGTGTCTTGTTCTGTTCCAGAATGTCCAGTGCCTCCGGCTTATACTCCACCGCATAGACCTCCCCGAACGGACACATGCGGGCACATTCTATGGAAACGCTGCCTGTTCCTGCCCCCAGATCCCAGACGACCGCGTCCGGTTTCAGCCGCAGCTTGGACAGTATCACCGCACGGACTTCCTCCTTGGTCATAGGCGAACGATTCCGCAGAAATGCACTGTCCGGCAGCAATCCCAGTCTGGTCACCGGCTTGGGAGCCGGATTCCGCACCGCCGCCACGCACAGTTCCGGATCGTCCAGTTCTGCCGCCTGTGCCGGTGTGCCGTGCCAGAGTTTCTGGGTGGGATAGGTCAGATCTGCCCCCACGAAAATTTCCGTATCCGACAGCCCGTATGCCAGCAATGCCGCCGCGATCTCCCGCGGTCCCTGTGTGCGGGAACAAAAGAAAAAAGTTTCCGCATGCTCCGAAACCGTGCAGGCAATGGTGCCGGCATGATACGCCCTGCCGTGAATGCTGCAAATCTTCGCCTGTTCCATCGTCAGCCCAAACGCCGCCCCCAACAGCTGCAGCGATCCCACGCCGGGGATCACCTGCATTTCCAGTTCCGGATACCGGTTCCGAAGCGTCCGGCAAAGGCTGTACAGCAGCGGGTCACCGGAAACCACAATGCCGATGCTCTCCCGTTCCAGCATTGCCGGAAGGGATTCCAGCAGTTCGGAAATATGCCCCATAGGCATGGTCTTTCTGGCGTGGAGCAGTTCCAGAAACCGCGGAGAAGCAATGACCAGTTCTACTTCTTCCAGTGCTTTTTTTGCTGCCGGCAGCAGATACTCCGCCGTGCCGCTGCCGCCTCCGGCAAGAATCAGTTTGTGCCGCATGTCAACCACGCCTTTCTAATGGAATCCGTCTGGCTGCTCTCCGCCAGAATCCTGTCGTTTTCGTCCAGCAGCAGCAGCCCCACCTGTATTTTTCCATGGGTACGCCGCATGCAGTTTTCGCAGACCTTCTCTGCAATGGTGTGCCAGACCTGCTCCGCAAGGGGATAGGTACAGAGCAGTTCCGTCATGTCCCGTGTGGTGTTGCACTGATACAGCTGCTGCACCTGTGCACGGGACGCTCCGGCAAGTGCCGCATGGGTGCAGATCACTTCCCGCTGTCCGCCGGCAGTGTGACTGTGCAGATACATAATATCCGCTGCCGGCTTCACCAGCTTTCCCGTCCGGCCTGCCAGCAGCACATGGGTAAAGCCCAGTTCTTCTGCACAGTCCAGCAGATAGCCCAGATAATTGCTGCAAAGCACAATGGCTTTTCCCTGCGGATACTGCCGCTTCAGAAATGACTCCCCCGCATAGCCCGTCACAAAGGCACAGGCGGTGCCATACTCCTGCCGGCACATGGACAATTCCAGATACAGGGTTTCCCGTATGGCTTCTTCGCTCATGGGGCGGACGATGCCGGTGGTGCCCAGTATGGAGATTCCGCCGGTAATGCCCAGCCGTCCGTTGAATGTTTTTTCTGCGATCACTTCCCCGTTGGGCACGGAGATCGTCACCACTGCACCCTTTTCTCCAATGACAGACCGCACTGCCTTTTCGATCATCTGCCGCGGCACCGGATTGATTGCCGGTTCTCCCACCGGCAGTTTCAGCCCTTTTCGGGTGATCGTCCCCACACCAGTTCCGGCACGAAACTGCACGTCTCCGGCAGCGGGAAGAATCTCCACAGAAGCCGTCACCAGACAGCCGTTGGTTTCGTCCGGATCGTCGCCGCCGTCTTTCTGCACACCGCAGGTATAGGCTTCTTCTGCCTGTATTTCCAGATGCAGCAGCTTTCCTGCCGGCACTTCCAGTTCGACCCACTCCGGACACTTGCCGGAAGTCTGCCACAGCACTGAGGCGAAACTTGCCGCCGCCGCACAGGAACCGGTCGTGTATCCTTCCCGCAGCTGCTTCATGGCGTTTTCCCCCAGCTGTTCAGAATGTCGTAGATTTTCGGCATGTCCAGATGCTCCCGCAGCAGGTCAGCCAGCTTATCGTATTCCTGTTCCTTTTTCGCCGCAAAGTCCACCGCCGGCACTGTCGTTCCGGAAATGCCCTTTTTCTCCAACAGCAGCTGCACCAGCTTCTGTGTCAGTTCCGGCGTGTCGAAAATGCCGTGCAGATATGTGCCGCAAACTGTGCCGTCTGCACAAACACAGCCGTCCTTTCTGCCGTCTGTCAGCATGGCAAAAGGCTGTGCCGTTTCCGTGTACACCGTTTCGCCCATGTGAATTTCATAGCCCCGCACAGCACAGCCGGAAAGCGGTTCCAGCTGTCCGGACAAACGGGCAACCATTCCGGCAGTCTGAGCACGATGCTTTTCCGGTCGGAAAACGGTTTCCACATCGAGCAGCCCCATGCCGCGGAGTTCGCCGCCGTCTTCCACCTGTTCCGGATCGCAGAGCCGTTTTCCCAGCATCTGAAAACCGCCGCAGATACCCATGAGGAACACGCCTTTTTCGTGGCATTTCAGCAGTTCCGCCTCCAGTCCGCTTTGCCGCAGCCAGCGGAGATCTGCCATTGTGCTCTTGGTGCCTGCAAGAAGGATCATGTCCGGTGTGCCCAGCTCGCCGCGTCGGGAAACATACCGCACCGACACGCCCTCCACCTGTTCCAACGCTTCGAAATCCGTAAAGTTGGAAATGCGGGGAAACCGGATAACCGCCACGTCCAGCAGAGATTCCGCCGCCGCTTCCCGTCGGGAAAGCCGTTCGGAAAGGCTGTCCTCATCGTCCAGTTCCAGCGGCAGATACGGCACCACGCCCAGCACGGGAATACCAGTCAGTTCCTCCAGCATAGTCAGCCCCGACTTCAGGATTTCCACATCTCCGCGGAATTTGTTGATGACAATACCCTGAATCCGGCGGCGTTCCGCATCGTCCAACAGCATGATCGTACCATAAAGTGATGCAAACACGCCGCCGCGGTCAATATCCCCCACCAGAATCGCCGGAGAATCCGAGAGTTCCGCCATGCCCAGATTGACAATGTCCACTGACTTGAGATTGATCTCCGCCGGACTGCCGGCACCCTCCAGTACGATGATGTCGTTTTCCGCTGCCAGAGCGTGATAGGCTTTCAGAATGTGGGGAATCAGTTCCTGCTTTTTCGTGTAATATTCCTGTGCACGCATAGTGCCATAGATTTCGCCGTTGACGATCACCTGCGAGCCGCTGTCGCTGGTGGGCTTCAGCAAAATCGGGTTCATGCGAACGTCTGGTGCAATACCTGCCGCTTCCGCCTGCATCACCTGTGCCCGTCCCATTTCCATGCCGTCTGCGGTGATATAGGAATTGAGTGCCATGTTCTGGGATTTGAACGGGGCTGTCCGGTAGCCGTCCTGCCGGAAGATCCGGCAAAGCCCTGCCGTGACAAAACTTTTTCCGGCAGACGACATTGTCCCCAGTACCATTAGTGATTTTGCTGCCATAACAAGCCCTCCTCGCCCAGAATGCACCGCAGACAGTGCAGCAGATATTGATTTTCCTCCGGCAGCCGCACAGCTGCACGATAATAAGTCGCGTCCAGTCCGTCATAGGTATCGCAGTGCCGCAGCAGGATTCCGTAGGGCAGCAGCTGCCTGTCCAGATCCGGACATTGTTCCGCCTGAAAGAACACGTAATTGGCACTGGGTTTCCACATACGGAACCCCAGTTTTCCCAGTTCGTCAAACAGCCGCCAACGCTCATTTTGCAGAAATTCCAGCGACATTTTCCGATAGTCCTCCGCCGACAGTGCCGCGATGCCGGCAGCTTCTGCCAGCAGATTGACCGACCACGGCTGTCCGGTGTGTGCGATTTTTGCCGTCACTTTCTGATCGGAACAGATGCCGTAACCCAGCCGAAGACCGGCAAGGGCGTACAGTTTCGTCAGGGATTTCAGCACCAGCACATGTGGAAACTCCGACAGCCGCGGAATCATGGAAACGATGTCCGGCTCTGTTTCCGCCATATCGCAGAAGCACTCGTCCAGCAGGACAAAGACGTGCTTTTCTGCGGCAAGATGCAGGAGCTGTTCCAGCAGTGCCGGTGGGATTCCGGTTCCTGTGGGGTTATTGGGATTACACAGCACCAGAAAGTCATAATTTCCCTGCCGCAGTTCGTCCAGCAGGGCAGGCGTGATCTGATACGGAAACGGCATATTCCAGTGTGTCACGTGGCAGCCAGCTTCGCGGAGTGCCGCTTCGTACTCTGAAAATGCAGGAACCGGCAGCAGGGCGTGCTGCGGTTTCAGAGCATGGGCGATGCGAAAGATCACATCAGCACCGCCATTACCGCAGACGATTTCCGCCGGCAGTCTGCCATGGAATTCCGCCAGTGCCTGCCGCAGTTTCTGCTGGGCGGGATCGGGATAGTGCACCAACGCAGCGACAGCACGCTGAATGGCATGCTGCACTGTTTCCGGCACACCGAACGGGTTGATATTTGCCGAAAAGTCCAGCCATTCGGCGGAACATTCCGGATTTTGATAGATATTTCCGCCATGTTTCGGCATAAACACACCTCCCTACGGCGAGTCGCCGCTGACCTTACGCCCCAATTTCAACTGTAAAAAGGGTAGTGTTACGGCGGCAGCAGCCGCCT
>ENA-ORVG01002125-ORVG01002125.1-human-gut-metagenome-genome-assembly--contig:-NODE-2125-length-20375-cov-4.859744_pt1 | contig 20375 bp, 18 predicted proteins | sample MGYA00242091_ERZ509233 | MGnify/ENA primary metagenome ERZ509233 (study PRJEB26280, sample SAMEA2338840) | human gut metagenome | biome: human gut; feature: human-associated habitat; material: faeces... | reverse complement strand
TCGTGAACTCCATTGACCGTCCGGTCCTGAGCTTCGGCATCGAGGAGGAGGCCCGTTTCCGCGCCGTCAACATCGGCGAGTACAAGCCCGGCTTCTTTGAGTTCGACGTGCTCGAGCTGGGTGAGCACTTCGCCCACATCAAGCTGGGCGTGCCCGGCTACCACAACATTTACAATGCGCTGGCCATGTGCTGCTGCGTGCGCCCGCTGGGCCTCAAGGCCGAGGACGCCGTCCGCGCAGCCGAGCAGTTCCACGGCACGGGCCGCCGCTTTGAGATCAAGGGCGAGTGCAACGGCGCGGTCATCGTCGATGACTACGCCCACCATCCCACCGAGCTGGCCGCCACGCTGGCGACGGCCAAGGAGATGGGCTATGACCGCGTCATTGCCGTGCATCAGCCGTTCACCTACAGCCGCACCAAGATGCTGATGGACGATTTCGCCAAGGTGCTGCGTGCCGCCGATCAGGTCGTGCTGCTGCCCATCATGGGCGGCCGCGAGAAGGACGACGGCAGTGTCAGGAGCGAGGATCTGGCCGCCAAGCTGCCCGGCAGTGTCGTGGTGGACGGCCTCGAGGGTGCCGCCGCCTGGGTCAGGCAGAACGCCAAAAAGGGCGACCTCGTCGTCTGCATGAGCTGCGGCGATCTGTACAAGGCCGCGGATATGATGGTCGAAAAATAAGCTTTACGACAGGCTGCCCGGGCGGGCGGCCTGTTTTTTGGTAGAGTGGCTCCCCCCCTCCTCGGGGGGGCGCGCAGCCTTGCCATTACCGCCCACTTTATGGTACAATACAACCAAATATATTATAAAAGGAGCCACTCGCAATGAACCAACATTATCTCCAGCTCTACGCTGATTTTATCGTCAAGGTGGGCGTCAATGTGCGTCCGCGCCAGAATTTTATCGTCCGCTGCCCGGTCACGATGCCCGACTTCGCCCATGCCTGCGTCCGCGCGGGCTATGAGGCTGGGGCCAAGACCGTCGTTGTCCGCTGGGAGGACGATAAGCTCACCCGCCTGAACATGGAGCTGGCCGACGAAAAGGACCTGACTGCCATGAAGCCCTATGAGCTGCGCAGCTACCTCGACTACGCCGAGGACCCGGACGGCTGCTGCACGCTGGCCATCCATGCCGAGGATCCCGAGGCACTGGCAGGCCTCGATGCGGGTAAGCTGAACCGCGTCAACCTCGCGCGCCGTACCTTTATGAAGCCCTGGCAGGAGTACACGATGAATGACCGCGTCCAGTGGTGCGTGGCGGCTGTGCCCGCTCCGGGCTGGGCCGCCAAGGTGTTCCCGGAGCTGCCGCTCGACGAGGCTGTTGAAAAGCTCTGGGCGCTGATCTTTGACGTCTGCCGCGTCTCCACCGGTGACCCCGTCGGCGCGTGGCAGAAGCATGTCGCCGTGACCAAGGCCCGCCGCGACCGCATGAACGCGCTGGAGCTGGATCGCATCCACATGACCAGCTCGAATGGCACAGACCTGACCGTCGGTCTGGCCGACGACGCCACCTGGGAGGGCGCGTCCAGCAAGACCGAGGACGGCATTGAGTTCATCGCCAACGTTCCCACCGAGGAGGTTTTCTGTGCGCCCCACCGCGAGCGTACAAACGGCATCGTCTACGGCACGAAGCCCTACGCCTACAACGGCCAGCTGATCGAGGGCTGGCATGTCACCTTCAAGGACGGTGTTGTCGTGGAGCACGGTGCCGAGAAGAATGCCGACCTGCTGGCCGAGCTGCTCTCCACCGACGAGAATTCGAACCGCATCGGCGAGATCGCCCTCGTGCCCGCCTCCAGCCCCATCAACCGCAGCGGCGTGCTGTTCTACAACACCCTGTTTGATGAGAACGCCGCCTGCCACATTGCGTTCGGCGCGGGTTACCCGACGAACATCAGGGACGGCTCTGCCATGACCCGCGATGACCTGATGAAGAAGGGCCTGAACAACTCCGCCATCCATGAGGATGTCATGATCGGCGCGGCGGATACCCATGTCACCGGCATCACGAAGCGCGGGGAAGAAGTCACGATCTTTGAAAACGGCGAATGGGCGATCTGACCAAATTTAACCGCTAAACTTTGTAAGTGCTGCACGGCGTTGCAGCACTTTTTTATTTGACTGCTTGGGTGGCTTGCCTGTATAATAAAAGAGACCCGCTGCATTACGTACAAGGATGCCACGATTTTGTACGCAAACTATAGGGAAGTACTGCCCGCAACCCCGACGCCTGAGCTGATACCAGAACCTACTGCGGCTCCAACGCCAACACCAAATATTCCGGAACCGGAGCCCACCGAGGTACCAACACCTGACGAACCACAACCAGCCCGGAAGAAGAATCCGCGCGGCAACGCAGCCATCAGGCAAAGCCAACCGCGGCGTTCAAATTCAGTCCAATACGGAATTTACAGGCCGTTTTCTCAAACTCCGCAAAAAATGCGCGCTGAAAAAGCCCGTTAGAAGGCAAATCTGCCCGGCGGGGGCTTGCATTTTGCGCACGGATGTGGTATAGTCTTAGTGTTCGATGATGATTTTACTGAAAGTGGGCCGCAAGGTCCGCTTTCTTTTTATGATTGGAGCATTTTTATGGCAAAACCCGGTAAACCGCAGCAGGGCAGCGCGGTCAAGGTCGTCGAAGCGCTCGTCCGCCCCGTTGTTGAGGGAATGAACCTGCGCCTGTGGGATGTCCGCTTTGAAAAGGAAGGTCCGGACTGGTTCCTGCGCGTGCTGATCGACCGCGATGAGCCGCTGGACACCGACACCTGTGAGGCTGTCTCCCGCGCCATTGATCCGCTGCTGGACGAGGCAGACCCCATTGAACAGAGCTACTACCTCGAGGTCGGCAGCCCGGGCCTGGGCCGCCGCCTGACCCGCCCCGAGCACTACGAGCAGCTCAAGGGCCGGAAGTGCGCGGCGCATCTGATCCGCCCCGACGAGCAGGGCCGCCGCGACTATGCGGGCATCCTGCAGGGGCTGGATGCCGACGGCAATGTGACCCTGACCGACGGGGAGGAGACCTACGCCTTCCCCGTCAAGAGCGCCGGCTACGTCAAGCTCTGCGACGACGAGGATCTGTTCGGCTGAGAAAAGGCTTCCCCTGCGGGGGAAGCTGTCCGCGAAGCGGACTGATGAGGGCAAACCTGCCGTGATCGCCCATGACCGGGCAGCAACGGCACAGCTGCCCCTCATCCGGCCCTGCGGGGCCACCTTCCCCCAGGGGGAGGCAGAGCGATTGTAACTACTGTATTGCGTGTACTTGAAATATAATTGGGAGGAAACCAGAAACATGGCTACTGCGAACAACGAATTTTTTGAGGCCCTTTCTGCACTGGAAAAGGAGCGCGGCCTGCCCGAGGACTACCTGATCGACAAGATCAAGGCGGCCATCGTCATTGCGGTCAAGAAGGACTACGAGGTCGAGGACGACAATGTCGTTGTGGACATTGACCCCGAGCTCGGCGCGTTCCGTGCCAGCCTGCTGCGTGACATCGTGGAGGAGGTCGAGAACCCCCACACCCAGGTCAGTCTGGAGGATGCCCAGAAGGTCCGCAAGAGCTACAAGGTCGGCCAGCGCATGGTCACGCCCCTCAAGACCAAGGAATTTGGCCGCATTGCTGCCCAGACCGCAAAGCACGTCATCCGTCAGGGCCTGCGCGAGGGTGAGCGCAACCTGCAGTGCAGCGAGATGCAGTCCCGCGCACATGAGCTGATCGCCGCCACCGTCGTCTCCATCGACCCCGAGCGCGGCAACGTTGTGCTGGATCTGGGCAAGGGCGGCAGCGCTGTGCTGCCCCGCAACGAGCAGGTCCCCGGCGAGACCTTCACCGAGGGCCAGACCGTACAGGTCTATGTCGTGGATGTACTGGCAACGGACCGCGGCCCCCGCGTCACCATCAGCCGCACCCATCCCGGCCTGGTCAAGCGCATGTTTGAGCTGGAGGTCCCCGAGATCTACGACGGCACCGTTGAGGTCAAGGCCATCGCCCGTGAGGCCGGTGCCCGCACCAAGCTGGCTGTCTGGAGCAAGAACCCCGATGTCGATCCCGTCGGTGCCTGCATCGGTGCCCGCGGCGTCCGCGTCGAGAAGATCGTCCAGGAGCTGAACGGCGAGAAGATCGATGTCATCCGCTGGAGCGAGGACATCACCGAGTTTATCTCCGCGGCCCTGTCCCCGGCCAAGGTCGTCAAGGTCGAACTGCTGCCCGGCGAGACCAAGAGCTGCCGCGTGACCGTGCCCGACCACCAGCTGAGCCTGGCTATCGGCAACAAGGGCCAGAATGTGCGCCTGTGCGCCCATCTGACCGGCTATAATATTGACATCCGCCCCGAGTCCGGCTACTACGGCGAGGACGAGGAATAAATAATAAAGATAAAAGATAATAGATAAAAGATAATATAAAATGTGGAGTTTTGGCAGGGCCAAAACCGTAGGGGCGGATTCCATATCCGCCCGGCCCGCTCCCGTTAGGCAGCACGGGCGCATATAGAATGCGCCCCTACGGCGGCAGAGCAATTTCGAGCGGCGTGCAGCGCCGCGGTCCACTATATTTTTTATCTTTTATCTCTTATCTATTCTCGAGAAATGAGGTCTGCCAGTTGCAGCAGCTAAAGCAAAAAAAGATCCCCGTGCGCCGGTGCGTGGGCTGTAATGCCCAGCGCCCCAAGCGCGAACTGGTGCGCGTCGTGCGCAGCCCCGAGGGCGAGATCAGTATTGATCTGCGCGGCAAGGCACCGGGACGCGGCGCGTATCTGTGCCCCTCGGCTGCCTGCCTTGCCAAGGCGCGCAAGGCCAAGCGGCTCGAACGCACATTTGAGGTCCCCATCCCGGACGGTATCTATGACCGCCTGACCGAGGAGATCGCCTGTGCGGAGCAAAGTGCAAAGGAGGCGGCGAGCCATGAATAACGATCAGCACCCGCTGCTGGGTGCACTGGGGCTGTGCCGCAAGGCCGGCAAGCTGCTGCACGGGTATGACCGCGTACAGGAAAACGCACTGCGCGGCAAAGTGGCCCTGGTGCTGCTTACCTCGGACGCCAGTGAACGCACGGTCAGCCATATGAAGGACGCCTGCGACGGCATCGTCGCCTGTGAGCAGATACCCCTGACCAGCGCTGACCTGGCCATGCTTACCCCCAAGCCCGCCGCCGTGTTCGGCGTGACCGACGAACACCTTGCACAGCTGTGCGCAAAATACCTTTGATGAGGAGGACCACACTATATGGATTTTAAATACAAGATCGCTGATGTTGCCAAGGAGTTCGGCATGCCCGCCAAAAAGGTCGTTGAGACCGTTTCCGGCGTGACCGGCGAAGCCTATAAGACCGTCGGCACGTTTGAGGAAAAAGAGCTCAACGTCCTGCTGGAGACCCTGACCCGCGAGAACGCCGAGGACAGCCTCGACGCCTACCTTGCCAGCGGCAAGGAGCCCGCCCCGGCCCCGAAGGCAGAAAAGAAGCCCGAGCCGAAGAAGCAGCCCGCCGCGGCCCAGAAGCCCGCTGCCAAGCCCAAGCCTGCGGAGCAGCCCAAGCCCGCCGCCAAGCAGGAACCGAAGCCCGAGCAGAAGAAAGACAGCCGCAAGCCCGAGAAGCAGGCGGAAAAGCGCAGCGAGAAGCGCGTCACCCTGCAGGAGCTGGCCGCCGATACCGGCATTAAAGAGCCTGTCAAGACCGAGCAGGTCCAGGTCAACCGCGCGCAGGTCTCCGTTGACACCCGCACCGTCGACGTGAACGTTGACAAGTTCAACGCCCGCTATGACGACCTGGCCGACAGCCGCAACATGCCCAGCAAGCGCAAGAACCAGCCCACCGGCAAGAAGGAAAAGTTCAACAACCGCAACAACCGCCGCGGCCAGCAGTTTGGCCGCCGCCGTGAGACCGAGGCCGAGCGCCTGCAGCGCATCCAGCTGGAAAAGGCCCGCAACGCGCAGCTGAAGATCTCCATCCCCGACGAGATCACCGTCGGCGAGCTGGCCACCCGCCTGAAGCAGAGCGCCGCCAAGGTCGTTGCCAAGTTCATGCAGATGGGCGAGATGCACGCCATCTCCGACGTTGTCGATTTTGACACTGCGGCTCTGATCGCCGAGGAGTTCCGCGCTAAGGTCGAGCATGAGGTCCACGTCTCCATCGAGGAGCGCCTGTTCGTGCAGGAGGAGGACAACGCCGCCGATCTGGTCGAACGCCCGCCCGTCGTTGTCGTTATGGGCCACGTCGACCACGGCAAGACCTCCATTCTGGACGCCATCCGCAAGACCAATGTCACCAAGGGTGAGGCCGGCGGCATCACTCAGGCCATCGGCGCGTACCAGGTCAAAAGCAATGACAGCGTCATCACCTTCCTGGACACCCCGGGCCACGAGGCGTTCACCTCGATGCGTGCCCGCGGCGCGAACATGACCGACATTGCGGTCCTGGTCGTCGCTGCCGATGACGGCATCATGCCCCAGACCATCGAGTCCATCAACCACGCCAAGGCCGCCAACGTCAAGCTGATCGTCGCCATCAACAAGATGGATAAGCCCACCGCCAACCCGGAGCGTGTCAAGGAGCAGCTGACCAAGTACGAGATCGTGCCCGAGGACTGGGGCGGCGACGTCGCCTGCATCCCCGTGTCCGCCGTCACCGGCATGGGCATCAGCGACCTGCTCGAGCGTATCGCTCTCGAGGCCGAGGTCATGGAGCTGAAGGCCAACCCGAGCCGCCGCGGCAAGGGCGCTGTCGTCGAGGCCCGTCTGGACAAGGGCCAGGGCCCCATCGCAACTCTGCTGGTCCAGAACGGCACCCTGCACAAGGGCGACTGCCTGATCGCCGGTACCGCTGTGGGCCGTGTCCGCACGATGCGCAACGACAAGGGCCAGGAGATCACCGAGGCCGGCCCGTCCACGCCTGTTGAGATCACCGGCTTGACCGAGGTCCCCGAGGCCGGCGAGCTGTTCGAGGCTGTCGAGGACGAGCGCCTCGCCCGTGAGCTGGCTGACAAGCGCACCGCCGAGGCCAAGGAAAAGCAGTTTGCCGCCTACACCAAGGTCACGCTGGATAACCTGTTTGACCAGATGGCTGCCAACGATATGAAGGAACTGCCCATCATCGTCAAAGCGGACGTCCAGGGCTCCGCCGAGGCCGTCAAGCAGAGCCTCGAAAAGATCTCCAACGATGAGGTCCGCGTCCGCGTCATCCATGCGGGTGTCGGTGCCATCTCCAAGTCCGACGTCTCTCTGGCCGATGCGTCCAACGCCATCATCATCGGCTTCAACGTCCGTCCCGACGCCGTCGCCAAGGCCGAGGCTGAGCAGACCGGCGTTGAGATGCGTATGTACCGCGTCATCTACGACGCCATCAACGATGTCTCCGACGCTATGAAGGGCATGCTGGCCCCGAAGGTCCGCGAGGTCGCCCTGGGCGAGGCCCAGGTCCGCCAGGTCTACAAGATCTCCAGCGTCGGCACCGTCGCAGGCTGCCGCGTTACCGACGGCAAGATCACCCGCGACGCCCAGCTGCGTCTGGTCCGTGACGGCATCGTCATCTGCGAGGATTCCATCGCCAGCCTGAAGCGCTTCAAGGATGACGCCAAGGAGGTCGCCGCGGGCTTTGAGTGCGGCATCACCCTGGCCAAGTTCCAGGACATCAAGGAAGGCGACGTCTTTGAGTGCTTCAAGATGGAGGAGTACCGCGATTGATTGCAGAGGTAAAGTAAATGCCAACCAAAAACCATGGCCGTATGGCCCAGGATATGAAGCGTGAGCTGATCGCCATCATCGGCGAGATGAAGGACCCCCGCGTGACGGGCGGTCTGCTGACCGTGACCCGTCTGGATGTGACACCCGACCTCGATCAGGCCAAGGTCTACATCAGCGTCATGGGCCGTGAGGACGGCCCGGAGCCGGTGGTCAAGGCGCTGAACAAGGCGTCCGGCCATGTCCGTACCGAAGTCAGCCGCCGGATGCACATCCGCAAGGCACCGCGCTTTGTATTCGTCAAAGATGAAGGCGCAGCCTATGCCGCGCACATCAACAAGCTGCTGGGTGAGCTGGACATTGAGCCTGACTCTGACGCAGAGTAAAGCACCCCAGTTAGAAAAGAGGAACCTATGACTCAGAACGTAGATCGCGAGACGGTTGTTTCGCGTCTGCTTGCTGCAGATGACATCCTGATTTTGTGCCATAAAAACCCAGACGGTGACACCATCGGCTCGGGCACGGCGCTCTGCCTGGCGCTTCAGCAGCTGGGCAAAAATGCCGCCGTGCTGTGCAGTGATCCGATCCCTGCCATGTACGACTACATGCCCATCACGGTGTTTGACGGCAGCTTCCGCCCCGCGTTTGTGGTGGCGGTGGATGTTGCGGGCATTCAGCTTTTTGGCGAGCGCAACAACATTCAGGAATACGCCGAGCATGTCAATCTGTGCATCGACCACCACGGCTCGAACAGCGGCTATGCCTATGAGACGCTGGTGGACGCCGGGGCTGCCGCAGCTGCCGAGCTGCTGACGACGCTCATCCCCGAGATGGGCGCGAAGATCACGCCGGAAATTGCCTCCTGCCTGTATACGGGTGTGGCAACGGACACCGGCTGCTTCCGGTTCAGCAACACGACGGCGGAGACCCACAAGGCGGCAGCGGCTCTGATCGAGGCCGGAGCCGACGTGGAAAGGCTGAACGAGCGCCTGTTCGAGAGCCGCTCCCACGCGCGGGTCATCGCGGAACGCATGGCTTTAGAAAGCCTGGAGTTTTACTACGATGACCGCTGTGCGCTCATCTGCCTGACCTGGGACCAGATCCAGGCCGCAGGTGTGGCCGGGGCCGAGCTGGAGGATCTGACGAGCCTGCCGCGCTCCATCGAGGGCGTCGAGGTCGGTCTGACCCTGCGCCAGCAGAAGGACGGCAGCTTCAAGATCAGTGTGCGCACCGGGCACGACACCAACGCCTGCAACATTGCGCGGCGTCTGGGCGGCGGCGGGCATCCCCGCGCTGCCGGCTGTGAGATCAGCGGCAACCCGGACAACGCCAAGCACGCGATCCTCGAGGAAGTCAAAAAGGAACTGGACCGCGCCGACGCGGAAAAAGCGCAATAAAGCCTTCCCCCATTGGGGGGAAGGTGGCCGCGCGAAGCAAGGCCGGATGAGGGGCGAACCTGCCCGCAACAACCCGTAAACGGTCTGCAATGGCAGACTTGCCCCTCATCAGTCACCTTCGGTGACAGCTCCCCCCCTAGGCGGAAGCCTTTTAAACCCTAACAACAGAAAAGGAACCCTGCTATGCAAACGCCAAACGGCATTCTGCCCGTCGATAAGCCCGCAGGCTGGACCAGCTTTGATGTGCTGGCCAAGCTGCGCGGTGCACTGGGCACACGCAAGCTGGGACACTCGGGCACACTGGACCCTATGGCCACCGGTGTGCTCGCGGTGTTTATCGGCAAGGCGACCTCCGCCGCTGACCGCCAGCTTGACCACGATAAAACCTACGAAGCTACGCTGCGTCTGGGCCTGCGCACCGACACCGGCGACGTGACCGGCACGACGCTGGAAACTGCCCGCGTCACGGTGGGGGAGGCCGAGCTGCGCGCCGTACTGCCGCAGTTCCGCGGGGACCGCATGCAGCTGCCGCCGATGTACAGCGCGGTGAAAATCAACGGCCAACCGCTGTATAAGGCGGCCCGCAAGGGCCAGACCGTTGAGCGCACGCCCCGCCCCATCACGATCTATGACATCGAATACCTCGGCAGCCCCGCGCCCGACGAATACACCGTCCGCGTCGCCTGCTCCAAGGGCACCTACATCCGCGTGCTGGCCGAGGAGATCGGCGACGCCCTTGGCGTGCCCGCCACGCTGTCTGCCCTGCGCCGCACGCAGGCCGGTGTGTTCAGCCTGGCCCAGTGCCACACGCTGCCGGAAATTTTAGCCGCCGCCGAGAGCGGGGAACTCGAAACCAACGGCTGGGTACTGCCAATCGAGTCAGTCTTTACGCCGCTGCCCGCCCTGCACGTCAACAGCGGCGTCAAGGCGCACCTGCTCAACGGCTGCCCGACGAGCCATTACGCTGCCGCCGATGGCCGCTACCGCACCTACGATGAGACCGGCGCGTTTCTGGGTCTGGCCAGCGTCGAGGGCGGCGTGCTCAAGGTCGAAAAACTATTTTGCGAAAGGGGCTGACTGCCCAATGCAAATTTATCAAAGGCTGACGCCCATCCACGCCCCGCAGGGCAGTGCTGTGGCGCTCGGCTATTTTGACGGCGTCCACTGCGGCCACCGCGCTGTGCTGGGGGCTGCCGTCGAATGCGCCCGGGCCGGTGGCCTGACCGCTGCGGCTTTCACGTTTGAGCTGCCCGCCAGCAGTACGCTTAAGGGCGGGCGCATCCTCTCGCTGCCGCAGAAGCACGCCCGCGTTGCAAGCTTAGGCATCGAGGAATACCAGGAGGCACCGTTTGATGAGTTCCGTGCTCTGACGCCGGAGGATTTTGTGCAAAAGGTGCTGGTGGGCTGCTTTAACGCAAAGCAACTGTTCTGCGGCGACAACTTTACGTTTGGAGCCCGCGCCGCCGGTAACGTGGAGCGTCTGCGGGAGCTCTGCGCGCCCCTCGGCATCGGCGTGCATATCGTGCCGATGGCGCAGTACAGCGGGCAGACCGTCTCGTCGACCCGCATCCGCGCCGCGCTGGAGGAGGGCCGTCTCGACGACGCCAACGCCATGCTCGGCACACCCTACGCCATCGACTGGCCCGTTGTCCACGGCAAGGGCATCGGCAGCGGAAAGCTCGGCACGCCGACGCTGAACCAGAACTACCCCGCCGCGGCCCTGCAGCCCTGCGCGGGCGTCTACCTGACCCGCATTTATCTGGACGGCCAGTGGCGGCCCGCAGCCACCGGCATCGGCAAGCGCCCCACGGTGGACAGCAGTGAAAACGCCGCCGTGACCTGCGAGACGTTTGTGCCGGACTTCTCCGGCAATGTCTACGGTCAGCAGCCGGTGTTGGAATTTCACAAATATTTCTGCCCGGTGCGCAAGTTCAATTCGATGGACGAGCTGGCCGCGCTGATCCACCACGCCGCCGACGAGAGCAAGGCGTATTTTGCGGCCCTGAACGGTGCAAAATAATTGCGGAAATGCCGCAAATGCTCTTGTATTCCGCAAAATGTTGTGGTATACTAATTCTTGTTACCGCGGCCCGGTATGGGGCGTATGCCTCAACGGTTCCAACTACCCCTTACTGCGCCGACGGCCAATACATTTTTATGAAAGAGGTATATACCCATGAGCCAGAAATCCGCTATCGATAAGCAGCCTATCATCGCCAAGGCAGCCATCCACGAGGGTGACACCGGTTCTCCGGAGGTCCAGGTTGCTCTGCTGACCGCTCGTATCAACCACCTGACCGAGCACCTCAAGACCAACAAGCATGACAACCACAGCCGCCGCGGCCTGTTCAAGATGGTCGGCCGCCGCCGTAATCTGCTGGCCTATCTGCAGAAGAAGGACATCAACCGTTACCGTGCCCTGATCGCTGAGCTGGGTCTGCGTAAGTAATTTTCGCAAAAACGGGCAGGGTGCATTTGCACTCTGCCCGATTTTTTATACATGTGTGCTGCCGCCCCCTACAACGCGGCGCATCACAAAAATCCACTGCACCTGTATTTTACAGCCGCCCTCGCCGCGTTTTGTGCAGTAAATCGAGCACCCAAGCAACAGGCTTGGCTGCTGGCTTTATTGTACAGAACCGGGGCAGGGGAGCGCTGAAAGTAAAAATCTACCAAAGAAGGAGAATCCCTATGGCTTACGAATTCGCATCCAGACTGGAAACCTTCCCCAACTACCGCAAGTTCGAGACGACCTTTGCGGGCCGCCCGTTTGTGGTCGAGACCGGCAAAATGTGCGGTCTGTCCAACGGCAGCGCCATGATCCGCTACGGCGAGACCTGCGTGCTTTGCAACGTCACGATGAGCGACAAGCCCCGCGACGGCGTCGATTTCTTCCCCCTGAGCGTCGAGTTTGAGGAGAAGCTCTACGCCGCCGGCCGCATCCCCGGCAGCTTCATGCGCCGTGAGGGCCGCCCCGGCGAGCGCGCCATCCTGACCAGCCGCGTCGTGGACCGTCCCATGCGCCCCCTGTTCCCGAAGGAGATGCGCAACGACGTCTGCATCACCATGACCGTCATGAGCCTTGACCCCGACTGCAGCCCTGAGATCGCCGGCATGATCGGCGCATCTCTGGTCACCGCTGTGTCCGAGATCCCCTGGAACGGCCCCATCGGCGGCGTGCAGGTGGGTCTGGTGGACGGCGAGATCGTCCTGAACCCCACCCAGGAGCAGCGCAGGAAGAGCGACCTGGCCCTGACCGTCGCCGCCACCATGGACAAGATCGTCATGATCGAGGCCGGTGCCAATGAGGTCGATGAGGACACCATGCTGAACGCCATCAAGGCCGCTCACGTGGAGATCAAGAAGATCATCACCTTCATCAACAGCATCGTGGCCGAGCGCGGCAAGCCGAAGATCGATTTCCAGGTCGTGGGCCTCGATATGGACGTGTTCCACGCCATCAAGGAGAAGTATCTCGACGACTTCAAGGCCGCCATGGATACCGACGACAAGAATGTGCGTGATGCCGCCCTGCTGCCCATCATGGACAAGATCGCCGAGGAGTACCCCGACCTGACCGAGGCCGACCTCGACCTCGTCAGCTACAAGATGCAGAAGTACGTCGTCCGCCGCTGGCTGCTGGACGAGGGCAAGCGCGTGGATGGCCGCGGCATCAACGAGATCCGTCCGCTGGCCGCAGAAGTCGGCATCCTGCCCCGTGTGCATGGCTCCGGTATGTTCACCCGCGGCCAGACTCAGGTGCTCACCACCTGCACCCTCGGCGGCACCAAGGACAACCAGCTCATGGATGACCTGACCGACGAGCAGACCAAGCGCTACATCCACCACTACAACTTCCCGCCGTACTCCGTCGGCGAGGCCCGCGCACCCCGCAGCCCCGGCCGCCGCGAGATCGGCCACGGCGCACTGGCGGAGCGCGCTCTCGTGCCGGTGCTGCCCTCTCTGGAAGAGTTCCCCTACACCATCCGCTGCGTGTCTGAGGTCCTCTCTTCCAACGGCTCCACCTCTCAGGCTTCCATCTGCGGCTCCACGCTGGCTCTGATGGACGCAGGCGTCCCCATCAAGGCTCCCGTTGCCGGCATCTCCTGCGGCCTCATCACCGAGGGCGACCGCTGGATGACCATGCTGGACATTCAGGGCGTCGAGGACTTCCACGGCGATATGGACTTCAAGGTCGGCGGCACCCGCAAGGGCATCACCGCCATCCAGATGGATATTAAGATCGACGGCCTGACCTACGACATCATCGCCGAGGCCTTCGAGAAGTGCCGCAAGGGCCGTCTGTACATCCTCGATGAGATCATCAAGCCCGTCATCGCAGAGCCCCGCCATGAGCTGAGCCGCTGGGCCCCCAAGATGTTCAGCATGATGATCCCCACCGATAAGATCAAGGATGTCATCGGCAAGGGCGGCAAGGTCATTCAGGACATCTGTGCCACCTGCAACTGCAAGATCGACGTGCAGGAGGACGGTCATGTCTTCGTCTCCGCTGTGGACCAGGAGGACGCAAAGCGCGCCATCTTCACCATCAGGACCATCGTGGAAGACCCCGAGATCGGTGCCATCTACAAGGGCAAGGTCACCCGTCTGATGAACTTCGGTGCCTTCGTCGAGATCGCTCCGGGCAAGGAGGGCCTCGTCCACATCTCCAAGCTGGACACCAAGCGTGTCGAGCGGGTGGAAGATGTTGTCGCTGTGGGTGATGCCATCGTCGTCAAGGTGACGGACATCGACCAGCAGGGCCGCATCAACCTGAGCCGCCGCGACGCCATCTTGGCTCTCGAAGCCAAGAAGGCACAGCAGGAGCAGGGCTGATCGATAGCTTCTGAATATGCCCCCGCGCACACAGCGCGGGGGCATATTTTGTCTCATGGGCGAAGGATCTTCAATTCCCTACTGAAAAAGTTTGTTTTAAGGGGTTGACAAATCCCGTCGAGGCGAGTACAATAAACGCAATATCACTAAAATGGCTGTGAAGAGAAGAGTAAGCTTTCGCATGAGCCTTACCAGAGAGCCCGGTAGGTGGAAAAGGGCAGGAAACAGGGAGCCGAAAATGGTCTCGGAGCTGCGCGGACGAAGAGCAAGAGCACTAGTCCGCGACGGGTGCGCCCGTTAAAGCGTCCGGCTGTAAGCAGAAAAAATTCTGCCGCAGTTTTGAGGCAGTGTCCGCGAGGATGCTGTGAACCAAGGTGGTACCACGGAAGTTTCAGGCCTCCGTCCTTGTGCAGCGCATGGCTGGCAGGGACGGAGGCTTTTTTGATGCTTCCGTTCAAGGCGGGCGCGGACTGTGCCGCGCCGCCGCTGTACATTATATCCAATAATAGAGAGGGAAAAAACTATGATTACTCGTCGTGATTTTCTGAAAGTTACCGGTGTCGCAGCCGCTGCTGCTGCCCTGACCGCCTGCGGCGGCTCTTCTTCCACCGCAAGCTCTGCTGCTTCCAGCACTGCCGCTTCTTCTGAGGCTGCTTCCGCTGCAGCAAAGCTGGACAAGGTGAAGGTCGCTGTCCCCAACGACACCACCAACGAGGCCCGCGCTCTGACCCTGCTGGAGAAGAACGGCTTCTTCAAGCTGAAGGCTGACGCCGGCCTGACCGCCACCAAGAACGACATCGAGGAGAACCCCCTGAACGTCACCGTCGATGAGGTCGAGGCTGCTCAGGTCCCCAACGTCCTGCAGGATGAAGACTACGCTGTCATCAACTCCAACTACGCCATCTCCGCTGGTCTGGACCCCATGACCGACGCTCTGGCCATGGAGGACGGCTCTTCTGCTTACGTCAATGTTCTGGTCTGCAAGGAGGGCAACGAGAACGAGCCCAAGATCAAGGCCCTCGTCGCCGCTCTGCAGAGCCAGCAGGTCAAGGACTTCATGGATGAGAACTACAAGGGCGCTGTCGTCTCCGTCGTCGAGACCCCGACCGATGGCTATGACGCTTCCATCGACTACGATGCACTGAACGGTGAGACCGTCAGCTGCGCTGCTACTCCCGCTCCCCACTGCGAGGTCCTGGAGGTCTGCAAGGACATTCTGGCCGCTAAGGGCATCACTCTGGACATCCAGGAGTACGACGACTATGTGATCCCCAACACCATCGTCGAGGACGGCCAGTGCGACACCAACTACTTCCAGCATCAGCCGTATCTGGACAACTTCAATGAGGAGAAGGGTACCCATCTGGTGACCGTCGCCGGCATCCACGTCGAGCCCATGGGCATCTACGGCGGCAAGCAGGACAGCCTGGCACCGATTCAGGGCTAAGCAAACTCCCCCAGTCACCTTGCGGTGACAGCCCCCTCGGGGAGGGGGCCTTTGCCTGACCGTTCTGTTTCAGGCTCCCTTCATGAGGGAGCTGGCAAACCCGCAAGGGTTTGACTGAAGGAGTTTATTCAACAGCAAGGAGTAATTTCTGTGATCGAGATCAAACACCTTTCCAAGACCTTCCAGATGAAGGACGGCGCGGTGAATGCGCTGAAGAACATCGACCTGACCATCCCCGATGGCTCCATCTACGGCATCATCGGTATGTCGGGCGCGGGCAAATCCACGCTGGTGCGCTGCATCAATCTGCTGGAGCGCCCCACCGAGGGCAGTGTCGTCATCGACGGGACCGCGATGGAGACCCTGTCTCCCGCAGCCCTGCGTGAGCGCCGCCGCGACATCACCATGATCTTCCAGCAGTTCAATCTGCTGATGCAGCGCAGCTGCCTGAAGAACATCTGCTTCCCGATGGAGCTTGCGGGCGTGAAGAAGGCCGATGCCGAAAAGCGCGCCAGGGAGCTGCTGGAAATGGTGGGCCTGCCCGATAAGGCCAACGCCTACCCGGCCCAGCTCTCCGGCGGCCAGAAACAGCGCATCGCCATTGCCCGTGCGCTGGCCACCAACCCCAAAGTCCTGCTCTGCGATGAGGCTACCAGTGCGCTGGACCCCAACACGACCCACGCCATCCTGACCCTCATCAAGGACATCAACAAGAAGCTGGGCATCACCGTGGTGGTCATCACCCACCAGATGAGTGTTGTGGAAGAGATCTGCGACTCCGTCGCCATTCTGGACGGCGGCGTGGTCGTGGAGCAGGGTGAGGTGCGCGAGATCTTCGCAAATCCCAAGACGGCTGCGGCCAGGCGCCTCGTCGCCCCCAACGGCGGCAGCGCAGCCCGCGACCTCTCGAGCTTTGCGCCCGACGATCACGTGGTCCGTGTTACGTTCAATGGTTCGTCCGCCGCAAAACCGCTGGTGGCGAGCCTCGCTGCGGAGAAGGGCATCCTCGTGTCTGTGCTCAGTGCCGACACCCGCGACCTGAGCGGCCAGTGCTACGGCTCCATGCTGCTCAAACTTCCCCGCGATACCGAACAGGCAAAGCAGGCTGCGGCCTATATGCGCAGCCAGAATGGTGTGACCGTTGAGGAGGTGACCGGAGAATGAGCTTTGCAGATTATGGCTTCGCCATTTGGGAGACGTTCTATGTGACCGTCCTCTCCACGGCATTTTCTCTGGTCCTGGGCCTGCCGCTGGGCGTTCTGCTGGTGGCTGGCGATAAGGACGGCGTCCTGCCCCTGCCGGGCTGGCTGATGCACATCCTGAACATCGTCATCAACATCCTGCGCAGCGTGCCGTTCCTTATCCTGATGATCTGCGTCTTCCCGCTGACCCGTGCCATTGTGGGTACCACCGTCGGCACCAAGGCCACCATCGTTCCGCTGGTGGTCGCGGCCTTCCCCTTCGTGGCCCGTCTGGTGGAGACCAGTCTGCGTGAGCTGGACGAGGGCGTCGTGGAAGCTGCCCAGAGCATGGGCGCGACTCCCTTCCAGATCATCACCAAGGTCATGATCCCCGAGTGTCTGCCCGGCCTCATTTCCAGCATGACCACTGCCCTGACGACCATCCTCGGCTACTCGGCCATGTCCGGCGTCATCGGCGGCGGCGGTCTGGGCAAGATCGCTCTGTCCTACGGCTACTACCGCTACCAGACCAACATCATGATCGTCTGCGTCGTGCTGCTGGTGCTCATGGTGCAGGTGTTCCAGACTGTCGGTACCTTCTGGGCGACCAGGAGCGATAAGCGGCTGAGAAAGTAAGTTTCTGCTTCCTGCAGGGAATAAAATTTAACGAATCGATTCCCCGCAGGAGGCTCATGCTCCTGCGGGGAATTGTGCTATACAGACAAACCCAGTAAAGGAGTATGTTGCAATGAACCGTGATACCATCTGCGTGCAGGGCGGCTACACCCCCGGCAACGGCGAACCCCGCCAGATCCCCATCATCCAGTCCACTACGTTCAAGTACGCTACCAGCGAGGACATGGGCAAGCTGTTCGACCTCGAGGCCGACGGCTACTTCTACTCCCGCCTGCAGAACCCCACCTGCGATATGGTGGCGAAAAAGATCTGCGAGCTGGAAGGCGGCACCGCCGCCATGCTGACGTCCAGCGGTCAGGCGGCCAACTTCTTTGCGCTGTTCAATCTCTGCGAGGCGGGCGACCACATCGTGGCGTCCAGCACCATCTACGGCGGCACCTTCAACCTCATCTCCGTCACCATGAAGAAGATGGGCATTACCGCCACCTTCGTGGACCCGCTGTGCAGCGAGGAAGAGCTGGATGCCGCGTTCCAGCCCAACACCAAGGTCGTGTTTGGCGAGACCATCGCCAACCCTGCCCTCACCGTGCTGGACATCGAAAAGTTCGCCAAGGCCGCACACGCCCACGGTGTACCGCTCATCGTGGACAACACCTTCCCCACACCGGTCAACTGCCGCCCCTTCGAGTGGGGCGCTGACATCGTGACCCACTCCACCACCAAGTACATGGACGGCCATGGCGCTGTGCTGGGCGGTGCTATCGTGGACGGCGGCAAGTTCGACTGGATGGCCCACGCCGAGAAGTTCCCCGGCCTGTGTACCCCTGATGAGAGCTATCATGGCATCACCTACGCGGAGCGCTTCGGCAAAGAGGGGGCTTTCATCACCAAGGCCACCGCACAGCTCATGCGCGACTTCGGCTCGATGCAGTCCCCCATGAACGCCTATATGCTGAACCTCGGCCTTGAGAGCCTCCACGTCCGAATGCAGCGCCACTGCGCCAACGGCATGGCCGTCGCAAAGTTCCTTGAGGCGCACCCGAAAGTGGCCTATGTCAACTACTGCGGCCTCGAGTCCAGCCCCTACCATGCGCTGGCCGAGAAGTATCTGCCGAACGGCAGCTGCGGCGTCGTCTCCTTTGGTCTGGCCGGCGGCCGCGAAGCCGCCAGCACCTTTATGAAGGAGCTGAAGCTTGCCGCCATTGAGACCCACGTTGCCGATGCCCGCACCTGCTGCCTGAACCCGGCTTCCAGCACCCATCGCCAGATGAACGACGAGCAGCTGGCCGCTGCCGGTGTGCCTGCTGAGCTGGTGCGGATGAGCTGCGGCCTCGAGAGCAGCGAAGACCTCATCGCCGATATTGCACAGGCGCTGGATAAGATTTAAGAAACACGGTCAGCGCCATCTGCCGGTTTCGGCCCCTTCCCGTGAAAAAAGCGTCTCCGGATGCAGATAAAAACTTCCCGCTAAAACCGTCAAAAGGAGCAACGATGCTATGCCGCTGATCATCCCCAAGACTCTTCCCGCCTACGATGCCCTCTACGAGGAAAACGTCTTCGTCATGCACCGGGAACGGGCGCTCTCCCAGCACATCCGTCCGCTGGAGATCCTCATCCTGAACCTCATGCCGACCAAGATCGCCACCGAGACCCAGATCGCCCGCCTGCTGGCCAATACGCCCATTCAGGTCCACATGACCCTGCTGCAGACGGCCAGCCATGCGGCGACCCATGTCTCTGCGGCCCACCTCGAGGCGTTTTATAAGACCTTCGACGAGGTGAAGAACAACCGCTACGACGGCATGATCATCACGGGCGCTCCTGTTGAGAAAATGAAATTTGAGGACGTGGATTATTGGCCAGAGCTCTGCCATATCTTCGAATGGGCAAAAACTAATGTGTTCTCTACGCTGTATTTATGCTGGGGTGCTCAAGCAGGCATCTATTACCACTTCGGCGTTGAAAAGCATCTGCTTCCCGAAAAGATGACAGGCGTTTTCGAACATCACATTCTAAAGCCTAGCTCGCCGTTAGGTCGTGGTTTTGACGATGTGGTATACGCCCCTCACTCACGTTACACCGAAGTACGTGCCGAAGACATAGCCGCAAAGCAAGACCTGGAATTGATTGCCGTATCCGATGAAGCAGGTGTGTTTATTGTTAAAAGCACCAACAGTCGTCATTTCTTTGTATTTGGCCACCCTGAATATGACACCAACACTTTGGCAAATGAGTATCAACGTGATGTTAATAAGGGAATTAATCCTGCGCTGCCAAAGCACTACTTCCCTAATGATGATCCCACACAGCGCCCTGTTTCAAATTGGCGTGCCGCAGCGCAGTTGCTCTACACCAACTGGCTGAACTACTACGTATACCAGGCAACGCCCTACGACATTAAGCAGGTTGGCAGTTATTAGCCCTGAACGCGAATAACGGAAGGCTCACCGCCCGTTACTATTCCTTCGAGCGCCAATATTTCATCAATGGTCTTGCGGACATCGCGTTCTTTTGCGGTATGCGTTACAAAAACCAAGTTCACGTCTTCACGAGCGGCATTACCACGCTGGGTTACCGTGCGAACAGAAACATCATTCTTAGCAAAAATATCTGCACACGCAGCCAAAACACCAGGGCGGTCAGCAACTACGAAGCGGATGTAGTATTTCGTTTCCAGATCGTCAATAGCTGCGATGGGAAGATTGTCAGTACAGGTACAACCAACAATTGGCTTAATGCCCATCTGAACGTGACGAGCAACTTCCAACACATCGCCCATAACCGCACTTGCTGCAGGACCTGCGCCAGCACCCTCACCAAAGAACATGGTCTGACCTACCGCATCGCCCTCAACAAAGATGGCGTTAAAGACTCCATTAACCGTAGCCAGCTGATGATCTTCCGGGATCATCGTAGGATGAACACGCACATCAACACCCGATTCACCACGACGAGCATGCGCTACCAGCTTTACCACATAGCCAGAATCATGCGCATTAGCTAGGTCAATAGGAGAAATGCGACGAATACCTTCGGTAAATACCTGATCCATGGTTACGCGAGAGTTGAATGCAATAGATGCCAAAATGGCAATTTTTGCTGCTGCGTCCAAGCCATCCACATCTGCCGTAGGATCCGCCTCAGCAAAACCACGCACCTGAGCTTCTTTAAGAGCTACGTGGACCTGATCAAGGCCGCCGGCTATGAG
>ENA-ORVG01002098-ORVG01002098.1-human-gut-metagenome-genome-assembly--contig:-NODE-2098-length-20555-cov-6.364390_pt1 | contig 20555 bp, 8 predicted proteins | sample MGYA00242091_ERZ509233 | MGnify/ENA primary metagenome ERZ509233 (study PRJEB26280, sample SAMEA2338840) | human gut metagenome | biome: human gut; feature: human-associated habitat; material: faeces... | reverse complement strand
TTTATTGCTTATTATCCGCACCCAAAAAGTTGCATTTATAAGTTGAACTCAAGTAATTTTTACATTAGCTGATTGTAATCCGTTAGATGTTGCCACTAAATGTGCCGTACCCTGCTTTCCTTGATTCTGAATCACAACCAGACATTTTCCATAGAACGCCCGGCGTTTGTTATCCTTGAAGCGTTCCATCGAAATCGGACTTCCATTGTCCACACCGGCAATGAATGCGTCACCTTCAACTTCAAAGTTCACCAGATTGTCCGCATTCGGACATAAATTTCCTTCTTCATCCAGAATCTCTACAGTGATAAAGCTCAAATCCTTTCCATCGGCCGTCAACTGCGAACGGTCAGGAGTCAGACGAATCTGTACCGGTTCACCCGCCGTACGGATTTCTTTTTCTCCGACAACTTTGCCATTCTTCCGTGCTATAACTTTCACGCTTCCCGGCTCATATTCCACGCGCCACATCGCATGCAGGCAGTCCGGAGTCTTTGACTTCACTCCCTGCGATTTTCCATTGACGAACAATTCCACTTCATCCGCCTTGTTGTAATAGCACCACATATCCACAACCTGCCCCGGCTTCCAATTCCAATGCGGGAAAAGATGCAAGACCTGCTCCTCCGACCATTCTGACTGATACAGATAATATGTATCCTTCGGGAAACCTGCCAGATCCACAATGCCGAAATAGGAACTGCGCGCCGGCCATCCGAAAGGTGTCGGTTCACCTATATAATCGAAACCTGTCCATACATACTGCCCGCTGACAAAGTCATTGTCACGTACCAGTTTGAGTGTCTCCTCATGCGTATTGCCCCACGGAGCATGACAATTGTCATAAGAAGAACAGGAGAAACTGGAATCATAGAACGGCTTGTCCCATCTCTCCGGCCAAAGAAGCTCCTTGTCGCTCGGCATCCTGTAATATCCGCGTGTAGCCAATGCCGAATTGCTTTCAGTAATGATGAACGGCTTTCCCGGAAAGTTCTTCGGCACATCCGGAATATTGGCATTATGATAGTTATAACCTATAATATCCAGTGCCCCCGATTTAAACAAATGATTGCCCGGAGCCGGTTCATTACAACCTGCCGTAACAGGACGCGTCGGGTCAAGTGCCTTCACGAGATCCGACAGTTTCTTCGTAAGTAGGGAATTCACACTCATTTCCCCATCTTTAGCCAGCATATCATCCGAATGGCCGAAGTTCAGAATCAGGTTCGCCTCTTCCAGACTTAACGTATCCGCATCCGCATGGCTCCACTGTTCAAGCACTTCGTTACCGATACTCCACATAAAAATCGAAGGATGGTTACGGTCGCGCATGATAAAGTCGTGCAGGTCGCGCTCATACCAGTCATCGAAATAGCGTGCATAATCATGCACCGACTTTTTCTTGCGCCACATATCAAAAGCCTCATCCATTACGATAAACCCCATCCGGTCGCACAGGTCAAGCAATTCGGGAGCGGGAGGATTATGGGAACAACGTATGCCATTACAGCCCATTTCCTTCAGGATTTCCAACTGACGTTCAATGGCACGAATGTTCACGGCAGCTCCCAAGCAACCTAAATCATGATGCATGCACACTCCGTTTATCTTAGTCGGCTTTCCGTTCAACACAAAACCTTTTTGTGCCTCAAAGCTGAACGAACGGATGCCTGCGACAGTTTCATACCGGTCGATACAATGCCCGCCATCCATCAATTCCGTTACAAGCGTATACAGATAAGGGGATTCAATATCCCAACGATGCGGATCTGCCACACTCAACTGCTGGACAGCCACTGCATCCGCCTGCCCGCCGACTTGGCACAAAGTATCAGTCTTGGCTACACATTTACCTTCCGCATCAAACAGCGATGAACAGACGGTCACCTTTATATCCACATCTGTTTCATTGGAAACTGTTGTCTGCACACGTACAATAGCCTTCGACTTGTTTACAACAGGAGCCGTTACATAAGTACCCCACTCGCCGACATGCACAGCTTCCGTTTTCACCAGCCATACATTCCGGTAAATGCCGCAGCCCGAATACCATCTGGAGTTTGGCTGTTCCGAATTATCCACACGCACCGCCAGCACATTCTTCTCCCCCCATTTCAGATGAGGAGTCAAATCATAGCTGAAAGTTATATAGCCGTAAGGACGACGTCCCAACAGGATACCATTGAGATATACTTCCGAATTCATATAGACTCCATCGAACACAATCCGGAACTTCATGTCTGAATCCGCTTTTTCAGGGACAAATGTCTTTCTGTACCACCCTATGCCGCCGGGAAGCGCACCGCCTCCCGTACCGGAAGGATTGTCCTTACTGAAGTTACCTTCTATGGCCCAGTCATGGGGCAGGTCTAGCAACTGCCAGCCTGTATCCTCAAAATTTGCATCGACAGCTTCAGGTTCATCTCCATTGTGAAAACGCCAGCAATCACCGAGGTTTATCCTTTCACGGCAGGTACTAACAGTTGTACTAAATACCATAAAGCAGGAACAACAAAACACATGTAAGAAAAGCAATAATTTCTTCATATTTTACTCTTTCTATTGAAAACCTATTATATTACCCGGTCATTTACAAAGGCAAAAAAGCCCTCGAGATCATCCCTGTTGTCGGGATTTTTCTCTCTTTGAAAAAATCAAACGTACTTCAGCAGTTGTTTAAATTTTTTTTCGGTGAAACGACGCAATCAGACTTCTTCTGCTTCCTGTCTGTTTCCCTGGAACAATTCACCAAATAAATCTGGCATTATTTAAACAGGTCCTCAATCAAATCTTTATTGAAACTTCTTTACCCGTATATTGCACATCAATACCTTTGGCTTTTATATCAAAAGCCTGCGGTCTGTCCTTATTGACTACCACTACCGTAAATGTACGTTCCTCCAACATGCCAGGGAACGAACCTTTGCGTTCGCCGATTGTCAAAGTACGGGTTTCATCGTCATATTCCATCGGAATCATCGCGTACATCCCCTTTTCATAGTTGTAGTTCACGCCTTCGTCCTCATAAAGTGTAAACTCGCCGTCAGCACCCTGATATACATAAAGACGTATATGTGCGGCGGGCTTTTCATCAGAATACTGTATGTCCTCACCGAACGGGACAATAGAACCGGCACGCACATACAGTGGAACACGTTCGTAAGGAGCCTCCACTTCTGCTTTTACTCCGCCTTCCCGGAACTTTCCGGTATAGAAATCATACCAGCCTTCTGACTTCGGGAAATAGACCTCACGGCTGCGGTCTCCGTAACGGTAAACGGGAGAAACCATGAAAGCAGGACCGAACATGAACTGGTCACCGATATTGTTGACATTCACATCCGACGTGAAATCCATAACCAGCGGACGCATGATGGTATAGTCCTTGAACCAGGTCATGCCGGCAAGCGAATAGATGTAAGGCATCAGGTTGTAGCGCAATTTCGTATAATATACGATGGAATTGTATGCAGGATGACCTTCCGGAGCGATTTCCCACGGCTCACGGTACGGATATTGCCCGTGCGCACGATACAGCGGGCAGAAGGCTCCGAACTGGAACCAGCGCGTGTTCAGTTCACGCCATTCCTTGCAGTCTGCATTTTCTGTCCTTGTAGCATTCCATTGCTGTTGTCCCGCCACATAACGGTTCTCTACACAGAAGCCACCTATATCCATTGTCCAATAGGGAATTCCGCTGACTGCAAAATTCAGACCGGCGGAAATCTGTGCCTTCATATCTTCCCAACGGGTCGCGATGTCACCGCTCCATGTAGCGGTGGAATAACGCTGCAAGCCGGCAAAGCCCGAACGGGTCAGCAGGAATACCCGCTTGTTGTTGTCCACACTGCGCTGTCCGTTGTAGATGGCATCCGCGTTCATCAGCGCATACGCATTGAAATATTCCGCCGACGGACCCAATGCCGTAGGCCCGCACAAGTCCTTACGGTACTGCAAATCCGTACAGTCGCGTACGTTCGGTTCGCTGGCATCCATCCACCAGGCATCGATGCCCAACGGATAATAGTGTTCGTACATCTGTTTCCAGAACAGTTTGCGTGCGTCAGCACTATAAGCGTCATAGAAACCGTATGTATAGCCCGGACCTATCCAGTCCTTCAGACTATCCTTCACCGACTGGCGGTACATCCAGCCCTTCTCGTCAAACTCCTTGAAATGTTCTGTTGTAGTATAGAACTTCGGCCAGACGGAAATCATCATCCGCCCGTGCATGGCATGAATCGAATCGACCATCGCTTTCGGATTCGGGAAATGTGCCTTGTCGAACTCATGGCTTCCCCATGCGTTTTCCGGCCAGTGGCTCCAGTCGAGCACAATGTTGTCTATCGGAATTTTCCGGTCACGGAAACCTTTCAACGCACCCAACATTTCATCCTGCGACTTGTAACGCTCCCGGCTCTGCCAATAGCCCATCGCCCATTTAGGCATGATGGGAGACTTGCCTGTCAAGGTACGGTAGCCGCTGATTACATCATCCATATCATCACCGGCGACAAAATAATAGTCCAGCTGAGGAGTCATTTCACTCCACCACGACTGTTTGCCCTGCTCTTTCGGGTCAACCGGACTGAACACACGCAACCCGGAATAAGAAACCGCTCCGTCCGGATTCCATTCCACCTTCAACGGCACACGCTTTCCGGCCTCCAGATTCACGGAGAACTTATAGCTGTTCGGATTCCATGCCGTGCGCCAGCGCTCCGGAACCACCAGTTTGTTGTCGATATACACTTTGGTATAGCCTGCATAATAGAGGATGAACTTGAATTCCCCGCTCTGCGAAGGCTCAATCTCCCCTTCATAAGTGACCTTTGAGCCATACAGCGGAAAGTCTTCCGGCAAATTCACCACATGATTCAGGTCGCCTCTGACCAGATGCTCAAAATAAAGCGAGTCCTCCCGGCGGACCAATGTTCCGGCACCCGATTCCGGAGCGGGGACATAAGTACCTGTTATCGCTCCCTCTTTTCCGTCCTTGTCATACAGCTTGAACACATCCCCCAACTGGGAATAATCGTTCGGATTGCCGAAACGGCAGAGCGAATAGCTGTCAAGAAGCACGCCGTAATTCTTGTTGGAAATGATGAACGGAACGGAAACCTTCGTGTTGTACTGGAAGAGTTCTTCATTCTTTCCCTTGTAATTGAACTCATCCGATTGGTGCTGTCCCAGTCCGTAGAAAGCCTCATCGTCCGGTGACTTAAAAACCTGACGGATAGTATAGCCTTTGGTCCCTTCTACCTCTATAGGAGTGAACGTCTTGCCGCCTCCCTTGTTTTCCTGAAGAATCATGTTCCCTTCTTCATCTGTAAACCAGACCTCCCCGGTCGATGCAAGTACGGAAGCACGGAGCTCGGAAGTAACGACCGTCACCGTATCACCTTTCTGCTCCACACCGAACGGCGTCTGTTCCTTCTGCGGAATCACAACCAGACTTTGGGGGTCGGCGAACTTACTTTCCGGTGTCGCCGACACGTGGACAAGTTTGTCGCCCATCACTTGCAGACGTACCAGCTGCACATCTGTATCGTTTTTCTGTTGTACTTTTATAATCACTCCATTATCTGTTTCTTCATAAATTTTTGAACAAGAGCCTAATAACAGACAAGCTAGTAGATAATAAGAAATGTTTTTCATATCCATATCCCTGATATTAAAGTTTAATGATAATATTTCTTTTTGTAAAGGTATAGGTTATTATCCAAACTTGTGAATCCAAATGTTTCATATAAAACCTGCATTTATCTATCATCTGTCTTATATGTTTTCACTCAGGGTATGATTTGTTACTTTCCCTCTTTTTCCTGGTAGACGGAAGGTAAAACTCCGAACTCATCCTTAAAGTAACGGCTGAAATATCTCGGATTGTTGAAACCTACTTCGTATGCTACTTCCGACACATGGAGTTGGCTTTCACGCAACAACTGTGCGGCTCTTTTCAAACGGATTACGCGGATGAACTCAATCGGAGTCTTGCCCGTTATTTGCAACAGCTTCTTGTACAGATGCACACGGCTCATCCCCAGTTCGTGGCTCAGTTCCTCGACCGACAAGTCACTTCGGGAGATATTGTCTTCCACATACTTGATTGCCTTTTCTATCAACTTTTCATCCAGAGAGGTAATAACAATTTCACTGGGGGCAGGATCAATCGTCGCATGGGTGACCTGGCGGTAATGGCTCAGCTCAATCAGCTTACGGATACGCAGAACCAGCGCAATCATATTGAAAGGCTTGGTCACATAGTCGTCCGCACCCGTTTCAAGTCCCTCTACCTTCGACTCATCCCCCTGACGGGCAGTGAGCAGGATTACGGGGATATGCGATGTCCGCTTGTCCGACTTAATCATCCGGCACAGTTCGTTCCCGTCCATACCCGGCATCATCACGTCACTGATTACAAGGTCCGGACGGCTCTCCTTCTCCTGAATCATCTTCCATGCCTGTTCCCCGTCCGAAGCCGTCTCCACACGATACTGCAGCTCAAGGCTGTGCTTCATGAACATGCGGAAGTCTTCGTTGTCGTCCACAACGAGCAGAAGCGGGAAACTGCTGCGGTCGGTCTGCTCCACAACCTGCTCCGATACACTATCTGCATCCGATTGCACCACAACAGGTTTCGGCAGTTCGGCCATGACATCCACATGCCTTACCGGAATGCGCACCACAAACACAGTCCCTGTCCCTATGTTGTCGAACACTTCCACTGTCCCCTCATGCAGACGGACGAAATCACACACCAGACTCAACCCAATTCCGCTACCCGTCGTTTCCTCCATACCCTTATGGTCAGTCTGATAGAAACGCTCGAAGACATGCTCCTTATCCGCATCAGGAATGCCGATTCCTGTGTCGGAAACTTTTATCTCCATCATTTCCTTTTCACCCTCTATACGCTCCATTATCACGGTCACACGTCCACCGTCAGGAGTGTACTTGAATGCGTTTGAAAGTAGGTTCATCATCACTTTCCCTACTTTGTCCACATCGAAGGCCATCGAAAAACTTTCCACTCCGGAAAAGAAAGAGAAACGGATATGCTTCTTGTCGGCCATCAGCAGAAACGAATTGCAGACCTCACGGACATACGACACAATGTCTCCCTCCGCCAACGATAGTTGATGTCCGCTCATCTCCCCTTTCCGGAAATCGAGTAACTGATTGACTAGCATCAACAGCCGCCTTGCATTCCGGTACATCAGCGTCAACACCGATTTACGCGACTCATCCTTCTCCTGTGCCAGCAGTTCTTCCAGCGGAGCGATAATCAAGGTCAGCGGAGTCCGGAGTTCATGACTGATATTCGTGAAGAAACGAAACTTCATCTGATTCACCTCCTCATTCTTAGCTGCTTCATGTTCTATCTGCTGCATACGATACTTTTCGCGTTCCCTTCGTAGGATATGCCTGCGGGCAAGAAACAGCAGCGACACAAAAACGAACGCATAACACAGCCATGCCCACCACGCAAGCCAGAAAGGAGGATGCACCACAATCGTCAGGCGGGCGGCATCTATACCTTCATATCCGTCACTGTTTGTGGCCTTCACATTCAGTGTATATGTTCCGGGAGCAAGACTGGTAAAAGTCACACGACTTGTTCCAGAAGGAAGAGTTACCCATTCATCACTGAGTCCTTCCAACCGATACATATAGGTTGTCTTTTCCGGCAGACAGAAATTATCGGAGGAAAGTTCTATCGTAAAAAGGTTCTGGTCATAGTTCAGTCCGATTTCCCGGAAAATATTCAAGCCTTCCGGAAGAATCACACGCCCGTCATATTCCTTACCCACCTCTATTTCCTTTCCAAACAGATACAATGCGGAAAACATCACCTTCGGCAATACCTTATTATAATGGATATTGTCCGGATTGAACACATTCAGTCCATACAGCCCACCGGTAACAACCGTTCCGTCACGCAAAGTCTTTATAGCCCTCATGTTGAAATCACAATTCTGTAGTCCGTCCTTCTCGTTGTATACATGCGAATCAAACGCATAGCTTCCGTCACTGTTTCTTGATACTTTCAAATGAACCATACGACGTGTGGACGAAACCCACATATCATGATTATGATCTTCCGTTATGCCGGAAATGATATCCCCCGACACACCTGTGATGCTTGAAAAGACTTTAATGGACTGAGACTTTTTGTCATAAACCTTCAAGTTTCCCCTGGTCGCAATCCAAATCAATCCTCTGCTGTCACTATACACTTGGTTCACCTCTTGTTCGGCAACATTACCTTTTATTCTATGGCACTTGTCCGGATGTCGCAAATCAACCAAAGCAGTACCTCCATACATGCCTACAATCAGTTCGTCATCTTTTGTCAAATCCAACGAAGACACAAAATCCCGGATTTCCCCATAAGTATACAGTTTGTCATTCTTCAAATCCATATACTGGAGCCCCCCTTCCAAAAAACCAATCCAAAGTCTCGAATCATTGGCGGCCATAGCCCATACACTGTTATTCAGCAACCCGTCCGACATTGTATAATGCTTCAGACGGCCATTCTTCATACAGTAAAGTCCTCCATTGAACGTCCCGATCCACAACCGGCCGTCCTCCGACCGGCACAAAGATACTACAGGACAATCAAAACTATATGACTTTTCCGTTACGCCTGTTTTTAGGTTCCATAAAATAAGCCCTTCATCATTGGTTCCCAACCACAGATGTTCATCATCCACCTGCTCAATGCACGTTATATCACCTACCCCATACATTTTGAACTTGAACATGCTTTCCCCATACATGGAGACGCCTTTCTTGTAAGTTCCGGCCCACATCAGTCCATCCCGGTCAGCATACAGCGCATAAACCGTATTATGCGACAAGCTCCGGGGATTCCCCGCATCATTTGCCACCTTAATCACCTCTCCGGTCTTTTTGTCGAATACATCTATGCCACCATAATCTTTCCCGAGCCAAATTCTTCCCTCCCCGTCTTGGGATATGACATGGATAAAATCAGCCTGATTTTTCCAGGGGCTGACCAAATCGGTGAGCCATTTCCCCGTCGGCACATCATAAACCCACAAGCCATCAACACTACTTATCCAAACGCTGTCATCCCCATCCACAAAAAAAGAGAAACGTGATGCTTTCCCCTGCGATTGTCTCTCTATTTCATCTTTAATCCATTTTATCTTCATGTCCGAACGGTCCAGACAAACTATCTTTCCGGTTCCACAAAGCAAGAGTATTCCGTCACGGCATTCAGCCATGGCATTGACACCGGAGGCTGGCAATCCCAATGCCTGTGAAGACTTGAATTTCGTATATTTTCCTCTCCCGTACTGATAGATGCCTTCATCCGGCACACTGAGCCATGTATTTTCCGCCGAATCAACGTAAACACATTCCGGGCTTTCCCTCTTGCTTCCTATCCTTTTCATAAACCCGTCCAGATTTCCGATGAACTTATCCTCCCTCTTGTCAAACAACACATATCTTGTACCCAACCGCACCCATAAGAAATCAGGAGCTTCCATCAGACCAACCACATAATTGTCCGGAATGGATGTCGAATCTTCCGCCACATGCCGATAGACCTTGAAACGATATCCGTCATAACGGTTCAGTCCGGAAGCCGTTCCGAACCACATGAAACCGTCCTTATCTTTCAGAATGGCATAAACGGAGTTATTGGAAAGTCCGTCAGCTACCTCCAGATGCTTGAACATGAAATTCCGGGCAGACAAAGAAACCACCACCGACAAAAAACTTAATATAAACAGGAAACGTACTTTCATTCTGATAGACCAAAAATGTTTTTTGAGAGTACAAAAGAAGAAAAAAGAAAGAAAAAAAGCAAATGCCAATTGCATTTTCATCACAATTTCACTACGTGTCCGGACAAAAAAAAACAATGGGGGTATACCCCTACGGATATACCCCCATCTTCTATTTGGCAATCAGTCTGTTTGCTTATTCTCCTGATTTGCGAACCAGCTGGACCTTATGTACAGAAAGACCATCTCCATTCATAATTATAGTCCCACACTCAAGTCCTAGCATAGTTTTACAAGTTGACTCATCGATAGTATAGTCAATATACTCTTGGTGTGTTTCTTTTGAAACATCTGTTTTTGGAAGTATTCTTGTAGCACCCTTATACGGATCCTTTACATCTCCTTCTACTGCATCTCCTGCTACACCTTCAAGATAAGCCTTACCTGAATTAGAATCACTAAGATAACAATATACACGAATAATGTCACCGGCTTTTAAAGATTTAGGGATAATATATAAAAAATCTCCATACTTCATCATACAATCAGCATCTCCTTCAAGTTGACGGCACCACAACAAATCTGTAAAATCTTCGCTCTCCGGATTAGGAATCAATTCTACCTTATCTAATTTTGACCCTCCCTGTCCATAAATCTTTATATTTCCATCTTCAACTTCTTCATACAATGCAACAGTCAATGCAGCCGTCAAAGTATCACTATCAGCTTGTTGTTTGTTTGAAATGTATCCCAGGTTATAGCCAGACAACGGAAGTGTTCCCAATTTTAATGCCATATCACTTCCACCAGGCGAATAACACCGCAACAATGCACCCGTAACGAATAGATTTCGCTGGTTCTCAGTAAGGGTGATATGAGCCAACAGTCCATCGCTGTCCGCAGTTCCGTTTCCTGCTGATTCATTACCGGTCCAAAGCGTAATAGGAAGACCAATGTTTTCATTAGAATAGACCAATACTTTCGCCAGCGTAATACCCTCAGCTCCCGAGGACACATTAATGCCTCTAAGATTCGTTCCTGCCGCTACTAGGAGCGTACCCGCAGTTTGTCCTGCCGGCAAAGTATAGGATTTGCCAGATATAGTAATAGCAGCATCAGTTTCAGCACTTGTTCGCGTATACTCAAGACTATAGACATCTTTCTCATCAAGGTCTCTTCCAAGATTACCGACTTGGATAGGGTCACTTGCCAATTTAACATTTTCTGCCAACTGATAAGAGGTTTTTCCTTTAACCACAAAACTGTCCCCTTCACCAAATATCCATCCGCTTTCAATCTTGTCCTCTGTCCAATTTTCAACAGTCGCTGTAGCATTAACAATTGTACCTTGAGAGGCAGTTCCACTTTTCGGATTAAGAGTTACTGAAAAAATCATTTTACTTCCTGAGTCAAAAGCGTACATATCTACCGGACAAGGATAGTCTACATTGTTATAAGTGATTGTTATCACCCTTCCTTGCGTTTGGGCAGAAGGCATTACGATTGTCTGATATTCCCCTTCTACATTGGGATTGCTTGCAAAATCCAAGGTTGCATTGGCATCACCGGTACTTGTCACCGTACCGTCAGCTAAATTCAACGTACCGCTTGTCTGCTGGTTGTTTATTTTTACCTTTGCACCGGGTAAAAGCTTTCTCTTCTGATCATAAACCTGCATGACCACCTTTACCAACTTATGCGTGAAAGTCAAGTTGACATTCTTCGCACCAACCGCTACGTCAGTCATTGAAGAATACATTACATCATTATTACTCAACGAAGCTCCCTCTCCTGTTGCAAGAGTGAATGAATATTTTCCATCAGCTACCGCATCAGCCTTATACGGATATACCCCTTTAAAATCTACTTTTTCCGCACTACCTGCAGCTCCCCAGGTCATCGGGTTTGTGGAAGTAAATCCACTTCCGTCCGTAGTGGTATACTGCACATTGGTGGCATTCCCTACAAAACCGCTTTCCGTATACATGGAAACACCGATTGTGTCACGGGGTTCAAACCTTGTGTCTGTCGCGCGTGACATTACAGACGAAGTGAAAGTGATTCCCTCGCCGGCAATCCCCTGCCGCAAGTCATCTTCTTCCGAACAGGCAGTAGCCAACATCGCGGCCGTCAGCCCAAACAAAATTGTCTTTCTCATAAGAATTAAATGTTTAATGATTCAACAAATGCATTAAAAAACTGCTTTTTATGATAATAACAAAGTTACGGAATATTATTATATATGTACCGACTGATTCGTTTCAGGGACATGAGAGTTTGTTATGTAACATGATAAAATGTTACCGGATAATGTCCGTTTTGTTTCCTGCCTCCCCAATTCAACAATTGGAGCATCAAAGCGAAACATACGCCCCCCTCATTTTCAATATCCATGCGATGGAGAATCTGTAGGAGGATACGGGAAAAAGACTATCTTTGCAGACGGGAGAACGATTGGAGCATCCGCAGCCGGAAATGCGGAGTATCTGCTAAAATAGTATCGACATAAACGGCAAATTCCCCCTTCGTACATTTGTATATTACAAACCAAAAATAGATAAGAATTTCATGAAAAACATTTCCAAATTCGCAGTGGTATTCATGCTATGTACAGGTGCTCTGCTACAGACCGGCTGCCAACAGCACACGGTAAGTCCCGCCATCCCTTCCGATCCACAAATCGAAGAAAGCATCAAGCAATGGCTGGACAAGATGACATTGGAAGAAAAAATCGGACAGATGTGCCAGATTACCATCGATGTAGTGACCGATTTCGATGCCAGCCGAAAAAACGGCTTCACGCTTGACAAGGCGAAACTCGACACCGTAATAGGCAAATACAAGGTAGGTTCCCTGCTGAACGTACCTTTGAGCGTGGCACAGACAAAAGAAAAATGGGCCGAATCTATCAGGCAGATTCAGGAACTCTCGATGAAGGAAATCGGAATCCCCTGCATCTACGGCGTAGACCAGATACACGGGACAACCTACACGCTGGACGGAACCATGTTTCCGCAGGGAGTGAACATGGCGGCCACATTCAACCGGGACCTCGTAAAACGGAGTGCGGAAATCTCTGCCTATGAGACCAAGGCCTGCAACATTCCGTGGAACTTCGCGCCGGTAGTCGATTTGGGAAGAGACCCGCGCTGGTCGCGCATGTGGGAGAACTACGGCGAGGACTGCTACGTGAACGCGGAAATGGGTAAAGCCACGGTGTCGGGTTTCCAGGGAGAAGACCCTAACCATATCGGAAAGAACAACGTGGCGGCCTGCATGAAGCACTACATGGGTTACGGGGTTCCCGTCTCGGGAAAAGACCGCACACCCTCGTCCATCTCACGGAGCGACATGCGCGAGAAGCATTTCACCCCCTACCTCGAAGCGGTACGCCACGGCGCACTGAGCGTGATGGTCAACTCCGGTGTGGACAACGGGATGCCTTTCCACGCCAACCAGGAGTTCCTCACCCAATGGCTGAAAGAGGATTTGAACTGGGACGGACTTATCGTGACCGACTGGGCGGACATCAACAACCTCTGCACGCGCGACCACATTGCGGCGACCAAAAAGGAAGCTATCAAGATTGCCATCAATGCCGGAATAGACATGTCGATGGTGCCATACGAACTGAGCTTCTGCGACTATTTGAAGGAATTGGTGGAAGAAGGTGAAGTGCCGATGAGCCGCATCGATGATGCGGTGTCACGTGTGTTGCGTCTGAAATACCGCCTCGGACTGTTCGAGCATCCTTACTGGGATGTGAAAGAATACGACAAATTTGGTTCGAAAGAATTTGCGGAAGTTGCACTGCAGGCAGCCGAAGAATCGGAAGTGCTGGTAAAGAACGAAGACAGCCTGCTCCCGCTCGCAAAAGGGAAACGAATCCTGCTTACCGGTCCGAACGCCAATTCGATGCGGTGCCTCAACGGAGGATGGTCGTACAGCTGGCAAGGACACCGTGCCGACGAATGTGCGCAAGCCTACAATACTATCTATGAATCACTGTGCAACAAATACGGGAAAGAGAACATCATCTATGAGCCGGGCGTAACCTATGCGCCCTATAAGAACGACAACTGGTGGGAAGAGAACACGCCGGAAATCGGGAAGGCCGTTGCCGCAGCAAGCCGTGCCGATGTAATTGTCGCTTGTGTAGGCGAAAACTCCTACTGCGAGACTCCGGGCAACCTGACCGACCTGAACCTGTCGTCCAATCAGCAGGAACTGGTGAAAGCACTGGCAAAGACCGGAAAGCCCATCGTTCTGATTCTCAACCAAGGCCGCCCGCGCCTCATCAAGGACATCGAGCCGCTGGCCAAGGCTATCGTCAACGTGATGCTCCCGAGCAACTATGGAGGTGACGCGCTCGCCAACCTGCTCGCCGGAGACAGCAACTTCAGCGGAAAGATGCCGTTCACTTATCCGAAACACATCAACGCACTCGCCACATACGACTACAAACCATGTGAGGACATCGGACAGATGGGCGGGAACTACAACTACGACTCGGTGATGGATATCCAGTGGCCGTTCGGCTTCGGACTGAGCTACACCACTTATAAATACGCCAATCTGAAATTGGACAAGACAACTTTCAACGCCGATGACGAACTGACCTTCACGGTGGACGTGACCAACACGGGCAAAATGGCCGGAAAGGAAAGCGTGCTCCTGTTCTCGAAGGACCTGGTAGCGAGCAGCACGCCCGACAACATCCGCCTGCGCAACTTCGACAAGATTACGTTGCAACCGGGTGAGACTAAGACTGTCACGTTGAAACTGAAAGGAAGCGACATGGCTTTCGTTGACTATGACGGCAAATGGAGACTGGAAGAGGGTGACTTCAAGTTCAAGTGCGGTGACCTGTGGATTGATGCAAAGTGCAGCAACACCAAAATCTGGGAGACGCCAAACAAATAAACTTAATAAAAAGAAAATCTTTGAGGGTCAAGGGAATGTCAAAATAGAATTCCGCCATTAACAAGCAATGTCATCTTGAACGTATTGACAAAAAGAAAATGACATTTTATTCTGACATACCCGCTTACTGACTTTTATGGGTTGTGTGTATTCGGGGAAAAAACTGACATAAAAACAATCAGCCATCATCCGAATGCGCACAACTTTTTTAATTCATAGGCTATCTTAAAATATTCATTCAATAAAACGATAAAAATGAAAAGAAATCTATTCCTGTTTACAATGAGAATGCAGATGCGGAAAATCCTGTCATTAGCCGCCATTCTCAATCTAGCAATTCTTGCAGCATGGGGACAACAGAAATCCTGGACAGCCGACAATGGAAACGGGACCTTTACAAACCCTTTGTTCTACGATGAATTTTCGGATCCAGATATGATTCGGGTAAACGATACGTTCTATCTGGTAGGTACAACAATGCACTGCAATCCCGGTCTGGTTGTTCTGGAATCAAAGGATCTTGTCAACTGGGAGTTCTGCAGCTATGCATTCGACCGCATTCCGGTCGATGATTCCAGATTCCGGCTCGAAGGTGGAAAGGAAGCATACGGACAAGGCATCTGGGCTCCCTGCATCCGATATCATGAAGGAAAGTTCTACATATTCTCGAACATCAACGGAATCGGAATGCAGATTTTTGTTTCCGAAAATCCGAAAGGTCCATGGAAACACCACAATATGGGAGGGGCTACCCACGATGTATCCGTATTGTTTGACAATGGGAAAATATATGCGATTTACGGCTATGATGAGGTTCATTGCGTTGAAATCAAACCAGACCTGAGCGGTTTTGTGGAAGGCAGTGACCGTTGCATTATACCTCGTGGAAATGCTATGGGGGAGGGACATCACGCCTACAAGATTGACGGAAGGTATTACATCATCAGTGCTGACTATGCGCCTATGGGACGGATGATGTGTGCGCGTGCCGACAAATTGGAGGGCCCTTACGAGACACGCGTAATCAGTTGTCGGGAAACAATGGGAACCGAGCATTCCACGTGGATTACAAATGTACCGATGGACGGTGCCATGCCGGAAATGAAGAAATGGAAGATGGAAATCCACAAACCCAATGCGGACAATATGGGATGCGCGACACTTCATCAGGGAGGGATAATCCAGCTGGAGAACGGCGACTGGTGGGGCTTCTCCATGCTGGACTTCCTTGCAGTCGGACGCACCACTTGCCTTTCACCCGTAACATGGGTGGACGGATGGCCGTATTTCGGACTTGAAAACAACCTGGGACGCTCCCCGAGAACATGGTTCAAGCCCGATGTGTCAACGAAAGTCACGCCCCACGCCCCATACGTCCGCAGCGACAACTTCGACTCAGGGAAACTATTGCCCGTCTGGCAATGGAACCATCTCCCCGACGACAGCAAATGGGCCATAAAGAAAGGTAGGCTCCGCCTGCACACGATGCCTGCAAAAGACTTCTATTGGGCAAAGAACACCCTGACCCAACGGGGCATCGGTCCGGTTTCCGTCACTACCGTAACGCTGGACGCTTCTCACATGAAAGAAGGAGACATTGCCGGTCTCGGACTGCTGAACATTCCTTATGAGTGGATAGGTATCGCCATAAAGGCCAAAAAGCCCTGCTTGCACTACTATGATTTGGGTACGGACGAAACTATAGAAATGCCTCTGAACCAACCAAGAATGTTCCTGCGCATCACCGGCGACTTTGAACACGAATGGGCAGAATTCAGTTACAGCTTTGACGGCGTCAATTTCCGGAATATAGGAAAACGGTTACCGATACCATATCAAACCAAGATTTTTCAAGGTGCGAGATATGCACTGTTCGCATTCAATCGGCAAGGGAAAGAAGGCGGTTATGCTGAATTCGACGATTTCAATGTGGAAGAGCCTCTTGCCGACCGTAGCCGCAATATCCCGTTGGGCAAGACCGTCAGTTTCCTGAACCTCGGCAACAGACAATGGATGCAGGCAAACCCGCGCAAAATGGTCTATTCCGTATGGGAAGACATGAAAAAGCGCAACCCTTCGGACTGTATGTTTGAAGTGCAGGACAGAGGAAACGGGAAAGTCGTCCTCAAGGCCGTAAACGGGACAGGCTATATGGCCGTAGCCGGTTTGGGCATGTCCGGTGACCTGCGTCTGTCTTCAGTGGAAACGGAGGATTGCCTGTTCATGTGGCAGGACATGCTTCACGGACAATGTATGCTGATGTCATTGAAAACACACCGCTATGTAGGACTGGATCCTGCATCGGGCGAAGCCTATGCCGCCGACTGGCCGGGAACATCGGCAAGCCGGATGAACGGAACAGTATTCCTCTGGAAGGAAGTGAAAAGCAACGGCAAATGAAAAGGGGAAACGGAAGCCGGCATACATGAAAGACGACTGCCAAAGTCCGACATTTGTCTGGAGAAGGGGTGTGTCAAAATAGAAATGGCTTTTTATTTGACACACCCCCTTCTGTCCGATGCAAGTTCCGACTTACAGCAAGCACACGAAAAGGTACAACATATACGCAGTGATTCTAGAAGCTTGTTCCCTAGTCTTCAATATTCTTTGAAACGGGTATGAAAAGTTCCGGAAACATTCTATACATCCGAAAAAAACATTTAAACATCCTATCTTGAAAAAACAACACACCTCAAAAACATCCTGGCATCCGCTTCGGTACAACTTTTCTTACATTTGTCTAAACAAAAAAAATAAACAGACAAAAAATCAGAAACGATTCAGTTAATCTTAAAAATGTTGTATCATGAAAAATGATTTTAGGACAAGACGAAAAAGTCTTTATCTGTGGTGCATTGCGTGGATCTTATTTTTAATGGGTTCTGCCAATCCCACTTCCGCCAGTCCACTTCAGAACAGGACAGTAACGGGAACAGTTACATCTGGGACTGACGGCGAAGCCCTGATTGGGGTCAGTGTACAAATACAGGAAAGACCTGCAGTGGGAACAATCACTGATCTGGACGGGAAATATTCCATCCAGGCCCGTTCCAACGAAACACTGATTTTTTCCTACATCGGCTACCAAACCCAGAAAATCAAGGCGAACAAAACGATTGTCAACGTACAGTTGAAAGAGGATTCAGAAATATTGGATGAAGTAGTTGTAGTGGGTTACGGTACGATGAAAAAAAGTGACTTGACAGGTGCGGTGACTTCTGTTAGCGAAGACGAAATCAAGCAATCGGTCGTCACCTCACTTGACCAGGCACTTCAAAGCCGTGCCGCTGGTGTATCCGTCACCCAGAACTCGGGAGCTCCGGGCGGAGGTATTTCCGTCAGCATCCGCGGTATCAACTCACTCAACGGAAACGAACCGCTCTACGTGGTGGACGGTGTCGCCATCTCTGGAAACAACAACACCAATTCGAGTGTCCTTTCAGCTATCAACCCGTCTGATATCGTATCTATAGAAATTCTGAAAGACGCTTCCGCCACAGCCATTTACGGCTCGCGTGCCTCAAACGGTGTCGTCCTCATCACTACCCGACAAGGCAAAGCGGGGAAGACGCAGATTTCATACGAAGGATACTATGGTCTGCAACAGCTTCCCAAACAGTTGGATGTGCTGAACCTACGCGAATATGCCGAATATTACAATATGCGCACGGCAATCATCGGATTTGGGGAACGTACCGAATTCCAGGATCTTTCCTTGCTGGGCGAGGGGACAAACTGGCAGGATGAAATTTTTCAGAATGCTTCGATGCATAACCATCAGATAAACATTTCGGGAGGAAACGACAATGTGAAGTACTCCATATCTGGCGGTTACCTGAAACAGGAAGGAATCGCCATCGGTTCCGACTTCGAACGCTTTTCCGCACGTGTTAACATCGACAACAAAATCACCAAATGGCTGTCTACCGGACTGAGGGCTTCCGTGGCAAAAACCATGCAACGCAACACCATTGACAACGGAAATATCATCCGCACGGCAATCCAACAATTTCCCGATATGCCGGTACGTAATCCGGACGGAACATGGGGAGCACAGGAAACTGATAATTTCGGCACACATTATATGAATCCGGTTGCAGAAGCTCTCCTGCGCGAGAACTATGACAAGGGGACACAAATGTACATCGACTTCTTTGCAGACCTCACACTTTGGAAGGGACTCGTGTTCCGTGCCGAATATGCCGCAAATTATTCCTACAGCAACAACTATTATTACCAGCCATTCTATGATTACGAATATTATCATCAGACTTCAGAAGGAAGACGCAGTGCCAACAACGGATCAAACTGGACACTCAAGACCTACCTTACTTACAGCGGGACATTCGGGAAGCACAATGTCTCGGCAATGGTCGGTCATGAAGCACAGGAAAATTCGTGGGAGAATCTTCAGGCAAGCCGCACGAACTACCTGTTCAACACGATACACGAATTGAACATGGGCGATGCGACCACGGCAAAGAACAGCAGCGGCAGAGGTTCGTCCGCAATCGAATCCTATTACGGAAGATTCAACTACGGGTATGACGAACGCTATCTTGCCACATTCACACTCCGCGGAGACGGGTCGTCCACTTTCGGTCCCGCCAACCGTTGGGGAGTATTCCCGTCCGTAGCGTTGGCATGGAGAATTAACAACGAGAAATTCCTGAAAAACGTCAAATGGCTGAACAATCTGAAGCTCAGGGCCGGATGGGGACTGGTAGGCAATCAGTCGGCAAACAACTATGCATACGGAGTGACGATGGTGTCAGCGGCCAGTACTTGGGGTACGGGATTCTATGCAGGGAACTACCCGAACGACAAGCTTAAATGGGAGGAGACCAAAGCCTATAATGTCGGATTTGATTTGAACCTTTTTGACAACCGGGTGGAATTCATTTTCGACACTTATTTCAAGAACACAGACAATCTGCTGATGCAGGCCTCACTGCCTACCTATGTGAGCGGCATTATCACCTCGCCGTGGGTAAACGCAGGTGCCATGCAGAACAGAGGGGCTGAATTCACTCTGAATACGGTCAACATCTCAACCAAAGATTTCGTATGGCGCTCGGGGCTGACTATCTCTTTCAATAAGAACAAGATTACTAACCTGTATACGGAAACATCAAGCATGCCGGGAGTCTTGGACGGAACGCAGACATTGACCCTCTCTGTTGTAGGACAGCCGGTAGGGCAATTCTACGGCTACAAAGCCATCGGCATGTTCAAGACGGAAGACGACTTCTACCAAAGGGATAGGGATGGGAATTTCCTCCTCGACAGAAACGGAAGCCGAATTCCGGTCGCCCTTCCGGAAAACAATCATATCACCCCCAACGAAACATGGATAGGTGACTTCATCTTCGAAGACCTGAACAAGGACGGAGTAATAAACGAACAGGACCGCACCTTCCTTGGAAATCCGGAACCCAAATTCTCCTACGGGTTCAACAATACGTTCACCTATAAAGGCTTCGACCTGAACATCTTCATTAACGGTGTCTATGGCAACAAGCTTATGAATCTTCTGCGCCAGGACTTTACCAACCCGATGGAAAACAGCAACCTGCTGAAGGAAGCTACAGGTATAGCCAAAGTGGAGGTGATTGACCCTGCGTCTCCTTCTGACGCAATCTGGAACGTGCGGTTGAGCAATCCGGAGTCTGCCACCGTACAGCGTCTCAGCACGACCAATGGTAATGATAACAACCGTATGAGTGACCGTTTCATAGAAGACGGATCCTATCTGCGCATCAAGAACATTTCGCTGGGCTATAGCTTCCCCAAGAAATGGATAAACATTGGATGTATTTACAACCGATTATTACTCAATATTTTATAGATAATAAGTCAGAAATATGG
>ENA-ORVG01002075-ORVG01002075.1-human-gut-metagenome-genome-assembly--contig:-NODE-2075-length-20758-cov-8.583780_pt1 | contig 20758 bp, 18 predicted proteins | sample MGYA00242091_ERZ509233 | MGnify/ENA primary metagenome ERZ509233 (study PRJEB26280, sample SAMEA2338840) | human gut metagenome | biome: human gut; feature: human-associated habitat; material: faeces... | reverse complement strand
ATGAGAACATCGACTTTGATACGAAAATGAAGACGCTGCAAAGTGAGCTTCGTGAGCTGCTTGTTGCAGAAGAGAAGTCGAAGGCTGACCTGTTGACTGTGTTTAAGGAGTTGGGCTATGAAATCGAATTATGAACCTCTTGGTAAACACATTCGGCTTGTTGATTATCGAAACTCCGAGGAAGTCACCAGCACTGTTCTTGGCATAAGCATCGACAAAGAGTTTATGCCTTCCGTCGCAAATGTAATTGGCACAGATTTGAGTCGGTATAAACTGATCAGCAAGGGGCTATTTGCCTGTAACCCAATGCACGTTGGACGCGATGAACGTCTTCCGATTGCGCTCTATGAGAAAGACAACGCCGCAATAGTTTCTCCGGCGTATTTCATGTTTGAGATTATTGACCGCGATGTCTTAAATGAAGAGTATTTGATGATGTGGTTTCGTAGACCGGAGTTTGACCGTGAATGCTGGTTCATGACGGATGGCAGTGTTCGAGGCGGAATTACATGGGATGATCTTTGCCGCATAAAGCTCCCTGTCCCCTCCTATGCGAGACAATGTGAGATCGTCGAGTCCTACCGTGCAATTACCAATCGCATTGCTTTGAAGAGAGCGGAAAATGATAATTTGCTTGCGACTGCTCAAGCAGTTTATAAAGCGTGGTTTGTTGAGTATAAACCGTTTGGTGGAAACTGCCCAATTTCATGGAGGGTCGGAAGCGTAGATGAAATTGCCGAGTTCTTTGACTCAATGCGGAAACCGCTTTCTTCGTTAGAACGGGCAGATATGGCGCGGATATATCCTTATTATGGTGCAGTTTCAATAGTAGACTATGTGGATGATTACATCTTTGACGGCGAGTACCTTCTTTTGAGTGAAGACGGCATTTATGTCGTTGATGATAGTGGACATCCTCTTTTGCAACATATAATTGGGAAGTTCTGGGCAAACAACCATGCTCACATTCTAAAAGGTAAAGCTGGATTCACCGAAGATAGCCTGTACCTCTTTTTATCCAACACAAATATGTCACCGATTGTTACGGGAGCTGCCCAACCCAAAATCAATCAAGCAAACTTGAAGAGCTTTCCAATTATCATCCCTGATAGTGAGGTTCTGGATAGATTCAACTCTATTGTTCATCCTCTGTTTGACAGAAAGTTGAATAACGAGAAAGAAATACGGAAGCTCGAAACGCTTAGGGAGTTGCTACTTAGCCGTCTGGTTAGTTAAGCCGCTAAATTATCATTTACAGGAGGAATTGCTGTGAGCGATTTATGGAATCAAGTTAAAATGCAGTTCAAGGATTTTCCTGCTGAAATACGAGACCGTATTCAAGCAGAGCAGCAGGAAGTAATAGAGGAAGCAGTTCTCAGCGAACGAATCTGTTCTATCGAAAAAGCGACACTGGCTTTGCTCGAAGCCAGTGTCCCAAGAGATCAGATTGTCGCATTACTACAAAAGCATTGGGATTTACGGCGAAGCGAGGCAAATAAATTCATCGAAGAAGCCGAGAATACCAGCTCCTGCTCTTGAAAAATAACTCTCTCACCAGTGGCGAGAGTTTTTACCACAAGGAACTGCCACTGATTGTCGTTCTCTGAGAATAATCAAAGGAGATACGACAATGAAAGAACAACTGATTCAAGAAGTGCAGCGTCAGATGCTTCCGTATCTGAACAACGCACAGTTAAAACAGCTTCAAGGCGTCCTTGAGGGGGTACTGAGTGGTGTAGAGCTAAGTCACAGCGCGGGCATGGTAGAAAGCGCAAAGGTCGATACGGTTGCCTGTTTCATCAACGCAAAACGTATTGAAGGCTGCTCGGAAAAAACCTTGAGCTATTACCGTCAGACCATTATGTCAATGCTATCCGGCATTGACAAAGAACCACAAGAGATCGCAACTGAGGACTTGCGAAAGTACCTAACAGAGTATCAGGCAAACCGTAAGTCAAGCAAGGTCACGATAGATAATATCCGCCGCATCCTATCCAGCTACTTTTCGTGGCTTGAAGATGAGGATTACATCGTAAAAAGCCCGGTACGCCGGATCCACAAGGTAAAAACGGCAAAAGTGATCAAGGAAACCTATACCGACGAGGCATTGGAAATCATGCGGGACAACTGCTGCAATGTCCGCGATCTCGCTATGATTGACCTTCTCGCATCCTCCGGAATGCGTGTTGGTGAGATGGTTGCCCTTAACCGCGATGACATCAACTTCAATGAGCGAGAGTGCGTTGTTTTCGGAAAAGGGAGCAAAGAACGGATCGTCTATTTCGATGCAAGGACGAAAATCCATCTGCAAAACTATCTGGAAAGCCGTACAGACGCCTGTTCAGCTTTGTTTGTCTCGCTGACCGCGCCGCATGACCGTTTGCAGATCGGCGGCGTAGAAAGACGGCTTCGAGAACTGGGGAAAAGGCTGAATCTGCCTCGTGTCCATCCACATAAGTTCCGAAGAACATTGGCAACATCAGCCATAGATAAAGGAATGCCCATAGAGCAAGTCCAGCAGCTCTTAGGGCATCAGAAAATCGACACGACCATGCACTATGCTATGGTCAAACAGCAAAACGTCAAGCTGGCACACAGAAAATACATAGGGTGAGGTGTCACGATGAAAGAAGGATATAGGCTGCTTGGAGACTTCATTCGCCAAGTCGATGTCAGGAACACAGACGGAAAAGAGGAAAACCTTTTAGGTGTTTCCGTCCAAAAGATGTTCATTCCCTCTATTGCAAACACGGTTGGTACCGACTTTACGAAATACAAGGTAGTCAAACGGGGGCAGTTTACCTACATTCCAGATACTTCTCGGCGTGGAGACAAAATTGGTATTGCTCTTCTAACGGATTATGATGAGGGGCTTGTCAGCAATATCTATACCGTTTTTGAAGTGAAAGATGAAAACGAGCTACTGCCCGAATACCTAATGCTCTGGTTCAGCAGACCGGAGTTTGATCGTTACGCACGTTTTAAGTCTCACGGTAGCGTCCGGGAAATAATGGACTGGGATGAAATGTGCAAGGTAAAGCTACCTGTCCCCTCTATCGAGAAGCAACGCAGCATTGTAAAGGCATACAATACGATCACGGATCGGATTGAACTCAAGCGGAAGATAAATGATAATTTAGCGGCTTAGGGACAGTTGAATATATTCGCGGGCATCGTTGAGTTTACGGATTTCCTCAAGATTGGTTGCAATAATCTCAATCAAGCCATCCGCCATTTTGCAGAATTGCGTCACAATGTCCTTCTGCGGGAAAACAATCCTAATACTATTTAGAATGCTTGTGTTTATTGATGGCATGGTTGCACCTACTGCGGAAGCAGTGACAAGCTGACGGATTACAGGTTGGTTGAACCACCACAAAAAGTAACTGCCGGTATTAGGATCGTATGGTCTAACACGAAGACACCGCCCTGAAAATAACCAACCATCTTCGTGTTGTGAAACCATAACTGCTCGATCCACGGAACCAACGCGACTAAAAACAATATCTCCGGTGTGAAGATCATATTTCCGTAGACGATCAACATCATTTTGCGAGATAAGCGGAAGGTTCCTGTGGGCGATGTATTTCCCATCCATGTGTTCGACCGTAATAATTGGTGTACCTGATTCTACATAGTCTTCGTTGTGAAGCTGGCTACCAAATGGTCCCGTTTGAACAGATGCAAAGTCACCAACCGTCGCGTCTGTCCAACCTTGAGGGACTTTGTTTTGCTTAATAATTGTCTCCGGGAGACTAACTCCGGCATCATGAAATGCCTTATCAAAAGCCGCTTGGATAGTCGCTTCTAAATTATCATTTTCCTACGAAGGGAGGGATGAAAATGGACAAGGAAACATTGATCAGAATTGCCGAAGAACTTCACCAGGGAGCTTTCGACGCAAAAGCCTACTACCTGATCATGCAGCAGTATCGGAAGAACCAACATAATTATGCCGAAGAGATGAAGGTTTCGCCAGCATTCTACCATACAGTCTATGATGCCCTGATGAAAGCCTGTTTCATGGAGATTGCCAAACTGTATGATAGCTCGAATGGTGTCGTGTCCATTGGAACCCTCCTTGCTAAATGCGAGGAAAACCAAGACCTTTTCCCAAAGTACAGAGAAACTTTGACGGTGGATCATGACGGAACAACCTTTTCCTACCCGGTCCCATATCAGCACCAACTCAAGCCACAAGAGGAATGCTTCTTTAAGAACCGGGTTGAGGCAGATAGAAAACTCTTTGCAGCGTTTGATATTCCTGATGCGGACAATGTTCCTGTTCGGGTGGATTTAACTTTCCCGGAGTTTTTGGATCTATATCAGAAACGTTTCAACGGACTGAGCAAAAAGAGAGATAACATCCGAATGCAAAGAAACAAACTCTATGCCCACAACGATGAGCAGCGCATCGTGAACAGTGAGAACCTTCCGGATCGTTACCCTATTTCCTATCCGGACGTTCAGGAAATGATAGACTTTGCGCTTGATTGTACGGGCTTGATTCTTGGTATTCTCACAGATGTAAACCGCGCAAAGCAATACTCAAATATAGATGACTGGGAAGGTACACTCATGCTGGCACGTCTGGGTTTGAAGTATCAGGAGTACGACTTCCAGCAAAGTGAAAAAGCTTTTGAAGCAGAAATGCGGAGGCAGTTAGGGGGAAATGATAATGGCGAACTTCAATGAGCATTCTCTTGAAATGTCCATCATGGAGCTTTTTCAGGATGAAGGTTATATTTATCTGAATGGAGAACAGATCCACCGTGAACGTTCTGAGGTCCTGCTTATTGATGATTTGCGGAAGTACCTCCTGAACAGATACGCCGCAGATGGACTTACCCCCAGCGAAGTTGATAGCATCATCCTTCGCCTGAGGTCTATTTCCGGCACGATCTACGAAGCAAACAAAGCTGTCTGTAAAATGATTTGTGACGGCTTCATCTTCAACCGTGAAGATCACACAAAGAAAGACCTTTATATTGAGCTGATTGACTTTGATGAGCCAGAGAAAAATGTGTTCAAGATTATCAATCAATTTGAAATTGAAGGCATCAACAACCAGTTACGCATACCGGACGGGATTGTATTCATCAATGGCATTCCTGTTGTTGTGCTTGAGTTCAAGAGCGCAGTCAAAGAAAACACAACGATCATGGACGCCTATACTCAGCTCACCGTGCGTTATCGCCGTGATATTCCCGAACTCTTCAAGTATAACGCCTTCATCGTAATAAGCGATGGCGCAAATAACAAATACGGTTCCTTCTTCTCCCCGTATGACTTCTTCTATGCGTGGAGAAAGATTGAAGCTGACGATAAGGAATTAGACGGCATCAATTCCCTTGTAACTATGGTGAGCGGACTGTTCCGGAAAGAACGGCTTTTGGCAGTCATCAAGGATTTTGTCTATTTCCCTGATAGCTCGGACAAGGACCTCAAAATCGTCTGCCGCTATCCTCAGTATTTTGCTGCGGTCAAGCTGTTTGAGAATATCAAGGCACATCTCAGACCGGAGGGGGACGGCAAGGGCGGCACATACTTCGGCGCGACAGGCTGCGGAAAAAGCTATACTATGCTCTTCCTCACAAGAATGCTTATGAAGAGTACCTTCTTCCATAGCCCTACAATCCTGATTATTACCGACCGAACGGATTTGGATGACCAGCTCTCAAAGCAGTTTGTAGCATCCAAGAAGTACATTGGTGACGAAACCGTTGTGAGCATTGATTCCCGCGAAAAACTGCGTCAGGAACTTCAAGGCAGGACAAGCGGTGGGGTGTACATGACCACCATCCAAAAGTTCACCGAGGACTTGGAGCTTCTGACGGATAGAGCGAATGTGATCTGCATATCCGATGAAGCACACCGTAGTCAGATAAACCTCGATCAGAAAGTCAAGGTCACTGCCGAAGGTGTAGAGCGAAGCTATGGATTCGCAAAGTACCTACACGATTCTCTCCCCAATGCTACCTATGTCGGTTTCACCGGCACGCCCGTAGATGGCACGATTGAAGTCTTCGGTCCGGTTGTCGATGCCTACACAATGACAGAGGCGGTTAAAGACGGTATCACAGTCAACCTTGTCTACGACGGACGCGCTGCACGGGTCACTCTTGATCAGGCAAAGGTTCGGGAAATTGAAGATTATTATGACCGCTGTGCTGTTGAAGGCGCAAATGAGCATCAGATTGAGGAAAGCCAGAAGGCGGTTGCTCATATTGATGCGATCATCGGTGATCCTGACCGACTTCACGCAGTTGCGGAGGACTTCATTAACCACTATGAGACCCGCGTTGCCGAAGGAGCTACCGTTGCAGGAAAAGCAATGTTTGTCTGCTCTAATCGCAAGATTGCATACGCTTTTTATCAGATTATAGTTGGAATGAGACCGGAATGGGCAGAGAAAAAGGTTTGCCCTGACGGGGTTCAACTGACGGAAAAAGAGAAAAAGGAACTCAAACCCATCGAGAAGATCAAGCTCATCATGACGCGAAATAAAGATGATGAGCCTGAGCTTTATGAAATGCTGGGAACGAAAGATGACCGCAAGGAGTTTGACCGTCAGTTTAAGAACGTTAAATCAAACTTCAAAATTGCCATCGTTGTTGATATGTGGCTTACCGGCTTCGACGTACCGGCACTCGACACAATCTACATCGACAAGCCCATCCAGCAGCACAGCCTTATCCAGACGATTTCCCGCGTCAACCGCGTCTATACCGGCAAGGACAAGGGCTTGATCGTGGACTACATCGGCATTAAGAAAAACATGAATCTCGCCCTCAAGAAATACACCAACTTTGAGAGCGATGAGTTTGAAGGCGTCGAGCAGTCTATCACGATTGTTAAAGACCAGCTCGATGTCTTGGCTCAGATGTTCCACAACTTCAATAGCACGGATTACTTCAACGGCTCACCGAAAGAGCAGCTTGCTTGCCTCAATCGGGCTGTTGAGTATGTACAGCTCACGGAAGATTTGGAAACTCGCTTTATGGCGGCAGTCAAACGCATGAAACAAGCGTTCAACCTATGCAGTTCAAGTGAGGCTATCTCTGATAAAGAAAAGGACTATCTGCACTTCTACTGTGCTGTGCGCTCTATTCTTTTCAAACTCACAAAGGGTGATGCCCCTGACATTTCACAAATGAATGCCCGTGTCCGTGAACTTCTTGAAGGTGCAATTCAATCTGATGGTATAGAGGAACTGTTTGAGACGGGAAAGCACATCTCTGTTGATATTTTCAGTGACGAGTATCTGGATAAGATCAATGCAATCCAACTTCCAAACACAAAGATAAAGGTGTTGCAGAGGCTTCTTTCTCAAGCGATTGATGAGTATAAAAAAGTCAACCGCATTATGGGCATGGAGTTCTCAGACCGCCTCAAGCGGGTTGTTGATGAGTACAACAATCGCCGTCGTGATGAGGCTTTCGCTAACGAAGTTCTTGACGATGTAGCGGAACAACTTGCGAAGCTCCTTGAAGAACTCAAAAAGGAAAAAGACTCCTTCAAGGGTATGGGGATTGACTATGAAGAAAAAGCCTTCTATGACATCCTCAAAGCGGTTGCCAAGAAGTACGAGTTCGAGTACCCGGACGATAAGATGATTGAATTGTCAAAGCGGATTAAGATCATTGTCGATGACAAAGCTAAATACACCGACTGGTCTACCCGTGATGACATTAAGGCAAATCTTCAAGTTGACCTCATTTTGCTACTGGATGAATTTGACTATCCCCCCGTAACCATTGATGATGTCTACAAGGAGGTTCTGGAACAAGCTGAAAACTTCAAAAAGTACGCTCAATAACTCGCGTTCCACCGAAAGGAGTAGATCATGGGCAATTCAGTCATGTTGAATGGCGTCGAATATGCCGGAGAGCAGATTGCCTACAAAGACAGCACCTATGAGCTTGTGTCAAAGGTTGCCTACCTGATCGGCGTCCCGCTCCGTATTTTTCAAAATGAACACGAGCCGCCGAAGATAGAGATATACAACCGGCTTGAGCAGGATAAAAATGCCCGCATCATCCGAAATCTATGTATCATCCGCACCGCCATTGAGCGCAACTACCGGAAAATAAATGACATCATGCGGATGGAGTATCGAGGGCTGCTTTCAATGCCAGAGATCATCCCGGCTTCCAGTATGCAGCAGCTTTCAAACGACGGAATCAGCTTTATCAAAAAGTCGAGTACAAAGCTCTGCCACCACATTATCGAGATCAACCGGCTGATTTCAGACCGCATTAACAACTGCAAAAGCCTCTTTCCAATCTGGATTAACTGGACGTACATAAAAGAGCTGTTCATTATGCCAAACGGCTTGACAGAGGACGGAACGAAAGATGCTGCGGACATCTATTACGCAAGTCTCTCCTACTACCCCTATCAAATGTATATCAACTGGGTACCGATGGACGAGGGCAATGTCCTCTATAATGATAAGAAGTTTGCTACCCTGCTTTATCAATGGCATTGCGACGCCTTCACGGAATACAGTAAAGTCTCCGATGCAGGGGCTTTTGTAAAAAACAATATCTACGACTTCATAGATGACAGTGAGAAGACCGTATTGGTAGTGGACTGCGAAAACTCTGACCCGTACAAGCTGTGCGCCACGCTCAAAAACCTTGATTATGAGGTCATGCAGAAGATTACGGCGATCATTCTCTTTGATGACGTACATACCGCTACGGCATGGCGGATTCTTGAAAACTACACCCGCATCCCCGTTGAACATATCATGATTGAGCGGATCAAGCAGAACAAATCACTGGTAGACATCAAGCTCACCGCAAGAGCCTGTCAGGAACACTACCAGAAGCAAGTGGATTCCTTCGTCATCGTCTCAAGCGATTCCGACTACTGGGGGCTGATCTCTTCCTTACCGGACGCCAGATTCCTTGTCATGATTGAGCGGGAAAAATGCGGACCGGATATGAAGGCGGCACTCGCAGAATCCGGGATATTCTACTGCTATCTGGATGACTTCTACTCTGGCAACAGCGAGGACATCAAGAAAAACGCACTGTTCAAGGAGATGTACCGCTGGATTGACAACTCCGTTCACCTGAACGTCAACGATATGTTTGATGCAGCTCTGCGAAACACGAGGATCGAAATGTCTCCCGCAGAGCGGCGGCAGTTCTATGAGAAGCACATCAGGCACATGACGCTGACCATCGACGAGAACGGAAACGTCAGCATTGAATTGAAACGCGGATAGCCTTGGTTTCTATTCCGGGAGGAATGTGGATGGACAACAGATTCTATTTTGGATTCAATACATCGGAGGAACGGAAAAAGCGCAGAAAAGCAGAGCTGTACTCCATGAGTGAGCAAGTCAGCACCTTCTTTTGGGATGAAGCCCCGCAGCATGGTTTGGAAATGCGTGAGGGACAGCAGGATATGTCTTTTGAGATTGTGGACGCCCTCATAAACGATCAGCATTTTGCGATTGAAGCTGGCGTGGGCATTGGCAAGTCCTTTGGCTATCTTGTGCCGGTGCTGCTGTACAGCAAACGCATGAACAAGCCGGTCATCATCGCAACCTCGACCATTGCGCTTCAAGAACAGCTCTGGCGCGATGTCCACGCGGTAATGCCCCTTCTTGGGCTGAACAGAGATGTCATCCTCGCAAAAGGACAGACCCATTATCTCTGCAACAAACGCGCAGATGAGTATATGTGTGACCCGAAGGCTGACCCACCGGACGCGCTCAAAGAAGGAATCCAGCAGGGGTATGAGGAACGCAAGGATTTCCCGGAGGTTTTGCCGCAAGGCGTCTGGGACAAGGTAAACGTGCAGCGGTTCAGCATGAAGAATTGTGGCTCCTGTGAAAAGAAGTGCAAGTATTACAAAGTCCGCGCAGCATTAAAGTTTACGGATGGAGTGGTACTGTGCAATCAGGATTTTCTAACCCAGCATCTGATGAAACTCCGGCGCGGTCAGGAAGGGCTGATTAACGCCGCCGCTGATCTGCTTGTCGTGGATGAAGCACACAACTTGGATGATAAGGTGCGGAGTGCCACAACGGAGCGTTTCGGGCAAGGTATGCTCTTTGGAATGATTAAGAACGCATTCTATGAGCTGCGATCCTTTGACCAGAGCAGTGTGTCAGGTGAAAAGCGAGAGGCAGAGAGCGCAATCATCGCCTTCTATAACTGCCTGAAAGCACAAGTCCAAAAGCAGATCAACGAGGCAGAGCAGGATATGCGCTACGCTGACCGCTTTTTCTTCGACAACAATGGCAGTACGATTGAACTGCTTACCGAGATGAACGCCGCTATACACAACCTTTCGTCCAGCATTCAGATTTATTCCAGCATGGATTTCAGAAACAACCGTTCCTTTGCTGCCTCTGATGATCTGGACGCCGTCAGCGAGTCCCTTTCAGAGCTTCTTGACCGGATAGATGATATGCTGATCTGGATTGAGCAGCACGGCAGCAACACGGAACTCGTCTATTGCCCTAAAAACACAAAAGAAATTGCGAGCCGCCTATACTTCAATGGTGATGAAAGAACCATCTTGACCTCTGCCACGCTGACGAACGCCACGAGCGGGTCTCTGGAAGAACAGTATTCTTACTTTATCAGCAATACCGGCTTTCCCGCTGGTGATCGCGGCTGCTTATCCGAGCCAAAGCCTTCCCCATATCCATACGATGAACACGCCATGATCTACTATTGCGACGATCTCCCGCACCCGACCAGAGAACATGAAGCCTTCATTGAAAAGGGTGTGGAGCGACTGCTTGAGATCCTGAGCATTTCCAATGGAAAGGCACTCGTGCTGTTTACGGCAAAGACCGACATGGAAGAGGTCTACTCCATTCTCAGTGAGAAAAATCTTCCGTACAAAATCTTGATGCAGCAGCCGGGATCGTCGCAGGACAAGGTGCTGAATGAGTTTAAGGAAGATACGAACTCCGTGCTTCTGGGGACGGGCGCATATTGGGAAGGTATCAGCATTGAAGGAAAAAGCCTTTCCAATGTCATCATTTTCCGGCTTCCGTTCCCTGTCCCCGATCCAATTATCGAGTATAAGTGTTCCGTCGCAAAGGATGCCCTGATGGATGTCCGCGTTCCCGAAATGATTATCAAGCTCAAGCAAGGTATCGGGCGATTGATCCGCAATTTCACAGACACCGGCATTGTCTGCATCATCGACCGAAGACTGCGGGATGAGCCGCCTGAACGCTATCATGACATTACATGGGACTCCCTGCCTATCAAAAATCGGACAAGCAGTTTGGACGAACTTAGGAAGTTTTACGAAGGTCTGCCCTCAGCCAAGGAATGATGATACAAACGGCAGTCTCTTCGGAAACATAGAGCAGCCCCCCAAAAACGACAATCAGAAAACGGAGGTGTATCATGTTGTACAATGAAAATCTGCACGAAGAAGAACGACATCTGATCCAGCAGATTGCCGAGCAAACAGAGAGAGGTAAAATCGGCTGGGAACTGACGGAGTATAATCCGCTGTCATTTCTGAATGAGGACAAGATAGACAAAAACCCAGCAGTAATCTGTCAGTCCTTCTCCTTTGAAGCGATCATCGGCGGCTCCCGTTTCGAGCTTGATGTCATGGAGAATATTGATGTGCCGTCCGGTATGGGAGACTACACCATAACCTTGACGCGGGATGAAACCGAAAATTATCTTAAAATTGAGGATGCACTTTCCTTTGACTGTGACCGCTATGAATGCACACCGGAGGAAGTGGCAGAGCGATTTGCGGACAGCCCCATTGTCCGCCTCTGCAACGCCATCATTCCCGCCACGCTTGGGCAGGAGGATTTAGAAGAGGTCTTCACATGGGCAAGGTTTTTCAATGAGACTGGCATTTCTGCAAAGCTGATGAATCATCCTCTGACCAAGCTCTGTGAAAAGCTGTTCGACGAACACCGTCTGATGGACTTCCATCGCTGCGTCTTGGATGTGGACTATCGAAAGCTGCTCCTAAATGAACTGGCTCATAACTAAGACACGAAAAAACGCCCCCGACACTGTGCCAGACGCACAGTGCCGGGGGCGTTCCCGTTTCCAGCGATTTATTTTTCTCTCGGCAAGGGACTGTTCATAAGGTGACACTTTCCGTTTTACGAAGCCGTGAAAATTCGATGTGTTCCGTGGAGATGTTCACTGGGCAGCATACGCCGTACACGTTTCCAATAATCACCGAGTAGTGCAATGTGTATTCACTATCGGGAAATACTTCACGGTTTTCGCAACGCTTGATTTAGAAGGGGGATTTTTGCCTTATTCCTGCGTGACTTCAAGGGAAGCCGGATTGATGACGATGATGGACTTGCTCATTTTGTGGGCATACCTCACGGTATTTCCGGTTCCGCTGGGGCATCCATTCCATACTGCGAGAATATAATCGGCGTGATCGACCATGTACCGATTTCTCTTGTCCATGCAGTCCGGCGTGTACTCCCGTTGCAGCATGGTCTCCTTGTCACACTTTGCCGCGATATTGTAATACCGTTCCCGTGAAGCCACAGACCATTTGATCGCTTGTGTCTCACAAGGGATTGCGCTTTCCAGAGTAATGTGAGGGTATTTTGATTTCAAATCGAGTACAATTTCCGCAGCATACATATCGACGCCAAGAGCCATGCCGGTAATAAAATGCGTGACGCCCTCGTTCTCGATGAGTGCTACAATCTGATCCCGCATAACAGATTTCAAAGAAGTACAACGCTTATCGGATTCATCAAAGCCGAACGGAAGACTCTGCGGTCTGTGACCGGTAAACGCACAAGTCTTGCCTTGAACGGATTGCTTTGCAGCTTTTTGAGCAGACTTTCTAAACTCAATAATGCGCGACATGACACCCCTTCTTTCACTCTTTTGGTAGGTAACTCCATTCTATCACCCTCATCACGGACAGTCAACGCATTGTCGTTAGTAAAATCAACGACGGCGTACCGTGGATAATGACACCGCCGTTAGGTACACTAAATGCAAAGGTGGTGAGGCTATGCGAGAGAAGAAGGACATCAATATTGAAATCGGCGGCAATATTCAAGTGGCAAGAGAACAGGCGGGCTATACGCAGGACACGCTCTCAGAAATGCTTGGCATGACGCCGAATCACCTGAGCGCTATTGAGCGTGGTGCTTCCGGTATTTCTCTTGAAGCCTTGCAGCGTCTTTGCCGTTTGCTGGGCGTCAGTGCGGACCGAATTATCTTTGGGACTGACGAGCCAGAAGTGGAAGCCCTTGCGCTTGCCAGACGTATTTCGGATATAAAGCCGGAATACCGGCAACAGGTTCAAGAGCTGCTGTCCGCTATTTTGAATATGCTTAAAAAAAGAGCCTCTGCCGACACCCAAAACGGGCATCGACAGAGGCTCTTGGTTCGTTTTCCGGGCATTCAAACAAGTGCCGAAATCGACACTTATTTCCGCGCTAAGGATGAAATCGCGCAGGGAATACAATCACTTAGGTCGGTCAATTTGCGTCGCTCTGAGGCTTGCTATCACAGGCTTTTTCGACCCCTAACTGTCTACACTGCGCACCCTTCCGGGAGAAGTGCGGACAGGCGATGAGATCCGCACGGAAGCTCTGCTTGCAGCTATGGACGCAGCGGACGCAGAAGCGATTATATCTCCGGCGTCCGCTGTCCCCGATGAAGAACGACCACTCCTGCCGCCATTTCTGACTTCTGCTCACAGCTCAATCTCTCCTTTGTGCTTTTTGGGAGGGCAGCATTCCTTCTGCTTTTCAGCCTTTGCAGACTTGAGCCTGTCCATGATGGAGGACTTTTCGCCCCTTTCGGGGGCTTTGACCTCTGCGGTCTTGTCTTCCTTCGGACCGTTGTTGATGATCCCGTCAATCATGCCGTAGTCATCCTCCATCGACATCTCCGCTGCCTTGAGGTAGTTTTCCTTCTCAAGTGCCGCCATCCAGCTTTCCTTGCTGATACCGAGCATTCCGCCCTTTGCCGCATGATCGGCAATCTCCTTGGCATCTACGCACAAGCCCTCGGTGTTATCGGAATAGAGACGGTAAACCTCGCAGCCCTTCTCCAAAGCCTTCTCAGCCGCCTCCTGACCGGCGGGAAGAACGCCAGCCCATGCGTAGCCGTAGTCCTTCATATCCTGAACAGAGAGCGCGGGATCGGGCATTTCCGGCACTTCCTTGACTTCAAGGTCAAGAAGGCGGAGTGTGTCATCGTCAAAGCCGTTGTAGACATCATCAAGGACGAGTTTGCCGCGCTCATCGACAATGACACAGGCAGCTTCATCGCCGTAGGTGTCATGCTCCATCAGATAAAAGCTGTGACCGCCGACTTCGTGCTGGTCAATGGTGTGCCACGTCCCGATGTGTCCGGCAACCGTCAGACCGGAGGTGTCGGCATTCATCTCAAAGTCCTTCTGCTCGGTAGCTTCCTGCTTCTGCTGCTCCTTCGAGATCATGGGGATCGCAACAATCTTATCGCCCAACTTAACAAACTGCTCCGGAACTTTGAAGAGGTCGGAGAACTTCTGCATTTGCTCTACGGTCAGAGAGCCGAAGCTGTCATCCGTCAAGCCTACTACCAAGAATGTTCCGGCAACAACGTCGTAGATGTCACCGTCCTCATCACGCAGAGCGCGGTTCAGGGGCAGACCTTCCAGCTTGCCTTCCTCATTACAGACTAAGGCAACCGGGTCTTCGTAGGGGTAAATCGCCTCGATGCAGCCGCCGACCTCATGCTGCAAGGACTCCAGACCGGAGTCAATCTCCTTCACATAAGGCTCCTTTCCCGGCTCAACAATGAGAACGGCGATGGTGCTGTCACGCTCGGCGGCTTCCCCTGAGCCGGTAATCCGGTATTCGTCGGGAATATCGTCAAGCTCACCGTCAAACTGCCTGTCCCACCTCTCGCTTGCGACACGGACATAGCCCTCATCGGTGAAGCGTCCCTGCTCATCCATCGCAATGTCGCGCCCATAGCGTTCATAGTCGATGTAGTTTGCCAGAGGACCGAGATCCTTTTCAGAGTAGATACCAGCTTCGTGGGCGTAATAGTAGCCGAGATCGGATTCGTCGTTGATACCGGGCATGATGTCGTAGCAGTCCAGATTGAACGTCAGGTTGATGAGATCGTCGATGTCGCTGACCTCATCGCAGCCAGCCTCCATAATGGCAACGAGTTTTTCCTGATCGCTCAGGGACAGCTCGTCAATCAAAGCGGCAAGGTAGTTGAGCCTATCAAGGCTCTCGTACTCACCAAGCATCTTCTGGACGCCGTAGATCGGACATTCGTAGTCGGTGATAAACCACTCTTCGTAGGGCTGACCGAACTCATCCTGCTTGCCGATCCCGATGCGCTCAAAGACCTTCTGCATCTCTTCTTCGGTGGTGGGCAGCTTCACCCACTCACCGACCAGCATACCCTCGTTGTACTTGCCGAGATTCGTGACGAAGGCTTCAAAATTACCGTCTAATACAGGCATAGGCATCCTCCTTTCAGTCATCCACCATGCCGTCCGGCATGATATACAGTTCCTTAAACTCCGCGTCGGTCATGGCTTCGAGCTTCCGGACGGTCTTATACATCAGCTCTGCAATCTCGCCGTCCATGTCATTCAGGGTGACGCTCTTCATATCGTCGATCAGTCGCTTCCGGCTGGACGTATTAAAGCAGCACATGAGGTTGAGTTCTTCTACGGTAAAGTTTTTCATATCAGAGTACCATATCCTTTCCTTTGTTTTTTTGCGGCTTCGGTGTGTGGGGCGGCTGGGCTTTCTGTGCGGATTTCAGTTTGTCGCGGATGGATTCACGGATAGCGGGCTTCTTCGGGATGGTGTCGTAGACGGCAGTTCCGGCATCCTCCACATACGAACGGACATACTGGATGCTCTCAGAAAAGCGAATGGGGCGGTTCTTGTCCTCGATGTTCGTCAGCCGGACTTCATCGGCGGCAAAATCAACCGCGTCAATTCTGCACTTGATTCCGTCCACATTCAGCGTTGCGCCGACAGGAATGTAATCTGCGGCTTTGAGCTCCTTGAAGGTTTCGCCGTCCTTGCTGAGAAAGACATCTGCACCGGACTTCCAGAGCTTGTGAGCACCGGCTACCCACGCGGCTTCACGGAAGCCGGTCACCGGCATGGAGGGCTTGCCGTGTACCTTCTTTTCAAGGAGCTTTGTGCCAAGCAAGGGCGCGGCTTTTTCCGCGTCCTTGCCGTACAACTCAAAATAGCCATTCTGGGCAAAGCAGACCAGTGCGTCCGGATGCGCCTTTTTGACTACCTCATACTTCCGAAGTTCTGCAACGGGCAGAGGCGAAAGCGCCTCTGTCCTCTCTGCATCCGGCAGTCTGTCACGGCGGCTTTTCTGCTTGGTCAACACTTCTGACAAAGCCTCCGCATCCTTTGGGAGCGTCTGGTGGGTTTTGACACCGCCATGCTCACCGACCAGAGCCATTGCTGCATCGAAGCTGCTGCGGCAGGGGGAGTCCAGCACATAGCCGTCTGCAAAGGTCAGCCGGTCATGATCCGGCGCAACCGAGTTCTGCGCTACATTTGCCGCCTGTTCCCGGTAGTTGATCTCAAAGACATCTCCGAAGACCTTGCCGCGCTTAACAGCTTTCGGGACAATGACGCGGGCAACGCACTCGTCGTAGGTCTGTTCCGCGTAAAAGCGGAAGGTGTTGTGATCTCGCGTTCCCTGAATAAAGACCTGATTTTCGTTGAGACAGTGCGTTCCATGCGGACGGCAGAACCACATCAGCGTTTTCTCTTCGGGATTCCGGCTTTCGGCAGCGCGGCGGATGATACGCTTGTCGATGTCGAAGTCTTCCTTGTAGCTGTCTACATGACTGTCCACGAGCTTCTGCAGCTCCGCGATGATGTCAACGTCTGTGTATTTCTTCATGCGTCTCCTTTCTCACAACTCCATGTCGTGCGTTTTGGATTTGACCGGGGATTTCTTCTCCGGCTGCTGTTTTGCGGCAGTCCTGAGCTGATCGCGGATAGAGGGCTTTTCCTGCTTCTGCTCCTGCTTGACGTATTCCAGCGTCGGCATCAGCTCACGATAGCAGCCCTGTGTTTTCCGCGCCGCATGACGGCGATGGATTTTGAACAGCGGCTCACCGTTCTGCGTGACCGTGTTGCCCTCGATTTTGACGCCGTTCCGTGCCAGCAGATTGAAGGAGTGATTGGAGGCGCGATAGGACGCCCGCATACCGTCGTTGTTATAGGCAATCTGCCCCTTGAGCGTGTCCATGACTGCGGCTTTGATTTCCTTCTCTTCGGCAGTCAGACGGTGCGCCTTCGGTGCTTGCGCTGCTTCCTCCGGCAAGGGAGCAAAGGGAGACTTGACCTCCACGGTTTTTACCTGAATAGAGGTAATCTCATCGCTTTCCCATGCAACGACCTCCGGGTCTCTTTCCTCTGCTTTCTCAGGCATGACTTCCTTTTGAGTTTCGGTCTGCTGTCGGAACGCATCCACGAAAAGTGCCGTCAGTCCGGGATTGGGTTTATCCACAAGGAAGCGGGAGGCATTCTCCGGGCAGACATCAACGCTCTTTGCCCACTCCTTGAGGGGCTGCGGAATGCGCCCGTCAAAGTTTTTCTGCTGAATGGTGTTTGCGAGGACGTACCGGACACGCTCCGGAGAGAACTGCTCAAGGACGCTTTTCACGGCAGCATCCGCATCCAGCCGGTTATCTCCGTAGTTGGAGCTGATCGCCGCTTCAATCGCTTTGCGGCATTCCACGTTTGCAGCGAGAGAAGCACGATATGACTCCAGCTCACCGGCTTCATAGGCGTAATTCGCCGTCTCGTGGTAAATAGGGGCTTCCGGCTTTTTCTCCGGAACAGCTTCCTTTACGGGGGCTTCGACTTCCTTCTCTGCGGACTGTGCTTTCTCTGCCAGCAGCACCTTGAGCTTGGCGTCAATGCCCTCGATCATCTCAGCCGCCGTCTTGCGGATGGTGTCCAGAGAGCTTTTCAGTTCCTTGGTTTCCTTGCCGGATGACCAACCGGCGATGTAGCCGAAGGAGTAGTCCGAGGTTTCAATGCCGTAACGCTGGCAGACGGTGTAGGCAACGCTCTCCGCCTCAACTTCTTTGGTGTGACGATCCTTCTTGTCTTCGGGGGCGGTTTTCTCGTCTGGGTTGACGGCGTGGAGCTTGGCATGAGCGATCTCGTGAATGGCGGTCTTGACCGTCTGGATTTCGCTCATGCCCTCCTGAATGGCAATGCGGCTTTCATCCGGAGAGAAGAATCCCTTTGCACCGCCCGGAATGTCCTCAAAGGAAATAGGGACGGGAGATTCCTGCTTGAGCGCATCGAAGAACGCCTCGTAGTTTTCGACGGTGCCTTTCAGCTCATCGACGATGATGTCCGGAAGCTCCTTGCCGTCCGTCTGGGAAACATCAAAGACACTCACCACCTTGAAGGCAGGACGCAGAACCTCAACTGTTTCTGTGACAGCCTTCCCATCTGCGCCGATCACCGGCTTCTGCGTCGCGGGGTCAATCTTCTCACGCTCTTCCTGCGCCTTGTACGGCGCGGGTGCAAGAATCTTGATGCCCTTTTCGCCTTTCATGACCTGACGGTCAAAGTTGCGCTGCCACGAGGTATAACCGGCAACATAGGTTGCCTCTGGCTTCTGCATCGCAATGAGCAGCGTGTTGTTGAAGGAATAGTTGTAGAACTTGGACATCGTGCGGAGATATTCCTTGAACCGCTCGGATTCAAAAAGCTCCTTGATGCCCTGTTCCAGCTTGTCCGTGATTTCGCGGACTTGCTGTGCATTTTTGTTTTCAGCCATCTCAAACCTCCATTTCTTATTTGCTTTTGGGCGAAGAGAACCCCGTCTGGGATTTGCTCAGTAAACGAGCTTTTACCTCAGACGGGGTTTCTCTGCGCGTCATCCGACGATGGAAGATGTTATCCTCGTTCTCCCATTCAATCAGCCGGTCAAACATATCCGGGTGCTTTGTGACCATGTGCAGCAGCTCCGAGTCACCGGCGTTGGGACAGAACCAGCAGCCGTTTCTTCGGCAGTGAGCGTAGATTGGGGAAAGCAGCCCGTGTTCCTGACAGAGCTTGTAGGCGTCCGCCTCGGTCATACCGTATTTGGCAAGCAGACTGACCTTCGTTATTCCATCCAGACGAGCAAGGCGTTTTGGCTCATCCTCCGCGATGCCGACATAGCTCACAGTGTCCGGCGAGAGTGCGGCATTGTACTTGCGGACTGGCGGGATTTTGCAGTCACGATTGACCGCGCACATCCCAGCCCATGCAAAGCCGCGAACCTCGCCCTTGTGCGGTCCGCGGGTGATGACATGATGGAACACCTCATCGTAGGTCTTGTCTGCATGAAGAATGGTGAACTTGATGCCCAGCTCCTTTTCGCAGAAGGGCTTGAGCCGGTCATAGATGAAGTCCCGGTGTTCCGGGACTTCACCGCTTGTGTCCTGATCAAACATGACTTCGCTGAAAACCGCCTCGTCCAGCGGCTCATTGTGCTGTGCCGCCAGCAGGAGCGTCGCTACGCTGTCTTTGCCTCCGCTGCAAGAGGCAATATACTTTGGGCGGCTCATCGGTCGAACTCCATCTTGAAGCTGACATATTTGCCGCCGCTGTCATCCAGACGGATCACCGCATCGTAGAGCTGAGGCTTCTTCGGCGTGTAAAGCCCGGTCACTCGGCACCAGCCCTTGTCCAGCAGCTCCTTTGCAATCTTCTTGGTCAGCTTCTTTTTCTTGCTGGAAAAGAACTTGTTGTCTTCCCACAGGCAGAAGGAGCATTCCTTGTTCGAGCAGTAGAAATTGCCCTTGCCGACATAGACCGGAGATCCACAACGAGGACATTTGCCGATTTCCTCCTTGCCCGTGCCGAAACGCTGGGCTTCGGCATCGGAGAGAAACGGGTAGGCTTTCACGAGATCCCCGGTCGTCTGGGCAATGCCGCTGAGGAAGGCGTCCGCATCCGCATTGCCGCGCTCAATCTCCATGAGCGTGTTTTCCCATTCCGCAGTCATTGTGGGAGACGTGATCTGTTCCGGCAGGACGCAGACAAGGTTGCAGCCGTCCTTTGTGGGAATAAGGGATTTGCCTTTACGCTCTGCAAAGCCGGATTTCACCAGCTTTTCAATGATGCCGGCGCGGGTCGCGGGTGTTCCAAGACCTTTCTTCTCGGTGTCACCGTCAAACTGATCGTTTCCGGCAGTCTCCATTGCAGACAGGAGGGTATCTTCTGATACGTTTTGTCAAGGGTGTTTAAGAACTTTTTTCGCTGTCATTCAAAATCAGGCGCTTGATTTTGTCGCTCATGGTTTCTTTGCTCGTTTCACTGAAATGGATTTTGACGCGGTAGGTGGTCTTTCCGATTTTCTTTATCATTACAGGTGGCGCGGCTTCCTTTACGGTCAGAGGGGAAGCGGTTGCGGGGGTGCTGCGGTTGCTGGTGTCGTTGTTCATAGGCTCTCCTTTCCATGAGAAAAGCCCCATGCGGTCATACATGGGGCGGTGGTTTTGAGGTTGAAGTGGCGAGGTGGCAAAGTGGCAAGGTATCTGGGTTTTGCCACTTGGATTTTGCCGTTTCACTTTTTAAGAGCGTGATACCATGCCGCGCCAATGCGCTTTGAGGTAATGCGCCCGTCAAGGTTTCTCTTTGCCGCCCGGACGGTACGGGCGGATATGCCCGCTTCTGTGGCGACTTTCTCTATGTCCTCACTGGCAAGCTCTTTCCCGTCTGCAAGCAGGTCAAGTATCAGCCGTTCCGCCTGTT
>ENA-ORVG01002069-ORVG01002069.1-human-gut-metagenome-genome-assembly--contig:-NODE-2069-length-20821-cov-2.503226_pt1 | contig 20821 bp, 19 predicted proteins | sample MGYA00242091_ERZ509233 | MGnify/ENA primary metagenome ERZ509233 (study PRJEB26280, sample SAMEA2338840) | human gut metagenome | biome: human gut; feature: human-associated habitat; material: faeces... | reverse complement strand
ATATCAGACCATCCGTTTCTATGATATCCCGATCTTCTTTTGCGGGAATATGCCCCAGTTTTTCAATAAGATATCCCGACAGTGTATCATAATTTTCCGTTTCAAGCTTCAGTCCGAGTTCATCGTTCAAATCATCAATGAGAACTCCTCCGTCAATCTTGTATTCATCTTCTCTGACACACTCTATCTCAGGAACTACTTCCTCATACTCTTCGTTAATATCACCCATGATCTCTTCAACGAGATTTTCGATCGTTACAATTCCCGAAAAGCCACCGTACTCATCGACCAAAAGCGCCATATGATGCCGTGTCTCCTGCATAATCCGAAACAGTTCATCCGCTTCCTTTGTTTCCGGAATAAAGAACGGTTGACGAAGCATCTGCCTGACATCTCCTTTCTTCAACGGATGTTTTCGCATCTCGATCATCATATCTTTTACATGAAGCACACCGATAATATTATCAATGTTTTCTTCATATACCGGAATCCGATTATGTCTTGTCTCAAGGATCTCATCGATCATCTCCTCAAACGGATCGTCAATATCAAATGCTATCACTTCTCGCCTCGGAACCATGATCTCTCTTGCAGTCCTTCTGTCAAACTTAAACACCGAATCGATCATCTCTTTTTCGTCATCGTCAAATGTACCGCTTTCATTTCCCATTTTTAAAAGCGCTTTCACTTCCTCTTCCGTCACCGCTTCTTCCTCATCTTCCGTTTTCATCCCAAGAAGCTTTAACACAAACTTCGTAGACATGGAAAGAAGTTTGATAAACGGAGACAGTATGATCGATATATAGTGTACCGGCATTACCGTAAACATACAAAACGCTTCCGCTTTCTGCAGCGCGATCCTCTTCGGAAAGCAGGCCGCGCTGCACTGCCAGATCGCCCAGCTCATTCAGAAACGCCTCGTAGCTGTCTTCCAGCGCAATCAGGTCGTCTACGCTCAACAGCGGGCTGCCTTCTTCCGCAGGCGCGCTCAGTGGAAACAGCGCAAGGGGCAGGGACAGGCAGACGGAAAAAAACAGTTTTTTCTTCATAAAAGCAGCTCCTCGGCGCGGGAAAAACAGGTTTATTTCGTGAAATACACGATATCGCTGACATCGCGCTCACGCGAACCGCTGGTCTTATTGACGCGCTGATCGCCGAGCACCATCGTGGCGCTTCCGCCGCCGTCAAGGTTATAGGCCACTTTGCAGCCCTGCTCAACAAACACCTGCTGAAGCTCCTGCAAGGTCATGCCCTTGTCGCTCCAACCGTCGCGGCGGCCGTCCGCCACGATGATGACATAGTGGTTTGCGTCCACCTGGCCGATGGCCGTGCGCGGCTCGCGAATGGTGTCCTTGGTAGAGATGATGTATTTTTCCGGCAGTTCCACCGCCGCGCCGTCGTTGACCAGCAGCGGCCCGAAGGTGAAGCTCTGCACAACGCCCTCGTCGATGTATTTCTGCCCCTCGCCCGCGTTATATGTGCCGCGCGGCAGGGCGACGAACGTGCCGTCGTTCATGATGAGCAGCTGGTCGCGCGTGGAAGCCTCGTCGCGATAGAGCACGCCGTTGCGGATGACCAGACCGTTCTTGTCCTTGTAGTTGTAGTAATCGCCGTTGACGGCCAAAATGGCGTCGTGGCGCTCGGCAATGGCGCTGGTAGCCTCCGAATTGCTCTTGGAGTATTCCTCTCCGGCGAACGCGGTTTGCAGCTGCGCGGGATCGTCCACATAGACGTTGGCGACAAAGAAGCGCAGACTCGTGCGGTTGAACGCATAGCACCACTGATCGATGGTGATCTGAATGGTTTCGCCCTCGTAGGTCGTCGTATCCTCAATGGTTCTGGTGTTCGGTTCGGTCGCCGCAAGCGCGCAGACCGGCAGACAGAGCGCCAGCACCAACGCCGCCCAGCAGATGATTTTTTTCATAATAGATGACTCCTTAATTGGTAAACATGATGATATCGCTCACCGAGCGTTCCTTGCCGCCGGAGGGCATATTGATGACCTCCCCGCGGAAATAGAGCGTCGTGGAGCCGCCGCCGTCCAGATTGAACGCAAATTCCGCACCCTCGTCGAGGAACAGTTGTTGCAGCTGCGGGATGCTCGCGCCCGTGGAATAGCCCTCGCGGCGGCCGTCCACCACGATGACAATGTAATGCAGCGGGCCGATCTGGCCAATGGCCGTGCGCGGCTCATAATAACCGTCGTGGCAGTTCACGTAGAAACTCGAAGGCAGCGTCGCCGCCTTGCCGTTCTCCACCAGCACCGGGCCAAATTCAAAGGTCTGCCACGTCTGCGCCTGTTCCAGCTTGTTGGCGACGAGACCCTGCTTGCCGCTTCTGTCCGTCTGCGCGGAAAGATTGCCGTCCTTGTCCACGATGAGCAAATGATGCTTCCGAATATTCTGCCGCCGCAGCACTTCGCCGTTTCGGATGATGACGCCGTCGCGATGGTATCGGCAGAAATCCGCGTTGATCGCCAGCACGGGGTTGTAACGCCCCGCAATATCGCTGACCGCCTCATAAATGCCGCTCTTGAAATCGTCGCCCGCAAAGGCCGTTCGGAATTGATCCGCGCTGCTGAGCTGAATGTCGCAGACGAAATAAGTCATGCTGTCCTTCGTCTTCTGCTCGATGGATACGGCGATGTTGTCCGATTCATAATGCAGCTGGCCCGGCTCATAATGCTTAAAACCCGTGGACGTATCCGCCGTGGTCTGCGTCTGCGTCGTTTCCTGCCGGGTTTCGGCCTGGGCAGTCAGGGTTTCCTGTTTGGCCTCCTGCTTCACTTCCAGCTTCTCCTGATCCGGGTTGAAACTGGCCGCCGCGGCCAAAGCGCTGTCCGGCTCCGGCGTCGGACCGGGCAGGCGCTGCACCGTCTTTTCATTCTGAATGGCCGCCCACTGGGTAAAACGCTGCTGCACCGTCGGCACATCGCCCATCGGCGCGCTGGCGTTGCACAGCGTCAGCAGCATCGCGGCGCAGATTGCGCCGCCCAGCCAGCGGCCGGCGTGCATGCGCTCAAACGAAGGCACGCCGAAATAGCGCTTGCGGATCGCCGGCTCAAGCGTGCGTTTTTCCTCCGGCGGAGGCGGCGGCGCTTTGTCGTAGCGCCGGAGCGGTGTGCGCTTAAACTGGTCAAGCGGCTTCATGAATCTCTCCTCAATATGAAAAAATGCTATCGTTTATTATACTTCGATTGCGGTTCTATGTCAAACGGAGGATATCAGCTGCTCAAACTTTCCAGATATCCTTCCAGCGCCTGCACATCGTCAAACATCCGCCCGTCGCGAAGCTCGTCCTGCTCTTCTTCAGCGGCCGCCGTCACGGGAATATCCGTCTTGCGAACGACGCTCAGCGCTTCGCCTGTCGTATTCTGCCAGACAGCCAGCAATCCGTCCTCCCCGCCCCGCAAAACCCAGTGCAGCGGACAGGGCATATCCATCCGCGTGGTTATATCCACCTCGCCTGCCGAAAAGCCCGTGACCGCCGCGTTTTCATACAGCCCGCCGATTTCCTTTTCCAGTGCGCCGCGCGTCAGCCCGACAAGCTGTGCGGGCAGTTTTTCCCGCCGCTGAACGCTGTGGCCGCAGGGCGCGTAATACAGCGTGCGGTGCAGATACGTCTCCCTGTTCGTTTGGGCGGATAAGTCCGCCCCCGCGGGCGCTTCGGCGCTTTCGACGTTCTGCGCGGCCGCGGTCTGCGGCTTCTTTTCGTTCGGCGCGTCCGCTCCCCGTGCAGGCATCAGACACAGCAGCGCGGCCACCAGAACGATAATCAGCAGATATCGATACGAAACATGCAACGAGATCATCTCCTTTTGCGCTCATTGTGCGCAGGAGATGATCGGCGCATGATGGAAATAAATAGCTTCCTTTTTTTCAAAAAAACGAACAAATCGCCCCGCCGTCTCGTCTATAAGGTGTAAGGAGGTGAAGCGCCGATGGAGATTGCCGCGGATGAAAGCCCGAAACAGCGCCTTACCCGACTGGTCAGGCAATATCAAACCGACCTGCTCCGCATCTGCTATATCCAGCTGCACGATACGGCGCTGGCCGAAGACGCCGTGCAGGAAACCTATCTCAAGGCCTATCGGTCCATGCCCGCTTTTCGGGGCGATTGCAGCGAAAAAACGTGGCTGATGCGCATCGCGGTCAACGTCTGCCGCGACATGCTTCGTTCGGCGTGGTTCCGCCATCTGGACCGCCGCATAACGCTAGAGCAGCTGCCCGAACCGATTGCACAGCCAAGCGAAGAGGATTGCTTTCTGACGGTGGAGGTCATGCGGCTTCCGCAGAAATACCGCGAAGCCGTCCTTCTGTATTACTACGAAGCCATGACGACCGATGAAATCGCGCAGGCGCTGGGCGTTGCAAAGTCTACCGTCTCGGCGCGCCTTGAGCAGGGCCGTCAAGCCCTTCGGAAAGCGCTGGAAAGGAGGCGTTTGCATGGATGAATTTCGGGAAAACGGTCGTCTGCGCGGCGCGCTGGATGCGTCGCTCTCCGGCCTGAACGGCGACCCCTATCTCGCGCGGCGCTTGATCGCTTATGCAGAGAAACAGCCGAAAGCCGTAAGAAAGCGTTCCATCGGCCTTGTGTTTGCCTTCGTCGCCCTGCTGGCCGCAGTGAGCGTTGCCGCGGCGGCGGCGCTCAATCTTTTTGAGCAATTCGGTCAAAGCGAGCGTCGATTCGCGGAAATTGCCCCGCAAACCGTCATCGACTCGGAAACTGCCTCGATTCAGACCGAAAGAACGGGCACGGTTACCGCCTCGATTACCAACGCCTATTATGACGGTGAATCGCTGCTCATCGGCTACACAATTCAGGGGAATACCTCGTTTGAACCGTTTTCCCCGACAGCCAAAGAACTGACGCACATGCAGCCGACGGATGACGTTCCCGATTGGCTGCATGCGAAAACGGGCGATTCGGCCCTTGCCAAAGCTTGGGAAAACACCAAGCAGGCCGGAATGCCCTGGGGCGTTGTCCGCTATCGCGTCTCAGCTTCCGATCACACCTACACGGACGAGGGGCTTGACCTCGGCCCATGGACGGAAACAGAGGACGCTTCCGACCCGAACGTCTTTTCCGCCATCCGCGATTTTGACGCTCTGCCGGAAGCCGCGCAGAAGCGAGACTCCCTCCCCGTCCGCATTGACGTGTATCAATCTGCCGTATGGTTTTATTTCGACGGACGTTCCATGTATACGACGAGCGAACGCATGAATTTGTTTCCGATGACGGCGACGATTGAACAAATCAACCATGATTCGGCACAATTTATGGGCTTTGAAACAATAAACGGTGCAAAAATCAGGCTTACGATTCAGGCTTCCGAAATCCGCCTGACCGCATCTGTGACTGCCGCAGACGGCGCGCTTCCGCCGATTTCGGATGATTCGTGGTTCGACATGTTGCTGACAGATGAAACGGGCTATGCCTTTGAACCCGAATCCTTTGTCATGCCGGATGACCAAACGCTGCTTTTCACCTTTGAGGGGAACGGACAAATGCCCTCGTCCCTCAGCGCCGTTTTGATGATTGTCGGCCCTTCGGGCGAAACGGAGTCCTTCCCGATTGCGGTGGATATCAACGGCTGAGCGGACCGAATCCGAAAAATTTGAGAAACAACAAAACATGCCCACGAACCCATCGTCTCAGTTCGTGAGCATGTTTTTTACTTATCCATCCAAACCCTTGCCCGTCCGGCACGTTTCGCCTCACAGAGCAGCAGATCCGCTTTTTCTATCCATTCCCATTCGTCCTTTGCGCCGGCAAACGCATGCGCGCCGATGCGGTCGATTCCGCCGCATCGGCGTTCATCTCTCTTCCGTATTCACTGGCCCAGCGGTTTTCTGTTCGGCGTTCCGGCTTTGCGCGGATAGGCTTTCGGGGTCGTCCCCGTCTTATCCGTCAGCAGCAGCACGTGCGCCCAGTCGTCCCGGCCAGGGATCGGCGCATCCACCGTGCCGCGCACCGTGCCGCCCAGCAGAAAAGCCGCGCGCCTTGCGGCGGTCATCTCTTCCGCCACGCCCGGTCCCTTCCAGGCAATCGCCACGCCGCCCTTTTGAACAAACGGAAGCGTCAATTCTTCCAGCGTCGCCGCGTTGGCCACCGCACGGGAGACCGCCGCATCGTATTGTTCGCGGTGCGCCGCCATTTTGGCCGCGTCTTCCGCGCGCGCGTGCAGCGTCTCCGCTTTCAGCCCCAGACGCGCCAGCGCGTCTTCCAGAAACAGAATGCGCTTGTTCAGCGCGTCCAGAAACGTCATCTGCAAATCCGGCCGCAGAATCAGCAGCGGCATGCCGGGAAAGCCCGCGCCCGTGCCCACGTCGATGACCTTCTCGCCGGGCATAAGCAGCCCGTGCGCCAGCGGCGCGGCGCTGTCCAGATCGTGGCGGTCCACGCGCTCATCCTCGTCGAGCACGGCGGTCAAATCCATGCGCGCGTTGTATTCATCCAGAATGGCGTGAAAGGCTTCAAAACGGTCAAGCGCAGTCTCGTCCGCCGCGATGCCCATTTTTTCCAGTCCGTTTTTCAGTCTCTCTTTATTCATAGCGGCTCTCCCACACAAATTTGATCCAGCTCAGGCCCTCGCGCAGATGGTTTTTGATGAAATACTCCGGCTTGGAAGGGCTGCCCTTGCCGCAGGCGATAATGCCAACCTGTTTGCACAGCGCCAGCGCGCGCGGCACATGGTAATCGCTGGTGACAATCAGCGCTTCCGTCAGCCCGCGGTCATCCATGATGGACTGCGCATAGCCGAGGTTTTGACGCGTGTTGAACGAGCCGGTTTCCGCTTCGATATCCGACGCGGCCACGCCGTGCTCGATCAGCCAGTCGCGCATCACGTCGCCCTCTGCGCGCGGTTCGTCGCTGCCCTGCGCGCCGCAGACAATCATCAGCATCGGCTGCTTTTGATATTCCTCCAGCGCCGCCGTCAGCCGTCTTTCCAGCGCGACGGAGGGCGTGCCATCCGCCTTAACCTGCGCGCCGAGCACAATGATGGTGTCAAAATCGCCGACCGGGGGCAGATGCGTCTCCTTGTCATAGACAAAGCCGATCAGCCCCGCCGCACAAACCACGCCAAAGAGAACAAGCGCTGCAAGCACCGTCAGCAGCCTCCTTAAAATCCTCATCGTTTCTGCCCCTTTAAATCCTTGTCTTATCTGCCGTCCGCCGCGCCGATATCCAGCGCCATCAGCTCGTCTTCCTGTTCCTCGCGGAGCGTTCCCCGTCTGCCGGGCACATTTCGGCTGCGCATCAGATAGCTGATTTCCTCTTCGCTCTGCCGCCCGTCGAACTGGCTGTTCTGCGTCATGGAATACACGCTGTTTCCGGCGAAAATCAGATGGTCGATGACGCGGACGCCGATGACGTTCAGCGCGCTGATCACCGCGCGGGTGGCGTCATAGTCGTCCTGAGAGGGTTCAGCCGTGCCGCTGGGGTGATTGTGCGCCAGCAGAACGGCATGCGCGTGATAGCGCAGCGCGGTTTCGACCACCTCTCTGGGATAAATCTGCACCTGATCGATGGTGCCCTTGTGCAGCAGCGCGGGCCGAAGCACGCGTCCACTCTGATCCATGCAGATCATATACACGCGCTCTTCGTGCAGGCCGAAAAACAGCGCGCCCGCATATCTTCTCGCTTCCGCCAGATTGGTGATGACGGGTTTGCTGCCCATCGCGCTGCGCTGATAATAACTGAGCAGCTGCGGCATCAGGCTCAGCAGCACGGCGGCGTTTTCGCCCACGCCGTCCACCCGCTTCAGCTCCGACGGCGCGGTTTCCAGCACCGCGCTCAGCGAGCCGAAACGCTCGATCAGCCGATGGGCCAGCGGGTTCACGTCCCGCTGGGGAATGGCAAACATGAGCAAAAGTTCGAGCACTTCATGCTCGGAGAAGCCGGAAAGCCCCTCCTTCATGAATCGCTCTTTCATCCGCGCGCGATGACCCGCGTGGACTGTCTTTTCGCTCATGCTCTCCTCCTTTTTGGGGCTTTGCCCCAAACCCCACCGGAAACCTGAGGTTTCCAGCCCTCCCGCTACGTGATTCGCGATGCGAATCACAATGGAAAAAAGCTTGCTTTGCGTTCTTATCTCTTTTTGAATACGCGCTTGATGCGGTCGAACAGGCCTTCGTCCTGTTCTTCCTGTTCGATGGTATTATAAACCAGTTCGAGCAGGCCGCTTCCGCTGGCGTAAATCTGCGCGGGCTTGAGTTTCACGGTCTTGGCCGCCGCCTCGCGCACATTCCGGGCGAGCTTTCCGGCCGCGTAAACCCTCGCGCCGTTCATCGGCATCAGGCCGCCGCCCGTGAAATAAACGTTTGACCAGTTGCCCAGTCGAATGCCGCTTTTCTTCACCGCGTCGTCGATCATTTCAAGCATCTCATCCACGCGTGCGTCGATGATCATGCTGACCTGTTCGCCGGAGAAGCTTTCCATCTGGCCATTCTCTCCCTGCACTTCGATCTGCGTGTTCTTCGGCGCGTTGAAGGTGTAGGCTCGTTTGATCTTTTCGCACATATCGAACGGCTTTTCCAATCCGTAAGTCAAATCCAGCGTGATATGCGCGCCGCCGACCGGAAGCACCTTCTGCCAGATCAGCGCGTCGCCCTCGACCGCCATGACCTCGGTGGAAAGGTAACCCACGTCCACCAGAATCGCCGTATGATCGCGCTCTTCAAACGGAATCATCTGCATCGCTTCGCCGACCGACGTGGAGAAGAACCCGCGCACCTCGACACCCAGTTCCTTGAGCCGTTCGGTCACGTCGTTGATGAAGAACTGATCCGCCAGCACAAAGCCGATCATGCCTTCCAACGTCGAGCCTTTCTGATCGACAGGTTCGAGCGTCTTCTGTCCGCCGTCCACCTTAAACCACGCCGGGGAACGATGGATAATCACGCCCGTCGGGCGGTCCAGCATCTCCGTGGCCTGCCGCTGGAGCTTTTCCACATCCGCGCTGGTGACCTTCGGATCCGCGCCCTGAAGCGCGACGCTCGATTCAATCACATAAACCCGAACGAACTCACCCGGCACGCCGACGTAAACTTCCTTAATATGGGTTCCAACCTTTTTTTCCGCTGCCTCGATGGCGCTGGCGATCGCGTCGGAAACCTCAGAGGGCGCGTTCCATTCGCCGTTCATGAAGCCGTCGTACTGCGCCATGCCCGCCGATGTGATGGTCACCTTCTGATACGCGCTTTCCTCCGCAAGCAATACCAGAACCTTGGACGTGCCAAAGTCCAGAACCGCCGTCGCTTTTTTCATCATACGATCTCATGCTCCTGTCTGCCCGCATGTAAATTCGCCCTCAAAGGGCGCAAGATATCATCTGATTTGCTATTATTATGCGAGTTTATTGTAACCGATTATGCCCTTTCTTTCAAGCCACTTGAGCAAATTTTGTTCCAAATCGCCCCATTTTTTTCATTTCAGCGAAAAAACAAGCCGTCCATCCAGGCAAAAAGGTTCGCCCTTTGCTGAAAACAGCGCATCCCCCTTTGCCCATTTTTTCACGGTTCTGGCGTGGGCGAAGGCTCAAGCGTCGGCGTTACGGTCGGAACAGGGGTTACAGTCGGCAGCACGCGCGGAATATAATGGGCTTCCCTTCCGCTTGAAACGTCGATGGTCGCGCCCATCACCGTGCCCAGCGGTTCTCGCACCACAAGCACCTCGCGCGCAATCAGCAGCTTGGTTTCAAGGCTTCCGTCATCGCCAAGCACAATGCTCGCGCCGTCCGTCGTCAACAGCTTTATGTTTTCAAGGCTCTTCAAATCCAGGCTGGCCACGCGTCCGAGCAGATTGGTTGTGTCCAGCGCGCCCAGCACGCGCTGCATGGCTTGCAGCTGCGCGCTGTCGCGCACAGGCAGTCTGCTTCCGACTGTCGCACGGGCGTTATCGATCCAAACCAGATTGGTGATCTGCGGCCCGGCAACCGTGTCCGGATAAACGCTGCCCGCGCATTCGAGCACCATGCCCGACGCGTCCACGACAAAATACAGGCCGAAAGCATTGACGACCCCCATGCCCATCCGCTCGTTGATATGCAACGTTAACGTGCCGCGGTAGTCGAATTCATGGCCGATATACTCGATGTACCAGTTCTGTTCCAGCCTCTTTTTCAACTCTGCGTCGCTCAGCGAAAACAAGTTGTCGCCCTCGCGCACGCCGCTGAGCGCGATAATATCCTCTTTGGAAATGTTGCGATTGCCGACGACCAGCACGCTGCGCACCTTGAACACCTGGCTGCACGTGAGCACCATCAGCGTGGCCAACACAGCCAGCACCACAACCGTCATCCCCATCACCTGAGAGGCGGCCTTTTTGCGCTTTCTGTATCTCATGTTCTTCCTCCACTCCGTCGATCGTCGGTTTCTATCACTCTTACGCCGTTTTCTCTGGAGATGCTCAGCAGAATGCCGACAGCCGCCATAATCATGCTCACGGATGTGCCGCCCGCGCTGAAAAACGGAAGCGGCAGGCCCGTCGTCGGCAAAATGCCCGTCACTACGCCCATGTTAATAAACGCCTGCAAGCCGATCATCGACGTGATGCCCGTTCCAAGCAGGCAGCCAAACCGATCACGGCAGGCCAGCGATACACGCAGACCCGCCAGCACAAACAAAACAAACAGCGCGATCACGGTCACGCAGCCGACCATCCCGAAGTCCTCGCCGACAATCGCAAAAATGAAATCCGATTCCGGATACGGCAGGTAGGCGAATTTCTGCCGTCCCTGCCCCAGCCCCATACCGAACAGCCCGCCCGAACCGAGCGCAATCAGCGATTGCGAAAGCTGGTATCCCTCGTCGCTCATCTTGGCGAAAGGATCGCGGAAAGAAAGCAGGCGCTCCCTTCGATACGGCGCGCTCCATGCGTAAAACGCGCCAACGACAAGGCCGCCCGCACCCAGCAACGCCATGTGCCGCTTCTGAATGCCCGCCGCGAAAAGCATCACCAGCGCGCAGATCAAAATGCTGCCGCCTGTGGAGAGATTCGGCTGTTCCAGAATCAGCAGAAACATCACGCCTGGCACAACCAGCAGCGGCACAATGCCCGTGAACAGATGACGGATCGCCTCGCCGCGGCGATCCAACGCCCCGGCCATGAAAATGACCATCGCGTACTTGGCAAATTCAGACGGCTGCATGCTCAGTCCGAAAAAATTCAGCCATCTTCGCGAACCGTTGATGCTCACGCCCACGCCCGGAATAATCACCAGAATCAGCAGCAAAGCGCTCGTTGCCAACAAAAGCAGCGTCACTTTGGGACGCCGAAAAACGCGATACGGCACGCGTGAAAGCGTCACGCAGGCCGCAGCGCCGAGCGCCACGCCGATCAGCTGCTTTTTGACGGCGGCAAGCGCGTCGCCTGTCGCCGCTTTCTGATAATAGGTGGCGCTGAACAGGGTGACCAGCCCCATCAGGAGCAGCAGCACCATCAGCACGACCACCGTCTTGTCGCAGGTTCGTTGAACTCGGTTCGGCATGGCTCGCTCCCTTCCGACTGCACGCTTCTGCTGTCTCACGCATCTTTTGCAGCCGGTCGGGCAGCTTATTGCATCGCCATGACCTTTTCCTTGAAGATTTTGCCTCGGTTCTCATAATCGGTGAACATATCAAAGCTCGCGCATGCCGGGGAAAGCAACACGTTGCCCCCCTCTTTCGCCAGCTTTCTGCACGTCGCCAGGCAGAGATCAAAGTCGTAGCCCGTCATCGTATAGGCCGTGTAGCCCACACGATCCAGCGCCTCTTTAATCTGGTTCGCCGTGTCGCCGATGAGCACGCAGTGCTCGATCAGCGGCGCTTCCGCGATGCTCCGGGCCAGCGGGTCAAACGACACTTTCTTGTCGCTGCCGCCGAGAATGAGCACCGTCGGCTTTTTCATCGTCGCGATGGCCTTCTGTGTGGAATCGACATTCGTTCCCTTGGAATCGTTGATCCATGTCACGCCGTCCACCTCCCGCACCGTCTCGATGCGGTGCTCCACGCCCTTGAAGGTTTTGAGCACTTCGCGCATCGTTTCGCAGGGAACGCCCATCACGCCGGTGATGACCACAGCGGCCAGCGCGTTTTCAAGGTTGTGCGGGCCGGGGATATACACCTCGTCGCAGCGACACACCATCTGCTCGCCCTCGCCAAGTTTCAGAATGATGTGATGATCCGCGACATACGCACCGTAAGGCACCTTCTCCTTGCGGGAGAACCATGCCACCTGTGCCTTCAACCCCTTCGCCATCTCGCGGCAGGTCGGATCGTCGTAATTGAACACGGCCACGTCATGCGCAGTCTGGCGGTCAAAGATACGCCGCTTCATCGCGATATAGACTTCCATCGAGCCATGGCGGACGATATGATCCTCGGTGATATTGAGTACCGCGCCCACATGCGGGTGGAATTGGCTGATGCCCTCGCACTGATAGCTGCTCACCTCGGCGACAGTCACGTCATCCTGTTTGGATATGCCCGCCGTCGCGGTAATCGGATAGCCGATGTTTCCGACGACGTGCGTCGTGCGTCCCGTCGCGCGAAACAGCTCGCCGACCAGCGTCGTGGTCGTCGTCTTGCCGTTCGTGCCGGTGATGGCGACAAGCGCGCCCTTTGTCAGCCGCGCGCCCAGCTCCAATTCGCCCATGACCTCCACACCCTGCGCAATCGCGTTTTGCACAAACGGCTTGGCCCACGCAATGCCGGGGCTGATGACCATGATGTCCTGCCCTGCAATCAGGCCGTCCGCCGACTGGCCGAGCGCAAACGTGCATTCCGGCGTGCGCAGTTCATCCAGCGCGCCGCCGAATTCGCCTTCCGGCTTGGTATCCGTGATGGTCACACGCGCGCCAAGGCTGATCAGCAGCTTGGCCGCCGCAATGCCGCTGCGCGCCATGCCGCAGACCAGCACGCGCTTTCCTTCAACATTCATGTTCATGGCCTAACGCCTCCGTTTATAGCAGAGGAAACGTTGGGGCGCTGCCCCAAACCCTGCCAAGAACCTGAGGTTCTTGGATTTCCCTCTTTGCTTTGCAATGACAGCTTTTTTACAAAACGCCGAGCAGCGTAATGACGCAGAGGATTGCGGTTGTCACCATATACATGGTCACGATCTTCGTCTCGTGAATGCCGCAAAGCTCAAAGTGATGATGAATCGGCGCCATCTTGAAGATACGCTTGCCGTGCGTCTTTTTGAAATACGTAATCTGGATGATATCCGACAGGCTGCTCATCAGCATCCAGAACGCGATCAGCACCAGAATCAGCGGCTGGCGCAGCAGCATTGCCGCGGCAACCACCGCGCCGCCGATGAACATCGAGCCGGTGTCGCCCATGAACATCTGTGCCGGGTATGCGTTGCGGGAAAGGAACGCCATGCACGCGCCGCACATGGCCGCGCAACCCACACCGAGACTGCCCAGCGAAGCCGCGCTGCAGAGCACCGCCAGCGTCGCAAAATCCACCATCGAAACGCTGGTCAGCAGACCGTCAAGGCCGTCCAGCAGGTTCGCGCTGTTCGTCGTGCCGACGATGATGAACATCATAATCGGGATATACCAGATGCCCAAGTCCCATTCCACGCGGAAAAACGGCACCTGGATGACGTGCCCGACCTGCGGGTGGAAATAGCAGTAGCAGGAGAACGCCAGTGCCAGCAGCGTCTGGAAAAACATCTTCTGCTTGGGGGTCAGGCCGCCGTTTTTGCCCCGGCGGATCTTGGTCATGTCGTCCACAAAGCCGATACACAGATTGCCCAGCGCCATCACCAGCATTGCCAGCAGCATGTTCTGCCACAGCGGCTGGCTGTAATCGTTCATGATAAGCGCTGCGACAATCGCCGCGCCCGCAATCACGAGGCCGCCCATCGTCGGCGTACCCTGCTTTTTTTTGTGGGCTTCCGGCGCAAGCTCATAGATATTCTGGCCGAATTTGAGCTTGTGCAGCACGGGCAGCATCGCTTTGCCCAGCACAATGCCAACCGCAAACGCGATCAGCAGGGTAATCATCATCCTTTGCATGATCCTCATTCCTCCGAAGCGCGGGGTGCTTCCCCCGTTTATTTCCGACGGGTCTGAGCCGCGTCGCCCAGACGGTTTTCGCGCGCGATTTCCTCCAGCAGTTCGGAAACAATCACCTTTTCATCAAACGGATGCTTCACGCCCGCGATATCCTGATAGGTTTCGTGCCCCTTGCCCGCCAGCACCACGATATCGCCGCTGACAGCCATCTCCATCGCCTGCCGAATGGCCTCGCGGCGGTTTTCGATCACTTCATATTTCGCGCCGGTGGGCTTAATTCCTGCCTCGATCGCGGCAAGAATCGCCATCGGGTCTTCAAAGCGCGGATTATCGCTGGTCAAAATCGCGTAATCGGCCAACTTTCCCGCGATTTCGCCCATCATCGGACGCTTGCCTTTGTCGCGGTCGCCGCCGCAGCCGAACACCAGAATAATGCGCCCGCGGCAGAATTCGCGCACCGTTTTCAGAATGTTTTCCAGTGCGTCCGGCGAGTGGCTGTAATCCAGAATCATCCGATACGGGGTCTGCGTCGGCAGCATTTCCACGCGGCCCGGCACACTGACCACCGCTTCAAGCCCTTTCTTGATGGCGTCCAGTTCCACGCCCAGAATCAGCGCGCACGCCGCCGCTGCCAGCGCGTTGTACACGTTGAACATGCCCGTCAGCAACAGATGCACGCGTTCGGCATGCAGGTTGCGCAGATTGAGCGTAAAGGATACGCCGGTTTCCGTGATTTCAATGTCGCGGGCAAACAGATCCGCCTTGCTGCTGATGCCGTAGGTCAGCAGTGGACAATCAAGGCTCTCGCAGACGTTCTGCGCCGTTTCCTCGTCCACATTGACGGCTGCGTTGCGCGTCATGCCCGTTGAAAACAGCAGTTTCTTGGCCGCAAAGTAATTCTCCATCGTGCCGAAGAAGTCGAGGTGATCCTGTGAAAGATTCGTATAGGCCGCCGCCTCAAAGACCACGCCGACCAGCTTGCGCAGAAACAGCGCATGTGCGGAAACCTCCATGCACACGACCTCCACGCCCGCGTCAGCCATGATGCGCAGGATTTCAAACATCTCGATCGGGTCGGGCGTGGTCAGGTGGCTGGGCAGTTTGGTCTTGCCCGCAATGCAGCCCGTCGTGCCGATGATGCCGCAGCGCATGCCCGCGCTCTCGATGATGCTCTTGAACAGATAGGTCGTGGTCGTCTTGCCCTTCGTGCCGGTGACGCCCACCAGCTTCATCCGCCGTTCGGGATGGCCGTTAAAGGCGCTGGCAATGCGGGTCATCGCGGCGCGCACGTCGGTCACAACCACCTGCGGACAGTCTATGGCCAGCTCGCGCTCCACCACCAGCGCCACGCAGCCGCCCTCGACGGCCTGCGGCGCAAAGTCATGCGCGTCTACACGGCCGCCGCGAATGCAGAAAAACAGGCCGCTTTCACACTTGGCACGCGAATCCGCCGTCAGGGTTTTGATCTCCGTCTGCGCGTTCCCCGTGATTTTGACCAGTTCGGGCATGCCTGCCGTCAGTTGTTCAAGGTTCATCGTCATTCCTCCATTTGTTGTGTTCCCGTATCTTTATGGCATTTCAAACGTCACCCGGACCTGTGCCCCCGTCGGCGCGTAGCTGCCGCCCGCGGGGCTTTGTCCGGCCGCAAGGCCTTCGCCCTGCGCGTTCATTTCAAATCCGCTGAGCCGAATTTCCTGTGCGCACCGCCGCATATCCAGCCCGATCACGTCCGGCACGCGGGCGTAATCCTGTGCCTGCGGCGCGCTCTCGCCCGTGACATAGAGCATCGCGCAGAAACCTTCCTGCACCGTCGTGCCCGCCGGAGGCAGCTGCCCGGTGACAATCGGATTCTCTCCGTCCGTCACCGCGTCAATGCCCGCTTCCCGTAGGATGGCCTTCGCGTCGCGCACGTTCATGCCCGTCACATCCGGCATGGTCGTCTGTTTGGCTTCGGCGCCTCCCTCTGTCTTGGGCACGCCCAGCAGCGGCAGAATCTCTTCAAAAATCTGTGCGGCGAACGGCGCGGCCGTCGTTCCGCCGTAATCCGGCTTGACCTTCGCCTCGTTGACCGTCACCAGCAGCGCAACCCTGGGGTTGTCCGCCGGGGCAAAGCCGACAAACGAGCCGATATGCAGATTCGATTCAATTTTTCCGTTCCTGTAAATCTGTGCCGTACCCGTCTTGCCGCCGATGGCATAACCGTTTACCTTCGCGTTTTTGCCGCCGCCGTTTTCCACCACGCCGTAGAGCAGTTTGCGCATTGTCGCGCTGGTTTCAGCGGAAATCGGCGTAGAGACGACCTTGGGACTGGTCTGTTCCAACACATTGCCGTCGCTGTCTTCAATGGCCTCCACCAGATATGGCTTCATCAGCCGCCCGCCGTTGACCACCGCGCATGCCGCCGTAATCATCTGAATGGGCGTCACCGCAACGCTCTGTCCGAAACCGATGCGTGCCAGATCAACGTTCTTCACCCGATTTTGTCCGATGAGAATGCCGCTGGCCTCGCCATATAGGTCAATGCCCGTTCGGCTGCCCAGCCCGAACGCGTGCAGATATTGGTAAAACCGTTCGCTTCCCAGTCGAAGCGCCAGCTGGGTGAAAACCGGGTTGCAGGAGTTTTCCAGCGCCCGCGCCATCGTTTCCGTGCCGTGCGGCGCACCCCAGCAGCGAACCGTGCTTCCGTCCACGGTGATTTTACCCGAACAGTAAAACCCCTCCTGCGGGCTTGTCGCCCCGCAATCGATGGCCGCCGAAGCCGTCAGCATTTTAAACGTCGAACCCGGCTCGTATACGTCGCCGAGCACGGTCAGCCGCATCAGCTCATTCAGCTTATCGAGATCATCTCGCGGCGGGTTCGCCGGATCATACGTCGGATACATCGCCATGGCAAGCACAGCGCCGGTGTTCACATCCATGGCGATTGCCTGCACGCTCACCGCGTCGTTGACCTGCGCGCATTCGCGCACGGCGCGCTCCACCGCCGCCTGAACATCCCGGTCGATGGTCAGCCGAAGGGTGTGTCCCTGTTCGGCGGGCACATAAAGCGTCACGCCGTCGGGCAGCGTCCGCGCCCTTGCGTCCACCTCGGTCACAATTCTGCCCGGTTTACCGGATAATTCATCGTTGTATTTGAGTTCAAGGCCGCTCTGCCCTTCGCCGTCCACATTGCACAACCCCAGCACCTGGGCGAGCAGCGTACCCATAGGATACCATCTACTGACGTCTTCGTCAAATGTTATTCCGATTAAAGCGTCGGAATCCGGGTTTTCGGCGCTCTGCCGGATGGCGCGAAGCCGGTCGGCGTCCTCCCGTGAGATCTGCCTGGCCAGCGTCACGGAAGCCGCCTTGCTGCCCGACAGTTTTTTGATAATCGTTTCTTCGCTGAGTCCCAGTTCCCGCGCGAGCACGCCCGCCAGCGCGTTCACATTCTTCACGTCCCGCGGCCTCGCGGTCAAAATAAAGCTGGTCACAGACTGCGCCAGCAGCTTGCCGTTGGTATCCACAATGTCTCCGCGCCGCGCGGAAACCACGCCGCTGCGCGTCCATTGCTTCACGCCGCGGGCAGTCAGCTCTTTCTGCCGCACGATTTGCAGATCGACAAGCCGCACGCAAACGCAAAGAAAGAGGAGAAAGAATCCGCCCATCAGCAAAACCAGCCGCTTTCGTACGGTGGCTCCCGGTGAACGCAAGCCCTCTCACTCTCCAATATGAAACACGTTGAGCAGACCCAGCAGGAAATCGAGGATTTCCATATGGTTCTCGCTGAGTGCCTGTGCCTCATCCTGCGCCTTTTTTTCCGGCGCCTGAATGTAGATCGTTTCGGTTTGCGCGCGTTCGCGCCGCAGCATGCCCAGCTCGTTTTGCGCCCGATTGCGGATTCGATCGCCGCTCTCAGCCGCCGTCAGCTGCTGCTGCATCATTTCGTTTTCTTTCACCAACGTCGCCGTCTGTGTCTGATAGCTTTCAATCGACCGCTGCGTCGTCACGCCGTCAACCATGTTGCGTCCCCACGCGACGGCCATCACCAGCATCGTCGCCGCCAGCAGCACGCAGGCCGCCACGCCCGCGTGATCCCGCCGAACCTCAACAATCAGGCGATCAATCAGCCCCATCGGGCGCTTGGCCGCGGCCCTTTTCGTCGCGGCGGCGCGCGGTCTTTCAGCTTCGGGCGTTTGGAGCGCCGGGGAAGGCGTAACCTGCCGCGCACGATCTCCGCGATAACCCGGCCTGTTCAAATCGCGCAGATTCTCCCGCGCGGAACCGGCGGGGTCGTCGGCAATATACAGCTCCCGTCCGCGCGTCTCAGGCTGCCCCTGCCTGTGGGCATATCCCGCGCTGACATAGCGCCCGCGGCTTGCGCGCGTTGTCTTTGTGCCTGTCATGATTGTATTCCCCCACCCTTCCTTCAAGAACCGCGCCGCAGCGCGCTGTGCCTAAAGGGTATGTATGCCGTGCATCGGCTCTCAAGAAGGATATTTCTCGTAAACGTAGTCCACCAGCGAACTGAAATCCTCCTCCGTCTGCGCCTCCATCCTGGCATAGACCTCGGCGTCCCAGATTTCAATATAATGGTTCAGTCCGACAAAGACGATATCCCTTGTCAGGCCGATCTTGGCGCGCAGCTTGGCCGGAATGAGCACGCGTCCCTGCGCGTCCATACTGTTTCCGGAAAAAGAGACGCTCATCAGGTAGCGCTCGTATTGCAGTCCGATTTTATCCATCGGGTTGATATGTGAAAGCCGCTCAAGCTGTCCGTCCCACATTTCCTTGGGGTAAATGGCAACGGCCGTCCTGGTCGGATTGATGGTGATCGTGAAATTTTCGCCCAGTGCTTCTCTGAAGGAGGCGGGAATGATGACGCGGCCTTTTCCATCCAGCGAGTGTTCAAACGAACCGGAAAACGCCAAATAAGCCATGCTGCACATCCCTCCTTCCCCAAATCTGCCACTTTGCATCCTTTCTCCACTACTTTACACCATTTCCCTCCACTTTTCAAGCTTTAGGGAATGAAGAATTTGCTAAATCGTCAAAAACCGTGTAACAAGTCTGTAACAATTCCGCATTTATTGGATACATCTGTATTATTTCGCATGATTTTATTCGTTTCGTCTTTCTCTTTTCTTTTGGCGCAAATCCGTGTATAATGAAATTTAACGATCGACTCGCCGCATGCGAGAGGGAGGACGCGCAGCCTATGGAAACAATCGAAGCCTTTGCCGATGAAACGGTATTCCGAAACGACGAAAACGGCTATACCGTTCTGGTGATCAAGGCGGGCAGATCGCGCGTCAGTGCCGTGGGCATCATGCCGCCGATTTCCATCGGGGAAAAACTGCGCATCACCGGCGAATGGACGGAGCACCCGGTTTACGGCCGCCAGATCAAAGTGCAAAGCCTTGAAATCGAAAAACCGACTACGCTTTCCGGAATTGAAAAATATCTCTCCAGTGGCATGATCCGCGGCGTCGGCCCGGCGACGGCCAAACTGCTCATTCGAGCCTTCGGCGAAAAAACACTCGACGTGCTCTATTCCGAGCCGGATAAGCTGCTGGACGTGCCGGGCATCGGCGAAAAACGCGCCCGCATGATTCAGGAAAGCTATGCCGAGCAGGCTCAGCAGCGCGAAGCGATGGTCTTTTTGCAGAGTTACGGCGTCACCCCCGCCCTTGCCGTCAAAATCTATAAGCGGTATGGCGAAAACGTGCGGCAGATCATCACCCGCAATCCCTACCGGCTTGTGGAGGACGTAGAGGGCATCGGCTTTAAAACCGCGGACCGCATCGCCGCCACGCTGGGCATTGAGCCGGACAGCGAATACCGCCTCAATGCAGGCGTGAAATTTGCGCTGGCCGACGCGACCGCCGTCGCCGGGCACTGCTATCTTCCCCGGCCTGAACTCGCCTTATCCGCGCGGCGCATGCTCGGCAACGATCCGGATTTGATCGATCGAACCATCGACAGTCTGATTCTCTCGCATGAAATCTCCGCGCAAGTGCTCCCCGGCGACGAGGGCGAGGATGTGGTTGCGCTCTATCAGCCTTCAACCTACCGTGCCGAGAGCGAAGTTGCGCGCCGCCTGCGGGAAATGATCGACGCCATGCCGGACACGATGGCGACCGACCTTTCCGCGCAGATCGACGAGTTGGAACGCGTGGAAGGCATCGCTTTCCATGCGCAGCAGCGTCAGGCCATCGAAACCGCCGTCACCAGCGGCATGACCGTCATCACCGGCGGTCCCGGCACAGGAAAAACAACAATTATTAAATGTATTATCAAACTGCTCAGCGTCCATGGCGATATCGCGCTGGCCGCCCCCACCGGGCGCGCCGCCAAGCGCATGAGCGAGGCCTGCGGCATGGAGGCTAAGACGCTCCATCGGCTGCTGGAATACGGCGGCGAAGAGGGCGATTTCGCCCGCACACAGGATAACCCGTTGGAATTTGACACGCTCATCATCGATGAAATGTCCATGGTGGATATTTTTCTGATGCGTTCGCTGCTGCGCGCGCTCGTTCCCGGCACGCGGCTCATCATGGTCGGCGACGCGGATCAGCTGCCCAGCGTGGGCGCGGGCAATGTGCTGGCCAGCGTCATTGCAAGCGGCCTTGTGCCGGTGGTGCGCCTGAAGGAGATATTCCGCCAGGCTGCGCAAAGCCTTATCATCTCTAACGCGCACCGCATTGTGAAGGGCCTGGCGCCGCAGAAGGGCGATTCCGATACCGTCACCCGATTGGTTCTCTCATCCTTGCCAAGATAAGCCTTGACATGGCGCTTTTCCTCCCCTCTGCCCTCCACCAGACACAGATAGTC
>ENA-ORVG01002068-ORVG01002068.1-human-gut-metagenome-genome-assembly--contig:-NODE-2068-length-20831-cov-3.303716_pt1 | contig 20831 bp, 17 predicted proteins | sample MGYA00242091_ERZ509233 | MGnify/ENA primary metagenome ERZ509233 (study PRJEB26280, sample SAMEA2338840) | human gut metagenome | biome: human gut; feature: human-associated habitat; material: faeces... | reverse complement strand
AGGGGTCAAGGGGGCGACCGCAGACATTCGTCTGTTTTCATTGCCCCCTTGTCGCGCCCGCAGGCGCGAAATTTCCCCGCACGAATCAGCTTTCGATTCGTGCGGCTTTTTCTTCGATGGCTTTCATCAAAGCATCAAGCTCCGGCATTTTCTCTCGCACTGGCGCAAGCGTGTTCCGCACAACCTCTGCTTCCCGCGCTTCATGTGTCACCAGCATCGCCACCGCATAGGCAGGAAGCGCATAGTCCACCATGCGAAACATCACCTGCCGTATGGCTGCGCCGGCTTTTCCACGATAGAGCGCCGTAAATTCACCCGGTTCACCTGCCAGAAGTTCCGCAACCACCCCATCGCTCAGCAGAAGTTTCCATGCAGTATATGACAGCCGCGCCTCGCTTTCCAGCACCTGTTTCATCAGCCCATACGCCTTCTGTGCATCACACTGAACCATCAGCGCAATCTGCGCTCGCTGAAAGACGCAGATTGCATCCTGACATGTCTTCACTGTTGCAGGCTGCGGAATGTTTTCAATCGAAACATCTGTCACCTCCACCCCGCCATTCGCCTTCATACGCGCGAAATACAGCCACTCCGCCAATTGTTCCGGATCTCGAAGCATCCGTGCGATTGCCATCGGCGATGCGATAAACCGCTCATCCATCGGCAGAATGCACGTCATCACCAGCACCACGCCGCCCATCGCCAGTTCGCACAGCACCAGCGACACCGGCTGCCCCGGCGTCAGCAGGGTCAGCACGCCAAACACCACTGCCAGCGCCCCGCCATACAGCAGGGGACAGAGCGTGTACAGCGTCACGTCGTGCCGAGGGGCATCCTCCGGCGGAAGCAGATACGGCTGATAGCGCAGACGACTTTGCGCCGATACTGGAACACGCACGAACGCCCCTGTGCCGTCCGCCTGATAGACCCGCCCGAACGCCTCATAGCGCACGATCTTCCAGCCAAAGTGCCTGCCGACCAGCATTTTCGGCACATCTTGCAGCAGATACGCCACGACCGCCGTCAGTGCCAGCCCCAGATACGTCGCCAGATTCCGCTCTTCATTCGTCCCGACAGTCAGCTGTGCGTTCACGCCGATTAGTGCCGCGCAGAACAGTACCGCCGCCAGCAGGATGCTGCCCATCCGCAGGAGCGGAAACAGGCGCTGAAATGTCCGATTCTTCATTCTTGCGCTTCCTTTGCCTTTCTTGATTCGTAGATTTCCTTTTCCTGCGCCATCCGGTCTATCGTCCACTGATAGCAGCGCGGCATGGTCGTATGGCGGATGCGGCGCAGGAACTGCTTGCGGCACTGCTCCGCCTTCTGCTCGTCGCCGTCGCGCAGCAGATGCACCGCATACGCCGTCCGCCAGACAAGCGGCTGCTTTTCATGCTTGCGCAATTCCTTCTGCATGTACAGCGTGTCATATTCTTTCAGGAAGCAGCCCGGCTTGTCCAATGCCAACTCGCACAAAACGCCGCGCGGAATCAGCTGCCACCAAAGGCGCTTCGTCTGCTCCCGATGCTCCTGCGCCAGCATAGTCAGGATGTCCAGCGCCTCACCGTAGCGGTTCTGCATCATCAGCCGCGCGGAACAATTAATCATAAGAGCCGCATCATTCTGATTCTGAATTTTGTCCGGCGGAGCGAAGTATTCTTCCGGCATTTCCGTGAACAGGTGATCCGTCAGGTTCTCCGCCAGCAGGCACTGCATCTGCCACATTTTGCGCCGCTTTTCGGGCTGGAATACTTTCCGAATTTCGCTTGGCGGCATGATGATGCTGAGAAACGCATAACCCCACGCCAGCACAAGGCAGGCAATGGCGGATGCTGTCCCATACAAATTGACTGCCAGCGCATAGAACAGTATTGCCAGTACGCTCTGCACATAGTACAGGACAATCTGCGCCCGCTGCTGCAAGTCGCCGGTTTCCTGCTCCCACGGAACAGCCGCCAGCAGTATGCCCACATTGCGCTCCGCCGCCGGAAGGTACTGCACGCGCCAGCCGACGGTTTTCCTGCGGATATGAAGAAAGTACAAATCCACCAGCTGTATTCTGCAGCCGTACAGCACCAGAAGCAGCGTATACAGCAGCATATGCAGTGCCAATGCTATGAACAATCCGCAGATAAGCGGCGGCACAGCAAACACCATCAGCATCAGCGCATCATCCGTTATCTCGATGAGCGGCAGAAGCAGGCATAAAAGCGATACAATACCCATGATGAATATTCCCAGTGCCAAGTATCCCCGCAGTTTCTGCATCATTCTTCTCCTTTTCGCGATCATCCGTGGAAATTTCCGCTTCCAGTATACGCCTTTCCCCCGATTGCGTCAAGGGAAGGGAATTTTTCCGGCAGCAGTCATGGTTTCGTCATCAGTTCGTCACTTGACGGGGATATGATAGAAGCGGAAAGGAGTGAAGCTCCATGAAGCGGCATTTCGCAAACATGGTGTTTGCTTTGATTTTGGCGGCATACACGGTTTATGCGGCGCTGGACACGTTCGTGATTGTCCGTGTGCTGACGCCGGACACGCTGCTGACGGCAACCGCTGAAGCCTCCACCGCGCCGACGGAAGCTCCGACCGCCGCGCCGACTGCGGCGGAACCTCCGGCGGAACAGGCGACCACCGCGCCCATTTCCACCGATACGGAATACCACGACGACCAAATCGACATTGTGCTGACAACGATGCGCGTAGAGAACACGACGGTGTACGTCGCGGACGTGCAGATTGCGGATATTTCCCTGCTCAAAACGGCGCTGGCGGGGAACACCTACGCCCGCAACCTGACCGAGACGACCTCTGTGCAGGCGGCGAACACGGGCGCAATTCTCGCCATCAACGGCGACTATTACGGCGCACAGGAGCGCGGGTATGTGCTGCGCAACGGCGTGCTGTACCGCGCATCGGCGCAAAGCGGCACGGACGCGCTGGTCATCGGTACGGACGGCAATTTCCGCATCATCACCGAGGGCGAAACGAGTGCCGACACGCTGGTGCGTGAGGGCGCGTGGCAGGTGCTGACGTTTGGCCCGGCGCTGGTCAAGGACGGGCAAGTGACCGTCAGCAGCAGCGACGAGGTCGGGCGCGCCATGACCTCCAACCCGCGCACCGCCATCGGGCAAATCAGCGAAGGGCATTACCTGCTGGTCGTGTCCGACGGGCGGACGAAGGAGAGCGCCGGGCTTTCCTTGCAGCAATTGGCAGAGCTGATGCAGTCGCTGGGCGCACAAATCGCCTACAACCTCGATGGCGGCGGCTCTTCGACGATGGTATTTCAGGGGCGCGTCGTCAACAACCCGACCACGAACGGGCGCAGCATCCGCGAAAGGAGCGTGAGCGACATTGTCTACATCGGCTATTGACCGCAAATGCGTGAAACTTGCGTTCTATCATCTGCTTTTTGCCGCCGTGACCGCGCTGGGTGGATTCGTGTATGAGCAGTTCAGCCACGGGGTCTATTCGGACTTCATGGTGTATGCGTTCCTGCCGCCGCTGGTGCTGGGAGCGTGTCCGCTGCTGATTCGCGCCCTGCGCGGGAAAGCGCTGCCGGGGCGCTGGTGCGTGCGGCTGTACCACTGGGGCATCATTGCGCTGACAGTCGGCTGCCTGTTTCAAGGAGCGCTGGAGATTTACGGCACGACGAGTCGCCTCGTAATGGGGTACTGGATTGCGGGCGGCGCGTGCTTTGCAGGAAGCCTTGTGGCGGGCGGGAAAAAATGATGATACACCCCTTTGACAAATCCGCTCCGATGCGGTAAAATAGCGGTACAGAGTGCTGCCTTTGCTGCGTAAGTCCATCTGTCGGACGCGCGGTAGGGGCAGCCTTTTTTGCCTTGACACTGCGCTCCAATCAACGAAAAGGAGTGCTTTTTTTCATGCAGACAGAATCCGAAACCTCCATAGCGCAGAACGCGCGCCCGCTGGCAACACAGCCGCTGGGGCGCCTCATGCGGCGCTACGCCGTGCCGTGCATGACCTCTCTGGTCGTGGCGGCGCTGTACAACATGGTCGATCAGGTGTTCATTGCGAACGCGCCCGACTTGGGCAGCGTCGGCAACGCAGCAACGACGGTCGTCTTTCCGCTGACGGTCGCGGCGCTGGCGATTGCGGTCATGCTCGGCGACGGCTGCTGCGCGTTTGTCAGCCTGATGCTTGGCGCAGGGAAGCAGGAGGAGGCCCACCGCGCCGTCGGCGGAACGGTAACGGTCAGTGTCCTCGCGGGGCTTGTCCTGATGGCGGCATACCTGCTGTTCCCGGACACGCTGCTGACGTGGTTCGGCGGGCGCGTCAATGCCGGGACATTCGAGAAGGCGCAGGAATATTTCTTCTGGATTGCCTTGGGCGTGCCGCTGTACGTCTTTGGGCAGGCAATGAACCCGGTTATCCGTTCCGACGGCAGCCCGACATTCGCAATGGTTGCCACGCTGGCGGGGGCGGCAGCAAACCTCGTGCTTGACCCGCTGCTGATTTTCGTCTGCTACTTTGGTATGGCGGGCGATTGCAACGGTTGCCGGGCAGGCGCTGACCGCTGGACTATCCATCTGGTATCTAACGCGGATGAAGCAGATTCACCTGCAAAAGGACAGCTTCCGCCCGCGCGCGCATTTACTGGGGAAATGCGCCAAGCTCGGCATGACGTCCTTCCTGGCGCAAATCAGCCTGGTCGCGGCAATGGCGGCGACGAACACGATGCTGCGCATTTGCAGCGCGCAGGACGCTGTTTTCTCGCAGGAGGAATTTTCCGCGATTCCGATGGCGGTTTTCGGCATTGTCATGAAAGTGTTCCAAATCGTCATCAGCTGTGCGATTGGGCTGGCGGCGGGATGCATTCCCGTGGCGGGATACAACATGGGCGCGGGACGGCATGACCGCGTGAAAGGGCTTTTGACGCGGCTGCTGGCGGCGGAGGCGGTTGTCGGGCTGATTGCGCTGCTTGTGGTGGAGCTGCTGCCCGATCAGGTGATGCTGCTCTTCGGCGCGCAGAACGAGTCCATCCACTACACGCTCTTTGCCCGGCGCTGCTTCCGGGTATACCTGAGCATGATTGTGCTGGCGTGCATCAACAAAGGGACGTTCATCTTCCTGCAATCGCTGGGGAAAGCGGCTGCCTCGACGCTTTTGTCGATGGCGCGGGAGGTTGTGTTCGGCGTGGGGCTGGTGCTGCTCCTGCCGCAGTTTTTCCAGCTGGATGGGGTGATCTATTCCATGCCTACCGCCGATGTATTGACGGCAATTCTCTCGGCGGTCGTGCTGGTGCGGACATACCGCTCACTGGAAACGGAGAAGTAAGTAATACAGAAAAGCCGGGGCGAATCCTCCGAAACAGGGGAGGTTCGACCCGGCTTTGTTTTTGATATGCCATTACTCCTGCGGATTTTCGGGGTGCTGCTCCCGCTCCTGCATCAGCTTCCGAATCGCGGTAAACGATTCCTCGGAAATATCATGCTCGATTTTGCAGGCGTCCTCGCGGGCGACATCGGAATCAACGCCCAAACTCTCCAGAAAGCTCGACAGCGTCTTGTGGCGGTCATAAATGCTCCTCGCAATTTCCATCCCAGCGGGCGTGAGCGTAATCAAGTTGTCAGCATCCATCGTCAGATAACCGTTTTCGCGCAGACGCTTCATCGCCACGCTGACCGATGGCTTCGTGACCCCCAGCAGCAGAGAAATATCCACAGAGCGTGCATAGCCTTTTGCTTCTTTCAGGCGGAGGATTGCTTCCAAATAGTCCTCAGCGGATTCGTGAATGTTCATTCGATACTCCTTTCCGGATATAATGCGTTTCCTTTTCTTCTTATTTTACCATGCGCGGCGAAAAAATGCAACCTTCATTTTTCTGCCTGTGCCAAGCGGAAATACTCCGCCGCGCCATCTGCAATCGCTTCGCCCAGCTTCTCCTGATAGGCAGGCGAGAGCAGCAGCGCTTCCTCCGCCGGATTGGAAATGAAGCCGCATTCCACCAGCACCGACGGCGTATCCAGCTGAAGAATGAAGTAGTCGCCCGGCATGGCAGCGCGCTCCTTTTGGGGCGAAATGGCGGTAATGAGCGCTTCCTGCATCGTTCCGGCGAGCAGACGCCCCGCGCCGCTGCCCGCGCGGTAGAACACTTGCGGCCCGGATTCCGACCGCACGCGGTATTCGTTCATGTGGATGGACAGCACCATGTCCGCCTGCCCTTGAACCGCCATATCCACGCGGCGCTGCATGTCCTGCCGCTTCTTCGTCACGTTCGCCGGGCGGGTTGTGTCGTCACAGAGATCGGTGTCTGTCCGGCGGGTCATCAGCACCGTTGCACCGCGCTGCGTCAGGCTCTTTTCCACCGCCAGCGCTACGGCGAGGTTGACCTCTTTCTCCCACACGCCGGAATCTCGGCAGCGCGCGCCGCCGTCATAGCCGCCGTGGCCGGGGTCAACGAGGATCGTCCGCCCCGTCAGGCTGCCCGCGGCGATATATGTCGTTTCCGGCGTGGGAGACGGGGGTGCTGCGTCCGTCGGTCTTTGGGGAATTCGGGTCAGCGCAACACCCACCAGTGCCGTACCGACAAGCAGCGTTGCAAAAGTCAGCACCGGCAGGATGTGCGATGCGAAATTGCGGAAAAAGGGCGATTTTTCTGCCAAGAAACCCACCTCCTCTCTCCAGTCTATGTCGGATACGGTATGGGCATGTCCGAAGCACACCAAATTGACGCATGATTATGCTTTTGTTGATGTATCCAAGTCTGCTATCCATCCGCTGTATATGTATCCCGTCCTTCAAATCGTTTCAAATTGGGCGAAAGCATCCACAGTTTCCACAGGATTATCCACAGTGTTTTTTGCCGATTTTGCCTTGATAAACCGCGTATGACCGCAAATTATCCACATTGTCCACAGGGTTATCCACAGAAGTTGTCCACCCCCTGCGCAGCTTGTGGATTCTTTTGCAGATAACCAGAAAATGGTGTCGGATGTTCGCATTTTGCGGATAATTATTCATTTCTGCGCATAAACGTTCTTTGGTGCTTGTCCCAAATGGCATGGGCGCTCCCCGCGGAGGACAATGTGACGAAACGTGCCTTTTCACCGCGTTTTTCGTCGGACGGGGCTGGGGATAAAGTGGTGTATTTGTGAATGATTTGGGGATGAAAAGTGGATAAATTGGGGATAACTCCAATGGCAGTGGGTTTGTCCCCCATGACGCCCCTTCACGCTGCACCTATGCGGCTTGACTTTTTCGTTGCAGGGGGAATCGCCTTTGCGAAGGCGAAACCCCTACGCCGCACGCGAACACTGCACAAAAGTGTCGTACCATCGCGCAGAAAGGTCAATCAAAAAGCTGCTTGAAACTTTTTTTGCCGTTTGCTGAAAAATCGGAAAAAATAGCACCATGAACGCCATGAAGGCGCGGAAAATGGCTTGACAAGGCACGTTCTTGGCGGTAAAATATCTTTTCGGACATTCTTGTCTTTTTCGTGCATTTTGCACGTTTTGAGTTGGAAGAAATATCCACTTTCAAGGAGCGACAGACACTTTACGAGGAGGACGATTCATGCTGCCAGCCCACGACACGCCGGCTTTCCGGGAGCTGCTCCACCAGCAGGTGGAAAAACGGCGAACCTTTGCCATCATCTCGCACCCGGACGCGGGCAAAACCACGCTGACCGAAAAGCTGCTGCTGTACGGCGGCGCAATCCGCTCGGCGGGCAGCGTCAAGGCGCGCAAAAGCGATAAGCACGCCACGTCCGACTGGATGGACATCGAGAAGCAGCGCGGCATCTCGGTCACATCCTCCGCAATGCAGTTTGAGTTTGACGGCTTCCGCATCAACATTCTGGACACACCGGGCCATCAGGACTTCTCTGAGGACACCTACCGCGTGCTGGTTGCGGCGGACGCAGCCGTCATGCTGATTGACGCGGCGAAGGGCGTTGAGGCGCAGACCATCAAGCTGTTCAAGGTCTGCCGGATGCGCAACATCCCGATTTTCACGTTCGTGAACAAAATGGACCGCGCGGCGAAAGACCCCTTCGCGCTGATGGAGGAGCTGGAACAGGTGCTTGGCATCCGCTCCTGCCCCATCAACTGGCCGATCGGCACGGACGGCGATTTCCAAGGCGTTTACCACCGCGACACAAAGATGGTCGAGCTGTACACGGGCGGCGACCACGGCAAATCGATGGTGCAGAAGACTGACATCGCCATTGACGACCCCGCACTGGAGCATGTGCTGGCAAAGCACTACCGCGAGCGGCTGGCGGAGGAAATCGACCTGCTGGACGAAGCGGGCGACGCTTTCGACCTCGACAAGGTGCGCCGCGGTGAGCTGACGCCGATGTTCTTCGGTTCCGCCGTCACCAACTTCGGCGTTGAGCCGTTCCTTGAGCGCTTCCTGCAATACACGCCGCCGCCCCTGCCCCGCAAGAGCGACATCGGTGACATTCAGCCCGAAGAGCCGTACTTCTCCGGTTTCATCTTCAAGATTCAGGCGAACATGAACCCCGCGCACCGTGACCGGCTGGCATTCATGCGCATCGTGTCCGGCGCGTTCGAGAAAGGCATGGAGGTCTGGCACTCCGGGACGAACAAGACCGTCGCGCTCAAACAGCCCCAGCAGTTCATGGCGGACGAACGCGAAGCCGTGGAGGAAGCATGGGCGGGCGACATCATCGGTCTGTTCGACCCCGGCATCTATCAGCTTGGCGATACGCTCTCCGGCGGCCCGAAGCTGCACTACGAGAACATCCCGGTCTTTGCGCCGGAATTCTTCTCCCGCGTGCGTCCGGCGGATTCCATGAAGCGCAAGCAGTTCCAGAAGGGCATCACCCAGCTGGCGGAAGAGGGCGCGATTCAGACCTTCATCCGCACGGAGACGGGGCGCGAGGAATTCATGGTCGGCGTCGTTGGCGTGCTGCAGTTTGAAGTGCTGGAGCACCGGCTGAAAACCGAGTATCAGGTGGACATTGTGATGGAGTCCATGCCCTTCCGCTTCGTGCGGTGGGTGGTGAGCACGCCCAAGCCCATCGACCAGCTGAAGCTGACATCCACGTCCGGGCGCGCAAAGGACAGCCGCGACCGCGATGTGCTGCTGTTTGAGAACGAGTGGAGCATCCGCCTTGCCTGCGAGAACAACGCAGGGCTGGAACTGGCGGAAACCGCCAATCGCAAGTAAGCCGCGCAGAACTTAACACGCGCATACAGTATGCAGTTGCGCTCAACTCAATCGCGAAAAGGGGAGTCCAGAGGGTCGAAGACCCTTTGGCGGGGTCAAGGGGCAGCGCCCCTTGCGGAGTCCAGAGGCAGCGCCTCTGGTGCCTCTCGATTATATAGAAGGAGAGAACACGTTATGGTTCGTGAAGATATTCGTAATATTGCAATTATCGCCCACGTTGACCACGGCAAGACGACGCTGGTTGACCAGATGCTCAAGCAGGGCGGCGTTTACCATGAGAATCAGCAGACGGTTGACCGCGTAATGGACTCCGGCGCCATCGAGCGCGAGCGCGGCATCACGATTCTGGCGAAGAACACCGCCGTGCATTACGGCAAGACGAAAATCAACATCGTCGACACCCCCGGTCACGCGGACTTCGGCGGCGAAGTGGAACGCGTGCTGAAAATGGTGGACGGCGTGCTGCTGCTGGTGGACAGTTTTGAAGGCCCGATGCCGCAGACCCGCTTCGTGCTGAAAAAGGCACTGGAGCTGAAGCTGAAGGTGCTGATTGTCATCAACAAGATTGACCGCCCCGACGCGCGCTGCGAAGAGGTGGTGGGCGAAATCCTCGACCTGCTGATTGACCTAGAAGCCGACGAAAGCACCATCGAAAACCCGATTCTCTACGTTTCCGCCCGCAAGGGTACGGCGACGCTGGATTTGGACACCCCCGGCACGGATCTGCGCCCGCTGTTCGATGCCATCCTGAAGTACATCCCCGCGCCTGAAGGCGATCCCGACGGCCCGGCGCAGGTGCTGATTTCCACCATCGACTACTCCGAGTATGTCGGGCGCATCGGCGTCGGCCGCATCACCCGCGGCGTGTTCAAGGCGGGCATGAACGTCGTCCACACGAATGTACAGACCGGCGTGACGAGCCAGCCGTGGCGTCTGGGCAACCTGTATCAGTACGACGGCTTGAAGCGTGTGGACGCGGAAGAAGTCCGCATGGGCGACATCGTGGCGCTGTCCGGCGCGGCGGATTTGTCCATCGGCGACACCGTCTGCGCGCCGGAGTGCATCGAGGGTCTGCCGTTCGTCAAAATCAGCGAGCCGACCGTCACGATGACGTTCCAAGTCAACGATTCTCCCTTCGCGGGCCGTGAGGGCACTTATGTCACGAGCCGTCACCTGCGCGCGCGCCTGATGCGCGAATTGCAGACGGACGTTTCTCTGCGCGTCAGCGACACCGACAGCACGGATGCGTTCGAGGTCTGCGGACGCGGCGAACTGCATCTGTCTATCCTGATTGAAAACATGCGCCGTCAGGGCTACGAATTCGCCGTCTCCAAGCCGCGCGTTATTTACCGCGAAATCGACGGCGTGAAGTGCGAACCGATTGAACGCCTTGTCGTGGACACGCCGCAGGCTTCCGCAGGCGCGGTCATCGAGAAAATCGGCCGCCGCCGCGGTACGCTGGAGCACATGTCTGGTCAGGATCGCGTTCGTCTGGAGTTCCTTGTGCCGTCGCGCGGGCTGTTCGGCTATCGCAGTGAGTTCATGACTGACACGCGCGGCGAAGGCATCATGTCCGCCGTGTTCGAGCGCTACGAGCCGGTCAAGGGCGATATTCCGCACCGCAGCGTCGGCGCGCTGGTGGCGCACGAAAGCGGCGTTTCCACCCCCTATGCGCTGTTCTACGCGCAGGAACGCGGCACGCTGTTCATCGGCGCGCAGCAGAACGTTTACGAGGGCATGATCGTCGGTCAGAACTCCCGCCCGGATGACCTTGTTGTCAACGTCTGCAAACAGAAGCACGTCACCAACATGCGCAACGCTTCCGCTTCCGAAGACGCGATGCGCCTGATTTCCGTCCATCCGATGACGCTGGAAGAGTGCCTTGAGTTCATCGATGATGACGAGCTGCTGGAAATCACCCCGAAGAACCTGCGTATGCGCAAGCGCATCCTGAACGCGGGCGACCGCGCGCGCCAGTGGCGGTATAAGCAGGACTAATTGAGTTCTCTGCATTCGCATTTTTGAGCATATAGAATCCCCCGGCAGGTCTGATTGAAGGACTGCCGGGGGATTTTTTTGCGTGCGCCTCCGGGCGCACGCAAAAACAGCACCGAGAGAAACGCTTCTCCCGATGCTGTCTGGCCGCGCCCATCTGGCGCAACAATGTGCAAGCAGTGAATAAAGCAGCTTGAGGGGTCGCTCCTGCGGGTGCACAAATTTCCCTTACTCCCTTATCAGCCCCAGCAATACCGACCCCTCCGGGTTCTCTGCAACCCGAATATCAACCTGACCCCACGGTGTCCACACGTTCTCCCTCACATATCTCCGAATCCTCCGCATCAACATTTCCGAATGGCATGGCCCACCGCTGAGCAGCAGCACTTCCGGGTCATACGCATGAATCAAATTCACCGCGCCCATCCCCAGCGCCGTCGCGACCGTCTCAAACACCCGCAGGCTGACCGCATCCCCCTGCGCCACGCCGTCCAACAGCGCGCGGTAATCTACCTTTCTCGCATTCGCCAAGGCACTTTCCGCAAACCCATCCTCCTGACGGGCAATCTCATCCAGCGCCCAAGTTCCCGCCCATGCTTCCAAACAGCCCGTCGCGCCGCAGGTGCAGCGGCGGGGGTGCAGCATCTCAATCGCCATGTGACCGCCGAGCATCCCCATTGTGCCGTGCCGACCTGTCAGAATGCGCCTGTCCTGGGCGGCGGCACTGCCGATGCCTGTACCAATCATGAGGATGGCGGCGGCGTCCGTGTCTTTCGCCGCACCGCAGCGCATTTCGCCCAGCAGTGCAGCAGCAGCATCGTTCATCAGGAAAACGGGCGCGCCGAATGTCTTCTGTGACCAGCGCATCCAGTCGAAGCCGACTGCATCCGTGTATTTTCCGTTGCAGGCAATGACCGTTCCACGGCAGACCACGCAAGGCAGTGCAATCGACACGGCATCGGGCTGTCCCCATGCGGCGGCATGCTGCGCGACGAGCGAGAGCGTCTGCGCAAGCGGCGCGTGCGAATCCACCGAGAACACGTCCGGCTGCGGGTGACTGTCCGCCGTCATCAGCGCCAGTTTGACCCGCGAGCCGCCTAAATCAACGCACAGCGTCTTCATACCGTTTCCCCCTTGTGCCGACGAACGAAATCCATATAGAACAGCCAGTCCTGGCGGCTCAGATAGTGCAGCCCACCGCGCAGATGGTACGCGATATGCCCCTCCGGGTACGCCGCACCGACCGCGGCGGGTGATTCTGTACCAACAAAGCCGCGCAGTCCGTGCAGCTTCCACGCGGGCGACGCGGCGGCACAGCAAAGCTGCTGCGAATATGGGTCAGCCCAGCGGTCAAGCGACGCGCTGCTGACGGCGGCAAAGCGCGGGGCGATGGCGCCAAGCAGAAAGTGCTGGTCGTAGGGGCGCTCCTCCGGATGGTCGATGTAGCGGCTGCGATTGCCGCAGAACCAGTACGGGAAGCTGCGCGCCATCGCCGCGTAATCCTCCGCGCCGGGGTGCTTGGTCTGTTCCAGCGCGTCGCCGCCGCATCCGGCATCGTTGGCGCAGGTAAAGCGCACACGGGCATCCTGCGCGCCGCAGAGCAGCGCCGCTTTGCCCAGCCGCGAATGCCCAATCACGGCGATATTCCGCGCGTCCACCTCCGGTCGAAGCGTCAGCACATCCAGCGCGCGGCTGGCAGCGTATGCCCAGAAAACGAGCTTGCCGGGGTCGGTGTCGGGATGCTTCCGCGGATAATGCCCGCATAGCCCGCTGCCCCAGTCGCCGTCGTCCGCCGTAATGTCTGTGTAGCACACGACCGCCAGTGCAAAGCCGTTGTCGAGGATTTCCTCCGCCGGACAGTAGATGTCCGGAATGAGCGGACGGAAATTCAGCAGCAAAAACAGCGGATGCACCTGACCGTCCGCCGGATAGAGAAACCGCAGCGGGAAAGCGAATTCTCCTGCTGGGGTATCAAAGCGGACTTTGAGCGTCTCCTGCATGGCGTGTCCGGCGCAGGCGGGCATTGGCGGCGCCATTACCTGCGCGGATGCGGTGGACGGCGGCAGAAACGCGCCGTACTGCTCCCGCGCGAGGATGTTCAGCAGTTCCCCCCGGCGCGCCTCCCACTGCGCGGATGACGTGACGGGCGTGCCGTCGGTCATGGTGAGCAAATCGGGCGTGTACATGCGGGTGTCCTCCCCGTTATAATTGAGGTACGATGGCATCCAAGAGCGTTTCCAGCAGCTGCTTCTGATTCCGGCTTTCCGCCGTGCAGGTGATGACTGCCTCCTGCGCCGGCAGAATGACGCTGTACTGCCCATACAGCCCGTCCGCGCGGTACGAATCGTACTTTCCGCGCCAGAACAGGTAGCCGTAGCCGTCTTCCTCGTTTTCGACCTGCTTGCGCCCGCTTTCGCGCACCCAATTGGGGTCAAGCAGCTGTTTTCCCTGCCATTGCCCGCCCTGCTGATAGAGCAGTCCCAGCTTGTGCAGCTCTGGCAGCGCCAGCAGCAGCCCCGCTGCGCCGAACGTCCGCCCCAGCGGGTCAACCTCCCAGACCGTGCGCTGAATCCCCAGCGGCGCAAACAGCCGCGGCATCAGGTAATCCACAAGGTCGCACCCGGCGCGCTTCTGCACCGCCAGCCCCGCCAGATACGGCCCGACGTTGCTGTACACAAAGTGCGTCCCCGGCGCTTCGTCAAACGGCAGCGCCAGCACTGCTTTCGCCCAGTCTTCTTCCGCCATGCCGACGCGCTGTGCGCCCATCAAGTACCCGCGCGACTGCCCGATGCACATCGTCAACGCATCACGAATCGTGGTGCGGCAAAGGTTCTCCGAGGGATTTTCCGGCGCTTCGTCCGGGAACAGTTCAATCAGGCGGTCGTCAAGGCGCAATAACCCCTCCTGAACCGCGAAACCGACTGCCGCCCCGGTGAAGCTCTTGCTGGCAGAGAACAGCAGGCGGCGGCATGGGCTGTCCCAGTTGTGCTGATAGATTGTTTCGCCGCGCTGGGCGACAATCAGCCCCAGCAGCCGCAGGTTTTCGGCATTCTGTTCGATGTTCATCAGGTTCATGAGATGTGACCTCCCTGTTCGGTTTCTGTCTGCGCCAGCACCATCGGCAGGTGCAGCGTAACGCGCGTTCCGCCCTCCGGGGGACAGACGATGTCCAGCCCGTAATTTGCGCCGTAGAGATTGCGCAGGCGGTTATGGATGTTCACCAGCGCCAGACTGTTCCCCGCCGGGACGTTCAGCACGTTCTGCATACTCTTGTCGGACAGCTTCCGGTGAATTTCCGCCAGCCGCTCCGGGGGAATCCCCACGCCATCGTCCGTTACGCACAGCGCGCAGCCTCCCGTCTCCGTCGTGTGGCAGGAAATCGTCAGCGTCCCTTTCTCCAGGCGCGATTCCAGCCCGTGATAAATCGCGTTTTCCACCACGGGCTGGATGATGAAACGCGGAATCGCGAGATCTTCGAGCGCCGGATCTACGTCGAAAACGTAGTTGAAGCGGTTCGGGAAGCGGATGCGGATGATGTCCAGATAGTAGTTGACAATGGTCATTTCCTTGCGCAGCGCGACGATGTCCGCGCCCTTGATGCAGTAGCGCATGATGGAGGATAGGGCGTTGGTAATCGACACGATTTCGCTGCTGTTCAGCATGTACCCGTACCCGCGGATGCAGTCCAGCGTGTTGTAGAGGAAATGCGGGTTAATCTGGCTTTGCAGGGCGGACAGCTCCGCACGCTTCTTCGCCAGATTCATTTCGTAGAGCCGCGTCTGATCTTGCAGCCGCTCCGCCGTCATTTCAGACACCTTGTCCAGCAGCGTGTTGATTTCCTGACAGAACAGCTCCATTTCGCTGCTGGTGCTGATGTGGATGCGGTTTTGCAGCTTGTCGTCCAAATCATTTTCGATGAAGGCGGTCAGCTGTTTCACCGGCGCCATGATGCTGCGCTGGATGTGCAGGTTCCACACACCGATGCAAATGGCGAACACGACGCAGATCAGCATTCCCAGCCAGAGCAGTGGCATCAGGTCTGCCGCGATTTCGTCCTCCGGCACGAGGCTGACCAGCCGCCAGCCCATCGATGAGAGCAGCAGCGAATCCGTCAGGTATGTCGTCTTGTTGAGCGTCAGACTGTGCTGCAAGCCATCCGCCATGTCGCTGCAGAACGATTCGGGCAGCAGGGACAGCGTGTTCCCGTCTGCGTCGCAACAGAGGATAATCTGCTCGTCCTGTTCGATGAGCATCAGCGCTGCACCGGGCGTCGGCAGGGCGCTGCGCAGCGTGGATTGCAGCAGGTCAAGGCGGGCGAAGATGACGCAGGTGCCTAACTTCTGCCGGAAGCGCGCACCCTGCCGGGTGTTGTAGACCGGCTGAACGTATGCAAAAAAGTTGATGTTCGTGAAGGTATCGAATGCTGGCCCGTAAAAACCGGAAGACAGATTGTCGCTTTCAAACAGGTGATACTTGGAATCCAGCGTGTCCAGCGCAATGATGTTCCGCTCCGTCGGGCTGAGGATACTCTGGTCGTTGTTGACGATGACGATGTGGCTGACCGTGGTGCTGTGGTTGAGCAGGCTGGAAGTAAAATCAATGAAACTTTTGCCGTACTGCATTCGTTGTATCGCTGTCGGCGCGTGATAATACTGCTGCAAGACCTCGTTGGAATGGAGGGCGCTGCCCAAGTAGGACATTTCGTTGCCGATGCGGTCAAGGCTGTCGCCCAGCTGCACGAGCATCGAATGCACGAACGTCGCTGCTTTCTTCTCAGACATCCGCTGGGCGCTGCTGTAAAACACCGTCGCCAGAATCACCACCGCCAGCACCGTGCCGGTCGTCAGCAGCGTCATCTGGCTGCGCAGAGAACTGAAATGCTTGCGCATAGGTCAGCGCACACTCCCTTCCTGATGCGCTGTGCGGTACGCGCCCGGCGTCTGCCCGAAATATGTTTTGAAGGTGGCGGAAAAGTGATTGTAGTTGCTGTACCCTGTCTGCCGCGCGATTTCGGAGATGCTCATGGGTGTCGTGATAATCAGCGTCCGCGCACGCTCCATGCGGTGGCTGGATAGGTACTTAGTGAACGTCGCGCCCGTGATGGCGCGAAACAGCTCACTACAATAGGTGTAGTTCAGGTGGAACTGCGCCGAAAGCCTTTGGAGGGACAATTCGTCGCTCAAATGCTCATCGACGTAGTTCAGCATATCGAAAAACGTCGGACTGCAGTCGTTGACGTAGATGGATACCGGCGCCTGACCGGGCTGCAGCTCCGCCATCGTCTGCCGAAGCAGCTGCAATTGCCGAACGGGATTGAGGATGTCCTGCAATACAGGTACAGTGTAGCACACACGCACGTCAGGCGACTTTGGCAGGGTAGATAACAACGACTGTTCTGTCATTGGCGTGAACAGCAGGACTTCGTTCGCGTCCGCCCAGAAGGACAGAGACGCCTGAAACCCGTTCAGCAGCGGCGGAAGCGTCTCTGGCTTCTCCGCGGACAACAGCACCATGGACAACATCCCTTCCGGCACGGGCAGTCCGCGCTGCGTAAAAAGCGGTTTGAGCGGCGCTGTACTGCTCAGCGTCGCCAGAAACGCCGGGTCGCTCCCCACACGAATGTCGTGGATGCGGCCCGACAAGCGCTCCAGTGCAGCCTGCGCCGCATCGGGCAAAATCGGTTTCAGGCAGTAGTCGAATGTAGACAGCCGCAGCGCTGTCTGCACATAACTGAAATCGGAATACCCGCTCAGGACGATGAACACCGTCTGCAAGCCCGCTTCCCCGGACAGGCGAATCAGGTCAATGCCTGTCATCTGCGGCATCCGAATGTCCACAATTGCAGCGTCGAAGCGTTCCGTTCGCAGCTTGTCCAGCGCGGCGGGCGCTTCCGTCATCAGCACGGGCGGATCAAAGCCCCAGTCCGCCCACGGAAAGGCGTGCGCGGTGGAATACAGCGCCATCGGCTCGTCATCAACAATCAGAATGCGGTACATCCTCGTCCTCCTTCCTCCCGAACGGCTTCATCGGGAGTACATCCAGAAACTTATGAAAGCAATCCTATTTAGCAGGAAAGTGTTCTTATTATAGCAGGGATGATTTCGCTTGTCCACTGCTAAAGATGTAGAATCCGGTCTAAATACAGCCAAACCGAAAATAGTGAGGGTGCAAACCGAAAACAGTGCATTCCTTTTCGGGCAAAAAACGATAAAATAAAGCCATGAACAAAAACGAGAAAGCGGGTGGCTGATGGCATGGCGAAAGAACATGCGATGATTGAATCAGGGCGTCGGCAGTCCTTGGGCAAGCGGATCTGGAAAAACCGCTGGGTGTATCTTTTCCTGCTGCCGGGCATTGCGTTCGTCCTGCTGTTCTGCTACGGCCCGATGTATGGTCTGGTGGTCGCCTTCAAGGACTACAAGATCAGCAAGGGCATTCTGGGCAGTCCGTGGGCGAATCCGTGGTATAATAACTTCGCGATGATGTTCAAGGACAAGAAGTTCACCGCGGCGTTCTTCAACACCATCCGCATGGGACTGGCGTACATCATTACCGGCTTCCCCGGCCCGATCATTCTGGCGCTGCTGCTCAACGAACTGCGGAGTCGGCACTACAAGAATACCTTGCAGGTGATTTACACCTTCCCGAACTTCCTAAGCTGGGTTATCGTCGGTGGCTTGATGACGACGATTTTCGCAGGCGAGGGCGTCATCAACAGCCTGATTCGCGTATCCGGAGGACAGACATACGGCTTCTTGACGGACAAGAGTCTGATTCGTCCCCTGCTGTATGCGACAAGTATCTGGAAGGGAACTGGCTGGTCAGCCATCCTGTATCTGGCGGGCATCGCGGGCATCAGCCCGGAACTCTACGAAGCCGCCGAGGTGGACGGCGCGAACCGCTTCCACAAGATGTGGTACATCACATGGCCGGAAATCCGCTCGACGGCGGTGATTCTGCTCATTCTGGCGTTCGGCGGCATCATGAGCAAGGGCTATGACCAAATCCTGAACATGACCAATGCGGTTGTGCGCGACGCGGCGGAGACGATTGACACCTACATCTACCGCATCACCTTCCAGGAAAAACCGAAATACGGCTTCTCCACCGCGATCGGCCTGTCGAAATCCGTCATCAACTTCGCTTTCCTGCTGCTGGCAAACAAGCTGGCGAAAGCACTTGGGGAAGGAGGCATCATGTAATGACAGCAATTTCCTCGAAAAAAGCGGAGAAACAGCTTGAACGGGAAATCGCGCGGAAGAAACGCAAGCTCCAAAAAACGACGGCGTTCGATGTCTTCAACATCATCTTCCTGCTGATTCTGGCGTTCATCGTCATCGTCCCCTTCTACTACACCATCGTCCGTTCCTTCCTCACACAGCAGGAATTCATCATGAACGGCACGACGCTCTGGCCGCAGAGCCCGACTATAGGCAACTACCGCGACATCTTCGTCGGCACGGGCCTGCTGCGCTCGTTCTTCAACTCCGTGCTGTACACGGTGACAGGTACGATTTTCAGCATGTTCCTCGCCACAACCTTGGCGTATGGGCTGAGCAAGAAGAACTACCCCGGACGCGCGCTGTTCCAGAACATGATTGTCTTCACCATGTACTTCGGCGGCGGCGTTGTCCCCTTCTTCCTGCTGGTTAAGGACTTGGGGCTGTACGGCAACCGCTTCGCCGTGGTCATTGCGCTGGCGTTCAATGCGTTCAACATGATTATCCTGCGCAACTTCTTCGAGTCTCTGCCGCCGGATTTGGAAGAAGCGGCAATGCTCGACGGCGCAAGCCCCTTCCGAATCTTCTGGCAGATTGACCTGCCGCTGATGAAGCCCGCACTGGCGACGGTGACGCTGTACTTCATCGTTGACCGCTGGAACGAATGGTTCTGGAGCAACCTGCTGTTCCTCGACAGCAAGATGTGGCCGATGCAGCTGGAACTGCGGCAGATTCTGTGGACGAGCAGTGCGCTGGCGGCGGATGTTCCGGCAGAGCTGGGGCGCCGCACATACGCCGACGGCATGAAGGCGGCGGCGGTGATCGTGACGATGCTGCCCATCATGTGCGTGTATCCTTTCCTGCAAAAGTATTTTGCAAAGGGCGTTATGATTGGGGCGATTAAGTCTTAAGGCTTAGCTTCTCTTTCCGTTGATTTCTATTCATCCGGCAAGGATGATAGGACATAAAAAGGAGGTATTCCTACATGAAACGGTTTCTGTCTCTGGTTCTGTCTCTGGCAATGATTCTCCCCATCATGCTGGCTGCGACGCCCGCATTGGCGGAAGAGAATCCCTACGCCGAACACCTGACCTTCAAGGTCTTCACCATCGACGGCTCGGACGACATGTTCAACTGGCCGCTGGTGAAGCAGGCGATGGAGAAGTTCAACTTCGACTTTGAAATCCAGCTTGTCGCGTGGGATTCTTGGGATGAATCCACCCGCACGCTGGCATACACCCAGAGTCTGCCGGAAGTCATCGCGTGGTACAACCTGAATAAGGATGAGTACCTCGAATGGGTGGAAGAGGGCGTGTTCAAGGCGCTGCCGGACGACATGTCTGCGTACCCGAATCTGGAAAAGCTCATCAACAGCTACACCTGCTTCGACCAGTTCCGCGTCGATGGCAAGCTGTACACCTTCCCCAAGATTAAGAACAGCAACCCCGTCAACCTCTACACCACCTACATGTTCGCGTATCGCCGCGACTGGGCGAAGGCGATGGGCTATGACTGGGCGCCTGTCCAGACCTTGACCTACGACGAATTCGTGGCATACCTGCGCGACGTGAAGGAAAAGGATCCGGGCCACATGGGCGATAAGCTCGTTCCGCTTGATCTGGACAACGGCGGCAAGCACTGGGCGATGCTGGCGCAGCTGTGGAATCAGCGCATCGGCTCCTTCGACATCGTGGATGGTCAGTATCGCTGGAGCGCGGAAGACCCCTCTTCTCTGGAAGCCATCAAGCAGATTAAAACCCTCTACGACGACGGTCTGCTGGCGATGGACAGCTACAACGACTCCAACAACGCGGGTCGTGAACGCTTCCTCGCGGGCCGCTCTGCTGTCCTGTACGGCAACCTCGGCGCGACCATCCTGCAGACGACTGCCCGTACCCTCGCGACCAATGTCGAAGGCTTCACCGACGAAGACCTCGGCATCATCTGCCTCGAAGCGCCCGACGGCACGTTCCATGTCAGCCAGATCGACGAGTGGTGGGCTGCGTTCGCCTTCTCCGCGAACTGCCGCGACGAAGTCATGGATCGCTGGCTGGCGGTCGGCAACTGGCTGCTCGAACAGGAACAGATTGAAACCTACGCTTACGGCGTGAAGGGTGAAGACTGGGACTACGACGCGGACGGCAACGTCGTTCTGAACTACACCGATGCAGACATCGCCGCCACCGGCAGCAAGTACTACATCGTGCAGGAGCGCGCCTTCCAGAAGTACTTCGTCCTCGAAGGCTTGGACGTCTACCTCCCCGGCAACCCCTCTTAGAACCCGTCTTCATAAGCGATGAAGCAGCACAGCGGCACCTGCAATGCGGATCATTGCTTCCTCAATTGAAACTAAAATTTCAAACTCCTTTGCGAGACGGCGAGCAGCATTCATCCAGCCAAAGGTGCGTTCGACAATCCAGCGCCACGGAAGTTTTTCCCACTCATGAGGCTTGATTTTCT
>ENA-ORVG01002035-ORVG01002035.1-human-gut-metagenome-genome-assembly--contig:-NODE-2035-length-21113-cov-3.039747_pt1 | contig 21113 bp, 23 predicted proteins | sample MGYA00242091_ERZ509233 | MGnify/ENA primary metagenome ERZ509233 (study PRJEB26280, sample SAMEA2338840) | human gut metagenome | biome: human gut; feature: human-associated habitat; material: faeces... | reverse complement strand
CTGGCTGCTGCGGTTCCGTAAGCTGGACATGAGCCTGAAAGACCAGCGGCAGGCATTGGTGGATACGTTCATCAATTCAATTTATCTGTACGATGATAAGGTTTTGATAACCTTCAACTATAAAGAAGGAACACAGACCGTGACTTTTGGAGAAGCGGCAGAAGCCGCATCAAAGGGAAATGGTTCGGATTTGGATTGCATTCCTGCACCACAAGGAAGACAGCTTTTGGCAGCTGTCTTTTTTGTTTTATATGACATTTTCCCTTTAGCTATAACAGCGGATAAGAGGACTTGAACAGCACGGCCCCACCGCAGGCGGGGCAACAAAAGCCCCAGTGGGGCTTTTAAGCGGCAGAGCGGTCTTGCGCAGCAAGATGGAGGGGCATTGCCCCGACAAGCTCGGCGGGATTTGCGATAAAGGGTATCACGGTTTGCAAGGTGCGTCAAGATGGTTTTGTAAAATTTATTGTGATAAAGCGGTGATAGTAGGACTTATGAAAAGTGAAGTGTAAAGTACCGTAGCCGTCGATCAGCATCTTATGGGCATACGCACCGAAGTTGTGCGTTCCCAACTGCCGCATCTTGTGCTGGATGAGATTCAACCCCTGCTCGTTCAGGCAGATTTCCTTGCGGATGGGTCGCGTGCGGTCTGGCATATCAAAGAACTCCTTTCACTTTACAACGGACATTTTTAAGTCAAAACGCAGGGATCAAAATGAGAAATTTTCAAAAAATATGCGCCCCTGCTTTTGCGAAAGCGGGAGCGCGTTGTATCTGCGGATATGAGATTTGAGAGAATAGCAAGCACATCCGGTGTCCGTACACACCGGGAAAATGAGCGTTTCAGCCTTGCAGCCGATACGCCCATTTTGATTTTTGGGAAAGCCCCAAACCCTTGTTTTTTAGGTTGAAGATACTTCCTGAGCTTTTCCGGAAAGTCCTTGCTTTTATTCGCTTTGACGATTATAATTATACTGTGATTTTATAAGCAGACGCAGAACGGAACTGCAACAGGAGTGCTGCCCATGAAGTATTTATCAATCGCGCAAACCGCTGAACGCTGGGGTATCTCCACCCGCCGTATTCAGATTTTGTGCGGCGAGGGGCGTGTCCCCGGTGCGATCCGCATTGGCTCGGTCTGGGGGATTCCAGAGGACGCAGAGAAACCGGCGGACGCAAGAATCAAGAACGGCAAGTATATCAAGAAGAAAATTCATAATTCATAATGCGTAATGCATAATTGTAATCTGTCGAAAATTCTGCATTGTGAATTACGAAATATGCTTTATTTTCAGGAGGAAATCAGCCATGCCAACACTTGAATGGATTGGAAAAAGCAAGGTGATCAATCACCATCAGAAAGTGCCGTTTCGGGTGTTGGAGCGCAAGTACAGCTTTGATGAAAACGGGCAGACGGATGCAGACAACGGCAATATTTGAAGATAGTGCATGCGCATCTAAGAAGTAAACCTATCCATTGCTGAGCAATATACTGAACATTATATGGAGATATAAAAATGACTTACGAATCTAAATCGTTCAAGGAACATCACCTAACGAGACTGCCAGCGTTAGAAAAGCTCCTTTCGCTAGGATGGGAGCGAGAGCAGATTATTTGCCCTTCACCTCATTCTGATGATACAGAGTGGCATGTGCCAAAAACGCCTTCCGAGGCAACTAATCGAGAATCAAAAAGGAGCTTCAAAGGATATCCTGTAGATATTGCCTTATTCGATGATGTTGAGTTCGTAAATGACTACGAGCACATTGTGGCAATTATTGAATGCAAAGAACCCGACAAGAACGAGGGTATCAGTCAACTGAAGATTTACTTAGGGCTTGAGCCTCATGCACGGCTTGGAATTTGGACAAACGGAACAGAATTTGTTCGTGTCTATAAGCTCCCTTCTGCAGGAAACTTCAAAGTCGTAGAGGGGGTAGGATTACCAAAGCCTACGGAGAATTTTATTTTAGCCGGCGATAAAAGAATTACATATTCAGATTTGCAAATTCCCTCCACGAAGGAGCTGAAAATTGCATTTTCCTCTTTGCTTGGCGTAATCACATCTCGTGATACTCGTTCTACCCGTCGAGAAGATCAGCTGAATCAAATGTCTAATATTTTGTTGATCAAGTTGGAATCTGACCATGATGGTCAATGGGATAAAAATGAATCGCTGTTGTTCCAATTAAGTGATTCTCCTGTTCAAACGCACAAGTCTATTAATGACGCATTTGCAAATTATAAAAGAAAGAATCCAACTCTATTTGCTGCTGATGAACCTGATAGTGTTGTACTTGATGCCGACACTATACAAGAAATCGTTCTAAGATTGCAGGGAATGAACATTGGCGAAATGGCTCCTACAGCTTTGTCTATGGCATTTCAAGTTTTTAGGGATGCAACACTCAAACTTGGAGATGGGCAATACTACACACCACTCCGTGTTATAGAGGCAGGGATTGAATTGATGTGCATAACACACAAAGACGTAGTCATCGATCCTGCCTGTGGTACAGGAGGTTTTTTGTCAGCCGCTTTAATGAAAATCATATCCACTGGCATTAACGAAAAGGCTTCAACACAATGGGCTCATTACAATTTGTTTGGTGTTGATCGGGACAAAACTAACATTAAGTTAACTCGAGCTTTAATGGTTGGTATGGGTGACGGATCAACGAATGCGTATCACGGTGATTCTCTCAGAGAAAGTAAATGGAAGGGTGACACAAAAGGGATTCAATCTGTATTAGGAGAAGAAAGATATACTGCTGTTTTGACAAATCCACCGTTTGGGAAAGATCTTGTTATCAATGCAGCTGATGCCAAAAGTTCAAGACTTGAAATATGCAAGCATACTAAGGGCGGGCTAAAAGCAGATACTTATGCTCCGACAACAGAGTTAGGCATCGCATTTGTCGAGCGAGCGTGGAAAATCCTTCAAAATGGTGGGCGATTAGGAATTGTTCTCCCTGAAACATATTTTTTCTCAAAGTCTTATCGATGGTTTAGAGAATGGATGGATACGCACTTTATTCTTCGTGGAGCTCTTAACGTTCCGATGGAAGCTTTTCAGGGATTTTGCCGTGCAAAAACCAACTTTTATATTTTTGAGAAAATTGGAAAAGGAAGAAAAGCTAATACACCAACATGGTTTAAAGATGGATATGTCTGGGTTTCTAATGCACCTACAATTGGCCTAAACAAGGACGGATTAGATCTGTTTGTTGTTGACGAGAGTGGTAGTCGAACAGATGTTATCGATAATAAGGCAATCATTGATGTACAGGCCTTGATAAGAGGGGAAAGTACATTTACGTCTGGCTATATCAAGACCGAAGCAATGTCGAAATCCTACATCGCAGTTCCTACGTTTTCTGGAAACAAATCCGAATTCGTGTTGGAGGAAAAGGTTAAGAAAAGTCTACCTGGATTTGAAATGCGTTCTCTTGGAGACTTGATTGATGATGGCATAATTTCTGTTCGAGGCGGACATGGAAGTCCATCTTCGGATATAAGAATAGGAGATATACCATACATCAAAGTAGTTGATCTTCGTGCAGGAAGAGTTAATCCTAATAGTACGAACATGGTTCCAGAGCCGGTTGCAAGGGAATTCTGGCACGGTGAGGAGAGCGGCATTTCAGCATGGGAGATTGCCACTCCATCGCGAGCGTCTAAGAATATTGGAGAACCTTGCATGATTTTACCAGGGCAAGAAAGAATGGTTTTGACAAAAGAAATTCTATTATTTTCTGTCTCCCCCGATGCACCAATTGATTCATTTTATTTGTTTTGGGCAATGAGATTACGTGATGTTCAAAATCAATGGCAACGTGTTATTTTTATGCAAACTAATCGAGAGGATTTAGGAAATCGCTATCGATTAATCGAAATTCCATATACATACGATGAAATGGCTGCCAAAGAAGTATCTCAATGCTATAGAGATTATTTTCATGGATTGGATGAGCTACAAAAGAAATTTGATCGAATGAGCAATGATCTCTGACTCCTGTGAAACACTTAAACAACGTACACTCATGTGCCATAATAGCCTTCCCTCCGTGGGAGGCGCGGAATCAGATGCCTATATTCGCCGTTAAACTGGGGTTCCGGAAAGATATTGAATGCCTTGCCCTTCTGCATTTCTTTGAGAGCATCCCGCACACTCTGCTTACGGATGGTTTTCAAGTGTTGCTGGACGAAGCATGAGTTTCAGAGGTATTCACGCTGAAAAACAAAGATTGAGACGCTAATTTTACTACAGCGAACGATGGAGCTGTTAAAGTGGATGTCGAAAACGAGGAAAACCTCTTACCTAGTACGGTGAGCATGAGTCAGTTTATCGATACAATCAAAGCGTTGTAAGGGGGCTGGGCGTTTTGAAACTGCCGTATGAAAACGGATTGTATGAACTGCGAAAGTGGATAGACTTTACAAATACAAACATGAATATGCCATTTCTCCATACTCCATCTGAGATTCAATTTGTGCGCCAATGGATCAGTGCGATAGCAACGGGCATACAGAGTAATTACCCATTCTATGCTACTGCACTGCCTCGTATTGCAAATATTCTTTTTCAGTCGAATGGCATGGGTGCTGCGTCCTTGAACATCGCTGCATTCGGAGAGTTAGTTGTTATCATTCGCCATATTAAAGCAGAGCCGGTTGTTGTCAGGTTCTGGGATGAGATACACCCGAGGATTGCGGATGTCTCCCGTGAGCTATATGTGGATGGTCACTGCTCAACCGCAGCAGAAAAGGCAGTCAAAGAAGTGGAATCTCGTCTGCGCGAAAAGTTTGCAGAGTTAAAACCTGACGCAGCAGTTCCAGCGAAAATTGGCGATGTAATTGGCGCACTTATAAGTGAAAACGGCGCGTTCAAGTTCTGCGATACAACAACTACCAGCGGCAAAGACTACCGCCGTGGAATTCAATCCCTGTTTGAAGGCATCATGGCAGCCTATCGCAATCCGGCTGCTCATGCAAACCTTCAATACGAAAAGCGTGAGGCTATGGAGCAAATCATGCTGGCAAGCCAGTTGATGTATGTGCTGGACAAGCCACAAGTTTGAAAGAATGAGGTGAGGTAATGCAATTATTGGAATTTATAGAAACTGTTAATCTCGCAGCAAAGCCAGAAGTGGAACGTGCAATGCTGCTTTGTTTCTACCATTACAAAGAGAACAGGGAAACTGTATATACAATGACAAATATTTCCCTGTGGCTTGAAGAATGTAATTTTAACAAGCCAAACACGTCTCGCCTTAAGGATCACCTGACCAAAGGAAAGGGTAAATCATTCCTCTTATCGAAAACTGCTAAAGGGGCTATCGAATTTGTGCCTGCCGTGCGGCAGGTGTTGGAACGCGATTACGGTGCCTTGTGGGTAGATACTGTGACCATTAAGTCGAACGATGAATTGATTGAAGAGGCAAAGTTTTGTGAGAGACGAGCATTTTTAACTCGACTGATTCAGCAAATCAATTTCACTTACGGACATAACTGCTATGATGCATGTGCTGTTTTAATGCGTAGGCTTTTTGAGGTCCTGTTGGTGCTGGCGTACCAACAGAAGGGCATTGAGTCTGATATTACCAAACCGGATGGCAGCCACAAAATGTTGGACGGCATTGTAAAAGATGCTATACAGAATAAAACGCTTGGCATCCCAGCAAGAATATCCAAAAACTTTGAGGCGTTCCGCGAAGTGGGAAACAATTCTGCGCATAGCATTACTTACACTGCGGGAAAACTCGATATCGATAATATAGTAAGAGATTACCGAGTTATGATGGAGGATTTATATAATCGAGCTGGCTTGATGTAAGGAGGATTTAATAAGTGAATGATGTCTTAAAGCTGAAATACAAAGTAGGCGAAATTGAATTTGAGGCAGAAGGTTCTGCCGAGGCGGTAGAGCAGCAGCGCATCAATTTTATGAATGCAGTGTTACCCGCCGCGGCTGATGCGATGGTAAGAACGCATACCGTCGTCGAGCAACAAGCTTATGTTGAGGCTGCAAAACAACCGACTATGCTTGAGACTGGCGTGATTGATGATTCTCAGACAGTTCAGCAACAAACAGAAAATGATTACTCGCGCACCAGTCTTGCGTCCTTTTTGAAGCAGTTTGTCCATCTTAGCGAGAAAGACTTTACATTGCTTTCAGCTTTTTTTGATGAACAGAAAAATGGGAAAAAGTCTTTTTCAATCGATGATGTGAAAAAGTACTATGCAGAAGCCAGACGCACGATTCCGACCAATCCCAGTATGTCGCTTAACCGGCTTGCAAAAAAAGGGTATATCATGGATGCTCCCAAACCCGAAAATGCAAAAGCAGGAAAGTATTACATGCTGACTAGTGATGGTATTGCATATACTAAGTCATATGCCAAGAATGAAAATTCAGGGGATAAGAAAAAGCCTCGGGCGAAACTGAAAAAATCCGTTTCGAAGATTTCCGAAGCTTATGTGTCAATTACCGCCGATGACCTAAATGTCCAGAATTATCCTGCCGTTAAGTCACTTCCCGGTTCCAAGGAGCAGGTAATTATGGCAATGTATATCGTTACTAGCGAAGGCCGCGGTGAATGGTTTACTGTTAGAGATGTTATCTATTTGCTGATCAATGTCTTTGAAGTTCCTGCTGATAGCGATAAAGTCAATGGTGTGTTTAAACGTAATAAAAGTTTGTTTGCATCAGAACAAGATCCGACAAACAAAAAAGCGAAGCGTAAAAAATTGCTTTCTGGCGCAAAGGACTTTGCTATTTCAATTATACAAAACCCGAAATAGCGAATTGACTCAGCACCAATTCTCTCTTATATTGTTTACGCACGAGTTGTCAAAATCCGGGTTGACATCTGCTCGGATTTTGATTATACTATTTTTAACCCGAATTGGAGGTTAAGCTGCATGAAACAACTGGGTATGCGTCTTCGCGCGTTGCGGGAAGGCATTGGTTTATCACAATCAAAATTTGCCGATGTGATCGGCTCTACACAGTCCAGCATCAATCGCTATGAGAACGGTCAGGCAACGCCGACTGTTGAGCTTCTGCGAAAATATGCCGACTATTTTGACGTTTCCATGGACTATATCTTTGCTCGGTGCGATGATCCGCAAGGAAAGCTCTATGAGGCAAAGCCGCCGGTCGATGCAAACAATCCGGAGCTTAGAAGGTTTGTTGAAATGTGCTTCGATCCGGAATCACCGATGAATGAAAAGCTGAAAGAAGCAATGCTGAAAATGCTTGAGGAGGCGAAAACATGAGCAATGAACTAACCCATAATCCGGGACAATTTGATGAAGTCATCCATATCATCGACAATGCCCGCAGCCGCGCTATGAAGGCTGTCAATGCCGAGCTGATTCAGATGTATTGGGAGATCGGCGCTTATGTCAGCAGCAGAGTGAAAGACGGCGGCTGGGGAAAGAGCGTGGTTACGGATTTTTCTGAATTTCTGCAAGCACACTATCCGGGAACGAAGGGCTTCTCTGCTCAGAATATCTGGCGTATGAAGCAGTTTTATGAGACTTATTGCAACAGCGAAAAACTCTCACCACTGGTGAGAGAAATTCCGTGGACGAGCAATCTGCTGATCATGACTGGATGTAAGACCGATGAAGCACGTGAGTTTTATCTCCGCCTGTGCATTGCAAATCGCTATACAAAACGCGAACTGGATCGTCAGATCGGCAGTATGCTGTATGAGCGGACAATGATTTCGCACGAGAAACATAAAGATTTGCTTGCCGGAAATGGCGGACTTGCGGCTTTGCGCGATTCTTATGTATTTGAATTTCTTGATCTTGAAGAGCCGTACAAGGAAAAAGATTTGCGACGGCAGATTGTTTCTCATCTTAAAGACTTCATTTTGGAATTTGGACACGATTTTACTTTCGTTGGTGAAGAATATCGTGTTCAGGTCGGTAACACGGATTTCTTCATTGACCTGTTGTTCTACAACCGCGCCCTGTCTTGCCTTGTGGCGATTGAATTGAAGATCGATACCTTCCGTCCGGAACATTTGGGGCAGCTTAATTTCTATCTGGAAGTACTCGACCGCAATGTGAAGAAGCCGAACGAGAATCCGAGCGTCGGCTTGGTTCTCTGCACCGGCAAGGATGATACCGTGGTCGAATATGCACTCAGCCGATCTATGTCTCCAACCATGGTGGCAGATTACACGCTGCATTTGCCTGATAAATCCATCCTGCAAAATAAACTGCGCGAATTGACCGAACTTGCGCTGGAAAGCGGCGAAAGTGACGAGGGTGATGAAGAATGAACGCGGTCATCTACGCTCGATATTCTTCTGACAGCCAGCGTGAGGAATCGATTGAGGGGCAGCTCCGCGAGTGCCGGGAATATGCCGAACGCAACGGTATGATCGTTGTTGGAACCTATATTGACCGTGCATTGTCTGCAAAGACGGCAGACCGTCCGGAATTTCAACACATGATCAAAGACAGCGCAAAAGAGCTGTTCGAGGTTGTGCTTGTCTGGAAGCTTGACCGTTTTTCCCGTGACCGTTACGACAGCGCGCACTATAAGCATATTCTGAAAAAGAACGGTGTGAAAGTCGTTTCCGCGAAGGAGCATATTTCTGAAGGACCGGAAGGTATTATTCTGGAAGCCATGCTGGAAGGTTATGCCGAGTTTTACTCTGCGGAGCTGTCGGAAAAGATTCACCGAGGGCAGAAAGAAAATGCGCTGAAAGGCAAAAACAACGGCGGTGGCATTCCGCTTGGCTATCTGCTGGATAAAAAAGAGCAGAAGCTTGTGGTTGATCCGGTAACTTCACCGCTGGTTATCGAAGTGTTTGAACGGTATGCTTCCGGAGAAACCGTCCGTTCCATCGTCGAGGACTTTAATACACGTGGACTGCGGACGAGAAAAGGACACGCATTCAATATCAACAGCTTCGGCAGCCTTTTGAAAAACCGCAAGTACATTGGCGAGTATCGGTATCAGGATGTTGTCATTGCCGGTGGCGTTCCTGCTATTGTTCCGGAGAATTTGTTTTATCGAGTGCAGGAGCGTATGGAGAAGAACCGTCACGCACCCGCTATGTCAAAGGTGAAAGAGGATTATCTGCTGACGACAAAGCTCTTCTGCGGCAAGTGCGAGCGTATGATGGTCGGCGAGAGTGGGAAAAGCCATACGGGTGTCATGCACTACTATTACAAGTGCGGCGGAGCAAAGCGTCGGCAAGGCTGCGATAAAAAAGCAGTCCGCAAGGACTGGATCGAACGAGTCGTTGTTCGTCTGACGATGCAGCGGGTCATGGACGAGGAAAAGATCAACAGGCTCATTGACGCAATCCTTGTCATGCAGGAGCAGGAGGACACAACAACGCCTGCGCTGCGGTCACAGCTTGCAGAAACGGAGTCCGCGATTTCAAATCTCCTGAAAGCCATCGAGCAAGGTATCTTTACGCCGTCCACCAAGCAGCGGCTCGAAGAACTGGAAGCGCAGAAGGAAGAAATTCTCGTCAATGTTCAGACTGCTGAACTGCAAAAGCCGAAGCTTACCCGCGAACAGATGACGGCGTGGTTTGAACAATTCCGTCACGGCGATCCGAAAAACCGGGATTTTCAGAAGCGCCTGATTGATACGTTTGTGAATTCGGTGTATGTGTTCGATGACAAACTTGTATTGACTTATAACTATCAGCACGGGACGCAGACGATCTCGCTTGAAGAGACCGAGTCGGCGCTCAGTTCGGATTTAAGGTGTGGTTCTCCACCAAGCCGTCGCAAGCTACGATTGCTTGCGACGGCTTTTTTTAAATTGTTGCGCGCCCATTCCACGGCGCCGTTTTGCGGCTAGAGGATTGGCATATCTGGACGATGTGTGTGGCCCCGCCTGAGGCGGTGGAGCTGTGGATTCCAAACGCAAAAGCCGGTCCTGCTCCAAACGATCTTTGGGACAGGACCGGCTGTATGGCTTTACTCTTGTAATTCCGCTTGCAGCTTTGGAGCCAGGGCCTCCAGCAGGGGCAGGGCCTGGGACTGGGTCCAGGTCCAGGAGCGGAGCAGAGGCTCCTCCCAAGGCTCCAGGACGATGGCTCCGTTCTCCCAGTCTACCCGGTAGTGCTCCCGTAGCATGTCTGCCAGGGCAGCCCGGGCTTCCGCTTGGACTTGGGGATCTGGGGCCTCCAAAAGACGGGCAAGCTGAGGGACTGCTCCCTCAGACAGGCCGCCCAGGTGGTCCACATCCACGGTGGTGAGCTGGCCGGATAGGTAAGCGTCCACATTGTACCGGGCGACCTGGGTGTCCACGTCCATCCAACCGGTGAAGCAACCCACTGCCAGCACGGCCAGCACGACAATTTGCATGTAGGGGAACCGGGGCGCCAGAATCCAGATGGCCACGCACACAAGGGCAACGGCAACGCAGACCATGAACACAGAGGTGAGGACCCGGAGCCGTGTCAGCCCGTAGGCGCCGATGTACATGCCCATTTTGGATGCGGAGCAGACGGCCAGCACCAGGGAAAAGACCAGAATGAACAGGCAAAGGGCTTTGGTTAACCAGGGCGTTTTCGGCTCCCGGCGCACCTGACCGATGGCGATGATCACCATGAGCAGGTTGATGCTGCACAGTACGCACATCTCGAAAAATCCCCGCCGGGCGTATTCCGCCTGGGTGTATCCTTCCGGGAGAATGCCCCGAAAGGCGCTGAAGAAGTAGGCCAGCTGGGAGAACAGATACAGCAGGTAAACGAAAGACACGGCGCCCAGGAAGGTGTGGAGGGTGACCGGCGGGAACCGGCCCGGTTTGGCGGGGCTGGGCTCCGGATCATCATGAATCAGGGCCACAGGCCGGGCATAGGCCGGCAGGAATAGCATGAGGCCAAAGAGAACGGTGGGGATGAGCTCTGCGGCATTGGCCAGAACGGAACGCCCGATGAGCCCTTCAAACGCGGCATCTGACCGGACGAGCAAGGGGAGGATGATGGCCAGGGCCGGAATGGCCAGAAGCAGGCCCAGCAATACGCCGCCCACCCGCCGCCGCTGGGTTCCTTCCGGGGTCTGCTTTACAAAGAGACCACGCACAGCGGGGGAGATCTGTGGATAAGGGGCAAGGAACAGGGCCCGTCCCGCCCCATTCAGAGAACGCAGACGGCCGGCGGGATAGAGGGGAGCCCAGACGATTTGACTGAGGCCCAGAAAATAGGCGGTGAGAGCCAGAAGCAGCAGGCAGAATTTCACAAAGCCGTCGCTGCTGCGGGCAAAGGAGGCCACCAGGATCAGGCTGAAGGCCAGGCAGGATAGGGGATACCACCCGAAATGCTTGGATTTGATCAGAAGATACAGGGCTGTGACGGTGAAAATTCCGAAGATTCCCAGAGCGCTGCCCAAGGCCAGGCCACCGTACAGGAGGCTGTTGGCTGTGAAGGCGGCCAGCAGCGCCAGGAGTAGGGCCAGGACGGCCTCCCCGCGGCCTGCAGGCAGGGAAGGAGCCGGGGGGAGCGGCTGGGTGGGAGCTTCTGAGGACGAGGTGTAGGGGTTGTTCTCATAGGGGCTGGATTTCATTGGGATTCCTCCTCGCGGTATTCCAGAATGTCGCCGGGCTGACAGTCCAGAGCTTTACAAATGGCGTCCAGGGTGCTGAAGCGAATGGCCTTGGCTTTCCCGGTTTTCAAAATGGAAAGGTTGGCCTGGGTGATACCCACCTGGGCCGCCAGCTCCTGGGAGCTGATGCGCCGCTGGGCCATCACCACGTTTAAGTTTACATAAATTGCCATATGATGCTCCTAAATGGTGAGGTCATTTTCTTCCCGCAGCCGGGTGGCAGCGTCCATGATGCTTGCCACCACAGCGATTACCAGGCAGAGGAAAGCCATGATTATGGTGACAAACAACAGGGGCGGATACAGCCGGGCGCAGGCCAGACAGATGAGACTCACGGCTGCGCAGTTCCAGATGAGCCGCCGAATGCGCCGGACGTTGTCCTGCAGGAAGACCTCCCCCTGACGGATGCGCCGCATCAGCCGGTCCAGCTCCAGCAGGGCCAGGCCGGTGGGGATGAGGCAGAGGTAGTAGCCGGCCAGAATGGCGCGTTGCCCGGCGGAGGAGAGCAGGCGGAGCTGCCCGTACCAGCGGACGGCCCTGGGCATCAGGGCGGCCAGTACGCCCAGAAGTCCTGCGACGGCTCTGCTGGCCCAGAGGCAGGCGGTGGCGGATCGATATGTTTGCTGCATTCAGAAACCTCCCAGTGGATTGCCTGGCAACCCGGTTTGCACCCATCATATACCGTGGGTTATCGTTTGTCAATAAAAAATTTCCAAAATTCAATAAGAGAGGGGCTGTGTACTCCTGCATGCATCCCAGCTCAAAAACGAAAAAACTCCTTCTGAACGAATTCAGAAGGAGATATTTTCAGGAGAATCAGGCCAGCTTGTTGAGCTTCAGGGTCATGCTGCTCTTTTTCCGGGCAGCGTTGTTCTTGTGAAGAATTCCTTTCTTCACGCCCTGGTCAACGGACTTGACGGCGGCCTTGTAGGCGCTGTCGGCCTGCTCGCGGTTGCCGGAGGCCACAGCGGCTTCGAACTTCTTGACAGCGGTCTTCAGGGCGGACTTGTCGGCCTTGTTCTTCTCATAAGCGGCTTTGGACAACGCGACTCTCTTCTTTGCGGACTTAATGTTGGGCATAGGTTACACCTCCTCCAACGTGTTAGTGTCGAACCGGCCCGGGGCCAGTCTCATGCAGAAATACATTATAGCGGGTTTGGAGACTAAAATCAATAGGATTTTTCGAAAAATTTCCCCCTTTTGGTTAGAATCGGAGGAGACCGGCCAAACTAGAAAAAACAGGAGGTGCAGAAGATGCAGGTGCGGACAGACTTGGCCGAAGAGGCTCAGGCCCTGTGGCGGCAGTCGGCAGGGAAGACCACCCAATTGGAGGGGGTCAAGGCCCGGTCCCGGGAGGAGCATGGCGTTGAACGCCATCAGGTTCAGATTTTGAATGAGCAGGGAGAGAAGGCCCTGGGCAAGCCCAGGGGGACCTATGAGACCCTGTGGGTGCCGGGAGACGGGCGGCCTACGCCTGAGGCGGCAGAGGCCCTGGGAGAGGCTGTGAGGGACCTTCTGGACCTGCGGGGCGGGGAAAGCGTTTTGGTGGTGGGCTTGGGGAACCGGGCTATGACTCCGGACGCAGTGGGGCCCCTCAGCGCTGGCGGCATCCTGGTGACCCGGCACCTGCGGCAGCAGCTGCCCCAGATTTTTGCGGGAGTACGCCCGGTGAGCGCCCTGGTGCCAGGCGTTTTGGGGACTACCGGCGTGGAGAGCGCGGAAATTGTCCAAAGTGTGGTGGAAGCTACGCGGCCGGACCGGGTTGTGGTGGTGGACGCCCTGGCGGCTGGCAGCGCGGACCGGCTTTGCCGGGTGATTCAGGTGACAGACGCAGGCATTGTCCCCGGCTCCGGCGTGGGCAACAGCCGGGCTGCCTTTTCTGCCGAAACCCTTGGCGTGCCGGTGGTGGCCGTCGGTGCGCCCACGGTGATGGATGCCCGGCAGCCGGGGGAGCAGGAGCCCCTCATGGTGACGCCTCGGGATGTGGATGCCCGGGTGCGCCGTTTGTCAAGCCTAATTTCTGCAGGAATCAACGCCGCCCTCTTTCCGGACTGGAGCTATGACGAAATTGCACAATTTGTCGATTTATGAGGGCTGGGGTTATGTCAAGCAATTTTGCATGTCCAGAGGATGTGCACAGGGCTGTGGAACTGTGGAAAAACCTGTGGAGATTGTGCAAAACTTCATGTTATCCACAGGACAGCGGCGTTCGCCTGATTTTTTTCGGGGAAATTGGGTGCATAAGATTTTGAATATCCACAGCCTGGAGCGAGTATTTCCCAAATTACGTCGCCTCCTGTGGAAAAATCTGCATGGTGAAACTCCTCGGAAAAATTGGAATTTTTCCCTTTTGTGGCTGTCGAAGCCGGTCATTTCCCGACCCGGATTTATGGAGACAGGCGGATTTTTGTAGGATATAACAAAAATGAAAAAGCCTCTTGACAAAGGTGGGGCTGTGGAAGAGGGGCTTCTGTGCCCCATGTTCGCTACGGATGCGCTGCCCCGTGGCCTGTGTTGCATGCTCTGGGATGTTTACAAAAAATCCTTGGGAAGTTTATATCTTGTTTCCCGTCTGGTCATACTTTTTTCACAAATCGGCCGTATGATGATGACATCAAAAAACCGGCGGGAAAAACCCGGTAAGGAGATGTAACAACATGGAGCAATACGAAAACAACAGTTTGAATAACTGCACCGATAACAACGAATTTCATTCCCAGCAACCTGCAGATGCAGATTTCAAGACTCCCCGGGAGGAGCAGCCTGCTGGCGGGGCGGAAGCCACCTTCTCCCAGAGCCAGCCAGAGGAGTCCGACGTCCGGGCCGAAGAGATAGCCTCCCAGGATGCGGCCCAGCAGTCTGAGACGGGGAACGAGCCCACCGGCGCCTATCACAACGCCGGAGCGGGGCGGAAGGAATCCCCCTTTGCCGACTCTCCCTATGTGATGGGGGAGCAGCCCCGGCAGGAATCCAGACCCACCGGAGATTGGGAGACGGCGTATCACCATGTTAAGACGCCGAAACAGCCGAAGGCCAGGAAGCCCAGGGAGAAGAAGTCCCGGAGCGCCGGCCGGATGGTGGCGGCTGCCCTGGCCTGTGCGGTGATCGGCGGCGTGGGAGGCGGCGCTCTCACGGCCCACTTGGTGGACGACCGCTGGGAGAAGACCACGGAGGAGCTGCAATCCAGCTTCCAAAGCCAGCTGGAGGCGCTGGGAAGCGCTAAGACGGGAAACACCGGCAGCAACAATGTGGCGGTCAATCCGGTCTCCAATTCCGGCGCTCTGACCCCTGCTCAGGTTTATGCTCAGAACGTCAACTCTGTAGTTGCCATCACCAACAAGGGCGTCACCACGGGCATGTTTGGTCAGGAGTCCTTCACCGGCACCGGCTCCGGCTTCATCCTGACAGCCGACGGCTATGTGCTTACCAACCACCACGTGATTGACGGGGCCCAGTCCATCACAGTCACCCTGTCCGATGGAACGGAATATACCGCCCAGCTGGTGGGATCCGACTCTGTGAGCGATGTGGCCCTCCTGAAAATTGACGGCCAGGACCTGCCGGCTGTGAGCATTGGCAATTCCGACGATTTGGAGGTTGGCGACCAGGTGGCGGCCATTGGCAACCCCTTGGGTGAGCTCACTTCCACCCAGACCGTGGGCTATGTCAGCGCCAAGGACCGCTCGGTCAATACCGACGGGACCATCATCAATATGCTCCAGACCGATGCAGCCATCAATTCCGGCAACTCCGGTGGCCCGCTCTTCAATATGAACGGCGAGGTTGTGGGCATTACCACGGCAAAGTACTCCGGCTCCACCTCCTCCGGCGCGTCCATTGAGGGCATTGGCTTTGCCATTCCCATCAACGATGTGATGAAGCTGGTGGACGACCTGATGGAGTATGGATATATCACCGGTCAGGCCTATTTGGGTGTGACCATCAACAGCAAGGATCTGGACGCCTCCACGGCTGCGGCCTATGGCTTGCCAGTGGGCGCCAGGGTGGAAAGCGTGACGGAAGGCTCCTGCGCTCAGAAAGCCGGGCTGCAGGCGGGAGATATCATTACTGCGCTGGGCGACCAGAAGGTTTCCGGCTATTCTGACCTGGTATATGCCCTGCGGAACTTCAGCGCTGGGGACGCCACCACGGTTTCGGTCTACCGCGCCGGCCAGGAGCTGACGCTCCAGATCACCTTTGACGAGAAGACCGCCGATACGGTCACAGGCCCCGTGGTGACGACTGAGCCTACGGAGGCCACCGGCGACGGGGAGCAGCCGTCCCAGGATGAGATTCCGGAATCCGGCTCATATGAGGACTGGTACGATTACTTCTACCGCTTCTTTGGTGGAAACGGCAACTGATCTGTTCCTATCCAACTCAGCCGATTGACGGCTTTTTGATAGATCGCATACTCTTCTCCTTTCATATTTCTTCCTTTTCGTTTTGTGCCGGGGAGTCCCCAGGGGCTTGACGCTGGGGACTCCACCAAAGGGCCTACTGCAAAAGCAAATTTCTGCAGTAGGCCCTTTTCATGATACCTTCGCGCTTGATAGGGGAAGTGCGCATAAAAATAGGAAAATCGTTCCCTATGGTGCGCCGTGATATGGGGCAGCGGGTGTTGACAAGGAATGCGGCTCTATACTATAATACAATAAATAACAAAAAGGAGAGACGTGGTTGTGAGAGTGTTTCGGGAGCCGTGTTATTTTGCTGAGGCGGTATATCTACTGTATTACTTTGTCAATGAAGTTTCCTACGAGGAGGAGTTTGCCCGGATTTGTAAGTGCTATTGTCGGAAAGCTGACGAGGAGGAGGAGGGAATGATGCGGCGCATCCAGGAGCTGACACGGGTCTCGCGAGTGGTAACGGCTGACCTGGACCGGGAGTCTCCCAAGCTGCGTCATTACTTTGAGAAGCTGCCGGGGCTGGAGAAAAGGCCTGACTGTTGCCTGGCCCAGGTGATGCTGGTGAGCATTCCCCTGGACTGCAGCGACGTGGATGCATTTGCAGCCCAGCTTTTGGAGGCGTACACTTGCATGTTCCAGGAGGGCATCAAAATCAATGACCTGAACGGCATGGGCCTGGTGGTGGAGCGGCAGGATGCTCAGGAGGAGACAGAGTCCCTCATGGTACAGCTGGAGCGTCTGCCATGCAGCATCGAGGGAAGATGGACCATTCTCCGGGCTCTAACGGAGTTTGAAACCCACTTGAAGGAGCTGACAGAGCTGATCCGCCCTGTGGCTGCCCAGTTGCAGACAGAAATGGCGACTCTGTGCGCGATGAATGCAGAGCCTCTGGCCCAGTGGGAGGCCTACTTCCGGGACCACACGGTGGATGACTTTCAAAATGAGATGTTCAACACCACCTTCCTCTTTACAGAGACCAATGTGCCGCATGAGATCTGGCTGGGGGTCTGGAGCTTCAATCCCTTCGGCACTTGGTCTGAGTGGCTGACCCACCAGGGGCAGATGGTCCGCCTGGCCTATTTGGGCGCCAACATCAGCTTCCGCTTTGCCACAAACCGGAAGGTCCATCCCGATGCCGAGGCCATGAGCGGGATGCTCCGGGCCTTAGGAGGCAAGGATAAGCTGGAGATCCTCCGGCGTTGCGCGGAGCAGCCCTGCTCTGCGGCGAAGCTGGCAGCGGAGATGAACGTCAATTCCGGCACTGTCTCCAGGAATCTCTATGGGCTGTTTAAGATGGGCTATCTGGAGACGAGAGGAGACGGAGAGCGGGTGAATTATATCACCCGTTTGGACAACTTGGAGCAGGTGTTTCATTGGGTGGCCGAGTACATCGGAGGGATCGGGTGAGTTGGCTTGCAAATTCCTGCCATTGTCATCCCAATGCTGTAGAACTGCTGCCCTGAAAAATCAGGCCAATCACTTGACAAATGGAAAACGTGTAGTATAATAGAAAATAGAAAGGGCGCTACCGGTAGACGGTTTGCCCCCCTGTGTTACTAGGAAGTAACCGCGTGCTTGGAGGCGTGGCGGTTACTTCTTCTTTTGATTGGCCTGTAAGACCAGGCTAACCACGCCAATGATGACCAAACAAAGCTGAAACACTTCGGATGTACTCATGAGGCAGCCCCCCTTTCTTACGCGGGGGGACAGAGAAGCTCCCCCGGGGATGTGGGGGACAAACCGCCTACCGTTACAGGTAGCGCCCGGCTCCAAATGGAACCTTTATTATTGTACCATGCTTTGTATGGCTTGTCAAACGAAAGTATAACTAAAGCGGGTAGCCATACGCCGGGAAACAGGAACCCTCCTGCTTCCCGGCGTATGGCTGCCAAGTTGGGTTACGCTTCCCGCACCCGCGTGCCGGTTTCTCCGGCGATGCCGGCCCGGGCTTTTTGCAGCTCGGTGATGAGGGCGGTCCGGCCCGGGGCGGAGCGGGCGAAGCGGACGGCGGCCTCCACCTTGGGCAGCATGGAGCCCGGTGCGAATTCTCCGGCTGCTATGTACGATTCCGCTTCCTCCGGGGTCAGCTCCGACAGCCAGGCTTCGTCCGGCTGACGGAAGTGGATGGCCACCTGCTCCACGGCGGTGAGGATGATGAGCAGGTCTGCGTCCAGGGACTCAGCCAGAAGCTCGGCGGCAAAATCCTTGTCAATGACGGCTTCTGCCCCATGGAGGCTGCCGTCCTCTGCACGGGATACGGGGATGCCGCCGCCGCCGCAGGCCACCACCACCTGCCCGGCCTCCATGAGGGCGCGGATGGTCTCCAGCTCCACGATGGCCTTGGGCCGGGGGGAGGCCACCACCCGGCGATAGCCCCGCCCTGCGTCTTCCATCACGGCGAAGCCCTGGGCGGCCAGAGCTTCGGCCTCTTCCCGGGTCATAAAGGAGCCGATGGGCTTGGTGGGATGCTGAAAGGCCGGGTCTGCCGGGTCCACCTCCACCTGCGTGAGGACTGTAGAGACAGGCTTTGTCAGCTCCCGGGCTTGCAGGGCTTCTCCCAGGGCCCGCTGCAGGTCATAGCCAATGTAGCCCTGGCTCATGGCCACACATACGGGCAGGGGACATAGGGGGTATTTCACCGGGTCCATTTTGGTGAGCTCCGTCATGGCCGATTGAATCATCCCCACCTGGGGGCCGTTGCCGTGGGCGATGACGACCTGGTTCCCGTCAGCGATCAGGTCCACAATGACCTTCGCCGTCTCCCGGACCGCATGATATTGCTCTGTCAGATTCTTGCCCAGGGCGTTGCCACCCAAGGCCACTACAATGCGTTGGGACATGGTAATGCCTGCCTTTCTCAAATGAAAATACCCGGCTAGCCGGGAAACAAAACTCCCCGGACATGGAACACGCTCTATGCCCGGGGGGTTATCCTTACAAGGCCATTGTATCAGGAATATTCAAAAATGCAAGAAAAATTTTCATTCCAAATGTCCATACAGAGCGGACACGGCGAGAAAACAGAAGTACGCACCTGGGATGGGGTCCTATGTAGGGTGCGGCCTCCTGGACGCGCCAGCAGAAGGGGCGCTCCCCCGCCGGCGCGTCTTAGGCAGCAGCCTTAAGCTGACGGCATTGTCCCATTCCCCCCGGAGCCGCCAAGGAAACAAACCTGACGGAGCCATCCGGCCCACAGGGAAAAACCGACACATGGTTGCTCTGCGAAGTCTTGTGGAGGACCTTGTATTTTTTGATGGGAGGGGCTATACTGTTTGAAAAACAGCAGGAGGACAAAACAGTGACAAAGCAGGAATTTGAGGCCCTGGTGGCCCGGGGACCGGTGCTTTTGGATGGGGCCATGGGGTCCAATTTGCTGGAGCGGGGGATGCCCAAGGGCGCCCTGTCGGAGCTGTGGGCGGACCGGCACCCGGAGACGGTGCTGGAGCTGCAGACGGCCTATGCCGCCGCCGGGAGCCGGATTTTATATGCGCCCACCTTTCAGGCCCAACCGGAGGCTCTGGCCCAGGCCGGGTGGACCGGAGACGTGGGGGCCCTCAACGCCCGGCTGGTGGCTCTGACCCGCCGGGCTGCCGGAGCGGATACCCTGGTGGCGGGGGATCTGGCCACCATGGCCGGATGCCTGGAGTCCTGGAACCCGGAGAATTTCCACCGGATGACAGACCGATACCGGCGGCAGATTGGGGGGCTTCTGGAGGGAGGCGCGGACCTTCTGGTGGCGGAGACCCTTCTGTACCCCCAGGAGGCGGAGGCGGTGCTCCTGGCGGCGGAGCTGGAGGGGGGAGACCTCCCTGTCCTCTATAGCTTCACCATGCAGCCAGACGGCGCCCTTTTTTCCGGCCAGGAGGCGGGCCCGGTGCTCCGGGAGCTGGAGGAGGCAGGCGCTGCAGCCGTGGGCTTCAACTGCGTGGCGGCGGGCCCCGCCCTGCCGGCTCTGGTGTCCAAGCTCCGCCGGTATGTCCGGGGTCCTCTGGTGTCCAAGCCCAATGCGGGCAACCCCACCGTCTCCCCGGAGGGCCGGGTGGTGTATCCCATGGGACCGGAGGAGTTTGCCCGGCTCCAGGCGGAGGCCTGCCGCATGGGCGCGGGCCTTCTGGGAGGCTGCTGCGGCACCACCCCCGCCTACCTGTCCGCCCTCCGGGACCGCCTGGCGGCGGAGGGCCTCGCGCCGGCCCACCGGACGTAAGGTTCCCCGTTTGACGTCAAATTGGGCGCCGTGGCAATCTTAAGATTCTCTGCTTTTTGTTGAATTCCCACAGGGGAATTGGTATAATGGCCCCATGGACAAACGAATCAGATTCTACGTCAGCCGGAAAAACCCGCTGACCTGGCTGATGGCGCTGTGCATGGTCGCTTCTGCGGTGGTCCGAATTGTGCTGGCCTGTGTGAGAGGAACAGGCAGCAACGGATATGTCTGGGGCCAGGTGGCCCTCCCTGCGGCGGCATGCCTGCTCTTTGCGCTGATCTGCCTCCTGAACGGCCAGGAGCGCTATTTTAAAACGGCCATTCCCGTGTACATGATGGCGCTGTACCTCTGCTTTTACACCCGAATGGCCATGCCGTATCTTGGCAGCTGGTACTTTTTCCTGTACTGCTTTATGTTTTTCACCCTGGCCACGGTGTACGCCCTGGCGGTGGACGGCAGGATTCGCCATTTTTGGGTGTTGCTGCTGATCTATTTGGTCCCCCTGGCTTTCCGGACGGCCAACAACTGGGGGGAGCTGGCCCCTGCTTTTGTGCTGGACTGGGTGCTGTATCTGGCGCCGGACAGCCTGTTCCTGCTGGGCCTCATTCTGGGTGTTTTTGCCACCTGGATTCAGAGCGACGGCAAGTACCACGCCACCTGGGGCGACCGCCCCGACGGCCGCCGTCTGCGGACCCTGTACCCCATGGCCCAGATTTCTCCGTACATTATGGTGACCCGGAACTCCTCCACCAACTTCTTCTACGACGCCCTGGAGATCTCTGCGGCGGAGCGGTACATCCGCCAGAAGCGGCGGGAGGGGATGACCAACTTTGGCCTCACCCATGTGCTGCTGGCGGCCTACGTCCGCACGGTGGCCAAGTATCCCGGCCTGAACCGGTTTTTGGCA
>ENA-ORVG01002021-ORVG01002021.1-human-gut-metagenome-genome-assembly--contig:-NODE-2021-length-21222-cov-2.765909_pt1 | contig 21222 bp, 20 predicted proteins | sample MGYA00242091_ERZ509233 | MGnify/ENA primary metagenome ERZ509233 (study PRJEB26280, sample SAMEA2338840) | human gut metagenome | biome: human gut; feature: human-associated habitat; material: faeces... | reverse complement strand
TCTCTTTATAAAAAAATCCCGGTTCCCGAAGATGTACATGCACATCCACAAGACCCGGCAATAAAAAACAATGATCCAATTCCAAAACAGAAACACTACCGCCACAGTAGGAACGAGGCTCCATGCAAGGAAGCTCCAAATCCCGAAGCAAAAACTTCTCCCCGTCCAGCACATGGGCGTTCTTCAGACGAATCACCATGGGAGTTCCCCTCCTGCACTCAAAATTTCCATTGGGCGGATTGTACCACATTCCGCCATAAGCTGTCAAGAGTAAAATTGGAAATTGCCTGGCATTCTGTAAGAACGCAATACAATCAACTTGTACTTAATTGTACCACTTGACAAGGCAGAAAATTGTTGTATAATAACCACGAAGTTGGGGCTGCACCCGTCAGCTGACCGCAGCTCCCGATTTCAAAGGGGCAACCGCGTTCTGCGGCAGGAGGGACGGTTGCTTCTTTCTGTTTGCCTGCCAAGAGAATCCTGTAAATTTTTCAGGGAGACTGGCCATGATGAAACACAAAACAAACCGTGGGAGACTCCTGGCAGGAATTGTTGCCTTCATGTGGCTGGGATTTATCTGGGGCAATTCCATGCTCCCCGGTGCAGATTCTGCTGCAGTCAGCGGGTTCGTGGGGGAGCTGTTAGCTAAGATGTTCGGCCCTAAGGTGCTGGAAGCTGCTTTTTTTCTTCGAAAATTGGCCCATTTTACAGAATTTTCCATATTGGGTGGCGTGCTGGCCTGGAACGCCGGGCTGTGGCCGGTTTCTTCCTCTGTCCCGGTCCTGACCGGGCTATTGGCTGCCATGGCTGACGAAACCATCCAGCTTTTCTCCCCCGGCCGGGCGTCCATGGTACAGGATGTCTGGATCGACTTTGCAGGGGTCTTGGCCGGCCTTCTGCTGTTCCGTCTTGTGGCCCGCCGCCGGCATCTAAATTCAGATAAAGCCCCATAGGTTTCGGAATCTTTTAAGTATCCTTAAGGTTCCTCTGGTACACTGGAGTGGAAAGGATCCAACAATACGGATCGCCCCGCCGCTGTTTCCTGGGGGCGGGAGTGATCCGGGTTTGTGCCTTCTTGTTCTCCTTTCCATCTTTTTCTTTCTTCCGTCCGGAAGTCCCGTCCCAGATTTCCGGACATCCAAACATTCCGGAGTGGCTGCTGCAAAATGAACCCTTTTGCAGCGGCCCCTTTTTTGCAAAAGGCTCCGATTTCGGCTTCCAAAATCGAAGCTCGCCCTGATTGGCGCAATCCCGTCCTGCCCCACAGCAGAACGGGAATTTTTCGCTCCCCAGAAGGAAGCCGGTGACCGTCTGGGTTGTATCACAATGTTTCCCAGTCTGCCTGAATCATAAATGATCAATCCAGCTGCTTTGCGGCTGTCTCCTGGGGAAGAGTTTTAACCCCAAACAGGAAATAGATGATGTGAAATACCCACACGCAGGCCAGAACGACCCGTCCAGCGGGAACCCTATGCATCATAACAAAGCCAATGGTCATGAGAAACGTCACCGTAGCGATAATCCGAATCTTGGTTTTCCTGGTCATACCTTTGCCTTGGACATAGCTCTCCAAATTGTTTTTGTAGAGCTTGGTGCCAATGAACCAGATGTGCAGCCGTTCAGAGCTTTTTCCGAAGCAGAAAGCTGCCAGCAGCAGGAATGGGAAAGCCGGAAGCAGAGGTAGCACCGCTCCAAGGGCGCCAAGTCCCACACCGATGCAGCCCAATGCAAGGTATATGGTCTTTTTGATGTTCATCTCGTTTTCTCCAGTCGTCTCGTTTCCTTTTTGTTTTCAATCATATGGCGTACCGTCACAAGGGGATGGTGGAAGATCATCCTGGGGCCGGAAAAAACCATGACCGCCCGAATTCTCTCCCGCATCTCCGGCCTATAGCAATGCACCTTGCAGTTGGAGCAGAAGGTTTTCGTCTCCATAAAGGGGCATCTGTCACTGCGCTGCCGGGCATACCGATCCAGGGCGGCGCATTGGGGGCAAAGTCTTTTCCCGCCGTGATGTTTCTTGCAGTACAGGGCGATCATTTGGGAAACGAGCTGCTTTTCCCGCTCCCGCTTGGTCTGGGTATCCATCAGCTCATCCTCCCATGCTCCACAGAGTAAACCCGGCCGGCAATGCGCATGGTAGACGCCCGGTGGGACACCAAAACCACGGTTTTATCCCGCCCCTCCTCTTTCAAAGAGCGAAGAATCACCGCTTCATTCAAGCTGTCCAGATTGCTGGTGGGTTCATCCAGCAGCATCAGCGGTGCATTGTGGAGGAAAGCTCTTGCCAAACCCAACCGCTGCCGTTCGCCGCCGGAGAGAGTATCTCCCAGCTCGCCCACGGGGGTATCATAGCCCTGGGGCAGTGTCTGGATGAAGTCATGGACAGAGGCTTTCTGACAGGCTGCCACGATTTCTTCATCGGTGGCGTCCAGCTTGGCAATCCGAAGATTATTTCGGATGCTGTCGTGGAACAGATGGGTTTCCTGGGTGACAAAGCTCTCCAAATCGCGCAGATTTCCAGTATTGATCTCGTTCACTGCCCGCCCGGACAAGGTAATTTTCCCTTTCTGGACCTCCCAAAAGCGCATGAACAGCTTCAGCAATGTGGATTTTCCGCTGCCGCTGCGGCCTACAATGCCCACAATTTGGTTCTGAGGAATTTCCGCAGAAACATCATCCAGAATAACCTCCTCTCCGTAAGAGAACGAAACATGCTCCGCAGCCGCTCCTGTAAAGCCGGTGTCCGAGCGGCCGGTCACCTCCTCCACCGCCGGGGTTTCTTCCAAAATGTCCAGCACCCGGTTACCCGCAGCAAAGGTGTTTTGCAGGGTGCTGCCCAGGTTTGCCAGAGCTATCACCGGGCCGAAGGAGCTCATCAGCGCAATGCTGGGAATCAGAACGCCGTCAAACCCCACCGCGTGCCGCTGGTACAGCATGGCCGAGACAAAGAGCATGGCCAGGTCAAATACCAGAATCACGGTGTTGGTGCATGCTGCATTGTATCCGGCGGTGCGTTTCATCCGCTCTTCGTCTTTGGCAAGCGCTTCGGTGCGGCGGTTCATTTCCGCCAGACGTGCCTTCCCCTGGCCGTACTGCTGAATCTCAGGCAATCCCCGGAGACTGTCCAGTACGAAGCTGCTCAGGTTACCGGATTTGGTGCGAAACCTCATACCGTCTTCCCCACTGAGCCGGGAGGTGACGAGGGGCACCGCCACGCCGACTACCAGGTAAGCGGTCAAAGCCAGCAGGCCCTGACTCCAATGGTACTGACTCATAAACAGACACATGAGGATGGAAAACAGGGTGGCAATGGCAGCCGGAGAGATGGTGTGGGCATAGAATACCTCAAGCAGCTCAATGTCGGAGGTAATAACCGAGATCAGGTTGCCCTTGTCCTTTCCCTCCAGCTTTGCAGGGCAGAGCCTGCGCAGAGCTTGAAAGACTTTGTCCCGGATCAAGGCCAACAATTTAAACGCGATGAAGTGATTGCAAGCCTGCTCCCCATAGCGCAACACCGCCCGCAGCAGCGCAAAAACCGCCATGCTGACAAATAGCACCTGCAAGCCCAGAGTCGTTTCAAAGCCCAATACGTTCAGCACGGCGTATCCCCCAAAAATGGTGATAAAGGAGGCGCACAGATGACCAATCAGGCCCATGGTGATGGCGAGGACCATGTACCCGGTCAGAGGCTTCACCAGTCCAATGAGTTTCCCCATCACTGCAAATCCGCTTCTTCTTTTCATGCGTGGACCTTCTTTCCGTAGTGTTCCAGCTCCTGTTGGGCAGCCCACAGCTTGGCGTAATGGCCGCCGGTGGCCAGCAGCTGTTCGTGGGGGCCGCTTTCCACCACCCTGCCGCCATCCATCACATAGATTCTGTCTGCATCGGCCACATGGACCAGCCGGTGGGAGATCAAAATCACAGTCTTGGTTTTCGCCAGCCGATGAATCTGAGCCATGACATCGGTTTCACTTTCCACGTCAATGTTGGAGCTGGCTTCATCGAAGAGGTACACCGGGCTGTCGTGGAGCAGTGCGCGAGCAAGCGCCAGCCGCTGGCACTGGCCGCCAGAGAGATTCGACGCCTTCTCTGCCAGCCGGGTATCCAATCCCTGCGCTTCTCGGAGGAAGTCCGCCAGCTTCACCTGCTCCAGCGCCATCCACAGAGCATCCTCCCCGGCATTCGGACAGCCCATGAGCAGATTTTCCCGAACCGTTCCCTGAAACAGATAGCTCTGATGGCTGACATAGGTAAAGCGCTCCAGCAGGCTCTCCTCTGAGATTTCACAAAGTGGCACGCCGCCTACCGTGACGGAGCCGGTATAGCCCCGGTTCCGTCCCATGAGAATGGAGGCAATCGTAGACTTCCCACAGCCGGATTCCCCCACGATGGCAGTCAAACTGCCCTGGGGGAAATGCAGATCGACGCCTTTCAGGACCTCCCGCTCCGGCTCATAGGCAAAGTGTAGGTTCTGACAAGCAATGGTACAGTCGTTGGGAACGGGTTCCGTTTTCTTTTCCCCCTCCTGTAGGTCCATCAGCCGGAAAATCTTATCCGACGCCGCCATGCCGTTCATGGCAATGTGAAAGAAGCTGCCCAGCTGACGCATGGGAATGAAGAAATCGGCAGCCAGGAGGATGATGGCAAGGCAGCCGCCTAAGCCCACATGACCCGCCTGGAATTGGGTCACAGCCACGATGATCCCTGCCGCCGCCCCTCCGTAGGCAATGAGGTCCATGATGGTAATGGAGTTGAGCTGCATAGTCAGCACCTTCATGGTGATACGGCGGAATGTTTCCGATCTGTCGTTCATTTCCTGATTTTTAAACTCGTCTGCTTGGTAGATTTTCAGGGTAGTCAAGCCCTGCAGATTTTCCAGGAAGGTATCCCCCAGCGCGGTATACTGGCTCCAGTATTTACTCAGTAGCTTCTTGGCCCAGGTCTGCACCGCCGCAATGGCAATGGGGATCAAGGGCACGCATACCAGCAACACCACCGCCGCAGGCACATTCACGAAGCACAGCAGGAGGAATAAGGTCAGCGGCGCCAACATGGCATAGAAAAACTGAGGAAGATACGCCCCAAAGTAGGTTTCCAGTTGATCCACGCCCTCCACGGCAACCTGCACCACCTCGGAGGTCTGCACCTGTTCCCTGTATGCGCTGCCCAGGCGCAGCAGCTTCCGGTAGATCTGTTCCCGTAGCTTCTTTTTCACGGCTTTGCTGGACAAATACCCCATCCGGGCTGCGCCCACATTACACACAAACCGGAGCGCCACCGCGCCGATGGCAATGCAGACGGTCCATTGCAAATCCTTGGCCCCGGCACTGCCCTGGTAAAGCCGGGAGAGCAACCGGCAAATCGCACCGGTCATGGTTATGTTGGCCACCAGGGCGCACCATTGCAGCACCACATGCCCGGCAATGTATTTCTTGCTTTCGCGGACCGCGCCGGTCAATCTTTTGTCTATCATCATACTTGCTCCCATACTCATTCCTTAGTGGTTGTTCCCTTCACTCTCTCCAACATGGCTTTCATGGCGGAAAAGGTCTCCGGGCTGACAGAATGCTCCATTTCGCAGGCATCGTGGGCCGCAATTTCTGGGTTGATGCCTAAGCCAGTCAGAAATCCCTGGAAAAACTGATGCCGCTCGTAGGTGTCCTTGGCGATCTGCAATCCCGAATCTGTCAAATGAACCAGCCGGCTCTCGTCCATCCACACGTATCCCTCCTGCTCCAGCGCTTTTAAAGCAATCGACACTGTAGGTCGCGTCACTTTTAGCATCCTTGCAACGTCAGATCCATGCACACCTTGCTGGCTCTCCAGGATATAGATGGTCTTCAAATAATCTTCCGTTGATTTTCTCTGCTTCACAAAGGGAAATCTCCTCCTTTCTCTGCAACCCGGCGCAGCTTGCCCGAAAAGTTAGCATCTGCTAACTTTTCGATTCTCCCAGGAATGGTGTGATCGTCACACCCCTAGTACCGTGTAACGCTTAAAATTGTACATTTTCTGGCTGACGGATCTGCCAGAGGCCCCTAGGGGCGGCCTAAGGGTGCGGTCTCCTGGACGCACCCTACCGCCTCGGGGAGCAGATGGGAGCTACGGTCCAACCCCTGTAGGGGCGCACCGTGTGCGCCCGCTGGGAAAGATGTACGAATTCGCCGGAAATCTGGAGAAACCGGAAGATTTCGCCTCCGGCGCGTCCGGGATGCCGCCACCTGCCACCGGGATTGTACCTGACTAACCGGACAGTTCCCAAGAAAATATATACTTTTGGAATTACGCCGTACTACCTCTCAATCTCTTGATGTCATGTTCCTTCGCAGCGCCTCCAGGTAACATAGTGGGGCAATTCTGCTTCCCATGATAACCTGCTCCGTAACAGAGAAGCCCTGTTGGGATACGAAATCCACATACGCCTGGGCATCCCACTTGTGATAGATCTGAAGCCCGGCCAGCTTTAGGAGCTTCGTACGCAGGCGAAAGCCGAAGCCCTGGCCATGGACAAAGGTTGGCGCCAGCAAAAGTCCACCGGATTTCAGCACCCGGTGGGCCTCTGACAGGACCTTTTCCGGGTCCGGTATCACGTGCAAACCGTTGGCAATGACCACCGCGTCAAAAGAACCTGGCGCATAAGGCAAGCAGGTCGCATTCTGAACACTGAAGTGCAGCCGGACAGAATGTACCTTTTTCCTTGCCTCGGCAATCATTTCCGGCGCATAATCGGTCGCTTCCAGGCTTTTCACACTGCCTGCAAGACGCTGGGAAATCAGGCCCGTGCCACAGGCAAGCTCCAGCACGCACATCTGCCGGCTTAGCCTCCGTTTCATTCGCAGAGCCATCTCGTCATACAGAGAGCTGTTGCTGCCCATAAAGCCATCGTAGGAGCCAGACCAGCGGCCCCAGAATTGTTGATTCCCGTTGTCTGCTTTCATGACATGCCTCCACATTTTTCAAAGGCAGCTCTGCCTGAGCGCTTCCGCCCATAGCTCTGGGCACACAGCCGTGCCCAGTTGCGCCCGGTAGAGCGCAGTCCAGGCGGCGCAACGATCGCCGCCAAAGGTACGGTGAAACCAGGTGGAATTGTCTCTGTCATCTTCCCAACAGGGAGAATCCTCTTTTCACATATGGAGCCGTCTCAGCCGACCTCACCGTATAGCCGGTGGCGGCAATGACGGATTTCAGCTTCTCCTCATCCAGCGGATTCTCCGCAAGAATCTCCGTCTTTCCCTTAGTGTGGGAGGAAGTGACCTTCTTCACCGGAAACGCCTTGCGAATGGCGTCATTCACATGAGCCTCGCACATCCCGCATGCCATACCTTCCACTTCCAGAGTAATTTTCACCATCTTGATTCCCCCACTTTTTATTGATTATATTCAGATGACCTATGGGATGACTCCCATGGAGCATAGGCGCCCAGCCAAGGCAAGTGCAGTTTGGAATTCCTGGGCGGAGCTGTATCAGGCGCAGCCTCCTGAGCGCACCGGCTGCAGCGGTTAACCGATTGCGAAGGAGCGTCTCCGATGACCTGGTTTAAAAGATATGTCATGCTGTGAACACGGAATCGAAACGTATAGTTCGGAATGCCCCCTTTTTCTGGTGGAGCTTGGGTGGCGCATATTCTCCGCAACATTTGCAACCATGAGCGGCATAAGCGTCCGCCTTCGTTGCCATGCTCTTTTAATTAGTATCTACTAACCAGGCCTCCCACAAAAAAGTTAGCTCTTGCTAACCCTTGGCTATCATAGCGCACACCTCGGATTTTGTCAAGCCCCTTTTCTCTGATACCCAGTCAGATTTCCACCTCACGGCGGCCACCCTTGCCTTTGGCCAGCCCTTCCCACTACCGGGCCGACTCGGGACTTTCACCCGATAGGACGTGGGCTCACCGGGCGCACGCAGTCAAAAAATAGGCTGTCTCCAAATCAGAGACAGCCCATTTTTCCATATCACTCTTACCCCCGCTCCCACTCCTTGATCTGGCTGGCCTTTTCATATAACCGGACATAACTGTCATAGCGGCTGGTTTGAATTTCCCCGGCCTGCAGGGCCCGGGTCACAGCACAGTCCGGCTCTTTCAGATGGGCGCAGTCGTGAAACCGGCATTGGCCCAGATAGGGGGCAAAATCGGGGAATGCGTATTGCAGATTTTCCTTCAGGATGACATCCATCTGGTCTGTGTCAAAGGAGGAGAATCCCGGGGTATCCGCCACAAAGGTGTTCCCATCCAGGGCGTAAAGCTCCACATGCCGGGTGGTATGCCGTCCCCGGCCCAGCTTTTCCGAAACCTCCCCGGTCCGCAGCCCCAGGTGCGGCGCCAGGCGGTTCAAAACGCTGCTCTTTCCCACACCGGAGTTTCCCGTAAATGCAGTGAGCTTTCCTGCAAGGGCTGCCCGCAGCGCCTCCACCCCGGCGCCGGTCTCCGCGCTGGTCCGGAGCACCGGGAATCCCGCCCGTTCATAGATCCGGCCCAGGTCCTCCGCCGGGTCCAGGTCGGTTTTATTGAGGCAGAGAATCACCGGCACCTCCTGGTTTCCGGCAATGGCGGCCACCCGGTCAATGAGGAAGGGCTCCGTGACGGGATTCACATTGGCGGCAAACACCACCAACGCGTCCAAATTGGCCACCGCAGGCCGGAGAAAGTGGTTCTTGCGGGGCAAAATTTCCTCCACCATACCCCGGCTGCCGGTGCAGGAAATCTCCGCCAGGTCCCCGGTGAGGGGGGTGAGGCCCTCCTTTCGGAAATGGCCCCGTGCCCGGCAGGTCACCACCCCCGCCTCTGTCTGCACCTCATAAAACCCGCTGAGGGACTTCACAATTCGTCCAATCATCCATCCACCGTAAAGCGCAGGGTGATTCTCTCGCCGGTTGCGGCGGAGAAGTCCACCTTGAAGCTGCTTGCCAGTTTGCCATTGACGTAAACGTCAAAGTACTCCGTGCCTTTGCCTTCCAGGCTCACCGGCACCTCCGACGTACCCGGCTCTACGATGAGGGCCTCGGTGCAGGGGCTATTGCCCTTGTAAATCTGGAGCTGGTACTCCACTGTAATGTCCGAGGGCAGCGCCAAAGTCACAGTTTTAGAAGCCACCTGAGGCTCCGGTTCCGTCGTGGGGGGCGTGGTGGGAGGCGCTGTGGTCTCCGCAGGTCCCTTGGAGACCTTCAGCTTCACCACCGTTCCCTCCGGCACCTCCGTGCCCTTTGCCTGATCCTGCTCGATCACCTCGTCCTTGGGCTTGTCACTCTCCACTAGGTCATAGTCATATTTCAGATTCTTTCCCGTCAGCATGGACGCCGCCGTTCTGATGTCCATACCCAGGACCTCGGGAACCGTCGTCATCACCACATCGCTGCCGGTGCTCACATAGAGGGTCACCGTCTGACCTGCCGTCAGGGTAGCGCCCTTTCCAGGCTCTGTGCGGATGATTTTCCCCTCTTCCACATCCTCGCTGGCTTCCTTCTCCACCCGAATTTCCAGATTCATACCGGGTAAATTCCGGAGATAGGCCTCTGCATTGGTCTGGGGCTGGCCGGCAAGGTCGTCCAAAGTCGCCGTCTGGGGGCCTTTGCTGATCCACAGGGTCACCGTCTGCCCCACTGTGAGGATTTCGTCCGCCTCGGGGTCGGTCCGGGTAACCCGGCCGGCGGCAATGTCACTGCTGAACTCCTCCTCCAGAGTCACAGACAGGTGCAAATCCTTCAAACCGTCTAAATACTCCCTGGCTTTCTCCTCTGTCCGGTTTACCAGGTCACCCATCTGCCCGGTCTGGGGGCCATTGCTGATTACCAGCTTCACCGTAGAGCCTTCTGCCACCTGGGTCCGGGCTACGGGGTCCTGGGAGATGACCTTCCCAGCCTCATACTCGTTGCTGTAGGTATAATCGCTGTCCACCAGACGCAAGTTGGGGTACTTTTCCGGATCGATTTCCTTAAATACCTCGCCCACGAAGTTGGGAACCTCCAGCATCGTCGTGCCGCTGCCCTTCGTAACCAGGACCACCAGAACCACCAAAGCAATCACCACTGCCACTGCGCCTACGCCAATGGCAATGAACAGGCCCTTGTTCCGGCGGGGCTGCTCCTCCTCCGCCTCCTCTGAATACCGGCGGCTCCGCTCCGGTTCCTGGTAGCGGGGGCGCTCCGGCTCCTGGTAGCGGGGACGCTCCGGCTCCCTGGCTCTGGGCTGCTCCTGCCGGGGGCCTGCCACCCGCTCCGCCGTGGAGCGAGGCGCCGGACGGCGGGGCTGCTGGGGAGCTGAGGCTCCCGCCCCCACCGGGGCAGCTGCCCTGGCCTGCACAGGCTCGTCAAAGTAAAAGAGGGTATTGGGGTTTTTCCGAAACTCCTCCATGTCGTACAACATTTCCGTGGCGGAGCTATAACGCCGGGCGGGGTCTACCTCCATGGCGTGCATGATGATCTGCTCCAGGCCGCCGGGGATGTTGGGATTGATGGTGCTGGGCATAGGAGCGCCGCCGTTGATGTGCTTCAAGGCCACTGCCACAGGCGACTCCCCGTCATAGGGAGGCCGTCCCGTGAGCATTTCATACATCACAACACCCAGAGAATAGAGGTCCGACCGGTTATCCACCCGGCCGCCCTTGGCCTGCTCCGGAGAGATATAATGAACCGAACCCAGCGCCTCCTTGGTGAGGGTGCTCTGGGAGGACATGATCCGGGCAATGCCGAAATCCGTCACCTTGGCCGAGCCGTTTTTCAAAATCATCACATTGTGAGGCTTGATGTCCCGGTGGACAATGCCCTGATTGTGGGCATGCTCCAAGGCCTTGGCGATCTGCATGGCAAAGTGGAGAGATTCCTTCCAGTTGAGGTACCCGCCCCGCCGCTCAATATACTGCTTCAGGGTGATCCCGTCCACCAGCTCCATCACAATGTAATCCGCATCTCCATTGGTGGAAACATCGTAAACGCTTACAATATTGGGATGGTTCAGCATGGCGACAGCCTGGGACTCGGCATGGAACCGGCGACGGAATTCCTCATCCTGAGAATATTCCTCCTTCAAAATCTTAATGGCCACCAGCCGATTGAGCCGGTGACAACGGGCCCGGTACACCACAGCCATACCCCCGGTACCAATCACATCCAGGATCTCATATCGGTTATCCAGGAGGCGGCCTATGTATTTATCCATAAAAGAGAACTCCTTTCTCGCTCCTTGTCTCTTTGTAAGCTCAAATCACAATCAGGACGCTGGTCACATTGTCCGGCGCACCCCGCTCCTGGCAGATCCCCAGCAGCCGCTGGCAACACAGCTGCTTGTTCACGCCGTGGACCACTTCGAAGAGAATTTCCTGGTCATCCAGCAGGTTGGACAGGCCGTCGGTACACAGCAAGAGGTAATCCCCCTTCTGCACCGGTTGATAAAAAAGGTCGCATTCCACCCCAGGCTCCGTCCCAATGGCCCGGGTAATCAGATTCTTCCCGGGATAATTCTTAGCCTGCTCCCGGGAAAGTTCCCCCCGCTGGACCATCAGCTGCACCAGGGAGTGGTCCGTCGTCAGACACCGGACTCCTTCCCGGTTCAGAAGATAGCACCGGCTGTCGCCTACATTGGCAATGACCGCCATCTGATGATCCACATAGGCCGCCACCAGAGTGGTGCCCATGCCCTCAAAGTCCTCAAACTGCCGGGACTGGTCATAGACGGTAAAATTGGCCAGACGCACCGCTTCCCGGAACATCTGCCCTGCCTGCTCCTGGCTCATCCCCGGCTTGCGGAGGCGGGTCACCTCTTGCATGAATATCTGCAAAGCCAGGGAGCTGGCCACATTACCGGATTTGGCCCCGCCCATGCCGTCACAGACGGTGCAGAGCAGGCTGTCTTCTTCAAATGTATGCACCCCATATGCATCCTGGTTCTGGACCCGGACACAGCCGGGATCTGTCAGTCCCCACGCCTGCATGGCCGGACCTCCCTTCCTTGTTTGTTTAAATTGTATCAGTTTTTCCCCGGCATTGCAATCATTTCCGCAGAAATTGACATGGAAAATTCCCCATGCACTCCCATTTTCCCTCTCCTTGCAATGTAAAACCGCGAAATTTCATATTCGCTACCGGGCAAGCACGCAGTTTCGTTAAGAAGGGAACAGGTTATGTTTTTGCCGCTCCTGCCTACCGGCCTGCCAGATCTCGCCGTTCCTCATCCGATCGCCTAGCGGCGGTCACCTTCTCCCGGGGGAAGGCGGGGGTGTAGATTTCGCCTTAGATTCGCGGCATTGGTCAGGTGCAGTCCCGTAGGCGGGCTAGCTGATGCAACACTGCTTATCGCCGGGGCAGGTTCGTCTCTCCTTCAAATTTTCTTCTCAGCTGACCGCAGGAGGCGTCAATGTCTCCGCCCAGGGTCCGGCGGACCGTGGCGGTGAGTCCCCCCTCTTCCAAAATGCGCTGAAACTGCTGCACTGCCTGGCGGGAGCTGGGGTGTAGGGGGCTCTCTGCCACCTCATTGAGAGGGATGAGATTCACATGGGCAGGCAATCCCTTCAACCGGCGCAGCAGCAGCCGGGCACAGTCCGGTGAGTCGTTCACTCCGTCGATCATGGCATATTCAAAGGAAATCCGGCGGCCCGTAGCCTCATAGTAGTCCCGGCAGGCCTCCAGCAGCACCTCCACAGGATAGGCCCGGTTCACCGGCATAATGGTATTCCGGATCTCATCCGACGGGGCATGGAGGGAAACCGACAGGGTAAGCTGCAGCTTTTTCTCTGCCAGCAGCCGGATCTTGGGGACCAGGCCGCAGGTGGACAGGCTAATGTGGCGCATTCCAATGTTCAGCCCCTGAGGGCTGTTTACCAGCTCCAAAAAGCGGAGCACCGTGTCAAAGTTATCTAGCGGCTCCCCGATGCCCATGAGCACAATATGGGAAATGGGCAGTCCGGAGTCCAGCTGGGTAAAGAGCACCTGATCCAGCATCTCCGAGGGCCGCAGGCGGCGCACCAGTCCCCCCAGGGTGGAGGCGCAAAAGGCGCAGCCCATGGGGCAGCCCACCTCCGAGGAGATGCAGACGCTGTTTCCGTAGTGGTAGCGCATGAGGACCGTCTCCACACAGTTGCCGTCAGACAGCCGCCACAGATACTTAACCGTCCCATCCTTCCGGGACTCCTGCTTCCGGACCACCTGGGGCACGGTGATTTCATACCGCTCCTCCAGCTGCCGCCGCAAATCCTTGGACAGGTTGGTCATCTCCTGGAAGGACCTCGCCCCCCGGTGCAGCCAGGTATAAATCTGTCCGGCCCGGAAGGCGGGCTGACCCAGGGACACCATGGCCCCCTGAAGTTCCGGCAAAGTCATGGATTTGATGTCTTCTCTCATGGCCGCCTCCCCATTTTGCAGATAAAAAATCCATCTGTTTCAAATTTCCCCGGCAGCAGTGTCACCATTGCCGTATCACCCTCCCCCATATCCCCAGGCAGCTCCAAGGGAATGGGAAAAAAGTCAGGGTTCTGCTCCAAAAAGGCCCGAACTACCTGCTGGTTTTCCCGGCGCAAAATGGTGCAGGTGGAGTAGAGAAGCACACCGCCGGGCTTCACATACTGGGCTTGCCTGCAGAGAATCTCCATCTGCAGCCGGGGGAGCTTCTCCGTCTGGGTCAGATCCTTGTATCGGATGTCCGGCTTCTTCCGGATGATCCCCAGGCCGCTGCAGGGCACATCCACCAGGACCCGATCCATGGCGCCCTCCCACTCCGGAACCGGCTCCCGGGCGTCCTGGAGCCGGGTGTGTATGCAGGAAAGGCCCATCCGGGCCGCTCCCTTTTCCATAAGGGCCAGCTTATGCTCGTGGATGTCGCAGGCAATGAGATTTCCCTGCCCTGCCATATCGATGGCCGCAGCGAAGCTCTTGCCCCCTGGAGCAGCGCAGCTGTCCAGGACCTGCATTCCTGGCTTCACCCCGGCGCACTGGACTGCCAGCCGGGAAGCGGCGTCCTGGACATAGCACAGGCCCTTTTGGTAAATCTCTAACCGCTCCAGGTTACCGGCGCCGGCAATCAGAAAGCAGCGCTCCAGCCAGGGATGGGGCGTACAGCTGCCCCCGGCCGCCTGAATGGCTGCCGGGATTTGAGACCAGTCCCCCGCCAGAGGGTTCCCCTGCAGCACCGTCTCCGGCGCCTGGTTGTCCGCAGCCAGCACCCCCTCCAGCTCCTCCGGTCCCATTTCTCCGGCCAGCAGCTCCACCAGGGGCTGAGGATGGCTGTACCGGGTGGCCAGATCCTGGGGTTCGGCCAGCTCTCCCCTGCGGCGAATCGCTCCCCGCAGGACGCCATTCACCAGGCCCGCAGCCCTGGGATTGGCATATTGTTTGCCCTGCTCCACCGCCTCATGGACGGCGGCGGAGTCGGGGATTTTATCCATATAGAAAATCTGATACAGGCCCAGGCGCAGAATGTCCAGCACCACCGGCTGCAAATCCCGGAGCCTGCCCCGGACCAGCTGGCTCAGGTAAAAATCCAGAAGCATCCGGTTCTGAAGCACGCCGTAGCACAGCCGGGTTGCCAGAGCCGCGTCCCGCCGGTCCAGCCGGTCTCGCTGGGCGTATTCCTTCAACACCCCGTCGGACCAGGCGCCCTGCTTCCGGCAGGCGATGAGCGCCCCTAAGGCCGTCTGTCTTGCAGCCATGGCGCCTCCTTACAGGGGAAGGGGATGGCCCCGGAAGTAGTCCGGCGCGGCCATGCGTTTTCCCCCGTCCGCCTGGAGCACCCGGATCTCCAGGACACCCCCTTGGCCGCAGGCCATCTCCAGGCCGGTCCTCGTCACGGCCAGGGGCGTTCCCGGTGGGCACTCCGTGGTCTTGGGCAATGGCGCCGCCTCATAGACCCGGAACCGTTTCCCCGCCAGCTCCATGGTGGCCACAGGCCAGGGATCCAGGCCCCGGATGTGATTCCAGATCTCCCGGGGGCTCCTGGTCCAGTCGATGGGGCACATGTCCTTGGTGAGCATAGGCGCAAAGGTGACCTTGGACGGATCCTGGGGCGTGGCCGCCACGGGGCCCTGCTCCAAACGTTTCAGCGTCTCCGCCAGCAGGTCCGCCCCCAGCACCGCCAGCCGATCCAGAAGGCTCTGGGCATTTTCATTGGGGTCAACGGGGGTCTTTCGGGTGGCGATCATGTCCCCGGCATCCATCTCCGCTGCCATAAACATCGCTGTGACCCCCGTCTCTTCCAGTCCCCGGAGCACCGCCCACTGCACAGGGCCGGAGCCCCGCAGGGCGGGCAGCAGGCTGGCGTGGATGTTGATGCAGCCCCTGGGAGGAATATCCAGCACCACCTGAGGCAAAATCCGGCCATAGGCCACCACGGCAATCACATCCGGCTTCAAAGCCCGCAGCTCCTCCACCGCAGCCGCTTCCCGGAAGCCCGCCGGCTGATAAACCGGGATCTCATGGGCCAGCGCCACCCGCTTCACCGGAGATTGGGTCAGCTTCATCCCCCGGTTTTGGGGGGTGTCCGGCTTGGTATATACCGCCACCACATTCATGTGCTCTGTCAAAAGCTTCTCCAGGCAGGCGGCGGCAATGTCCGGCGTGCCCATAAATACAATGCGCATAGGCTCCCTCCCTACATCTGCTCCATTTCCTCTTCCGTCAGGAAGCGGGAAATCTTCTCCGTGTATAGATGGCCCTCCAGATGATCCAGCTCGTGGCAGAAGCAGCGGGCGGTCAACTCCTCTCCCTCCACCTCAAACCAGTTGCCAAACCGGTCCTGGGCCCGAAGCTTTACCCAGTTAGGCCGTTTCACCAGCCCCCATTTGCCAGGTACGCTGAGGCAGCCCTCGGGGCCGTCCTGTTCGCCAGATTGCTCCAGGATTTCCGGATTTACCAGCTCCAGCATCTCCTCACCGGTGTCCACCACCACAACCCGCCGCAAAATACCCACCTGGGGGGCAGCCAGGCCCGCGCCGTTTGCTTCCTCCAGGGTGTCGCGCATATCGTCCAGCAGCTGGTGAAGCCGGCTGTTAAATTCCGTCACAGGGCGGCACTTTTTGTGGAGCACCGGTTCCTTTTCTGTCATAATCTTTCTCAATGCCATGGTTATATCCTCACTTTTTAATCATATCCGTTGATATCTGCAAACGCTGAGATGCCCCGGTTGGCCCGGTCCTGGGCAAACCGCCGGAGCAAATAGGCCAAAAGCCGGTGCACTTCCCGGCTTCTGGGGGTTCGGAGCGTCAGCCGGTAGCGGTAATGGTAGTTGATTTTGGCCACCGCCGCAGGCGCAGGCCCCAAAACCTGGCAGGCCAGGCCCCGGTATGGGTCTGCTTCCAGGCAGCCCAAAAGGCTGTCCCGAAACAGAGCCGCCCCCCGGAGCACCTGTCCCTCCTCTGGGCCGGAAAAGGTAATGGTGTATAAGTCCCGGTAGGGAGGACAACCCTTGGCCTCCCGCAGACCTGCCTCCAGCTCGTAAAACCCGCCGTAATCCTGTTGGGACGCCAGGACGATGACCCGGTGCTCCGGGGTCATGGTCTGGATCAGCGCCCGGCCCGGCCTTTGGCCCCGGCCTGCCCGTCCCACCACCTGGGTGAGCATATTGAAGGTGGTCTCCGCCGCCCGGTAGCTGTCCACATACAGGGACATGTCCGCATCCAGGACCCCCACCAGGGTCACCCGCTCCAGGTTCAGCCCCTTGGCCACCATTTGGGTACCCAAAAGCACCGGCAAACGTTCCCGCTGGAACCGCTCCAGAATCTTCTCGTGGGTGTTGACCGCATTCACCGTATCCGCATCCATCCGGGCCACCTGGATACCGGGGAAGCGGGCCTCCAGCTCCGCCTGAACCTTTTGGGTCCCGGCCCCCACCTGCTTCAGAGGACCGCCGCACTGGGGGCAGCGTGGGGGAACCGGCTGGGAAAAGCCGCAATAGTGGCACATCAGCCGGTGATTGGCGCTGTGGTAGGTGAGGTGCACGCTGCACCGGGGGCATTCCGGCACCTGGCCGCAGCTCACGCACTGGAGCATCCGGCTGGCGCCCCGGCGGTTCAGGAAGAGGATGGTCTGCTCTCCCCGGGCCATGGTCTCCTCCATAGCCTGAAGCAAGGGGCGGCTGAGCACAGAGTCGTTGCCTGCCCGGATCTCCTCCTTCAGGTCCACCAGCCGTACCTGGGGAAGGGCCATGCCGTTGAACCGGCCTGCCAGGCGGCAAAGGGTGTACACCCCCGTTCTGGCCCGGTACATGGTCTCCACGGAAGGCGTGGCGGAGCCCAGAAGCACCAGCGCCTTCTCCCGGTTCCCCCGAAAGATGGCCACCTCCCTGGCGCAATACCGGGGGGTGTTCTCTGATTTATAGGAGTGCTCCTGCTCCTCATCCAAAATAATGATACCCAAATTCCGGCAGGGTGCAAACACGGCAGAGCGGGTACCTACCACCACCTTGGCCTGGCCGCTCCGAACCCGCTTCCACTGGTCATACCGCTCTCCTGGTGGGAGGCTGCTGTGAAGCACTGCCACCTCCCTGCCAAAATGGGCTGCCAAAAGGCTGAGGAGCTGGGGGGTCAGGGCAATTTCCGGCACCAGCAGCAGGGCCCCCTTTTCCAGCTCCAGGCACCGGGCAATGAGCTTCAGATACACCGCCGTCTTTCCGCTGCCTGTGACGCCATGCAGCAGCGCCACCCCTGGCCGGTCCACCTCCAGCTTCCCCGCCAGGACGTCATAGGCCGCCGTCTGCTCGGCGTTTAGCGTCAAGGGGCCCTCCTGCTTTGCCGGAATGATCTCCCGGCAGCGGAGCACTGGGCGCTCCTGGAGGGATACATAGCCCAGCTTCTCCAGCCGCCGCACCGTGGCTGCGGTGGCCCCCGTGTAATAGCAAAGCTCCTTCACGGTGCACGAGCCCACCGTGCACAGCAGCTCCAGAACGGACGCCTGGAGGGGGGCGGACTTGGCCTTCCGACGGGCATAATCCATGGCTTCCTCTGCACAAGCGGAGAGAACCGCAATGCGCTCGGTCTTGTCTCCGGCTCTGCGCAGGAAGTCGCTCTGAGAAGTCAGCCATTTTTTATTTAGAAGGTATCGAAGGGCCGCCTGCAGAGCTTCCTCTTCCGGAAAGGCCTTTCGCACAGCGCGATAGGTCGCCTCACCCCCCAGGTCCTCCAAAAAAGCAAGCACCGCCTTGGCATCCTTCTGCCGGATGGTCTTCCCCTCCCAGGGTCTGCCGCTTACCAGGGTAAAGGTATCCTGAACCTGGTACCACAGGCCCACAGGAAGGACCGCCCGAATGGCCTCATAAAAGGTGCAGAAATACCGCTCCCGTACAAAAGCAGCCAGGCGGAGCATGGCGTCGTCCAGCACCGGCTCCGGGTCCAGCGCACGGTCCACGCATTTCAGCTCCGCCTCGTTTCCCTCTTCCAGGGACAGTACCACGCCCTCCACGTTCCGGTTGCCCCGGCCAAAGGGCACCATCACCCGCACCCCCGGCAGAAGAGTCATCCCCGGCGGCATTGCATAGCTATAGGGCTTGTCAATGGCGTAAACCGCCGCAGAAACAGCAATCTTTGCAATCAAAGACAGCACCTCCCCCTTTGGAACACCCCATTTCTGGGGGCAATCCTGCCGCCATGGGCGGACCCCATGTCCGCCCGGACAGGTGCAAATGGGGTTACTTGGTATACTCGTCCTTCAGGTTGGCAGTCAGCTCGCCATTGGCCACCTCGCGAATGGCCAAAGTGACGGGTTTATCCTCCAGGGCAACGCCGCTGGACTCGGCCTCAATGGCAATCTGCCGGGCCCGGCGGGCCACCACGTTCACCAGAAGGTAGCGGCTGGGAATGTGCTTCAAAAGCTCAGACATGGGGGGATACAGCATGGGAAAGGACCTCCTTCAAAATTTCCACTTCACTTTGGTTTTCATAACGGCAGGCTGCGGCCTCCGGGCCGCCCTGCAAAATGGCCTCTACCTGGGCCACGCATACATCTACCTGATCGTTGACCACCAGGTATGTATAGTGGGGGGCCTGGGCCAGCTCCCAGTGGGCCTGCTTCAGCCGGGCTTCCACCTTGTCCGGCGGGGTATCTCCCCGGGACTCCAGGCGGCGGCGGAGCTCTGCCAGACTGGGTGGGGCCAGGAACACCATTACTGCCTGGGGCAGCTTCTCCAGAACCTGAAACGCGCCATTGGGCTCCACATCCAGCAGCACGGTGCCGCCCCGGTCCAGCACCCGGCGCACAGGCTCTGCTGGGGTGCCGTAATAATCTCCGCTGGCATAGTGGTTATACTCCAGCAGAGCCTGTCCGGCAATCATCCCCTCGAACTGAGCCGGTGTGATGAAATGATAGTGCACACCATCCCGCTCTCCGCCTCTGGGCTGCCGGGTGGTGGCGGATACCGAGAAAAAGAAATCCGGGTGCCGCTCCAGAATTTGGCGAATCACTGTACTTTTCCCTGCCCCGGAGGGGCCGGAGAGAATGATCAGCTTTCCCTCACTCATGGTTCTTCCTCCTCTTTCGTCTCCTCTGTCCGCCCGTTGGCCCGGGCCGTCAAAATCTCCGGCTGAATGGCCGATAGAATCACATGGTCCGTATCCATGATCACCACAGAGCGGGTCCGGCGGCCGAAGCTGGCGTCAATGAGCATCCCCCGGTCCTTGGCCTCCTGGATCATCCGTTTGATGGGCGCAGAATCGGGGCTCACAATGGCCAAAAGCCGGGCCGAAGAAACCATATTTCCGAATCCAATGTTGATCAGCTGCATGGCCTCACCTCATTCGATGTTCTGGATTTGCTCCCGGATTTTCTCCAGCTCCCCCTTGATCTCCACCACCACCTGGGCCAGCCGCAGGTCCGTGCACTTGGAGCCAATGGTATTGGCCTCCCGGTTCATCTCCTGGAGGAGGAAATCCAGCTTCCGGCCCACGGCGCCGCCGCTAGCCAGCATGGTCTCCATCTGGGCCAGGTGACTGCGGAGCCGGACCGTCTCCTCATCCACCGCCACTTTGTCGGCAAAAATTGCCGCCTCCTGGAGAATCCGGCTTTCATCCACGGCCGTGCGCTCCAGGACCTCCTGCATCTTGGCCTCCAGCCGCGCCCGGTAATCGGCCACAGTCTGAGGAGAATCTGCCTCCACCTGGGCCACCAGGTCCAAAATCCTCTGCCTGCGGCTGCGCAAATCCGCCTCCATGGCAGCGCCCTCCGCCCTTCGCATGGCGTCAAAGGCAGCCAGGGCCTTGTCCACCACCTGAAGCAGGGCTGAAAGAAGCTGGTCCTCGTCCTCCCTGGGCTTTTCCACCAGGAACACCTCCGGCAGCCGGGAAAGGGCGGCAGCGCTGATGTCATCCCGGACGCCGTAGTCCTCCACCATGGTGCGCATGGCCTGGAGATATCCCTCCAGCACCGGCCGGTTCAGGCTCACCTGCACCAAATCACCGGCAGCAGCGCCTGCGGAGATGAACACATCCACCTTTCCCCGGGAAATCACGGACTGCACCCGGCTTCGGATCGCATCCTCCGCAAAAATATAGCTGCGCGGCAGCTTAACTGAACAATCCAGATACCGGTTGTTCACCGAGCGCACCTCGACCACCACTGTGCGCCCTTCAAACTGCGCCTCTCCCCGGCCGTAGCCAGTCATGCTTTTGCTCAATTAGATCCTCTCCTTCCGCCTGTCTTTCCCGGTCTGCGGCCCAATCGCGCCATGAAAAAGGAAATCAGGCGGCTCAGTCCGAAATCATAGACCAGAAATACCACATTGCCCACCAAGTAGAGTATCCATACCACACTTAGCGCCGTGGGCAGGGACGCCAGCACCGAGGCTTTCATGGTCAGAAAAATCACCGTCAAACTGGCATTGAAAAAAGCCAGTTTCAGCAGATACTCCATCGGGAGCTTTCGCAGGCGCTCAATCACGCCCTTCAGCACCGGATACAGTCCGAACAGCGCCCCAAACAGAAGAGCCAGAAACTTGTCCGGCAGCAGCAGGAAGGCCAGCAACGTCACCCCGGCCCAGCATAAAAAGCCAGACGCCAGCCCTGAAGACAACACAGCGAATACTGGCATAATTCCAGCCACCGCCGCAATTCCCCAGGTCCCGGTGGGAACCATTGTACCGAGATAAAGCAACACTAGGGCGAGAGCGCCGAAAATAGCGGGGTACACCACCCGCACGGCCTTGGAGCGCCCCTTCATCGGCACCCTCCGCACAGGCAGTTCATACACATCATGGCAGAGCAGCAGTCGCAGGCGGTATCCATACCGCTTCCATACCCGTAAGGCCGGTA
>ENA-ORVG01002018-ORVG01002018.1-human-gut-metagenome-genome-assembly--contig:-NODE-2018-length-21233-cov-5.177448_pt1 | contig 21233 bp, 15 predicted proteins | sample MGYA00242091_ERZ509233 | MGnify/ENA primary metagenome ERZ509233 (study PRJEB26280, sample SAMEA2338840) | human gut metagenome | biome: human gut; feature: human-associated habitat; material: faeces... | reverse complement strand
ATCCAGGCGAATGCCTGTCAGCTGGCCGAACGCCACCTGAAGGAGCATGGCATCTCCCATGCACAGATCCTCTGCGGGGACTTCTGCGAGATGGATCTGCAGGGGTTTGACGTCGTCGTCTGCAATCCGCCGTTCTTTCCGATGGGCCACCATGGGGAGGTGGCGGCCACCCCGCGTTCGATTGCCCGTCATGAGCTATTCCTGCCGCTGGACCGCCTGCTTTCCGGTGCTGCGCGCGCTTTGAAGGAAAACGGCCGGCTGTATATGGTGCATCGCAGCGAACGGCTGGCGGATATCGTTATGGAATGTCGAAACAACCGCCTGGAGATCAAGACGCTGCAGCTGGTCTTTGATCTTCGCAAGGAATTAGCCGTCAGCGTGCTGATCGAGGCCGTGCTGGGCGCTGCAGCGCACTGTCGGCTGCCACACCCCATCCTCCTGCGGCCGGATGGAACGTTCACGCAGTATGAACCGGATCGGTAACGATGCCTGCAGCATAGAGATATGCTGCTTTTCTTTGTGCACACAAGGTAAACAGGAACGATATTTTGTGGTAGAATAATACATGCAGAAGGAGGAACGTGCATGGAACTGTCGGAAGCCATTGAGGAATATCGCTATCATCTGACGATGGTCGAACACAAGTCCGTTCGCACCATCGACTCCTATTTGCGTGATCTGTCACATTATGCGGCCTACCTCGATCAGCTGGACATTCATGCGGTGGAGGACATAACCGAGGGAAACGTACAGGACTTTCTGCTGGAGCTAAGGGAAGATTACAAAGCGGCGACCGTGAACCGCTATCTCTCCTCCCTGCGCTCGTTTCATCGGTTCTTATCGCAGGAACGCCCTCGTCTGCTGGACCCGACGCGGTTCATCAAGGGAACGAAGAAGCAGGCGCATCTGCCGCGCTTTTTAAATGAAAAAGAGATCCAGAGGCTCCTTGCGAGCTTTGGCGGCAGCGATGCGGATGTCTTTCACAAGGCGATCCTCGAAGTGCTGTATGGCTGCGGACTGCGAGTGAGCGAATGCTGTGAGCTGCGGCTGCAGCAGCTGCATCTCAAGCAGGGACTCGTGCGTGTCATCGGCAAGGGAAGCAAGGAACGGATGGTTCCTCTGCATGAAGAGGGCATACAGGCACTTCTTCAGTATCTGCAATACGTTCGTCCGCAATGGGAACAGACCCGTTCCCCTTATGTGTTCATCAATCATCTCGGACATCCGCTGACGCGTCAGTACGTCCATCAGATGATCAAGCGGACGCTGCAGTCGCTGGGGATGAGCACCGCATATTCCGCACACAGCTTCCGCCACAGCTTTGCGACGCATCTGCTGGATGGCGGAGCGGATCTTCGTGTCGTTCAGGAATTGCTGGGACACAGCGACATCCAGACGACACAGATCTATACACATGTGCAGGGGCGGCGTCTGCGACAGGCGTATGATGCGTTTCATCCGCTTGCGAAAGAGGAACAGTCATGAGTGATGCATCCAGTGAAGCTCCATTGACCGGGCATTGCGTCATCAAACGCAGCCAGCTCTGTTGTTTCATGGCAGACGCATCCGAATATGGCGGCAAGATTGATCGTCTTTGCCGGCCGTTACAGAATAAGAAAGAGAGGATATCATTTTATGAGTTGTGAAGGTTGTCCAAGCAAGGGAAATTGCGGGAAGAGCGCTGCTTCCTGCGGGATCGTTAACAATCCCAACAATAAGATCCGCCACATCATCGGCGTGATGAGCGGGAAAGGCGGTGTCGGGAAATCCAGCGTGACCGTCCTGTTTGCCAAAGACCTGGCCCGACGCGGCTATAAGGTCGGCATCATGGATGCGGATATTACCGGTCCCAGCATTCCTCGCCTGCTGGCTCTGGAAAACGAGCAGGCCTATGGCAGCAACGATGCGATCGAACCGGTCATCAGCGAAGAGGGCATCAAGTGCATGTCGCTCAACTTCCTGATGGAAGATGAAAACCAGCCGGTGGTCTGGAGAGGACCGATCGTCGCCAACGCGGTCAAGCAGTTTTATACCGACGTCGTCTGGGGCGAACTGGATGTGCTGCTCATCGACATGCCGCCGGGAACCGGTGATGTGGCGCTGACCGTGCTGCAGTCCATCCCGGTGAATGGCGTCATCATGGTCTCCACGCCGCAGCCGATGGTGTCCATGATCGTCTCCAAAGCGGTCAACATGTGCCGCCAGCTGAAGATCCGCGTGCTGGGCGTGGTCGAAAACATGAGCTATATCCAGTGCCCGAACTGCAGCGAGACCATCCGTCTGTATCATACGAGCGATATGGACGATTTCCTGAAGGAAAACGATCTGACGCTCTATGGTGAGCTGCCGATGACTGAAGCGATCATGAACATCCGTGAGGACAGCAGCTACGACGCCCGTACACAGCTGTCCATCGATGCGCTCATTCAGCCGGCGGTCGATCATCTGATCGAAGACATCGCACTGTCCTGAGATGAGGTGCAAACGAAGGGAAAAAGGGTTCGGATGATGAAAAGCGGACGAAAAGCAGTATGGGTCGCCCTGTGCCTGCTGGTCGGTATGGCTCTGCCGGTTTATGCAGCTGAGGATGGGGCTTTATTTTTTGACGCAGGTTCGGAAACGATTCCGACCATTCCTGCCGCAAACACGTCAAGCGAGGGTGTAGAACCTGCGCAAGAGCCTATTGTATCCGACTTGGAAACGATTCCGGATGAAGGAGATACCCCGCCCACTGCGAACGAGCCGGGAACAGAAGCGGGAGACACGGTAAACAATACAGCAGCGGTTCCGAACAATGACGGCAAAACCCAGGAAGCGGCAGAAAATCAGACTCCCGCCGCCGATACGGACACCGCCCCTGCCGACCCAGCCTTGACGGACAAAACCCCTGCGGACACTCCCGATACGGCTGCCGCGCCAAACCATGCCATCAACGCAGAGAAAACCACGGCGGCAAAAACCAACACAGAGCAAGATGTTCTTTTTGCTGACGGGGACAACCCCAACGAAGAAGATACTATGCTTGCGGATGATTTGCCTGACAACGATGACGCGAACATACCTGATACGATAGCGGACACCAGTGTATCGACGGGCTTTATCCCGGCTACGACAACCATTTATTTTGAGGATGACGGCAGATACGATAGTACATATAACGGAAATTGCACCATGCGTTTCCTCGGGTTCACGGGTAACGGTAAAGAAGCCTACATAAACAAAGTCATGGTGGATACCGAAACCACAGTACCCGGCAAAGATGGGACAACCCACAAAATCTTCAGCATCACGCTGAATTCTGCGGACTATCCGGCGGGCGGGTTTTATCGAATCGCCTTCCAGTATTATGATGGCAGTAACAGTACTTGGCAAGAAGAAATCAACGCCTTTGGCAGGGATGATGGAGTCAATAATGACTACCTGACAGCGATTGACCTGCTTGCCGGCAAAAAGTTTGTTCGTGAAGGCATTACAATCTCAGATCAACAGGGCAACCATTTCAACCAAAATCAACACTACAACCCCTCCCAATGGACGCGCGTGGAGTACTATTACAAGGACACGCCGCTTTACTTCAAAAATGAAAGCGACGCCGCGCTTACCGACGTAACCGCAACATTTTACAAGCTGGAAAACGGCGCCCCGGCACAAACCGGCATCCAAACGATCGGCACGGTTGATGCGGGCAAACTTGCCGCGCAGCAGATCCTGATCCCCGACAATCAGTCGCGGTTTGTGCAGTTTAGTTGGAACGATGGCCAAAGCGCCCTGTATGATTTCACCACAGACTTCACCATATCCCCCTACGCGGACGCCCAGAAACTGGACTTAACAGCGGCGAATTGCTATGTCTACAACGATACCACAAGCACCTGGGCAAGCGCGGGCGGTGATTTGCTTACCGCGGACAAAAAGATTTACTTTGACGCCACGCTGTCCGCGTACAGTTATGAGGGCGAATATTTACCGCAGTCCGCCATGGGCGACGGCGAAACCATGTACTGCTTCCTGACGGGTTCAGGCGGCGTCAAATCGCTGCAGATGACGCAGGAAACCGACCCCACAGCCGCCGACCGCAAGCTGTGGTCTTGCACAATTCCTGCGGGCACTTACACCGCAGTGCAATTCTCCGCAACGGATAACCAAAACACCCCCGCAAAAGACAACAAGACCAGAAAGTACAGCACAGCAGAAATCCCCCCAACCCTGCAAGAACCCTGCTTCTTTGCCGACGACGGCGACCCGTCGGCCTACACGGGCGGCGAAGGTGTCAACCGTGACGGTTACTGGGGCGAGAAAGCCTCTGTCCGCGATGCCGAAAGCGGCAAAAATACCACCGTTGTGGATATTGCAAGCGGCGAGTTCAAGCAAGAGCCAGGCACAAAGTACATCACAAGCACCCTGTACGATTACTACACCGACTACGAGCTGAACGGCCTGAACCGCGACACGTACCCGGACGGTAACACAAGTTCCCAGCGCGGGTACGTCACTTTTGAGCAGTTCAACCGCGCACTAAGCAGTGCTTACACGGCAAACAACAATGTCAAATACCCGCTTTATACCGGGCATTTCCAACCGTCAATAGGTGGTTGGGCCAACCCCTTTGCAACCGTTGCCGCAGGTATGAAGCTATACGGCTGGGACGGTAATACGAACAGCCCGGATTACAAAACGTTTATGGCCGTGAACAACTCGGCACTGGATGATAGTGGTAATGGAAACGACGATTACAACCGCACCTTCCAGGGCCTTGTGGAAAGCAAGACCTCTGACGGTACGGCAGACGGACTGCCGCTGTTAAGAACCAAAAATTCCACAACAAATGCGTCGGTTGACCCGCACTTTGACAAAGACTTCCTGCAAGGCAAAAACGCCTTTAACACCGTGCTGGGCAAGGTGTATGAGGATGTTTCCTTCCCTCTCAAGCAAAAAGCCGTTTTTGCGCAAGATCCGAACCGTCCGGACGATAACGACCCGGAGGGCAAAGCCAAATATTGGTACTATGACAGCAACGAAACCTCGCTGTACCTCAAACAGGGCAGCGCCCGCCAAAGCTACTATCTGGCGGGGGATGGCATAAACGAAGCCTCACATAACCGTGATGCCGGCAACAAAACGGATAATATGGGGTATGGTTTCTTCCCGTTTAACGAAACAGTTACCGGCAGTGCCCCCCAATACAACTACGGCTTTGGCGCCAAGCTGCAATTTGACTTTACGCTTACAGAGGACGGCAATGTTGTTGTAGGAAAAGACACCAACGACAAAGACATCAAAGTCCCCATCAAGTTCTTCTTCTCTGGCGACGATGACGTGTGGGTCTACATTGACGGCGAGTTGGTGCTGGATGTCGGCGGCGCACACGGTAAAGCGTCCGGTCTGCTGGAATTTGGCGAAAACAACACCGTAACCCCCTACGTCAGCTCCAACAAGAACACCGACTCAAATGATACCATGGTCTACGAGGATTATGGGTCCGGCGAAACAGCCAAAACCGTCAAATATAACGGCCAATCGATCACGTTCAATAAGAAGGGCACCACCAAGACCCTTAAAAAACAATCCACCCACACCCTGACCATGTACTACATGGAGCGCGGCATGTGGGAGTCTAACATGGCGCTGGCGTTCAACTTCCCCGACCATAACGAATTGCAGGTCGAAAAGCAGGTCGATGTTTCGGACGTGAACCCGCTGTTCCGAGACAGTTTCAAAAACCAGAAAATTTTCACCTTCAACATCCAAAATCTGGCCACCCACTACGAAGCAAAAGCAACTGATGAACCGGCAATCCAGACCGAGAAACTTCCGGACACTGCATACAGTTCGGCCAAGGGACTATTAAGCTATGAGTCGTCCCTGCCGGAGGATGTAGGCACAGGCAGCGCCGTGCTGTGGTCATCGGATAAAAGTGACCCATCCAGCCTATACCGCGACCAGCGCCGCGGCACACTGACATGGGACAGCGCCATAAATATAAGTCCGTACAGCTACCTGACCTTTGATGTCTATGTGCAGGGCAGCCCGACCGATACCTGCGCCATGAGCAACCTGTATGTGGAACTTTGGGACACAAGCGGCAAGCAAATGGGCTGCCTTGGCAGCAAGGGGCTGCAAAGCAGCGATGTCTACGGCGCGGCGACCGCGCTGCACCCGGGAACGTGGTACACCGTACGGCTGATGTTGAACTCCCTGAAACAAGTCGAGGGTTTCGACAAAACGCAGCTAAAAAGCATAACGGTGGGCGATAACTATGCGCGCAGCATTTACCTGCGCAACTTTACATTCAGCAGTGCGCCGACCCTGCCGAAGCAAACAGGCTTTACCACCGCGCAGTACAACGTCCCCGACTATGGCTCTGCCGAAAGCGGTAAGTTGGAAAACGCGGCCTATGCGGTGTTTTCCTCCAATCTTGGCAACGGCGACGTTGTGGATGAAAACGGACGGTTCCTGCTGCAGGACGGTGAGACCGTTACCTTTAATGACCAGTTCCGCCGCGGCAGCTACATAGCCCTGCAAGAGCAGATCGACACCGAACTGTACGATACAACTTGGACGGTATACGAAAACGACGTACCTGTTACAAGTGTAAACGGCAAAAAAGACGTTGTTACGACGGGCAGTGTTAGCACGTTGCAAAACGTCAGCGGCACCGCCCCGAACGATGGCCGAACGGAAAAGGTGGTTGATGTAAAACTTGACGGACACAACACCAAGAACGAGTACATAGAGGCCAATAAGCCGAGCAATGCACTGGTTTTTCGCTCTTACAGCAGCTCGGCCGATGGTAACGAGCTGACCAAGCTGAAAGTGGTTTTCAACAACAAGGTCAAGACAGGCAAGCTGATTATACGCAAGGTTCCCGCCGAGGACGAGACACTGGAAGGCCAAGAATTTACCTTTACCGTCCGATTCGGCGATGTTGGCGGCCAAAGCCTCGGCGACACAATCGAGCAGCAAACGTACACCTGCACGGTGAAACAACACGGTGACGAGTACTATGGCGAGATCGTGATCGACAAAATCCCTGTCGGCACACGGTTTGTTGTGTCAGAAAAAGAACAGCCGGGCACAAGCCTGAAATCGGTGTCTATCGATGGCGGCAAAGACTGCGCTGTTGCCGCGGACGGCGTAAAGGTGTACGGCGCCATTGCAGAGGGCGAAGCGAACGCTGCAACGGCAACGTTTGAAAATACCGCCCGCGAACTGATTGACATAACGGTCAAAAAAGAGTGGAAAACGCAGGACGGTAAGGCGGACATTCCGCAAGCCGACCTGCCCAACGCCATTTACCTGCAACTGCAGCGCACCGAAACGCCGGATGAAGCAGACAGCTGGCTGCCGGTTTCGGGGTATAAAAGCGTAGAGCTGAAAAAACCCGACGGTTACGAAGGCTGGACCAAACAGTTTACCGGGTTGGACAAGTACGATGCGAACAAGGCGGGGAATGACCATGTCGCTTACACCTACCGCGTGCTGGAACGCGCGACGGCAGATGGGAAATTTTACGGCGGCGCGGATGGCGATGTGATTGAGATCAACGGCAAGAAGTACAAGGTTCTCAATACCACCGTCACAGGCGATTCGGCCGACAAAACGCTGACCCTGACCAACCAACTGCAGGATGCCAAATATAACTTGGTCATCACAAAGCAGGATGCACAGGATCCAAAGACAAAGCTGGGCGGCGTGGAGTTCAAGCTGGAAAAGCCGGACGCTGTACCGAGTGAAACCAAAACAGGCAAGACCGCCGAGGAAACAGGCGAACTTACCTTTGCAGACCTGACCCCCGGCAGCTACCGCCTGACCGAGACCAAGACCGCCGAGGGCTACACCCTGCTGGCCGAGCCCATCGAATTTACGCTGACAGCGGACGGGCGATGCCTACGCGGCGACGAGACGTTTGGCAAGATAACCCCAGGTGCCGACGGCGTGTACAACATTGCCCTGACTGTTTACAACCGCAAGGGCTTTACCCTGCCGCACACGGGCGCGGACGCACCCAGCCTGTGGCTGCTGATAGGTTTGCCCGCACTGGTGGCTGTGCTGCTGGTGCTGGTGTTCCGATACAATAAGAAAGGGGGCAAACGTTCCTGACCCCACCCCTCTACACAAACCAACACAGAAAAAAGAGGTATGCATCAAAATGAAACTGAAACGTTTATTTACCGCAATCCTCAGCGCCGCCCTGACCCTGAGCCTTTGCGCCATGCCCGCCATGGCGACGGAAGGCGGCACGACGGCGGGGACGCCGCTGGCAGACGGTATGCCTGTTTGGGATACAACCAAAAAAGGCAGCATTACGATTCATAAGTTTGAGTATAACCCTTCATCGGGAGCACCGTCCCAACAGGGTACCGGTGCCGAGGGCGAAGGCGCGCCCGCAGGCGCAACACCACTGGACGGGGTAACTTTTGAGATTTACCAAGTGCAAAGTCAGACTTGGCTGGAAAGTTATTACGGCGGTCAAGTGACTGCGAGTAGTCAAGACTTTTCCAAGATGGATGCAAGTGACTATTATACTAAGAACAGTACGACAGGCGCAATCACAGTTAATAGCGGCGCAACAAAGGTTGCCACGGTTACAACCACAACTACAGAAACTGATAAGGGTGTAGCCAAAAAAGACGGTCTTGCCCTCGGTCTGTATCTGGTTGTTGAAACCAAAGCCCCTGATAAGGTCACATCCCCTGCTGACCCGTTCTTGGTTTCTGTCCCTATGACGCGCATTGCTGATAATGATACCACGAACAAGCTGACGGACTGGATTTATGATGTCCACGTTTACCCGAAAAACAGCACCACCTACGGTCAAGTCACGATTGAGAAAAAGGGCTATACCGGCGGTGGCACCGGAGTTGCGTTGGAGGGTGTTCAGTTCAAGCTACAGAAACAGAATGGCGCAGATTGGACAGATATTACTGCAAACGATAGCAATGGCAGCACCTACAATTTGACAACGGACATAAACGGTAAAATTACAATTTCAGGGCTTTCGCAAGGCGAATACCGCATTTTTGAGGATGCATACAGCAATACTTCTGCTAACAAGGGCTATATCTTGGATGCGGAATACCACACCTTTACCGTGCAGAAAGATGGTAAGATTCAGGTAGACGGAAACGTGTCTGCTAATGCAACCATTCAAGTTGCCAACCACCGCCCCGATATGAAGAAGGAAGTCAAAAAAGGCGACAGTTGGGCGCAGGATGCCCCGTACGGTGTCGGCGATACCGTTCCTTACAAAATCACGATTGAAGTCCCGCAGAACATTGATAAACTTTCCACCTTTACCGTCACCGACACGCCGACGGGTTTGAAGGATAATGTAGGCAGCATCAAAATTAAAGACGGCACAACAGCCTTGACGAGTGGCACGGATTATACGGTTGCAGCCGAGGGCACAGATGGATTCAAGATTGATTTCATTCTCACTTCTAACACGGTAAAGGCTTGTGCCGGACACACGGTGACCATTACCTACAACGCTGTTGTAAAGGATACCGCTGTAGTCGGCGGCAACGGCAACTCGAATAACGCAAAACTTACATACACCAATAAAATCAATAGCGACAATACTCCCGGAACTACCACGAACACCATTGAGGACAGCGCTGTTATGTACAGCTTTGGCATCAAGGTGAAAAAGACAACGGAAGACGGAACTACTCCACTGCAAGGTGTTGTGTTTGACCTGTACCGTGAAGCCAAGACGGGAGAAACGCCTATTGTAAATGCTGAAACCGTCAAAAAAACAGGTCTTGACAGCACTAAAAAATGGATTCTTGTAAAGTCTGGCTTGACAACTAACGCAAACGGCATCATTGATACGTCTGACTCTAACAACGCCACCAACTACACCCACGGTCTTGCCAATGGTGATTACTATCTGGTCGAAACCAAGACGGTTGATGGCTATAACCTGCTGACAAAGCCTGTTAAGGTTAAGCTGGATGTTACCGCCACAACTACTTGGCAAAAGACCAACGTATATGACGCCAGTGGCAATCTGGTTAAGCATGGCACGGTTACGAAAACCACGTTCACCCATACCAGCAACAATGGCGATGCCACAAAAACGGAACTTGCTGTTGCCAAAGTTGTCAACCGCAAGGGCTTTACGCTGCCTGTCACCGGCGGTTTCGGTACGCTGCTGTTCAGCGGTATCGGTGTGCTGCTGGTTCTGGCGGGCGTCGGCGTTCTGTTCAGCCTGAAAAAGAAACCCAACCGTGCGTAATGCACACCATCCAAACACCCACAGCAAAATAAACGGGTAATCCATAGGGGAAGGGCCGGAAACGGTTCTTCCCCTATGGGCGGTTGTGGCAGTGCGTCAACCCTTTACAGAAAGGCTCTTTGCAATGGAAACCACCGTCAAATTAAAACTTGGCTTTGCTGCGCTGATGATCGTCTCCGGCATCGGCGTGGCCATGTACCCCGTTGTCAGCAACGCGGTGGCACAGCGCCACGCAAGCTCGGTCATTGAAAGCTACAACGACAACGTGCAGTCGATGGACACCGAAAAAATCGACGCCGCCAAGGAGGCTGCGCGCCGCTACAACCAACAGCTGAACAATGCCATTGACCGCGACGCGGCGGGCGAAGCGGACGACATCGGCACAAGCTATGTGGACATGCTGGACGTGGGCGAGAGCCTTGGCTACATTACCATACCCAAAATTGACGTAAACCTGCCCATTTATGAGGGCACAAGCGACGATGTGCTGGTAAAGGGCGTCGGACATCTGGAAGGCTCCAGCTATCCGCTGGGCGGCGCGGGCACCCACAGTGTGCTGACGGGGCATCGCGGTCTGGCCGAGGCGGTACTGTTTACCGACCTGGACAAGCTGGGCGAGGGCGACCGTTTTTACCTCCACATCATGGACGAGGTGCTGGCGTATCAGGTAGACCAGGTCAAGGTCGTGGAGCCGGAAAACACCGAGGATCTGGAAATTATCCCCGGCGGAGACTACTGCACGCTGATCACCTGCACACCCTACGCCATCAACACCCACCGTATGCTTGTGCGCGGCGCCCGTGTGCCGTATACCGGAGAGGACGAGCAGCCCGACACGCCGCAGACCGTGCAGTACCAACAGCTGAATACCGGCAACGTGGTAAAGCGCATTGTGGACGCCTGGCCGTGGATCAGCGTGACGGGCAGTGTGGTTATCGGCGGCGAGGCGCTGCTGTTGCTGCTGCTGTTGCACCGCTGCAAAAAGCGCGAGGAGGAAGACTGATGAAACGCCTGTTTCTGCAAATTTTTGCATGGCTGGCAATTTTGCTGGGCGTTGGGCTGATGCTGCAGCCCACGGTCAGCCGATATCTGACGGAGCAGAAAAGCACAAAAACCGTGCAAAAATTTGTGCAGGCTGCCGAGGCTGCCGCCCCCGCCGCCCCCGAAACCTCCGCCGCCGAACCCGCGCGCGCCTACCCCGAACTGTACAACGCGTTTCTGGCCTACAACCAACAGCTTTTTGCCCAAGGCCAAAGCAGCCTGAAAGACCCTTTTGCCTACGAGACACCCGCCTTTGACCTGACGGGCTGCGGCTTGCCCGACGACGTTATCGCCGCGCTGTGGATACCGCGTCTGGACTTGGAACTGCCTGTTTATCTGGGGGCCAACGCGGCCAACATGGCCCGCGGCGGCGCGCTGCTGGGGCAGACCTCCATGCCGCTGGGCGGCGAAAACACCAACACCGTCATTGCCGCCCACCGCGGCTACTACGGCGCGGAAATGCTGCGCAACGTGCAGCAGATACAAATCGGCGACAAAATTACCCTGACAACGCCGTGGGACACGCTGGTTTACCGCGTGTGCGAGCTGAAAATTATACAGCCGGACGACATAAACGCCGTGCTGATACAGCCCGGTCGCGACCTGCTTACCCTGACGACCTGCCACCCCTACACCCAAAACACCCAGCGCTACCTGGTGATAGCTGAGCGCGACCCCGACGCAGAGGCCACCACCCATGCGGCAGACCTGGCCGAGTGTGACGAAACCTGGGACGCCGCACCGCGCCAAGTGACGGTGGAGGCCGACGGTACCTCCGCGCTGGAGGAAGTCACCCCCGAAAGTATCACTCCCCTGCCCCACGAGGGCGGCGGCGAAAACGCGGGCGGCGCGTACTCCAACTGGGTGATTTGGCTGGAAAACAACGCCCTGTGGGCGGGATGCCTGCTGATTGCCGCCGTGATCGGCTGTATGCTGATTTGGCGCAGGCATAGAAAGGATTGACCCATGCAGAATATCAACGAAAAGGCGCTGGCTGTTACAGCCGAGGTAAGCAAGGCGGTGCTGGGCAAGCCGGAAGTCGTGCTGAAAATCATGATAGCGATACTGGCCCGCGGCCATGTGCTGATTGAGGATATCCCCGGCGTGGGCAAAACTACGCTGGCACAGGCGTTTGCCCGCGCTATGGACCTGACCCAAAATCGCGTGCAGTTTACCCCCGACGTTCTGCCGTCCGACATTGTGGGGTTCTCGCTGTACCAAAAGGAAACCGGCAAATTTGTGTACCACCCCGGCGCGGTGATGTGCAACCTGTTTTTGGCCGATGAAATCAACCGTACCAGCGCCCGCACCCAGTCCGCCTTGCTGGAAGTCATGGAGGAAAGCGCCGTCACAGTGGACGGCGTGACGCGCGTTCTGCCGCAGCCGTTTACCGTTTTTGCAACGGAAAACCCCGTCGGCTCGGTGGGTACGCAGATGCTGCCGGAATCCCAGCTGGACCGCTTTATGGTCTGCGTGGTCATGGGCTACCCCGATGCGGAGGCGGAAATGGAGATTTTGTCCCGCCAGCCGCGCCGCGCCCTGCTGGACCGTGTGCAGCCGGTGATGGACAAAAACGACCTGCTGGCTATGCAGCAGCAGGTAGACGAAGTATATATGAGCGATGAAATCAGGCGGTATATCGTGGAACTCTCCCGCGCGACGCGGCAGGACAGCCGCCTGATGCTTGGGCTTTCGCCCCGTGCGTCGCTGGCAGTGGCCGGTATGGCGCGCGCGGCGGCTTTTCTGGGCGGGCGCAATTATGTGGCCCCGCAGGATATTACCGCGATTTTTGCCGATGCGGCCCGCCACCGTTTGTGCCTGACCGAACAGGCCCGCACCGGCGGCGATACAGTGCAGAATATCCTTGACGATGTTCTGCACACCGTGCCGCGCCCCCGCCCGGAGAAACCGTTCCATGGCAGGTAAGGTGGGCTGCGCGTTGCTGCTGGCCGTGCTGTTTGCCGCGGCAGCAGTCAGCCGCACGTCGTTTGCGGTCTTTTTGGCGTCACTGGCGGTGCTGCTGGTCGGCTTTTTGGCGTGGTATGTCCGCACACTGCGCAGGGATGTGACGGTAACGCTGCAGCTGCCTGCCCGCCCCGTGCACCCCGACGAGGATTTTGCCGTACTGGTGAAACTGCACAACAACGGGCGGCGGCCCATGCCGGAGCTGCGTGTCGTTTTGCAGGCTGTGGACGCCGAAAGCGGAACGGCCATTGAACTGCCCTGCGGCGCGATGCTGGCCCCGCATCAGTGTGCCGATTTGCGCGTGACCCTGCGCGCAGCAAAAAGCGGTCTGTGGCGGTTCCGTGTGCGGGAAGCCACCGTGCGCGACCTGTTGGGGCTGTTTGCCGCGCACTGCGCCGTGCCGCCCCAAAGCAGAGAACTGTGTGTGCTGCCCCCCGCCGAGGGCGAGGACAACGGCGCAGGCACAAAACCGCAGAACTGCGCCGAAAAAGTGACTGCGGCGGGCTGCGATTTGACCGACGGCGTTTATGATCTGCGCCCCTACCGTGCAGGCGATTCACCGAAGCTGATCCACTGGAAACTGACCGCCCGCGTGGGCGAGTTGACCGTGCGCGAGCCGTTGGGCGCAACCTACCGCGCTGACCCTGCGGGCAGCGTTTTGGCAGAGGGGGCCGACGCGCAGCAGCAGTTGCTGCACTTTGGGCAGGCCGCCGTAAAGCGGCTGCGCAGATTGACCCGCCGCAAGGACACCGACCCCGCTACGGGGCTGGTATTTGTGGACCGTGTGCTGCTGCCCCGCACCAAGGCCGCTGCCCACCCCATGGCGGAAACGGCGGCGGATCTGCTGCTTTCGGAGCTGCTGGCCTTGGGCTTACTAACGGCTCTGAACGGTGCGTTTGCACTGGCATTGCCGATTTGGGTGTGGCTTGGCGTGGCGGCACTGTGTGCGGCGTGGCCGGCACTGCACCGCGTCCCGCTTTCCAAGGCGGGCCGTTACGGCGCGGCGCTGGCGCTGGCCGTGGGGTATCTGGTGCTGCTGTTTGCCGTGCAGCAGCCGTTTTTGGCCGGTGCGGCACAGTGCGCGGATGCCGTCAGGCTGTGCTTGAATACACGCTTCAACGCAAATTTTGTGGTGTCCGCCTCGCCGGTTTCGGCGCAGATGGGCCTGTTTGCGCTGCTGACGGCAGTGCCGTTTACAATGTTTTTGGCCGCGCTGACAGCCCGCCACACCGACGCGCTGTTGCTGGGGGCGGTGCTTCTGCCGATCGTGGTGTTCACGCTGTTGGCGGGGACGGGCCGTGCCGTTTTGGGCTGGCTGCTGCTTTTGCCGGGCTGGTTGGGAAGCTGTGCGGCGGCGCGGTCGCTGGTGCGCAAACGGCTGTGGCGCGGCAAGGATTCCGCTGTCTATGCCGCCAACCTGCAGACCCACCGCACAAACCAAAGGCTGGCCGGTGTCGGCATGGCTGCCATTTGCGCGGTGCTGTTTTTGCCTGCCCTGGCACTGCGCCCCGTGCTGGTGCTGCCCTTGAACGCGCTGCAGCCTGTGACCGACAAAATCTGCGCGGCCGGGCTGAGCGCGGCGATCGAGTGGCTGCCGAAAATCAGCGGCGGGGCACTGAATTTCCATGTCAGCGCTGCTGCGGGCGGCGTGGAGGACGGCAGCCTGACACGGGGCGACGGCCTGGCGCTGACGGGGCTGGAGGATATAATGGTCACGACCGACGCCAAGCCGGAGGAGACCGTTTACCTGCGCGGATTTATCGGCGTGGACTATGACGGCACAAGCTGGCAGGCAGGGAATGCCGCTGCCTTCGACAGTGCCGCAGCAAACTGGAAAACCGACGGCGACGGGCGGCTTGCCATTGCGAACCTGCCGTTTTTGCGCGCGGCATACAGCGGCGCACAGCCGCAGCAAATGACCGTACAGCGTCTGCATGCAAACGATTCCTACACGTTTGCGCCGTACAACGCATATTTTAACGACTACTACACGCCGGACGGCGACGGAGCCATAGCGGGGCAGACCGTGCAGGACGATATGTTCTACTATTTTCCGCGCAAACAGGCAGAGGAGCTGCTGGCGGCCCGTGACGATGATGACGCGGGGGTGCTGGACCGTCTGGAAAGCGCCTACGCCGCGTATGTTCGTGCGCGCTGCCTGGATGTGCCCGCCGGTGCCGGGTACGATGCCATAGACAAAGAACTGGCTGCGCTGGTGAAGGAACGCAAACTCAGGGATGATGACATCGATGGCCGACGCGCACTGGTGCGCAGCTGGCTGAACGAGCACTGCCGTTACAGCGCGGACGCCGAGACACCCGACGACACCGACCCGCTGCTGTATTTCCTGAGCGAGAGCCACGCGGGCAGCAGCACACAGTTTGCCTCGGCAGCGGTGCTGCTGTGCCGCATGGTGGGGCTGCCCGCCCGATATGTGGTAGGCTACGCCGCACCGCAAAGTCTGTTTACCGCTGCGGGCGACGGCAGCTGCCGTGCCGTTTTGCAGGACGATAACGCCCACGCCTGGGCAGAGATTTACCTTTCCGGGCAGGGCTGGACGCCGCTGGAGGTCACCCCCGGTATGACAGCCGAACTGACCGAGGGCGAGCTTGCCGCCGATGCCGCACAGGCAGGGCAAAATGCCGCAGACAGTGATACACCCCTGCCCGCGCGGCAGGAGGCCGACTCTCCTGCCGAAACGCCGCAAAGCGTCCCGCTTTTGTGGGTGCTGCCTACGGTTTTGCTGCTGCTCGTCTTGGCCTTGGCACTTCTGCGCCGTGCAAGGCGCACACCTTTGCAGACCGTACAGGCAGAATTTTGTGCGCTCCATCGCAAGATGCGGCGCTGCGGGCTGGCGGCGGAGGTGTCCTCTGACGAAGCGGCATTTGCGGAATTTCTGCAAACGCATTGCCCGCAGACGGACCGCGAAACCGTGCAGCACCTGCTGGATGCCGTACAGGCGGCACAGTTTGCGCCCGATCCATGCACCTCTGAAACCGCGCATGAGGTACGCGCCCTGTGCCGCAAATTGCGCAAAAAAATGTGCAGACGAACGGTGTGAGGGCTGTGCAAGGGGAAGCTTTACGCAAGAAATAATTGACGATTCGGCAAAAAATGATTATGATAATGGTAAATACATATCGGAGATGAGAAACCATGCCACCTTTGCCGAAGAACGACAAGCCGATCGATATCACGCAAATCGCGCAGGCGCTTGGCGTATCCAAGACAACCGTGTCCGGTTCCATATCCGGCAACGGGCGCATCAGCGCAGCAACCCGCCAACGCGTGCTGGACTATGTAAAAGCGCATAACTATACCCCCAGTATGATGGCGCGCGGGCTGGTGAAGCACTGCTCCTACAATATTTCGCTGGTGATTTCCACGCAATTTTCCGACTTTGAGCTGCCCTTTTTGCGCAAGGTGATGCGCTCCGTCTATCAGGTTGCCGGGGATTCCGACTACGATGTCCTGCTGACGCTGGTGGGCGAAAACGAAACCCGTCCTGTGGAACGACTGCTGGATAACCGCAAAATCGATGGTCTGATCTTGACCCGCACACTGGAGCGTGACCCCTTGATCCCGCTGCTGAAGGCGCGCAAGGTGCCGTTTGTCGCCATCGGTCAGCCGGAGGACGATCAGGTACTTTCCGTTGACCATAACCAGGTGGGCGGCTGCCGTGAGATGACCAGTCTGCTGCTGATGAAGGGCATGAAGCATATCGCGCTGCTGGGCGGCAGTATGCTGTACACCGTCAACCAATCCCGATTGGAGGGCTTCCGGCAGGCTTATGTCAAGATGGGGCAAAAAATTGACGAAAGCCTGCTGTTTTTGGAGCTGGAAAGCGACGATTTGCGCATGGAGGCTGTGCAGCAGGCTGTAGAGCGCGGGGCGGATTGCATCCTGTGCATGGACGAACGGCTGGCACAGCTGACGCTGAATATGCTCAAGCAGCTGAACCTGCGCGTGCCGCAGGATATCCGGCTGGCGTCGCTGTATGATAATGAGAATCTGGTCAATACCGTGCCGCCCATCTCCGCCGTGCAGTTTAATGCGGATATCCTTGGCTTAAAGGCAACGCAGCAGTTGCTGTGCGCCTTGCAGGGGCAGCCTGTTGAAACCCGCATGGAGTTAGGTTACCAGGTAAGCCTGCGGGAATCGACGCAGACGTAAAATCCGAGCGCACACCGAGGGGTGTGCGCTTTTTTGTCTGACCCATCAAACCGTGTACATTTTCAGGACAATGTACAAAACAGGGCAAAATAAAACAAAAAGTCCCGAATTGCAGATACAAGCAATTCGGGACTTGCTATGATTTATAGAAGAACCTTAACTGTCAGGTCTTTCCAATTCCCCGGCCAAAGTACGTAACCACGCGAATTTCGATAGGCGCGAGCCTGTTCGTAACTCAACTTAATGGTTATACTCGCTGGCAAATCAGCCGCGAGGCGACTTGATGGCTGCCTGTGCGGCACTATAAAAAAGGAGTGCAATGGAAGCAATTCTAATTTCATAAAAATAATGAGCTAAATATAAACCTCCACTTTCAAATCTGTCCATGCTGCCTCTCTGAATTGTGTAGGCATTTTGTTGGCCTTTCTGTATGCCTTTGCCTGATCGAATGTAATGGTAAAAGTGAGGATTGGCGAGGTTCTAATATTGCACAAATCCGATCTTTCATTTCTCGTGACCTTTTCACCAAAGTTAAGCTTCCAGCGATAAGAATAGTCTTCAAACGGTGTAACAACTTCAACGAAACGATCAATAAGGTTGTCTGCAATCTTCGGTGTCGATATATCCACAAGTTCTTCCAGTGCTTTTTTTATATGAACGACATTCATTTCTTTTCTTGCTTCGCCTATTCCCGGTGCTCCATTGAGTTCACTTTCCAATTTTTCTATTTCTTTATCAAGCTGTGCGACCATTTCCTTATATTCATCACGTGTCAAATCGCCGTCTGCATACATTATGCTAAAATTTTTCTTGCGCTTTTTAAATTTCTCGATTTTTTCATTTAGAGAACGACGCCTTTCTTCATTATTACCTGTCATACCCTTTTGTGCATTTTCAATCATAACACAAGCTTTCAACACGGCTTCTTTTTGATCACCCCAAAAGCGATCAAAAATCATCTTTGCCATCAATTCAAGTTTCCATTCTGGAATACTAATTGCATCACAGTAATTTGTTTGCTCCATACTATTCTCAATAACAAATTGTCTTGATGGATTTTGAGTCCGCACAACACATTGATAGCCGAACACTTTTATTCCATTTGCTAATGTTCTCCAGCAGAATCGCTTATATGCACCGCCGCAACGACAACGAATTTTCGTTACCCATAACAATCTTGGAGATTGTGTACCTTTGCGCCGTTCTTCACCATTTGGCATCCTAAACTTTGTAATCTTTCCTTTTCTAATGCTCTCGCATTTTGTCCAAAGTTCCTCACTGATAATAGGTTCAAAGTCACCCTTCACATATTCAATATTATCCTCATTAAGATTATTGATTCGCTTTTTCTCAAGATAGTTATTGACTGTTGATTTTCGATAGCCAATCATTCCCATATATGTTTTATTACGCAGAATTCGGCTCACCTTTGCACAAGACCAGCAAACCTTTCCCCGTCCATCTTTACACCCAAGTTTCCCCAACTCATTGACTATTTTTTCTCGCCGTATCCTTTCGAATATAAATTGTAAATTGTCCGAATCGTCTCTGCCTGCTCATCATTAATAACATAAGTGGCTCCCACCCTGTCGTAACCGATAATATTACCATTTCCATAAAGGACATGATTGGCACGACTGGTTGCTTGGCCTGCCCGAACACGTTCAGATATTTTCCGGCTTTCTTCCTGCGCCATTGTTGCCATTATGCTTAACCGCAATTCGCCATCGCCATCCATTGTACGAATGTTATCAGACACAAAGAAAACCTCTACGCCATAATTTCGCAAATCTCGCGTAATCATCAAGGTGTCGACTGTGTTTCTGGCAAAACGGCAGACTTCACGGGTAACAATCAGATCGAATTTTCCATCCTTTGCATCCTCAATCATGCGCATAAATGACGGACGCTTTTTTGCCAGTGTACCCGTAAGCCCTTCATCAATATAGCGGTCAATTACTTTCCAGTTTGGATGATAATTCAGCTGATCCTCATACCATTGCATTTGGTTTCCAAGTGCGTCAATCTGTGCCTCGTGCTGTGTAGACACACGGCCATAAATCGCCACCTTTCGTTCCCTCTCTGGATCAAGTGCAGTGTTACCAAATAAGTATGTCTGTGCAAATGAATTCATATCAGCACCTCCTTTCCGAATAGTATAGCCTTTGTCAATCTTTAACTGTAGGCTGACAAATCAGCTCTCATCAGACTTGACAACCGCCTTATTTTTTGCTTTTATCCTGTTGTATAAGTGGGCATCAATAGTTCCTCGGTCATACAGCATATCAATCAGCGCTAATGCTATATCCGTACTGTCAATTTCAACTTCCTGCATTAAAATTTCTCCTTTCTGTTTCACATTTTGATTTCACAAGCATAGCGGCCACTTGTGGAAAACAAGTGACCGCCATAATCTGAAATCAAATTGTACGTCCTATTCGACACTACTTCCCGGACATACGAGGGCGAACCACCGACCCGGCTGCTGGAAACAGCTCCCACTTCCTGTACCACATTGTTGGCAGTACCGCCGACGCCTTGAGAGCATCGCCACGGTGCGTATCATGATTGCTGACCCTTCGCTTGAGGTATGTGTTCCACGCCACCTCTCCCGCCTCTGGGGGCGCTCCACCGCCGTTACGGCGGTATCCTCGCGTCAGAACCGGGACGCACCTGCCGAAACGCTCCTTGGGTTGCGGCAAGGTCAGTTGTATGTAGCCGGTGATTCGGATATTTTGCTTTCAAGGTCCTCAAGGGGAGAGGGTCTTTTTTGTCCCTCTATATATATCATCGCAATTAAAAGCCAAATCGTGCAAAAAAATCAAAAAAATTTTATAATTTTTACTATAAGCCCCCAAAAGCTATCAAATTTTGCTATAATAAAGCTAAATATAGTATGATGATAAAGTGTTTGCTCAAAAGGCACCGCTACCCGCCGGAAGGGATGGACGATGCCGTGCAAACCGTTATGACCCAGTGTGAATTGTGGACAGATAATAACGATATGGAATCAGCCTAAAAGAGAAAGTGGCCGCCGCACTGAATTGCGACAGCCACTTTTTTAGTTAAATTTTGAATGCGGATACAGCCCGCACAAATTCAAGAATCAAGGACTGATATAAATCTTCATCGAAGTGTCCTTGTATAATGCTGCACTTTTTCAGCAGAGGATCGTAGCGATTAAGCAATTTCTCCATTGCCTTTTCATTACCCTGCTGGGCCAGCAAAAGGGTGTTTTTGAACATTCCCATTTTATTTTTCCTCCATTGCTTTGCGAATTTTGTCACAGGCGCTGTCACGGCGGCGCCTGACCGTACTGGCATCAACTCTCAACTTAGCAGCCGTAGCCGTAACGGAAAGACGGTCAATGTACAAGGCTATCATAACCTCGCACTCTTTCAGTTCCAGTTTGGGCAAATATTTTCGAATAGCTTCCCACATTAGCTTGGATTCAATACTTTCCTCCAATGAATTACCTGAGCGCATTGATTGAGATTCAATATCCGAATCACAATCTTCAATCGAGCACTCATGTTCCTTAATCTTCATTAGTGCGCGGATATAATTTGCTCGCTGATTGTATACCACTCTTGTCAAATAGCTTGTAAGGCGCGCGGCTAATTCTGCATCCTCGCCGTAAATCCAATACTTATCGGCAATATTTTTCTTTGCCATCGTAAACCTCCTGAATTTTAAGTTTCATTGAATAGACCTCAAAACTCGGAGGGGCGCGGGCAGAAAACGGCGGTCCTCTGCCGTCAAAGCAAAAAAGAAACAAAAAAATACGCCAGATGGTTATAAAAACCATCTGGCA